>Ga0335069_10005883_pt1 | contig 17952 bp, 9 predicted proteins | sample Lox_Sample_11_FD_206714 | JGI IMG/M metagenome (GOLD analysis project Ga0335069, IMG submission 206714) | Soil microbial communities from Loxahatchee National Wildlife Refuge, Florida, United States - Lox_Sample_1.1 | ecosystem: Environmental > Terrestrial > Soil > Wetlands | place: USA: Florida... | reverse complement strand
CGAGGACCTCGTCGCGCGCGCGGCCGACGTCGGCTGCGACGCGCTGGCGCTCGCCGACGTGGGCGGGCTCTCGGGCGCGCCACGCTTCTTCACCGCCGCCCGCGAGGCCGGCGTGCGACCGCTGGTCGGCGCGGGCGTGGTCGTGGAAGACGCAGGCGTCCTGCAACTCCTGGTCGAGGATCGCACCGGCTACCAGAACCTCTGCCGGCTGCTCACTGCCGGCGCCGCCGGTCGGGCGAAGGGTGAGGCGCGCGTCACGTGGGCCGAGGTCGACGCGCACGCCGCCGGGCTGCACGCGCTGGCCGGCGGCGTCGACGGGCCGCTCGCGGGTGCCGAAGCGCCGACGCATCTCGATCGGCTGATCGGCATCTTCCCGAACCGCCTCGCCGTCGACGTGCACCGCCACCACGACCGTACTGGCGAGCGCTTCGCGCGCCGCCTCCACGACCTCGCCGCCGCGCACCGCGTGCCGGTCGTCGCCACCAACGACGTCCGGCACGCCACGCCCGACCGCCGCGCGCTGCTCGACGTCCTCACCTGCACGCGGCTCGGCACCACGCTCGACGCCGCCGGGCGGCGGCTGTTCGCCAACGTCGAGCGGCACTTGAAATCGCCCGCGGAAATGGCGGCGCTCTTCCGCGACCTGCCCTGTGCCGTCCGGCAGAGCCGCCGGATCGCGGAGCGTTGCGAGTTCACGCTCGCCGACCTGGGCTACAAATTCCCAGACTTTCCGCTCCAGCCCGGCGAGACGCCCGACGGCCACCTCCGCTTCCTCACCTACGCGGGCGCGCGCCGGCGCTGGCCCGCGCTCACGCCGCGCATCCGCGCCCAGCTCGAGCACGAGCTGGCGATCATCGCCAAGCTCGACCTCGCCGGCTACTTCCTGATCGTCTGGGACATCGTGCGCTTCGCGCGCGAGCGCGGCATCCTCTGCCAGGGACGCGGCTCGGCCGCCAACAGCGCGGTCTGCTACGCGCTCGGCATCACCGCCGTCGACGCGATCGGCATGGAGCTGCTGTTCGAGCGCTTCCTGTCCGAGGAGCGCGGCGAGTGGCCCGACATCGACCTCGACCTCCCGAGTGGAGACCGCAGAGAAGAGGTCATCCAGTACGTCTACAAGCGCTACGGCGAGCGCGGCGCCGCCATGACGGCGACGGTCATCAGCTACCGCACGCGCAGCGCCGTCCGCGAGGCCGGGAAGGCGCTGGGGCTCTCCCTCCAGCAAGTCGACCGCCTGGCCAAGCTGCTCCGCCTGCACGGCTACCGCGACGAGCACGACGAGCTGTCGGCGCAGCTCCGGAACGGCGGCGTCGACCCCGAGTCGCCGCGCATCGCGCTGCTCGTCCGGCTCGTCCAGCAGATGCAGGGGCTGCCGCGACATCTCGGCCAGCACACCGGCGGCATGGTGATCGCCGCCGGCCGCCTCGACGACGTCGTCCCGCTCGAGCCCGCGGCGATGCCGGGCCGCACCATCATCCAGTGGGACAAGGACGACTGCGCGGACCTGGGCCTCATCAAGGTCGACCTCCTGGGGCTCGGCATGCTCGCCGCGCTCGAGGAGGCGCTGCCGCTGGTGCGCGAGCACGAGGGCGTCGCATTGGATCTCGCACGCCTCCCGCCCGACGATCCGAAGGTCTACGGCATGCTCCAGCAGGCCGACACCGTCGGCGTCTTCCAGGTCGAGAGCCGCGCGCAGATGGCGACACTGCCGCGCATGCGGCCCGACCACTTCTACGACCTGGTGGTCGAGGTCGCGATCATCCGTCCGGGCCCGATCGTCGGGCAGATGGTGCATCCGTATCTCGAGCGCCGCGCCGGGCGTGCGCCGGTCGAGTACGCGCACCCGTCGCTCGAGCCCATCTTGAAGCGCACGCTCGGCGTTCCGCTCTTCCAGGAGCAGCTGCTCCGCATCGCGATGACCGCGGCCGGCTTCACCGCCGGCGAGGCCGAGGAGCTCAGGCGCGCGATGGGCTTCAAGCGCTCGATCGAACGCATGGAGGCGATCGAGCGCCGGCTGCGCACCGGGATGGCCGCACGCGGCATCGCCGGGAGGACGCAGGACGAGATCGTCCAGCAGATCACGTCGTTCGCGCTCTACGGGTTTCCGGAGTCGCACGCCGCCAGCTTCGCGTTGATCGCGTACGCGTCGGCGTATCTCAAGGCGCATCATCCGGCGGCGTTCTGCTGCGCGCTGCTGAACGCCTGGCCGATGGGCTTCTACCACCCGGCGACGCTCGTGAAGGACGGGCAGCGCCACGGCGTCCGCTTTCTCCCCGTCGACGTGACGCGCTCGGCGTGGGGCTGCACCATCGAGGACGGCGCCGTACGCCTCGGGCTGCGCTGCGTGATGGGGCTCAGGAAGGACGCCGTGGAGCGCATGCTGGCGACGCGGCCGCACGCGAGCGTCGCCGAGGCCGCGCAGGCAGGACGGCTCCGCCAGCACGAAGTCGAGGCGCTGGCGCACGCCGGAGCGTTCGCGGCCTTCGGCCTCACCCGACGCGAGGCGCTCTGGCAGGCCGGCGCCGTCGAGCGCGATCCGTCGAGCTTGCTGGCGCGCGTCCGCCCGCGCCGGACGCGCGTGCCGCTGCCGCCGATGACGCCGCTCGAGGAGACGTCCGCCGACTACACGACCACCAGCCTCACCCCCGGCCCGCACCTCATGACGTACCTCCGCGACCAGCTCACCGCCCGCGGCGTCACGTCGACGCGCGACCTGCACGACGTCCCGCACGGCGCTCCGGTCCGCACCGCCGGCCACGTGATCGTCCGCCAGCGCCCGGGCACGGCGAAGGGCTTCTGCTTCCTCACGCTCGAAGACGAGACCGGCACCGCCAACGCCGTCGTCACGCCCAAGCTCTACGAGCGCGTCCGCGTCGTCCTCAACACCTCACCGCTGCTCGAAGTCGAAGGCCGCCTCGAGCGCATCGACGGCGTCACCCACGTCCGGGTCGCGACACTCAGGCGGATCGACGCGCCCGCCCCGATGCCCGAGGGCCACGACTACTGGTAGCCCGCCCTGCGACGTGGCTACTGCAGCGGCGGAATCGCACGCAGCTTGTCCGGATTCACGACGATCCGGAGCGCCCGGATCAACCCGTCGCCGACATCCAGGCTCACGACGAAACGCGCCTGCCCGCCGACGTATGCCACCAGCCCGTCCGCGCCGTTCACCCGCATCAACCGCACGTCCATCGCCTTCGCCGCGCCCTTCCGCAGCACGCCGGTGACGAAGCGGGCGACGCGATCCGCGCCGTGGATCGGCTTCCGCGCCGCCGTCACCTTGCCGCCGCCGTCGGACCAGAGCGTGGCGTCCTTCGCGAGCAGCGCCACGAGCGCGGGCACGTCGCCGGTGGCGGCGGTCGCGAGGAACTGCTGCGTGAGGCGCGTGTGCTCCTCCGCTTTCGCCTCGAAGCGCGGGCGCCCTGCGACGACGCGCTCACGGGCGCGACGGAGCATCTGGCGACAGTTGTCCGCGCTCTTGCCGACGATGCCCGCGATCTCCTCGTAGTCGTAGTCGAAGACCTCGCGCAGGAGGAACACCGCCCGCTCGACGGGCCCGAGCGTCTCGAGCATCACCAGGAACGCCATCGACAGCGACTCGGCCAGCGCCAGCCGCTCGCTGGCGCTCGGCGCGTGCTCGGTCAGCAACGGCTCGGGCAGCCACGGCCCGACGTAGGTCTCGCGCTGCACGCGCGCCGAGCGCAGGTGGTCGATGGCGAGGCGGGTGACGACCGTCGAGAGCCACGCGCGCGGCGACTGGACGTCCGCGTCGGCCGCGTGCTCCCAGCGGAGGAACGCCTCCTGCACGATGTCCTCGGCGTCGCTCGCGCTGCCGAGCATGCGATAGGCGATCGAGAACAACAGCCCGCGGTGCTGCTCGAAGTCCCGCGCCCGGTCCATCACTCGGCCCGAGCGTAGCCGCTCAGCTCCGTCGAACCAACCGCCTGCACCGGCGGCGACGGCCACCGGTAGAAGGCCAGGCCGAGCCGCTCGGCGCGCAGCGCGAAGACCGTCGAGCGGCAGACCAGCTCCTTGATGAGCGCCGCCCGCCGTCCCGTCCACACCTTGGGCAGCGGGCGGTCGTCGGGTCCGACGCGCTGCACGAGCCCGTCGCGACGGCCGAGGCTGATGCAGCGGATCACGTAGGCGAACGGGAACGGACGCGGCGCCTTGCGGGTCCGCTCGCGCGCGACCTCCTCGGCCGCGAACACCCCCATCGGCATCGCAGTCGCGCACGCCATCCGGATCGGGACGCCCGCGTCCGAGACGCAGGCGGCGTCGCCGGCCGCGAGGATCTCGGGATGCCCCGGCGCGCGCAGCGTCTCGTCGACGACGAGCTGGCCGCGCGCGTTCACCGGCAGGCCGGCGTCCGCCGCGAGCCGCGGCGCGACGAAGCCCGCCGCCCAGACGCAGACGTCGAACGGCAGCGTGCGGCCGTCGGCGAGGCGCGCGGCGCCGGCGTCGAGCGCGCGCACCCGCGCGCCGGTGTGGATCCGCACGCCGAGGCGCGCGAAGACCCGCGCCAGATGCTCCGCACCGGCGGGCGCCAGCGCCGCGCCCGGGGCGTCGGCGGCCGCTAGCTCGACGGTGAGGTCCGGACGCGACTCCGCGACCTCGGCGACCGCCTCGATGCCGGTGAACCCGCCGCCGACGACCAGCACCCGCCCGCCCGCCGGCACCGCCGCGAGCGCGGCGGCGAGCGCATCCGAGGACGCGAGGCCGTCCAGCGCGTGCGCGTGCTCCGCGACCCCGGGGACCGACGCCGTGTCGACGGCGCTCCCGAGCGCGTAGACCAGCCGGTCGTACGACACCGCGGTCGCCCCGACCGCGAGCCTCCGGCTGGCGACGTCCCATCCGGTGACGCGTCCGAGCGTGAACGCCGCCTTCTCCGGAAGGAGCGCCCGCATCGGACGGCGTGCGACGCGCTGCCCGGCCATCACCTGGTGGAGCCGGATGCGCTCGACGAACACCGGGCTCGCGTCGACGACCGTGATGCGGATGCCGGCGCCCTTCTGCGCCAGCCTGCTGGCCGCGATCTGACCGGCGTAGCCGGCGCCGAGGATCACCACGTGCTGGGTCTTCATCTCCTGCCTCCCACCCGGGAGACGGGAGAGCCGCCCGCCGCGTGACAGCCCCCGAGGGCCCTACGGGGTCATCAGCTGCTGGAGCTGCGCCGCGCCCTTCGACGCCAGGCCCAGGAGCCGATCCGCGAGCGGCGTCGCGATCTTCTTCTGGGTCTCGCCCTTCTTCACCAGCTTCGTGAAGACCACGACCTGCTTGTCGGCGGCCTTGAGCTTCTTCAGCAGCTTCTTGCCCGTGAGCGGACGGCTGGCCTCGACGAGCGTCCGCGCCTTGCTGACCTTCCCGAGCAGCGCATTGGCGCGGGCCGGACCGCCGAGGTTCGACGAGCCGGCGTCGGTCAGGCTGGCGTCGAGGTCCTCGAAGACGCACGTGGCCGCGTCGGTCCCGGTCTTGGCCACGTGCCGGCACGAGCCCGCGTCGCACGAGTCGACGGTGCAGCTCTCGCCGTCGTCGCAGGTGTCGCCGGCGCTGCACTCGGGGCGGGTCGTGCTGGTGGTGCTGGAGGTGCTGGAGGTGCTGGGCGCCACCGAGCTGCTGGTCACCGACGACGACGTGCTGCTCGTCGACGTGGTGCTGGCGACGAGCGTCGTCGAGGACGTGCTCGTGCTGCTGGTCGTCGTGCGCGACGACGTGGTCGTGAACGACGTGGAGCTGGTGGTCGTCGTCCCCGGCGGGATGGTGGTGGTCGGCGTCGGGACCGTGGTCGTGGTGCTGGTCGTCGGGGGGACGATCGTCGAGCTGGTGGTCGTGGTCTGGCCGGGGAGCGTGGTCGTGGTGGTGGGCGGCGGCGGGAAGAGGTTGTCGCAGGTCGGGAGCGCCGCGTTGCGGATCGGCGTGGTCGGCGGCTGGATCACGGCGCCGCCCTGGATGACCGGGACGGTGTTAAGGTACTGGAAGGCGTTCGGGCCACCGCTGCTCGAGACACGACCGCCGATGGTGAGGAGGCCGCTCGCCTGGAGCAGCGCGCCGCTGGCGCTACCCGTCATGTCGAGGCTCCCGCCCGCCGGCACGCCGATCGTGCAGCCGGCGGCGGCGATCGTCCCGCCGGTGCCGTCGGACGCGAACGCCTTCGCGTGCGTGCTCGCCTGGACGTTCACGGTGAGGCCGACGAAGGTGATGTCGCCGGCGTCGTCGCCATCGGCGTTCTGCTCGGCGGCGATCGTGGTGGTGCCCTTCGACTCGATGTCGATCGAGCCGCCGCCGAAGCCGCCGCCGCTCGCGTCGATGGGCGCGCCAACGAAGATGTCCTTCTCCGCCGAGAAGTCGACTTCCCCGCCGCCGCTGTCCGTGCCGTCGCCGGCGCCCGCCGCGATCGGCGCGCTCGCGTTCTGGATGATGCTGCCGCCGGCCTCGATGTCGAGGAGGCCGCCGGCGCCGTCGGGCGGCGTACCCGAGTTGTCCAGCGGCGCGTTGAACGTGATGTCGCCGTCGACGAGCATGTCGAGCTCGCCGCCGGTCCCGCCGAAGTCGACGCCGGCCTGCCCGCTCTGGTCGATCTTCGCGTTGATCGTCACCGAGCCGCGCACGTCGAAGAGCACGTCGCCGCCGCTGTCGACGCTGCTCAGGAGCAGCGGGGCGTTGGTGGTGGTGGTGAAGTCGGCCCCGGACTCGAGGTCGAGCGACCCGCCCGAGATCGTGCCCGTCGCGTCGATCGACGAATCGAGGAGCACCGGGCCGCCGCCGATGATCGTCACGCTGCCGCCGACGCCCTGGCTGCCGCCCGACGCCTGGACGAGGTTCGTGCCCTTGACGGTCACCGCACCCTGCGCGATCACGTCGATCTCGCCGCCGGAGCCCGGGACGCCGGGAACCTTGACGGGGCCCTGGATCAGGACGTCGCCGCCCGCCGTCAGCTCGATGCGCCCGCCGGTGTCGGAGGCGGTGGCGTCGATCGTGGCGGAGTGCGTGCCGAGCGTGTCGAGCGTGATGCCGCGCGTGGTGATCACCGCCAGGTGGCCGCCGTGCCCGGCGTTGTCGGGCTTCACGATGACGCCGGCGCTCGGCTCCATGAAGAAGCTGCCGGCCTTGATGGTCAGGTTGGCGGCCGCGGTCACGCTCGCGCCGATCGAGAGCGTGGCGCCGTTCCTGATCTTCAGGTTGAGGTCGCCGACGTCGATGACCGACACCGTCGGGAAGACCGTGGTGTCGCTGTCGACGACGCAGTTCGTCCCCGTGAGCCGGAACGGGCAGGTGTCGGCCCGCGCGCCGCGCGCGGCGGCGAGAGCGAAGAGGACGGTAAGCAGGACTCGGGGCAACGGCATCGTGGGGCGCGAGTTGAACACCGGCGCGGCTCGTTGAGCAACCCCTGTGCCCGTCGGGCGGATGAAATTGTTGGGGGACGTCGCCGCGACGAGATCGCAGATGCGCAGGAATCGCGCATGCCTGCGGCGACCTACGACCGTCCCGGGCCGGCGCGGACGGGCCTTGCCAGTCGCGCACGGCCGGCGCTAAAGCTCGGCGCCAGAGGGAGGTCGCACGATGCCGTTCATGACCACAGAGCCGCTGTCGCCCCGCGAATTCTTGGATGAATGCCTGGCCTTCAAGAAGCAGCACCCCGTCCAGAGCCGGTTCATGGCCACCTTCCTCGAGGGCAAGCTGACCGACGCCCAGCTCCGCACCTGGGCAAAGGACATGTACCACTACGTCCAGGGCGGGATCCCGGCGCTCACCTCCTGGCTCGCGCACGCGCCGACCGTCATCGAGCGCAGGAGCGCGGCGCTGGTGGCGCGCAACCTGGTCGGCGAGCTGGGCTACCTGAAGGAGCACGACCACCGCGACCTCTACCTCCAGCTCCTCGACAAGGGCTTCGGGATCGCCGAGGCCGAGGCGAAGGACCACCTCCCGAACCCCGGCGTGATCGGCGCGGTCTCCGCGATGGGGTTCTTCTGCCGCTCGTCGTTCGAGGAGGGGCTCGGCTCCTTCGGGCTCGGCGTCGAGCTCCAGGTGCCGGGGCGCCCGAACGGCGCCGAGGTCATCCTGAAGGCCCTCAAGCGCTACTCGCTGTCCGACGAGGCGCTCGAGTTCTACGCGATCCACGTCGAGGCGGAGGAGGAGCACGGGGAGAACGCGGAGAACTCGCTCGCGCCGTTCACCAAGACGGTGGAGCAGCAGGCGCTGATCCGGCGGGCGTTCCAGTGGACGGTCCTGGCGCATCAGGGGATGTTGACGGGGTTCGACGCGCGGCTGAGTTGACGCGGGCGGGGAGGCGGCGGGGGCGCGGGCTGCGCTTCGATTCGGCGCCGGTCCGCCACGCGCGCACCATCGATCGGGCGCTCGGCGCCTCATAGGCGCGCCGCCCGCGCCCCCGCCGCCTCCCCGCCCGCTGCGCCCTCGGCATTGCGTGGGACGGCGCAGCCTCCGCTCATGGCTGCGGGTGTTTGGTGGCGTGTCGCTAGGGGGCGGTGGGGGCGATCGGGTCGCGGCGGTAGAAGAATTTGCCGGTCGAGCGGGCCAGCAGCTCCTTGCCCTGCTCGATGCGGCCTTCGATCACGAACCAGCGTGGCGTCTCCTCGACGACGCGCGCGGCGAGTGTGAGCGGCGTCTCGACGGGGCACGGGCGGACGTAGCGGATCTGGAGCTCGCCGGTGACGACGTGGCGGTCGTGGAGGAAGACGGCGGCGGCGCACGAGACCTCGTCGAGAAGCGTGGCGACGATGCCGCCGTGGGTGACGCCGGGGGCGCCGTGGAAGCGGTCGTCGACGGTGACCGCGGCGTGGATCTCGTCGCCGCGGCGACGGAAGCGGAGCTGGAGGCCGCTCGGGTTCGTGCTCGAGCAGCCAAAGCAGCCGCCGTCGGCGGGGAACGTGAGCTCGACGTCTTCGTAGGCGGGCACGGCCCGTCGTATCGCGCGGCGGCCGAGCCGGCGCAACTACGGGAAGAGCGAGAGCTGGCGGCGGGCGCCGATCAGCGCGTCGAAGTCGGGGCCGTCGAGGAAGTGCAGGACGGCGTCGGCGATCGGCTTCAGCTGCTGCGTGACGTAGTGCTCGTGATCGGGCGGCGCGGTCGGTGCGTCGGCGGGCTCGGGGCCGTTCCTGGTGACGACGTAGTGCACCATGCGTCCCGCGCCACCCTCGAGGAGGCGCGCCGCGCGCACGTGCGGCGGCGTGGTCTTTGTGTAGGCCTCGAGCGGCTTGCGGATCGCCTTCCGGTACACCAGCGCGTCGTCGAAGCGGCCGGCGCGCAGGTCGGCGACGAACGTCCGCACGAAGTCGTCGACCGGCTGGTCGTGGAAGACCCGGTCGAGCAGCCCGCGCTGGAAGCGGCGCGCGACCTGGCTCCAGTCGCGCCGGACGGCCTCCAGGCCGACGAACTCGACGCGCTCGCGGCCGTCCTCGACGACGAGCCCGGCGTAGCGCTTCTTGCTCCCGGTCTTCCCGCCCCGCACCTCGGGCATGAAGAAGCGCGCGTAGACCTTCTCGAACTCCAGCTCGAGGTAGCTCGTGCAGCCGAACTCGCGCGTGAGCGCGGCGCCCACCGCGGCGCCGACGGTCGCGCGCAGCGCCTCCCCCGCCGCCCCGGCACGGGCGACGTCGGTCTCGCCGATGTCGACGAACAACGAGTCGGTGTCGCCGTAGATCACGCGGTGCCCGAGCTCCTGCACCGCCCCGACCGCGAGCCGGATCACGTGCTGCCCGGCGGTCGTGATCGCGTTCGCGACCGCCGGCGCGAAGAGCCGCGACGCGGGCGAGCCCAGCACGCCGAACATCGAGTTCATCAGGATCTTGGTCGCCTGCGCGCCGACCGCGTCGCCCGCCGCGCGTGCGCGCGCGCGCTCCTCCCAGAGCCGCGCCACCAGCGCCGGGAGAATCCCGACCTCGTCGGCGCGGAAGCAGGCGCCGCTCGGCGTGCGGACCACCGCCCCGTCCCCGCCGGCGACGTGGGTCAGCGGGTCGATGTTGAAGGTGCGGATCAGGCTCGGGTACAGGCTCTTGAAGTCGAAGACCAGGATGTTGCGGTAGAGCCCGGGCCGCGAGTCGAGCACCAGCCCGCCCGCGATCCCGCCCGTCACCTCCTCGGTCGTCGCGCCGACCGACGGCGCCACCCGGCCGCGCGCGCGCAGCTCGTGCAGGTAGAGCGAGTCGATCGCGGCGATCTGCGCCCCGACGCGGTCGAGCTGCATGCCGGTCGTCTGGCTGCGGCGGACCGTCAGCTCGACCAGCCCGGTACGCGCGAGGATCGCGAGCACGAGGCGCGCGTCCTCCAGGTTGTAGGCGACGAGCCGCGCCGGATCCGCACGGTACGCCGCCTCGATCTCGGCGTGCCGCCCGTCGCCCGCGATCAGCTTGCCGCGCCCGAGCAGCGTCTGCGCCGCGGTCTCGAGCGTGTAGTCCTCGAGGCGGTAGAAGGACGAGCGCAGCAGCGCCAACCCGTCGAGCACGACGCGGCCGGTGACGACGGCGCGGCCCTCGCGCGTGAACCCCGGATCGCGGCGGATGTCGATCGCCTCCTCGGTGCGGCCGAGCGCGAGCCGCACGCCGGTGCGCGCCGCCAGCCGCAGCAGGAACGCGAGGTCGAAGTCGACGACGTTCCACCCGGTGAGCACGTCGGGGTCGGCGGCCTGCACGTGCGCGACGAACGCCGCGAGACACGCGCGCGCGTTGGGCACGACTTCGGCGCCCGCCACCGGCGCCCGGCCGACGATCCAGCTCTTCTCGCCGCCCGCGCCGGCCGCGGAGATCGCGTACAGCTCGCCCTCGCCGCGCCCGGTCTCGATGTCGAACGACAGCACGCGCAACGTGGGCGTCCAGTCCGACGGCGTCACCGTCGGGTTGCGGTACACCCGGCCGACGCGCCCGCGCCGCTCGGCCCGCCCGTCGACCGCGAAGGCCCCGCGGATCCCCCGGTCGATCAGGTAGCGGTAGGCGAAGCGGACGTCGGCCTCGAAGCACGGGACCAGCGCGTCGGCGAGCCGGCCGCGGAGCGGCGGGACGTCCTGCGGCACGCCGACCTCGACGCGCGCCACCGGCTCGCCGGCGAAGGTGCGGAGCGCGGTCGGGCTCACGCGGACGTCGGGCGCCTGGCGCCCGACCCGGCTCGCGTCGCCCGCGCGCACGAAGAAGTACGGCGCCTCGCGGTCGTCGATCACAAGCGCGGGCTCCCCGCTCTCGAGCACGCCGTAGAGGTGCACCTCGGGTCGGCCCGCGACCACCCGGTACGTCGGCGTCAGGATGAAGCCGCGCTCGGCCATGTTCCGCCACAATATATTGTCCGCTCCGGACCTCCAGGCTAGAGTCCGCGGGCCATGTCGGACCCGCGCCTCGTCGACCTGACGCTCACCGACGCGTCGGAGCGCATCCGCCGCCGCGAGCTGTCGCCGGTGGCGCTCGCCGAGGCGGTGCTCGCCCGCATCGACGCGCTCGAGCCCCGCATCAACGCCTACACCACGCGCGTCCCCGCGGACGTCGTGCTGGAGGCGGCGCGTGCCGCCGAGCGCGAGATCGCCGGCGGGAAGTGGCGCGGCCCGCTGCACGGCATCCCCGCCGGGGTGAAGGACCTGATCGACACCGCGGGGCTCCGCACCACGTACGGCTCCGGGATGTTCCCCGACCACGTGCCGGCGCGCGACGGCGCGATGCCGGAGCGGCTGCGGGCCGCGGGCGCCGTCATCCTGGGCAAGACCGCCACACACGAGCTCGGCAAGGGCATCACCACCAACAACTACTTCTACGGCGCGACCCACAACCCGTGGAACCTGGCGCACGTGCCGGGCGGCTCGAGCGGCGGCTCGGCGGCGGCGCTCGCGGCGGGCATGGGCCCGCTCCACGTCGGCACCGATGGCGGCGGGTCCATCCGCATTCCGGCCGCATTCTGCGGCGTCGTCGGCTACAAGCCGACGCGCGGGCTGCTCAGCAACCGGGGGCAGTTCGGCAACGGCAACGTCTCGTACTCGGTGCCCGGACCGCTCGCGCGCACGGTGCGCGACGCGGCGCTCGTCGGGCAGGCGCTCGCCGGGTTCGACCCGGAGTACGCCTTCTCGCGGCCGGGGCCGCCGCCGGACCTGCTCGCGGACCTCGACGCGGGCGTCCGCCGGCTCCGCGTCGGCGTGAGTCCCGACTTCCTCGCGGCCGAACCCGACCCGCCGGTGCGCGCCGCGTACGATGCGACGCTCGCGCGGCTGGCGTCGCTCGGCGCGGAGATCGTCGAGCTGCGGATGCCGCACCACGCGTCGGTGATGCACGCGATCGGCGTCGCGTTCGCGACCGAGGGCGACGTGCAGCTGGCCGCGCTCGCCGGCGACCGCCCGCGCGTGTTCAGCCCTGCCGTGACACGCATGCAGGAGGGCGGACGCGCTCCGGACGTCGCGATGTGCGTGCGTGCGATCCAGGAGCGGGCGCGCATCGAGCAGGATTACGCCGCCGCGTTCCTCGCCGCCGACGTCCTCGTGCTGCCGACCGTGCCGGTCACCGCGCTCCGCATCGACGCCGACGAGATCGCGGCGACGCTCCGCTGCGTCGCGTACACCGGCGCCGCCAACCTGACCGGCATGCCGGCGGTCGCGCTGCCGGCCGGCGGCGCGGACGGGCTCCCGGTGAGCGTCCAGATCTGCGCGCCCGTCGCCGCCGACGCGCTGGCGCTCCGGGTGGCCGCCGCGCTCGAGCAGGCGGCGCCGGAGCACCGCACGCGAATCCCGACGCTCTGACCGCGCCCGTCAGGCGCTGACGGCTTCGGTGCCCGTGCCGAGGAGGCGTTCGAGCCGCGGTCGGTAGCGCTCGAGGCGGAGCGCACGCGCGACGTCGATCGCGCGCGCCAGCGCCGCCGCCATCACCGGCTCGCCGCGCTCGCTCGCGATCGTGGCGGCGCCGAGCGTCGCCGCGACCAGCGGGGCGCGCGCGCCGATCTCCTCGGCCCGCGCGATCGCGTGGCCGTAGCCTTCGGCCGCCTCCTGCACGCGGCCGGCCCGCAGCAGCAGGTCCGCGGCGGCGATCATGATCAGCGTCTGCCGGAGCCGGCCGCCAGTCGGGCCGCGCCGGAGCTGCTCCGCGAGCCGCGCCGCGCGGTCGGCGACGTCGAAGCCGGCGAGCGCCTCGCCGACGAAGCGGATGTTCAGCTGGAGGCTGCCGGCGGTTCCGAGCCCCTGCTCGATCGCGTCGAGGTAGCGGCCCGGGCTGGGCTTCTCGCCCAGCTCGACGCGCGACGCCAGCGCGATGGCCGCGGCGGCGGGGAATGCCGGCACGTTGCCGATCGCCTCCGCGATCTCGAACGCCTCGTCGGCCCAGCGCTTGGCCTGCTCGTACTCGCCGCGGACGAAGTGGATCTGCCCGAGCGTCGACGCCGACGCGCTCCGCACCGTGCGGTTGGGCGCCCGCACCGCCATGTCGTAGGTCTCGCGCGTGGCGCGTGCGGCCTCGTCGATCTCGTCGCTGAGGTGCAGGACCGCGTCCCGCACCCAACGGCTGCTGACGTAGAGGTCGCTCAGCCGCTCCTTGTGGCCCGCGTCCTCCAGGCTGCGGACCACCTGGCCCGTGACCTCCTCGGCGATCGCGAAGCGGCCGTCGAGCACGTAGGTGACGCCGAGGCCCCGCGAGAGCCCCATCGCCACCGGCTTGAGCCCGGCGCGCTCGGCGATCGCGACCCCCTCCTCGGCGAGCGCGATGCCGCGTTGCAGGCCGCCCTCGCTCGCCATCGTCGCGATGCCCTCTACGTAGCAGAGACGGGCCTTGCTCTCGGCGTCGCCCAGCTCGTCGGCGAGCGCCTGCCCGCGCTGCGCGATGCCCGGGACCCACGCGGCGGTGGTGGCGCCGAAGAGGACCGTCACCTGGCAGAGGCCGAGCGCGGCCGCCAGCGCCAGGCGGCGCAGCTCCTCGTCGGCGCGCTCGTCGAGCATCGGCTCGGCCAGCTCCCACGCCCTGCGGTAGAACTCGACCGCGCTCCGGTACGACGGCACCTCGGTGGCGGTGTCGCCGGCGGCGACGAGCGCGCGGAGCGCGCGGCGCGGGTCGTCGCCGCGGGAGAAGTGGTGCGCGAGGATCGCCGTGCGGTCGGCGCCGGCCTTGCCCGACTCCTTCTCGAGCAGCAAGCCGATGCGGTCGTGGAGCTGGCGGCGCTGGCGGAGCAGCAGGCCCTCGTACGCGACCTCCTGCGTCAGGCTCTCGCCGAAACGGTACTCGTCGTTGGCGAGCAACGACTTCCGGTGGATGAGCCCGCGCTCCTCCAGCTCGACCAGCGCGCGCCCGACGTCGACGCCGTCGGGCGCGAGCAGCTGCACCAGGTGGTTCCGATCGAACTGCCGGCCGAGCACCGCCGCCACCTGCGCGACGCGCTTCGCGGCCGGGCCGAGGCGGTCGAGGCGCGCGGCGATCACCTCCTGTACCGTGCCGGGGATCGGGATGTCGCCGATCGCGCGCGTCACGCGCACGCCTTCGCCGTCGCGGACCAGGTGGCCTTCCTCGAGGAGCGCGCGCGTCATCTCTTCCGCGACGAACGGGCTGCCCTCGGCCTTGGCGACCAGGGCGGCCTCGAGCTGCGCCGGCAGCGGCCCGCCCGCGACGGCGCGCACGATCGACGCGACGTCGGCGTCGGCGAGACGGCGCAGCACGATCTGCGTGAGCGCCGCGTGCGCCCACCACGGCGGCCGCTCCTCGGGCCGCTGGCTGACGACGACCATCACGCGCGCGCCCGCGAGTCGCGCGACCAGGTACTCGAGCAGCTCGCGCGAGGCGTCGTCGATCCAGTGCAGGTCCTCGATCGCCAGCACGACTGGCACGCGACGGCTCTCCGCCAGCACCAGCTCCGCGAGCGCGTCGAAGGAGGCGCGCTTCAGCTCGTCGGGGGGCAGCGGCGTGGCGTCGGGCGTGGGCAGTCCGAGGAAGCGCGAGAGCAGCGGGTAGATCGACTCCGGGCGCCCGTCCCAGGTGTCGAGCCCGCTGCGGACCTTCTCGCACGCCTCCTCGCACGCCTCGTCCGGGTCGACGGCGAAGTAGCGCCGCAACATCGTGACGAACGGCGCGTACGGCGCCGACTGGCTCATCGACGAGCAGCGCGCCTCGAGCAGCACGGCGCCGGCGGGCTTGCCGTCCTGCGCGAACTTCGGGTGCAGGTGTCGCTTGGCCTCGTAGAGCAGCCGCGACTTGCCGAGCCCGGCGTCGCCGACCACGACCACCACCTGCGTCTGCCCGCTCGCGAGCCGCTGGAAGCTCGCCTCGAGCTGCTGCAGCTCCTCGTCGCGGCCGATGAACGGCGTGAGCCCGCGCTCGATCGCGACGCCCATCGGCCCCCAGACCTCGTTGGAGCCCAGCACCTCGTACGCGGTGACGGGCTCGACCTTGCCCTTCACCTCGAGCGGCCCGGTCGGCTTCAGGTCGAAGAGCCCGCGCACGAGCCGCTGCGTCGACTCGCTGATCAGCACGGACCCGGGCGGGCACAGCGACTCGAGCCGCGCCGCCAGGTTCGTGGTGTCGCCGATCGCGGTGTAGTCCATCTTGCGGTCGGTGCCGACGGTGCCGACCACCACCGGTCCGGTGTTGACGCCGACGCGCGCGAGGAGCGGCGCCTTCCCCTCGGCCGTCAGGCGGCGGTTGAAGCGCACGAGCGCGTCGCGGATCCCGAGCGCCGCGCGCACCGCGCGCTGCGGGTCGTCCTCGTGCGAGACCGGCGCGCCGAAGAGCGCCATCAGGCCGTCGCCGGCGAGCTGGTTCACCATCCCTTCGAAGCGGTAGATCTCGCGGAACGCGAGCGCCAGGTACTGCTCGATCAGGTCGCGGTACTCCTCGGGGTCGAGGCGCTCGGCGATCGCCGTCGAGCCGGCGAGGTCGCAGAACAGCACCGTCACCTGCTTGCGCTCGCCTTCGACCGGCGCGGCGTCGAACCTGGACGGCGCCGGCTCGGCGACGGGCGGCGGAAGGTCGACGCCCTCGTCGCCGACGCGGAGCCCGCAGTCCGGGCAGAACTTGAAGCCCTGGTCGAGCGTCGCGCCGCACCCGCGGCAGGTCACTGCGACGCGCGTGCCGCACGCGTGACAGAACTTCTTTCCGGGGATCAGCTCGGCGCCGCAGGCGGTGCACCCCACGTGCTCCGGGTACGCCCGCGGGTGTCCCAAGTCAACGCAGTCGCACGCGGGCAGCGGCCCGCGGCCGCGTTCGCGTCACGCCGACGTGTCGCGGTGACGGCGCTCGCGCGCGACGAAGGCCTCCGCCACGTCACGATCCATGTCGTGGAAGACGCAGACGTCGAAGTAGCGTACCAGCCCGCGGTTGGCGGCGCAGTAGTCGTGGAGGTCGCGAATCAGCGCCGTCTGCTGGAGGCTGGTGGCGAGCACGAAGCGTCCCGTCGCCTCGTAGAACAGCACGGAGTCGTAGCCCTGCTCGCACAGTCCGGTGAGCGCGGCGAAGCCATCCTCTCCGGAGCCGAGCATCGCGTGCCGGTTGTACTCGAAGTAGAGCGCCGGGCGATTGGTCGCGATCAGGCGTCGCGCGCCGCGGAGGATCCGGGTGTCGAAGCCCTCGGTGTCGATCTTGACGAGCTTGATGCGATCGGCGGTCGGGATCGACGCCATGAGGTCGTCGAGGGCGACGAACATCACCGACGCCGGCCCGTCGCCCGGGATGATGGTCGTGTTCCAGCCCTGCTTCTCGAGCGACACCACGGCGGGACCGGTGCGCTCGTCGAGGAAGACCTCGTGCACGGTCACGTCGCGGAACTGGCGCACGTTGCGCGTGAGGAACGGGACGCAGCCCGGGTCGCCCTCGACGCAGACGACCGGAACGTCGGCTGCGGATTTGACGATCGCCGCGGTGTCGCCCACGTTGGCGCCGACGTCAAGGACCGCCGCCTCCGGGTACTTCCGGACGACCTCGGCCGTCAGGCGGCCGAGTGCGCTGGAGTAGCCGGGGTTGTGCTGGAACTCCTGGGCGAGCGGGTTGATCGGATCCATCACCAGGAGGAAGTCGCCGACCCGCACCGCGACCTCGCGGCGCGCGGGCCCCGCGAGCACCCGCTTCGCCAGGCGCCGGAGCCGCGCCGGGACCGACGTCGACGACGGGCCCCCGCTCCCCTCGCTGCCGCGTATCTCCATCCCCCACCTCCGACCGGCCACTCGCCCCTACCTCCGAACGCCGACCGGGGCAAACCACGCGTGGCACCGGAGCGACGGCGTCTTCCGTTCGCGGGCTGCCTGGTCGATCTGCTCGAGCGTGTAGCTCTCGCCGCCGCCACCGAGCACCGGAATCGGGCGAACGGTCCCGGCACGGCGCCGGACCTGTCACCTGCCGTGGCGACCGGCACTTCGGTGACGCCCTCCGGGAGCGTCCCATTCGCCGACGTTCGCCGGGGTCCCTGGCATGGGCGTTGCTGTCTTCCAGGCCCGATGGCTGCCGGCGCGCCTACCCCGCCCGCCCAGCGGCGCATCTGGGACACCCCGGAACGCGCCCCGACGCTGGAGCGGTTCTATCGGGAGCTGATGACCATGGATCAGCTCCCGTCGGCGCCCGAGGTCGCGCAGCGGATGCTGGTCATGGTCAACCGCGACAACGTGAACGCGAAGGACCTGTCGACGCTCATCGCGCGCGACCAGTCGCTCACCGCCCGCCTGCTGCGCCTCGCGAACAGCGCTTTCTTCGCGATCCGCTCCAAGGTCACGAGCATCCCGCAGGCGGTGACGCTGCTCGGCTTCGCGCGCGTGCGCGACCTGGTGCTCGGCCTCTCGGTGTGGGGCGCGCTCGACGGCAAGAGCACCGCCGGCCGACGGCACCGCAAGCAGATGTGGGTGCACACCGCGACCGTCGCCGCGGTCGCGAAGATGCTGGCCGAGCGCAACCGTCGCGACGGCGCCGAAGCGTTCGCGGCCGGGCTCCTGCACGACGTCGGCAAGCTGGTGTTCGGCGTGCGGCTCGGCGACAGCTACTGGACGATGCTCGACGACGCGATCGAGAACGG
>Ga0335069_10005882_pt1 | contig 17956 bp, 23 predicted proteins | sample Lox_Sample_11_FD_206714 | JGI IMG/M metagenome (GOLD analysis project Ga0335069, IMG submission 206714) | Soil microbial communities from Loxahatchee National Wildlife Refuge, Florida, United States - Lox_Sample_1.1 | ecosystem: Environmental > Terrestrial > Soil > Wetlands | place: USA... | reverse complement strand
AGACACGAACCTCTTTCGGGTCAATGAGTACCAAGATTGGGGCAAGGCCTTGGTTCCAAAATTGCTGATGCAAAGCCAATGCATCGGCAGGGTGAATCTTTGGAACTTCTTTGAAATAAACAACCGGGTTATTTTGCAGGCACAGAATGCCATCAAGTGCAAGCCGCTCAAAGGCGCGGCGCATCGCCAAGGCTTGGGGTGCAACACTGGCTACGGCAGCAATGTCTGCTTTGGACGTGAAAAACTCTGGAGGGCTCCAGTCGGCAATGCCTAACTGCTCGCGCCAGCTCTTGTTTGCGCGTGTGTTCATGGCCAAAGCCCCTGTCCGAGGCACTTAAACGCGGAGAGACCTGACGTACTAAGGCTCATCTTAGTTCCTCGGCACTTCCCACCAGCGATGGAGTATCCCCGGCTAGCTCATACGACCAACTAGAGCGGTGCTTCACTGCCCGAATCGAGTATCCGCGCTGTCGGAGCGCGCTGATGCAACGAGATATGGTCGGTTCTGATACACCCAGCGCTTGGGCGAGCGTAGGTGTCGATTGCTGACCTTCTCTAACGAGACGAATTACCTCGTTCAGCCGGCACTCGATCTCTCGCGACCTCGTATAGATCATGGCGTCTGACCACAGCAACTCTATCCAAAGCTGACAGACTTGGTCAATATTAGCCGTGGTTCACCCAGAACCAGATCCTGAACGGAGTGTAGGCAAACAAAAGGCGAATATCAACTCCCAAAATGTGAGCGCAACGACTTCTGCTTAGAGCCTGAAGCAGCGGTAAGCCGAACAGTCCTTTTATCTACTGCGTACTGCTCCGCTTGTACCGGATCGTACCCGATCAGACGAGGCGTTCGGACAGTGCCGGATTTGTGTCCCCCCATGAAGCAAAAACCAACAACAAATAGCCGGAGGAACCAATGTTCACTGAACTCATGCCCATGCTCCGCAAACAGGGGCTGTTGATAACCATTTCGCTTGTCGAAGGCGAGACCCTCAGGGCGACCGTCCTGCCACAGAAGGCGTCCGACGCCGACGAGAAGGCAACGACCACACCACTCGCAATCACCGGAACAGCCGAGGAACTAGATCGCGATCTCCCACACCAGTTGATTGAATTCGTGGGAGCACATCTCCAATTACAAAGCACCCTCTCGTCTGCCAAAGCGGAGATGGATGCAGCTGCCAAAGTAGCTCGCGAGGAAGCGCGGAAGAAGACCACCAAGCCAGCGGCACCTATGAAAGCCTCTGTCCCCGAAGTACCCGCAAAGGCTATTGACGAACTGGAAGGGCATCAAGCCGGCCTTGGAGCGGCGTTCTACAACTGCCTGCGGCAAGCCCTTTATCGCTGGGTTCGGGTTTACGACGATTGGGACGCCCGCAACCGGATCGAACAAATGACCGAGTGGGCCGAAGGGGAAGACGATCCTGAGTCCTACGAGATCCCCAAGCTGGAGCAGGACCTGCCCGAGTGCCTCAAGGCGCAAACCGCGACAGACTCCCTCCCATCCTTGGCTTCTTTCCCCACACCAGATGAACCATGGCTGAGAGAACTCGTTTACACCACGATTGAACTCGACTGCGTTTCGCATTCCATTGAACGGCCACAGCTTGACGAAGAATGGCTGGAACGAGAACGCAGCAACCACGCTCTCGACACACCCCTACCTTCCATCCTTCTGTACTTCCGTCCCGGAGACGCCGTCATGGCCTGCTTCGATGACGAATGCGAATACTGGGGGCAGGAAACACCGGAACCCAACCTCATCATTCCCCTGCAGCCCGAAGACCCGGAGAGCGTGCGTCAGGCACTCGAAGTGCTTCGGACCGTGATGCGGGTGCTTGTACTCACAGTACGGATTCAGAACCTCATAGACGAGCGGGAGAAACAAACATGCGATTCGGTATCGATGTCGGAAGCGAACTAGAGCTGAAGCTCTATCAAGCCGTCCTGTTGTACCGCAACGACCATGGAAACCGGGTCATGGCGACGGTACACGGGGTAGTACAGACCGAGACCAACTGCCCGCCAGCATTAGGGGCCGGACAGTTGCTCAGCACCGCCGCTCTGCGAGAACTCACAAAGCAGCTGGGCACGAGCAGCCAGGCTGAGTGCCTGCCGGATAACGTAATCGCCCGGACGCCGGAGCTCATCGCATGGTGGACGCCCGCAGCTGTCCGACCGATGTTCTTTCGCCAAGGCTCGGAGCTGGCCGATATTTCGGGCAAGCTCTTTCCCCATCCGGCTCTGTTGTTCGCGGCCCGTAACGGCGTGCTGTTCGTACGTGCCCTTGCGGAGAGCAAGAGGCCGGAGGCGGATACCAAGTTGGCCGCTGCACCGTACTGGAATATCGACAGCGATGGAAAAGTCTGCGCCGGAACCATGCGAGTTCCAAAGTCCGGATCGGCCAATTCGATTCCGGTGTGGCAGCACGCGTTCTTTCAAAGTGAGTTCACTCACCCGGGAGGAGCAGGTCGTTTGACCAAGCGCAAGGGCGGAACCGCCGCACTTTGGAAAAGTCTCCTCGGCAAGGATCTCTTTCCACGCTCGGCACTGATTGAGACAGAAACCGTCCACGACTACCTGAGAAAACTGGAGGCGGAACGAAGATGACCCATACACCTGATCCGCAGCTGTTCGAGCGGCCGATCAACATCCTGGTCGTCGGCTGCGGTGGAAACGGAAGCGTCATCGCCGCCGGCCTTCCTTATCTCCATCAGGCGCTTCTCGCCTTCGGCCATCCCGGAGGCTTGAATGTCACCCTCGTCGATCCCGATACCGTGAGTGAAACCAACTGCGTGCGCCAGCCCTTCTGCCGAACCGAAATCGGTCTCTCCAAGGCCATCGTTCTGGCGCACCGGACGAACATGTTCTGGGGACTGAACTGGCAGGGTATGCAGGCAAGAATCGAACAGCTCAAGAACGGTACTCAGGTCGACGTCCTTATCGGGTGCGTGGACACTCGCAAGGCCAGACGCGCGATCAACCGCTGGGCGCTGCGCTCCCGAGTGCTCTACTGGCTTGATCTCGGCAACAACGCAGCCAGTGGCCAGTTCGTCCTGGGGCAGCCCAACAATTCGGCGAATAGAAAGAAGAAGGATCGACTTCCGACTGTCCCTGAGCTGTATCCAGAGATCGTCTCGACTAACGGAGAAGAGGACGATCAGCCATCATGCAGTGCCGCCGAAGCGTTAACTCGGCAGGAGCCCTTCATCAACCAGATTCTGGCCTGCCAGGCTTTGAGCATGCTCACACAACTGCTGCGCCATGGCTCCGTTTCGTATCAAGGCGGGTTCTGCAACCTCGCGACAGGGCAACTCCTGCCTTTGGCGGTCGGTAAACCTCAGCAGAATTGCTGGCGGTTGCGAACGGGGCCGAAACCAGATCCAGGAGTGAATTCTTCGGAGCCTACTGACGGCCGACCAGTCGCCGACTCGTAGCGCAGTCAATGAACTTCCGAGCTCTTCGCTCAGCCAGTGTGTCAGAAATGTGCCTGCCTAGCCAGAGTGAAGAATCTCGGCGATTCAGAAGCCGGGTATTCACGGCGTGGACACGCGGATGCGGACTTTAACTCGATAGAATACATTATCGCGATTAAACAGTCGCTTATCGCGGATTTCTTTTATTCTGGTGTGACCTTGCAGTCTGGTGCTGCCGTGAGAGTTCAACTTCCCCGTCAGATGGTTGGGGACAGATCTAATATGTACGAGGCGTTTAAGAATGTCGCTGTTGAATACGGCGACAGCGGCTCTTACGCTCAAGAGCTTATAAATCTGCTGCCCGAGTCAATCCGAAGAGCTCCGGTCTGGTTCGACAATCTGTCGAAAATTTGGCGGTACGAATTCGGGATGCCGCTCGATCGTCTTCCTGAGGACATGCTCGTGTTTGGGACGCACATGTATCTGCCCGTGTCAACACTCTATTGTGCTTTGCGAATTGCTGACAAATGGTTAACTAGGGCTCAACTGATCGCATTCCTTGAGAGGCTCGCGGACGAGGGGAAGCACGCAGACGTGACGTTTGAGATGCGTCCCATTAAGGAACTTAAAGCTAGGCTGAAACCGATGTACGAAATCTCTGGTCTGGGCGTGGGCAATACTACCTGCGATTGGCAAGTAAAAGGGAAGTTGCTCAACATTATTTTTGACGTTAAGAACCGCAGGAAAAGCCTTGTTGATCACCTAACACAACTCATACCCGACTTGAACAGAGGCGCAAGGCAGAGTCTGCCGACGGCGCCGAATCCCGAGGATCTGTTTAGGAGCGTAGAAAAGAAGCTGAAAGAGCGCTGCTACATGCTGCAGCTGCAGGGAGTATGGATTCACTCGGAGATAAAGGAAGACGAGGAGAAGCTGACCGCGTACTTTAGGGACAATCTAAACCGAAAAAAGATTCACTTTGCCATCCTGTCAGACTGGGAGGGCGACGCCTGTATCCTTGCCCGGAACAGAATGATCACGATCCTGCTAAAGCGAACTTTTGGTTTGCGCGAGTCCAAGCGGTTCGTCTCTAACGACTATGCCTGAGGCAACAAAGGCGGTTGCTGGGCCTGTTAACTTCTAAATCTGAAGAAGGTAAGCACGTGACACTAACCGCTGGCGTTCTGATCATAGGTTCGCTGCTGTGGGATTCGGAAAAGGGCCGCCCGGCATGGCGGAAAGCGCGCCTGGACACCGATTCCGCGCAAGCCGTGACGGCCCCTATTCGGTATGGACGCTTGTCCGAATCAAGAGGCAACAGCTACACAATGATCTTTTCCCGTATGTGTCAAGCGGGCCAGGCACAACTTGTTCCTTGCTCTCGCCGGATTTCTTCCCTGCAGGAATTGATTGAGGAGTCAGAACATCTTTGGAAGGCAGAACAACCTCGCGCACAGGCCCGCCGGATTGCGGCGGCTTGGGGATGCGTTGCGCTGATGTGCAATCCAAAGCGAAGGGTTACGGCTGATCTTTTGAGGGGCTGGGCGGAACGGGTAGCTCACGAACCTGATTATGGCAATGTGTCGCAAACCCAAGAGGAAGGCCCCTTGGTGAGCAGCGAGGGTTTGCTGCGGATTGAATGGCCAGTGCAAGTGAACGATGGCTCACCTGCGGAAGTGGATCTAATTCTAGCGACAGCGAACGATCCGGAGATTACGGCTTCGTCGCCGGATTATCCAACCAGCGAAGCCATTGCAGAAGCGTGGAACCGCGCTGGAGACAATGTGGAGTACTTCTGGAAAAATCGCGATTGCGGAATATGCACTTTTCAGGATGATGAGATACGCACACGGCTGCGTCCGAGAGGGCAGACACACGCATGACCCTAGACGAAATCGTCAGCTCTTACATACGCGAGTATCGCACCTTCGCACGTGCCGAAATGCGCAGTTTCGAAAAGGAATCGACCTTACGCGATGCGATTCGTCGAGCTGCCCTTTGCCAGTGGCCGAATGGGAAGCGCCATGAGCATCAGTATCGGATTGCCAAACCGCTGCTGGAGCAGGCCGAGGGCCGACTGCAAGGAATCGCTGGAAAACTGGAGCAAGCAGCGAACTTCGCGGAGCTGCATGACTTACTGGAACACGAAGTCGGCCCTATCAGCGGAATTGGCGAACTAACGGTTTATGATATTGCGCATCGAATTGGAGCATACCTACGAAAAGCTCCTAAGCTGGTATATCTCCATCGAGGAACGAGGATAGGTGCCGCTATGTTGGGGCTCCACGGCCAGGCGCTGGAGCCAAAACAACTGCCGAAGGCTTTCTCCCGGCTGACGCCAGCAGAAATCGAGGACTGTCTCTGCATATATAAGGACGACCTCAGAGCCATTCGCACTAGGACGATGGCCAAGTCGCGAATGGGATCAGGCTTCTCATCCTGCCGACGACGCGCGCAGACTGGTATGTACGGATGCAGACCTTAACGCGAATGCCAGTGATTAACACTTTCTAAGGACTTTTGTGTGGTGACGGATTACGCCTCATAAAATAGGAGGACGGAGGAAGATGTGAGGAGGTCAGGCTGGACTGGATTCACGGATTCCGCGAAAGCCGAGCTGTTCGCCTATCGCAAGCGAAAAATGGCGCGAATTCATCTTCATCTGGAATTAGACGCACAGTCCAAGAAACGCCTGAATACTGAGGCAGTTGATAAGCAGTTCGTATCGCAAGTTGCCAAGGCGCTACAGGAACAAGGACGACAGGCCCCTTTCCGGGTGCCCGTCGCGATCCGCATGCACTTCCATGTTGGCCTTGAACGAACTCCGCCTCAGATACATCAACTGCCAAAACATTACCTTGACCTGCTCCAGACACCGATCTCCTCGCGTCCTTCCCATCGGCGTCCGTTGTTACTCCAGGATGATCGCCTCGTAGAGGCGCTGTTCTGCAGTTACAGTTTCGCGGACGAGGAACCGTCCTCGCCTTTCATGACATTCGAAGTGACCACGCTGACACGCTTTATAAGGGATCTTGAACTGCACGAGCGAATAGCGACAGGGGATTTCGACGAGATTGACGGCGTGCGCGATCTTGAGATCAAGTGTCCATACCATACCGATTACGACGAACTCGCCGACGATTCGATTGAAGAGTACGGTCGACTGGTGCGGCTGGGACAGAGTGGTCAAAAGCAGTACGGCAAGAAGTTGTACGACGCGCTTCTGCTGATGAACAGACATTCAGCTCAAAGCGAAATTCTGAAACGGAGAGAGTTGCGACCCAACGATATCGCCACGCTTTACGGTCCGAAATTAGGACGACAGCAGCACGCTAAGCTTTTTCGGTTGGTGCGCGAGGCAAGTGCGAAAAACGTAAGGTTGATAACCAGCTTGGGAGTGGCTTGCGCGGACCTCGGACCGCCGGCCATCCAGCCGGGCGATTCGGACATATTGAGAAGCAAGGTGCGTGGCGCACTGGAGAAGATGCGGAATCAATATCCGATCTTGAATCCCCTATTTACGACCGTGGGAGTTACCCTGTTGTACGTGCGACCACTGAAGGCGCAAGCCATCGACCTTGACAATCTCGCGCGACGCTTTGTTGTGCCAATCGTACACGAGGAACTCAAGCCTCCAGCAACGTCGCTGCACGCGATTCAGCATTTGCATCCCAGTGGCGTTGACGATGAATGGATTCGGAACGGATTGGACCGGCTCCGACGGGCGCACGAACATCAGATCACTCGATACCAGGTTTTTTCCCTTCCGCGAATCAAGGACGATCCGCCCGAAGGTAAAATCACGGTCCTCATTCACGGCGGCGATGAAATGGACGAGCGCTGGAATGTTTACCGCGACGAGCTAGACGCATGGGAAAGCGTCATAGAGCGATTGGGCGACTGACCGCCTACTTGGCTGTATTTATACCCACGTGATAAACCGGATTATCACGTACTGGGAGTGCGGGCCAAGGAGTATTCGGGATCCTGCCCGAAATTCGAGTTTGGTGATGCATTGATGCAACCTGTGGCTTGGGCGGAAAAGTTGGCGTATATTTCTCATTTTCTGCAGCAATCCTGATGCGCCTTTACGTCGCCGTCACCGATAAAGACTGGTTTAAGCTTCACGCCTCAAAGGTAGACGTTGAGGAAGTGAACTTTTGGCGTCCGTCGCCGGACGCAACCTTCAAGGCACTGCAACCTGGCGAACTCTTGCTTTTCAAACTGCACTCGCCCGATAACTTCATCGCGGGCGGGGGCTTCTTCACCCGGTTCCATCAACTTCCTGTAAATCTAGCGTGGGAGACATTCGGGGAAGCAAACGGGGTGCGATCACAAGCCGAAATGCGGCAGCGAATCGCGTATTACAGACGCAGCTCCATTGCACCCAACGAAAACCCTACAATCGGCTGCATAATGCTGGCGGAACCGTTCTTCTGGAATCGAGCAGATTGGATTCCTTGTCCGACAGATTTCAAGCTGAACACCGTTACTGGCAAAGGTTACGATTCAGAAACCGGAACGGGCAAAGAGCTTTGGGATGCCGTGTTGGCGCGACTAATGCAGAGCCGTCCGGCAGTTCTGGAGCCGGGAACGGCTACGGTTGCAGCGATCGAGACGCACGGATTTGGTAAACCCCAAATAGTGCTTCCGCGACTCGGTCAGGGCTTGTTTCGGATTCTCGTCACTGACGCATATTCGCGACGGTGCGCGATCACCGGAGAGCGCACGTTGCCGGTCTTGGATGCGGTGCACATAAAGCCGTACTCCCTGGTGAAACGCCACGAACTCCCCAACGGTTTGCTGATGAGAAGCGACCTCCACAGGCTCTTCGATGATGGCTATCTGACGGTGGACCCGAAAAACCGCCGCATTCTCGTGAGTAAAAGGATCAGAGAGGAATTCGAAAACGGCAGGGACTACTACAAACTCGAAGGCCAGGTACTGCGGGAACCAGAGCATAGCTGGGCGAAACCTTCATTGGAGAATTTGGAATACCATGCCCACAGCGTATTCCGCTAGAGCTATTTAAGATGTGGCTAAAGATGGGGTAAGCGGACAGAATCGCCTGCAAACCGCGGCCGAGTTATATCCAGAGATCGTGACAACAAAGGGAAAAGAGGACGATCAGCCGTCGTGCAGTGCAGCCGAAGCCCTGACGCGACAGGAACCCTTCATCAACCAGAACCTGGCGTACCAAGCTCTGGCCATGCTGACGCAGTTGCTGCGGCGCGGTTCTCTGACATTTCAGGGCGGGTTTTGCAATTTGACGACGGGCCAGCTCGCTCCTTTACCGATTCAACCACTCGAGACCGGATCATATGCGAGTATCAACTGAATTTGATCGCTAAACGCAGCTAGTTTAGTGTGCAATGTTGGGCGTAGACACGCACGGAGGAATCAATGAACGCAATCGCCTACACTTCCGACGTACGCATCGAGCGCATTAAGGGCCCGCTGCGACGAGCGTACTTGCCAGGAGAACCACAGGCCGTGATGTTCAGCGTCCACGGGGGTATTGCCAAACACTACGGCATTGACGAGAGTCGCCTGCCCGAGCCGCACGCCGCCACTATCGACTACGTGATTGCGGCTCTGGGCGGTTGAATGCTCGGCACGTTTGCCGGCGCGCTGGATGCGCGCAAAATCAATGCTAATGATGGCCGCCTTAGTTGCGATGTCCACGGTGAAGTGGAGGACGATGGCGGGGTTCTCGTTATCCGGCGGGTGCACGTGACCCACCATTTGCAGTCCGACGATCCCGCCGCGGTACGTGAGACTGTGGAACGGGTGCATGGTGTCTACGCGCAAAGGTGCCCGGTGTATCGCTCGCTCATCCCGGCATTCCAGATCACCTCCAGCGTGGAAATTGTAGGGGGAACCGCCGCAACTTAAGCAATGCGATCCGCTGAGGACCTTCGCCCTTCTGGCGCTCCCGCTCTGCACCGATCAGGAAGCCAATGGCCACGGCGCCGGACAGACGAAGGACGGATTGGCCGATGAGCAGCATTGGCGCAGATGGAAGCACCCACTGGAGTTAAAAGCTGTGACGATGTTCAGACGCTAGCCCCCCACGCTGCGATTGCGGCTCTCGGCTCTGCTGAATGTGCTGTTGTCTCTGAGGGGAAGACGTGACCTTACGCAGTTTTCGTTTGAGCCACCGATTGCAAACCGCGCTCCTGAATTTCCTGCTGCCGGATCTTGAATTTCTGGATCTTTCCCGTGACGGTAGTTGGAAAAGCATCCACGAAACGGATGTGCTCAGGGATTTTGAAATGCGCGATCTTGCCTTTGCAGAATTCGCGAAGCTCGGCGTCGGTTGCAATCTCGCCCGAGCGCAAGCGAACCCAAGCCAGGACGACCTCTCCTAGCCGCTCGTTGGGCAAGCCAACGACATGCACCTCTGCAATCCTGGGATGGGTGTAGAGAAATTCTTCGATCTCTCGCGGATAAATGTTCTCGCCACCACGGATGATCATGTCCTTGGCACGGCCAGTGAGGTGAATGTACCCCTCCGCGTCCATCGTCCCGAGATCGCCCGTATGGAGCCAGCCTTCAGCGTCGATCGCGTTGGCAGTGGACTCTGGATCGCCATCGTATCCCTTCATGACCATATAGCCGCGCGCACACACTTCGCCTCGTTCCCCCAGCGGAAGTGTCGTGCCATCGGCTAGTGACACAATTTTCATCTCCGTGCAGGGCAGAGCTTTGCCGACCGTTGTAACCCTTATTTCAAGAGGGTCGTCCAATTCCGACATGGTCACAACCGGTGTGCTTTCCGTCTGGCCATAGCCGATCGTAAGCTGTGGGCAGTGCATTTCCCCGACAACTCGCTTCATGATCTCGACGGGGCAAGGAGCGCCAGCCATCATGCCGGTGCGCAAGCTCGTCAGGTCAAAGCTGGAAAACTCAGCCAGGCCCAACTCAGCGATGAACATAGCGGGTACGCCGTAGATGCTGGTGCATTTCTCGGTTTGCACCGCGTTCAGCGTGTCGCCAGGATCGAATGTCCAACTCGGAAACACCATGGCCGCGCCGCTGGCCAAGGCGGACATGTTGCCGATAACGCAACCGAAGCAGTGATACAGCGGGACCGGAATGCAGATCCGATCCTTTTCCGTGTAGCGCATGGCTTGCGCCAACAACATGCCGTTGTTCACTTGATTGTGGTGCGTCAGCATCACGCCCTTAGGAAAACCGGTAGTTCCTGATGTGTATTGAATGTTGCTGACATCTTGCGCCTGAATATCGGCGGGAATCTGGCCCGGGGCGTCCAGCAGTTCTTGCCATTGTGGTGAATCGAAGTAGACGGTGTGCTGTAGCTCCAGCGATTGTCCCTGCGATGCCTCTTGAAGGATCCCTCGGTAGTCGGCGCGGGCATCGGCATGCCATAGGAAGATTGCCTTCATGCGCGATTTGGTTAGTGTGAAGCGGAGTTCATGGGAGCGGTAGGCGGGATTGATGTTGACCAGGATCGCGCCCGAGCGGGCACATGCCATCTGCAGCATTACCCATTCGACACAGTTCGATGACCAGAGCCCCACCCGGTCGGATTTGCGAATGCCGAGTGACCACAAACCGCGAGCGAGGCGGTCGGCAACATCATCGAGTTCCGCCCAGGTCAGCCGGCAAGATTGATGGCAGGATGCGACCGCGAGAGAATCCCCGAACAGGTCGGCGGTATTGCGGAGTTGTTCGCCGATCGTGATTTCCAGCAGCGGATAATCCGGCCCTCGTGAATAGCTCAGCAATGCAAACTCCCTGCGCTCCACTCTTCCGAGACAGAGGCAAATCTATCGGCGGGACGGATTATACCCATTTCTATTGCGCTGAAGGCTGGCGTTCCTGCTGCTGCAGTTGGGGGACTGAATTATGCCGCCTTCGCACGCTGCATGAGTCTCTCGATGGCGGCCAGGAGCAGATCGGGCCTGGTGGCGTCCACTGACGCGTCAGCCGTGGGCAGTTCCGGCTCATTCGTTCTTAGTAGCGCGAGCACAGGTGCAGACCAGTGCTGTCGCATTTCGTGGATGATGGCAATCTTGTCTTCGTGGGGTATTGAATGACCAATGAGGAGCAGGCCGTATTCTCCAGTTGGTTTACGATTGCTCCAAGAAATCGGCGTTTGCACACTGGGACGACGCTACCGGTAACGGACATTGGCTTGATCCCGCAGACGAGCAAAATTACCTTATGTCTTCCTCATCTTTCGGAAAACACGCAGCTGGCGCGACGAGTACTCAGCCTGCTGTTCCTGAGCCTTCGTTCGCCGAGCGAGCACGCACCTTGATGCACTCGGGCCGGATCGGCAGTCTCTCAAGCCTGTCGCGGAAACAACCGGGTTTTCCCTTCGGATCCCTGATGCCTTACGGGCTCGACGACGAGGGTCGCCCCATCTTCCTCATAAGCACGATGGCTATGCACACGCAGAATCTGCAAGCCGATCCACGCGCCAGCCTGTTTGTGACCGAGCCCGACACAAGCGGCGACGCACTCGGCTCATCCAGGGTGACACTGATCGGAAATGTCACCCGAGTCTCGGAGACAGAACTGGCGGCCACTCGCACTGTGTATTTGGCCGGTTACCCGGACAGCAACTATTGGGTGGACTTTGAGGACTTCTCCTTTTACCGCATGGACGTTCTAGACGTTTATTACGTCGGCGGCTTTGGAGTAATGGGATGGGTGGCAGCCTCCGACTATGCTCGAGCCCAAGCAGACCCGCTGGTTGAGCACAAACGGGACATCATTCAGCACATGAATGCCGACCACAAGGATGCGCTTATCCTGCTCGCCCGACAGTATGCCGGTATTGAGGCGCAGGACGCCGTGCTGACGTCCGTCGATCGCCTGGGTTTTCACCTGCGGTTGAAGACGCAAGATGGCATGAAGGGAACACGCATCGCCTTCTTACGGGAGGTGAGGGACCCGGCTCAGGCCAGAGAAGTGTTCGTCGAGATGGTGCTGCAGGCACGTCAATCGCAGGTCGACCATTCTCGGCGGCGGCGCAACCCGCCCTAGAATTGCAACGAATTGGAAGTGCATTAAGCCGGCTTCGAGAAATCGCCGGGACTGTGCGGGGTAGCGCGCCACTCCGGCCAGCGCGCGCTTTACGCCGGCGACGTCGAAGTCCGTGCCGTAGACCGGAGTTCCCGGCTGTTGACGCCAGGACTCATCCAGGCGCCGCCCGTATCCACGGCGTCGAAACCGAGTTCGTCTAATAACTGAATCACCACCGCCTTGGCCGCTTCCTCGACGCCTGCGACGGGCAAAGCGATGCGCCCCTGTGCTCCGGCAGGTTTGCCAAGTTCCATCAGATGCTGCGCGTAGATGTTGTTGAAGGCTTTGACCACGGGCCGGTGTAGCTGCTGTGCCACCCAGCGGCTTTCCGTGGCGCCGTCCTCAATTCCGTCAATCCGGCCATCACGCTGTTGGGGATAGTAATTGCCGGTGTCTACGACCACGACGTTTCCAGGAACTCCCACAAAGAGATCCGCTGGCAGTTGGGGAATATTTTTCTCCGGAATCGTGACACGACCACGTCTCCGCTACGGGCCGCCTCTTTGACCGAAACCGGTTTCACACCGGTTTCACGCGCCAGATCCGCCAGGCTCGCAGGGCCCCGGGAATTTGCGATGAAAACCTGATGCCCCAGCGCTGCGAAGCGACGGGCGAGAGTACTGCCGATTTGGCCTGAGCCTATGATGCTGATTCTCATGTAAGCTCCCTCATCATTTCGGTGAAGAGTCTCTGTTCCTGACCTCGCACACCAGAGACGATGTATAGATGATGGGGCTGATGTAAGGACGCGCCTTCAGAGGACAAAAATGGGCCAGTTCACGTGCATTAGCATGGCCGCGCTGAGCGTATACCTGGCTAGTCGGCCTTGAAGAAGTTGCGCGCCTCTGGCGGAGCATAGTGCTGCGAAATATCCCAGCCTGTGATCCGAATGGGCGAGTTGGAGCTTACGATTTCTGCGATCTCATCGTCGGAGCGGCCCATCCTCCGAAGCTGCTCGATCTCATCGCTGATCATTCCGACGAAGTCGGGCATGGTAAAGGTTTCCGGTTCCAGCCCCGCGTTCTTTCGCAGAGCGCTCTGCGCGGCTAAAGCGGCTTCGAGCGAAATCTTGGATTCCTGATCCATTGCAACCTCTTGTGACAAACGCCCGTTATTATGCACGCTTCACCAGTGGCCCGGTGCGGCTTGGCACAGCCCACGCTCCTTCCTTTTTCCTGGAATGCACTTTTGGCGACAGTTTTTGGCGGCCCGGTTAAGTGTTGGCTCGACCAGGGCGAGCGTTTGGTCCTTGACAAGTAATAAGTAGATGTATATACATCTTATGTAGATGCCGCTACACGAAACATCAGTTGGAGTTCTGCCTCTCCCTTGCGCTTGCGCCACTCTGCGTCGTGCCACGCGGGCGGTCACGCAGATGTACAGCAAGGCGCTGAAGCACACGGGACTCGGCATCACTCAATTCACGGTGCTCCGTATTCTCAAGGACAAGGGCGAGACCATGCAGCAGGAGCTTGGTGAATTGTTGGCGGTGGACAGCACCACGCTGACGCGGACCTTGAAACCGATGGAAACAACCGGTCTGATCGCCTCGCATCCCGGAGAGGATGACCGCCGCGAGAAATACTTCCGCATCACCAGCCTTGGAGTCAGGAAGATCGAGTCAACGTTGTCGTCGTGGAAGAAAGTGCAGTCTGAGCTGAAGACCGCCCTCGGCGATGAGGCTTGGGACAGGTTGTTTCGCGCAGCGGACAGGGCCACAGCCGCAGCGCGGGAGCAGTGATTTTCTTGTGCCAGAAAGATGTATATACATCTATGAAAGACCTGAACTCGCACCCAACTGTCCGGAACCTGAGCAGCAGTGCTGTGGTGACGCTGCCCCCTTCGCACATCTCTGCTTCCTGGCTGCGCCAACTCGCGATAGAGGCTGGCGCGGACGATGTGGGCTTTGTTTCGCTCTCACGAACGGAACTGGACGACCAGCGGACGGACATCCTTGCCGCTCTCCCCGGTGCGAAGACCCTGCTCAGTTTCGTGGTTCGCATGAACCGGGAGAACATACGCACACCCGCCCGCTCGACTTCCAATCTGGAGTTCCACCACTCGACGGACGATGCGAACGAGATTGCTCGCGAGATCGTACGGGCCTGCGAGGGTATCGGTGTGAGGGCCTTGAACCCCTCCGCCGGATTTCCGATGGAAGCCGACCGCTGGGGCGAGAAGATGTGGACAGTCTCGCATAAACCTGTGGCAGTCGCGGCGGGTCTGGGCCAGATGGGAATCCATCGCAACGTGATCCATCCTCGGTTCGGCAACTTCATCCTGCTCGGAACGGTGATCCTGGGTTCTGAAGTTGAAGAAGAAGCGCGGCCCATCGATTACAACCCTTGTCTGGAGTGCAAGCTCTGCGTCGCCGCCTGTCCTACCGGGGCCATCTCGCCCGATGGCCATTTCAACTTCTCCGCCTGCTACACCCACAACTATCGAGAGTTCATGGGAGGCTTCACCGACTGGGCACACACGCTTGCCAACAGCCGCAGCGACACGGACTACTAAAAGAAGTTCACCGATGCGGAAACCGTATCGATGTGGCAGAGCTTGTCGTTCGGCCCGAACTACAAAGCAGCCTACTGCCTTGCTGTATGCCCGGCCGGCGAAGACGTCATATCGCCGTTCCTGACCGACCGCAAGCAGTTTCTGGAAGAAGTTGTACGTCCTTTGCAAGCCAGAGCGGAAACCATCTACGTGGTCCCGGGCTCGGATGCCGAGTCGTACGTGCCGCGGCGCTTTCCCCACAAGCGGATCAAACAGGTCCGGAACAGCTTGCCAGTATCCAGCATTACGAATTTCCTGCGCAATCTGCCAGTTGTATTTCAGCGCGAGCAGTCCGCCGGCATTCAGGCCACCTACCACTTCACCTTTACCGGCGCAGAGCAAGCGAAGGCGACGGTTGAAATCCGCGACAAACAATTGCGTGTTGTTCCCGACCATGTCGGCAAGGCCGACTTCAGTCTGATTGCCGACAGTGAAACCTGGCTCCGTTTCCTGCGTAAACGCGCAAACCTGCTGTGGGCTTTGTTACGGCGAGCGATTCGGATCAAAGGCTCCCCACGGCTCTTACTGGCATTCGCTAAGTGCTTTCCTTCCTGATCGGGCACCCGATAAGGCGAGGGCGGCTTGGGTGTCTGGTTTGAATGAGGAATACCTAAAGAAAGGCTTGGAAATGAAACGGCAATCCTTCGTCAACAAATACGGTCCATGGGCAGTTGTCACAGGCGCATCCGATGGCATTGGCCAGGCGTTTGCCGAGGAATTGGCCGCGCTCGGAGTAAACCTCGTGCTGGTCGCCAGGCGCGAGGACCGATTGCGACAAGTTGCGGAGCACATTCGACAGGCGCACGGTGTTCAGGCCCGTGTCATTGCTGCCGATCTTGCTCACCCCGAGGGCAGAACCGCGGTGGAACAGGAAACGGAGGACCTGGACGTGGGCCTGCTTGTCGCTGCGGCCGGCTTTGGCACGTCGGGGCCTCTGCTCAATGCAGATCCGGACGTGGAACGAAATATGTTGCAGGTGAACTGCCTGGCTGTTCTTGAGCAGTCAATCGCGTTTAGTCGCCGTTTCGTCAAGCGGGGCAGAGGTGGAATCATCCTCATGGCTTCGCTGCTGAGCTGGCAAGGTGTTCCAACTGCAGCCCACTATGCGGCGACAAAGGCCTATGTCCAATCGCTTGCGGAAGGTCTGCACCGTGAGCTCGCTCCCTTCAATGTGCATGTGCTGGCTTCGGCTCCGGGGCCGGTGAACAGCGGTTTCGCGAGCGCGGCAGACATGCGAATGGGAAAGGCCGACACACCCTCGACGGTCGCCAAAGTGTCGCTTCAAGCACTCGGACGAAAGGCGACCGTGATCCCTGGCGCGTTCGGCAAATTCCTCACTTACTCGCTTTTGCCATTGCCACGGGCCGTACGAGTACGAATCCTTGCGGGCGTAATGGGAGGTATGACAAGACACCAGACAGCTTAGGGTTCCGAAACCTGATCCATTGAAGGCGATTCCGGCACCTGACTGGCGATCTCCGCCGCAAACATCGATACTGCTGCCAATCTTCCTCTTTCCTCCGCGCCCACTTGAAGTGAACGGGAGATTACACGGTGAGGCACATCACATCCACGCCCAGATAGGTCATGGCAATATTCCCGAATAGATGCTCACCAGTCTCGGTGCTGAAACGAATTGAACGACCCAGCCACAACTCGGAAATCCGCACTGCGCCCGTCGGATGTGTCGGGAGCACAGGACGCCTGGTTCGCCATGCGTCTCTCGCTCCTGTTTGGCTTCCTTATGTTGGTCGGCAAAATGGCGGCCTATTTTCTAACCGGGTCTTCAGCCATTCTGGCCGACGCCGCCGAATCGGTTGTACACGTAGTTGCCGTCGCCTTCGCCGCATTCAGCCTCCGACTCAGCAATAAGCCCGCTGCCCCCACTTTTCTCTACGGATTTGAGAGGATTGCATTCTTCTCTGCCGGTTTTGAGGGAGCCATGATCGTGTTGGCGGCGGTCGCGATCCTGATTTCAGCAATCCACAGCTGGTTGGGCGGCTTGGAACTGGAACACCTCGGCGTCGGAGCCCTGTTGGTCCTGGCGGCAGCGGTGCTGAACGGCGGCTTGGGCTGGTATTTGATTCGAACGGGGAGACGGGCTCACTCGCTCATTCTGGAAGCTAATGGCAAGCACGTCTTGACCGATAGTTGGACGAGCTTCGGCGTCATCGTCGGGTTGTTGTTGGTGATGCTGACGGGATGGAAGCCATTTGATCCTCTGATCGCCGTCGCGGTAGCGCTCAATATTCTCTGGTCTGGTGGGCACTTAATCTGGCGCTCAGCCCAGGGTCTGCTTGACTACTCCGACCCAAGTGCCGGCCGTGAGATACGAGACAAACTGGATGCCATTTGCGCTGACTTGAATTTGAAGTACCACGGTCTGAGATTCCGTACCACTGGTTACAGGCAGCTCATCGAGATCCACCTTCTCTTCCCTAGCAAGACGGATCTCAGAGAGGCACACCGACTGGCCACCGTTGTCGAGGAACGCTTGCCGTCGGCACTCACCATCCCTGCCGAGGTCATCACGCACCTGGAATCGGAAGAGGACCACGAAGAGGTTCATGGCACGGCGCACTACAAGGGTTAGCCGCCCCCTCAACCGCACCGCAGTGTGGGCTCTGGAATCTGTCGGCAGATCAGTTTGTGCGGCTGCCGGTTCGTACAAGGCAGCGATTATGACTGACCGACTGTGTCGTAAATTGTGACGTTGCCTTTCTAACTTATTCAAAACAAACAAACGCAATCAGCGTCTTGTGCGAACCGAGGCTTGGCTAAGTTGTTTATTTGCAATAACTTGAATGGTGCAGAAAGTCGATTCGTAATCGACAGGTCATCGGTTCAAGTCCGATCGTCGGCTCCAGTAAGTTTCTGCCCTAATCCAGCCAAAATTACTGAGTCCGCCCTACTTCATCAAGTTCTTC
>Ga0335069_10005881_pt1 | contig 17957 bp, 10 predicted proteins | sample Lox_Sample_11_FD_206714 | JGI IMG/M metagenome (GOLD analysis project Ga0335069, IMG submission 206714) | Soil microbial communities from Loxahatchee National Wildlife Refuge, Florida, United States - Lox_Sample_1.1 | ecosystem: Environmental > Terrestrial > Soil > Wetlands | place: USA... | reverse complement strand
TCCATGATGAACATGAAGCGAGGGTAGACTTTGCCCAGCGGGCCCTTTGACCGGATGTTCCGGTCGAGCCACTCATTGGTGACAAGACTCGTATCGGCGCCTTCGCCATTGCGGTAGTAGATGTCGCCGCTGATGCCCGTCCAAGTCGCGAAGTAGTATTCGTCGCCGTTCGGACGGCTTGGCTTGACGATGTAGAAGAGCCCCGGAAACTCGCGCCGGATCCACGGGCCGGCGTCGTCCTGATCCGAGATCGAGTACACGCGCAGCCGCGCGACCAGTGCTCGCATCGCCTCCTCGCCTTTGGCGGCGCGCAGATCGATCAGGGCCTGTGCCAGCGTGTTTGCCCCGCCCCAGATGCATACCCACAAGGGGCGCGGATCGTCGCGCTCGACCGCCTCAGCCAGTGCCTTGGAACCGGGCGAGCTCTTTCCTTCACCCGTAGCAACCAATCCATAGGCTGGCTGACCCGGGTACACGCGCTGATCCAGGTAGTCCTCCGTCGGCCACCCTTGCGTATGAAGCAACAGGTTCTCCCGGACCTGTCCGAACGTGCGGATGATCATGTGCATCGTCTCAGGGTGCGTCGCCGCCTTCTGCCAGGTCGATGTGGCGGCGATCATGGCCTCGAGATCGAGTTCATTCGAGTACAGCAGCAGGCGCACAAACGACATCTGGTCGTCCGGCTCATTGCCGATATCACTGATGATGACCACACGCGGCTTTCCGGAAAAAAAATCAACCGGCGGAGCCGGAACCGCTTGAGCCATTAATGGAGGCGCGCACCCTGGCTGCCCGATCCAAAAAAGAACCAAAAACCAAAGGCTGTATTTCATGTGACAGAATGACTTTCCGGCTTTCACGTTTCTCCCATCCGCCTGGCCAGACATGGCCACGTTCGAACCCGATTGTCCTCGGTTCAACCTATAGCGAGATCGTATTCGGAAGCCTGATTTGCGTCAACATAATTCAGCAAGAATGCATATTCATGCTCCAAGCTCCGGTTGAAAAATATTCACGCGGCTCCGAACATTACCAGAGTTGAATCCGACAGAGCCTGCCTGTGAACAATCATGTCACCCGGTTGACCAACCCTGATGACTACGGAGGAGCCGGCGTGAGCGGAACTGGCATAATTCTCAGCACACTTTGGAAATATGCCGTCGGACGAGCACTGCGGAGCACAATCGTTCCGGTCGAGATCACGCCATATGAGACCCGCAGATCATTTGACCCATCCAACGGAGAACTCAATGCAACTATCGGATCTCACTCGCATTTTTGGCAGTGTCTGAACGTCAATACTGTGCATACGTTGGTTGAAACGGCGACCGCTAAACTTTGTTGCGCCTTGGCGCAGCTTTGACGGCATTATGTCTCGACAGATTACTACGTTACGCAGGAAAACATGCAGGTTACAGCTGGCTGCAGGCTCCGCTTCTGATCCGGGGACGCAACGAAGGAGCGAGACATGAACCTCAGTTGGTTACTTGTTGCCGGTTTAGCCTCCCTGGCCAGCTTCTATCAGTTTGCGTACGCACAGAAAGGAGAAACAAGCATCGACTACTCCCTCGTGGTCTACAACCCGGCCAAGAGTCTGGCGAGTAACCGGATTCTGAATGGCGGGGGCGGATCGGTCGGCTTTATTCTCGGGGAGAATCTTGAGTTGAAGGGCGAGCTTCAGGGCTATGCCACTACAACATTCACTTTTCATCTCCCAGGCACCGTGAATTCGGCCAAAGGTACATTCCAGTCGCAGGGGAGTATGGTCACCTACCTTTTTGGGCCTCAGTTCAACTTTCCCATGGTGAGGAAGCGGCTCTTTGGCGAGGCGCTCTTTGGCGGAGCAAACACCGGTGCGTATGGCAGCTTGTTCAAGGCTGCAAACGTGACAGGACTGTCAGCCCATAACAACGGGTTTGCAATGGCCATCGGCGGTGGGATCGATATTCAGATCTCAAATCATCTGGCATTGCGCCCTGCCCAATTGGACTACTTCCTGACGCGGTACGAGTGGAAACAGATTGGAATCAATAACCAGAGCAATTTCCGTTATCAGGCGGGGATCGTGTTTGCGTGGGGTCATTGATGATGATCCCGATCGCGTACGGGCCGTCGGGATGGGCGGCCAGGCGGCAAATTCCAGATTCCAGTGTGCTAGCAGTTTTCACAGTTGCAGATAAATGTTCATATTTCTATGCTCGTTGCGACACGCGGCCATGTGACCGTCCTCCGCTGTTCGATTGAAATTGGGGCGGGGCTGAAGCATGCATCGCAAACGCACAGCTGCGGGAAGTTGTGGAAGGAGCAAATATGAAGGAGCGCACGAACGAAACCACTGCCCCCTTCTCTTACGTCGAATGTGTTGAGCAGAAACGGCTTAATGACGCTCGTGAGTTGGGGATTCCGTGGAAAAAATGGGGTCCTTACCTCAGCGAGAGGCAGTGGGGAACAGTGAGAGAGGACTACAGCCAGGATGGCAACGCATGGGATTACTTCTCTCACGATCAGGCGCGTTCGCGAGCGTATCGATGGGGCGAGGACGGAATGGCCGGAATCTCGGACGACCAGCAGCAGCTGTGCTTCGCCCTGGCTTTGTGGAACGGGCGCGATCCCATTCTCAAGGAACGCATGTTTGGTCTCACAAACAGCGAATCCAACCACGGCGAAGACGTGAAGGAATACTACTTCTATGTGGACAGTACTCCGACTCACTCCTATATGAAGTACCTTTACAAATACCCGCAGCGCGAATATCCCTATCGAGATCTGGTAGAAACCAATCGGCGCCGCTCGCGAGAGGAGTTCGAGTACGAGCTGCTTGACACGGGTATCTTTGACGATGACCGGTACTTCGACGTGTTCGTCGAGTATGCGAAGGAAGCTCCCGAAGACACGCTGGTCCGGATCACGGTTCACAATCGCGGACCGGAAGCCGCAGAGATTCACGTACTCCCGACTTTGTGGTTCCGGAACACCTGGAGTTGGGAAGGTGAAGGGCAAATCAAGCCGAACCTCAAACAGGTTGCCGGGGTCGTCAAAGCGTCTCACCCCACCTTGGTTGACTACACATTGCAGTGCGAGGGCAACCCCGAGATCCTCTTCACCGAGAATGAGACGAATGCCAGCCGTTTATGGGGACAGCCGAATCCGACACCGTATGTGAAAGACGCGTTCCATGAGTATGTAGTCCATGGAAACAAGGCAGCCGTCAACCCGGACAAGACGGGTACAAAGGCGGCCGCTTACTACGTGCTCCAGGTTCCCGCAGCACAACACCAGCAAATCTGCTTACGTTTGAGTGCAACACCGCCCGCGGATGCTTTTGGTGAGTTTGATCGGATTTTCGCCTCACGGCTTGCCGATGCCGATGAGTTTTATGACCGCATTACCCCTGCCTCGCTGAGCGAGGACGAACGTCGCGTCCACCGCCAGGCACTGGCGGGAATGTTGTGGAGCAAACAGTACTATTACTTCGACCTGGATAAGTGGCTGTCGGAGCACGATGCGCATCCCATGACAGGGCAAAAACGTCGCAGTGTGCGCAATACCGAATGGTTTCACATGCTCAATCGCGACATCATTTCGATGCCCGACAAGTGGGAATACCCCTGGTACGCAGCCTGGGATCTGGCGTTCCATACCATCTCCCTGTCACTGGTGGACTTTGATTTTGCCAAGGATCAGCTGTTGTTGATGCTGCGCAACCTCTACGCGCATCCGAATGGACAGATCCCGGCATACGAGTGGAACTTCAGCGATGTGAATCCTCCGGTTCACGCGTGGGCAACTCTGTTCCTTTACAGCGTGGAAAAGGAGTTGGGCCGTTCCGATCTTCGGTTCCTGGAGCGATCCTTCCAGGGCCTAATGATGAACTTCAACTGGTGGGTGAACCGCAAGGATCCCGACGGCCGCAACGTTTTCGCTGGTGGATTCCTCGGCTTGGATAACATCGGCGTCTTCGATCGCAGTGCGAAGTTGCCTACCGGCGGGTTCCTTGACCAGGCGGATGGGACTGCATGGATGGCGTTCTACTGCCAGAACATGCTCGAGATCGCCGTCATCCTCACCGACTACGATCCCATGTACGAGGACATAGCTTTCCGGTTCCTCGAACAGTGTGTTTGGATTACGTACGCGATGCACCGAATGGGTGAAGGCCACGAGCAGATGTGGGACGATCAGGATGGGTTTTTCTACGATCTGCTGCACTTCCCCGACGGCAAGGCAATGCGGTTGAAAGTCCGTTCCATGGTCGGCCTGCTGCCGGTGTGTGCATCGACAGTCTTCGAACTTTCTGTACTCCAGCGGCATCCGCGGCTGCTGGAAATGATGGAGCTGTTCAAAAAGCGCCATCCGGATATCGTTGCTGCCCTCAGGAATAACGAGGAAAAGGAAGGGGGCTACGGAGGACGGCGCATGCTGGCGGTGCTCAACAAGCGAAAGCTGCAACGGGTTTTCGCTTACATGCTTGATGAGAACGAGTTCCTAAGCCCATATGGAATCCGCTCATTGTCACGGTACCATTGCGACCATCCGTTTGTGTTTCATGTCGAGGGGCAGGAATACAGGGTGGATTATCTTCCGGCCGAGTCCAATACCGGGATGTTTGGCGGAAATTCCAACTGGCGCGGTCCAATCTGGATGCCGGTGAACGCGCTCTTGATCCGCGCGCTCCTGAACATGTACCAGTTCTATGGAGACGACTTCAAGGTCGAGTGCCCGACCGGTTCCGGGAATTACATGACCCTTTTCGAAGTGGCCAAGGAAATCGCGCGGCGCCTGGCCCGGATGTTCCTGCGCGATGAGAACGGGAATCGGCCCGTGTACGGCGCCACCAGGAAGTTCCAGGAAGATCCGCACTGGCGGGATTACATCCTGTTCTACGAGTACTTCCATGGAGACAACGGCGCCGGGCTCGGAGCCAGCCACCAGACGGGATGGACCGGGCTCGTGGCGCGCTCACTGGATACGTTCGCTCGACTGGACGCCCAGAGGCTGCTGAGCGTATCGAAGCAGGACCTGGTTGCGGAGATCACACGCGAACAGGTTGCCGGGCGTTGAGCCCTCTTCACGACGGGGGCAGGGAGACTCGACTCTGCGCAGAACGCCAGGATGGCAGTCCGGAATGGACTGCCATCCTGCATTTGGGCAGGAGGGGCGGTACTCATGCACATAAGGAATTTCGCAATTGTTTGCGCTCTGATTGGAATCCTATGTTCCCCGGCCCAGAGATCGTTCGGAGAAAAGAAAACATGGCAGGCCGGTACTATCCTGGAAGTCAAAGCGCATCACGCCGGGACCGACGAAGATAGCGATGCCAATAAGTACGACGTCTCAGTTAAGGTCGGGAAGAAGATTTATGTCGTTCTGTACGTGCAAGGGAGTGATCGAGCGGAACCGGAGTACTACGTCGGGATGGCGACCACCGTCCTGATCGAAGGCGATACATTGAAGTTCAATGATCTCCAGGGCCGCACGCATTCAGTCCGAATATTAAGCTCCAAAGATGCACCACCTCCAGAGTCGAAGTAGTGCATCACGAGGGGCGGAGCGCGTACTCGGATTTCACGAACCCCGGACCAGAGAATCCCAACGGCGGTTGGGGAGAGATTGGAGAGCCCGAACGCCACTCTCGCCTATCCATCCACCGTTGGTCCTGCTCAGAACGTGAGCAAGCATCATCGTGTTTCTGTTGGCCTGACACGCTCACGATGAGCGTAGTGCGAAAACCCATAAGAGCGGACCTGTGGAGCAAGAGGATCTTTCTGCTCCGCCAAGAGGCAGCGACCTCAAACACGAATCCAAGCCTCTAACTGAGCCGGACTATGAGTGTTGCTAGTAGCGCTGCAAGGGGCGAAGGCCTAAAACATCTCTGATCCTTTTTTGATGCCGAAGGCAATCTTGCGCCAAGAAGGGGAGTGCACTCATGGAAATTCGACTTGCGTATCAAAGCAGACCAGCCGGACGGCAAAGCAGAGTGTGCCCCCTGGCGTTGTTGGCCGGCGCGTCACTCCTGATGTCAGCCGGCTGCGAGAAGAAGGAGGCGGCGCCTCCGCCCCAGCCGCCAGCGGTCAAGGTCGCGGAGGTCATTCAACAGGACGTCCCCATTTACTCGGAGTGGGTGGCGCAGCTCAACGGCGATACCAATGCCGAAATCACGCCCAAAGTTCAGGGATACGTGTTGACAAAGAAGTACCAGGAGGGGTTCCCCGTCGAGAAGGGCCAGCTTCTTTTTGAAATCGACCCCCGCCCGTTCGAAGCGGCTCTGGATCAGTCCAACGCGCAACTGGCCGTCGCCCAAGCCGATCTTTCCAAGGCAGAGACCGACGTGGCCCGCGATACGCCGCTGGCCGCTCAGAACGCGATTCCTCAGAGGCAACTGGATAATGACAAATCTGCCGAAGCAGCTGCGAAGGCGCAGGTAGACGCCGCCAAGGCCCAGATTCAACAGGTGAAGCTCAATCTCGAATGGACAAAGGTGTATTCCCCGATCGACGGCATTGCCGGCGTAGCCAACTCCCAGGTCGGCGATCTGGTGGGACCCACCACAAAGATGACCACCATCTCGAAGGTCAATCCGATTCGCGCCTACTTCTCCATCAGCGAGAACGCATACCTGGAGCAAGCCCAAAGGATCGCCGCCATCCTTCACAGTGCATCCAAGACCGGAACAAGGCCCGTGGAATACATCCAGGCCAACGAAGCCCCCTATCCCAGCACGGGCCAAATCATCCTCATCAATCGCGAGGTGAGTTCGCAAACCGGAACGATCCAGGTCGCGGCAGAATTCGCGAATCCGAATGCTATCCTGCGTCCCGGCGGATTCGGGCGGGTGCGCATCCAGACCGGGGACAACAAAGATGCGCTCCTCGTACCCCAGGTTGCCGTGATTGAAGTCCAGTCTGCGTACCAGGTTGCGGTGGTCGGTCCCGATAACAAGGCGAGTTTCCGGCCGGTCAAGGTGGGCGACAAGGTGGGCAGTAACTGGATCATCACCGATGGACTGAAACCCGGTGAGAAGGTAATCACGGAGGGTTTCCAAAGAGTGCGCGACGGTATGACCGTAAACATTGAGCCGCAGACGCAGACGGCATCTGCTGAGGGCAAATAACCGTGGCCAAATTCTTCGTCAATCGTCCCATCGTGGCGATCGTCATTGCGATTCTGATGACCCTCGCAGGCGTCGTAGCGATGCTGGGCCTTCCTACGGCGCAGTTCCCCAAAATCGCGCCGCCTGAAATTCAGGTGATAACCACCTACATTGGCGCCGACGCTGAAACCGTGGCGCAATCTGTAGCCACGCCCATCGAGCAGCAGATGGCCGGTGTCGACAACATGCAGTACATGTATTCGTTGAACGGCAGTGATGGATCGCTGAAACTCACTGTCAACTTCGATATCGCGACCGATACGAGCACCGACCAGATTCTGACGCAGATGCGTACCAATCAGGCGAACTCCCAGCTTCCGAGTTCGGTCGTCCAGTACGGAGTCACGGTGCAGAAGTCCACGGCCACGCCGCTGATGCTGGTCGCGCTCTACTCTCCTACCAATGTGTACGACAACATCTTTCTGGCCAACTACGGCATTATCAACATCAACGACGCTTTGACTCGGGTTCAGGGAGTAGCGTCCGTGACCGTGTTCGGCGCGGGCCAGTACGCGATGCGCTGCTGGGTCAATCCCGATAAGCTGGCAAGCCTCGGGATCACGATTCCGGAAATTACAAATGCCATCCAAACCCAGAATACTGTGAATCCCGCGGGACAGATCGGCAGCGAGCCGGTACCGAACGGACAAGCCTTTACTTACACCGTCCGTGCACCGGGCCGATTGCCCTCCGCTGAAGAATTCGGTGAGATTATCGTTCGCGCCCAGTCCGACGGGGGCATCCTCCGCCTCAAGGATGTGGCGCGTATCGAACTTGGCGCGCAGACATACGCTCTTCAGGGGCGGCTGAATGGAAAACCGGCCGCATTGTTAGCGATCTATCAGCTTCCCGGCAGCAATGCCGTCAAGACCGCCCAGGGTGTGCGCAAGTTGATGGAAGAGGCCAAGACCCGATTCCCGCAGGGTTTGGATTACCTGATCCCCCTCGATACCACTCTTGCAGTGACCGAAGGTCTGAAAGAGATTGAGCATACTCTGTTCGAAGCCATTGCGCTGGTGATCCTCGTGGTGTTCATCTTCCTGCAGGGCTGGCGCGCCACTCTGATCCCGCTCCTCGCAGTTCCTGTATCACTCGTCGGAACCTTCATCCTGTTTCCTATGCTCGGATTCTCCATCAACACCCTGTCTCTGTTCGGGCTGGTGTTAGCAATCGGACTGGTGGTTGACGACGCCATCGTGGTGGTAGAAGCTGTCGAACACCATATCGAACACGGAATGGCGCCAAAGGAAGCGACCCTTAAAGCGATGGAGGAAGTATCCGGTCCGGTCATTGCCATCGCGCTGATCCTTTCGGCCGTGTTCGTCCCAACGGCGTTCATCCCCGGAATTACCGGACGAATGTATCAGCAATTCGCGGTTACGATCGCCGTTTCCGTCATCTTCTCGGCATTCAACGCGCTTACTCTCAGCCCGGCACTGTCCGGAATGTTGCTCAAGCCGCGCAAGCAGGGTCGCGGTCCTCTGGCCGCATTTTTCCGGTGGTTCAATAAGGTATTTGGCCGTGCTACGGACGGCTACGTTACCGTCTGCGATCACGCGATTCGAAAAGCGGTTTTCTCATTCGGCATCTTGCTGGCGCTCACTTTGGCCGCGGGTTGGTTCGGCGGGAAGATTCCAACCAGCTTTCTTCCCGATGAGGACCAGGGCTTCGTGTATGCGGGTATTCAGCTTCCCGATGCCTCCTCTTTGCAAAGAACGTCAGTGGCAGCCAAAGAAGCTGAAGACATCATGCTGAAAGTTCCAGGTGTCTCCCAGGTAAGCACGGTGGTTGGGTACAACATGCTGAGCGGCGTCAACAGCACGTTCAATGCGTTCTTCTTTGTGACTTTGAAGCCGTGGGAAGAGCGAAAAACAGAGGAAGAGAGTTACGAAGTGATAAAGGCCAATATCAACAGAGGCCTCTCGAGAATAAGCTCAGGTATTGCCTTTTCGTTCCCGCCGCCGGCCATTCCGGGTGTCGGCACGTCCGGAGGCGTGACGTTTATCCTCCAGGACCGCTCGGGGAAAGACATCGAATTTCTCAACAAGAACCTGCAAACCTTCCTCGCGGTCGCGCGCAAGCGTCCTGAGCTCGCCAGTGTTACGACCACCGCATTGTTCGGCGTTCCCCAGGTGGGCGTGACGGTTGACAAGGCCAAGGTGCTGACCCAGCAGGTTGATCTTGGCAAGGTCTACCAGACCCTGCAGGCCTTCATGGGCGGCTCGCTGGTGAACTACTTCAACCGCTTCGGGCGGCAGTGGCAGGTCTATGTCCAGGCGGATGGCGAGTATCGCACCGACGCCAAAAACCTGGGCAAGTTCTACGTCAAAAATGCGACAGGTGAGATGGTGCCCCTGAGCACCGTGACTGGAACAGTGCCGCGAGCAGGCCCCGGGTTCACGATGCGCTTCAACCAGTTCCAATCAGTGCAGCTCAATGCCGCTACTGCTCCCGGCTTTAGTTCCGGGCAGGCGATTGCCGCCTTGGAGGATACGTTCAAGCAGACGATGCCCGCGGAAATGGGCTTCGACTACATGGGCATGTCGTATCAGGAGAAGAAGGCGTCTCAAGGTGTAAGTCCCGCAACGGTATTTGCTCTGGCATTCTTCATCGTCTTCCTCATCATGGCCGCGCAGTACGAGAGCTGGACCTTGCCCTTCGCGGTGTTGCTTGGAACACCCATCGCTGTGTTTGGCGCTTTCATGGCGCTGTATCTCCGCCACCTGGAAAACGATGTTTATGCGCAGATCGGACTGGTCATGCTCATCGGCCTGGCCGCAAAGAACGCCATCCTGATTGTCGAATTCGCCAAAATGGAATACGACAAGGGCAAGCCTCTGATCGAGGCGTCGTTGACCGGCGCCAAATTGAGGCTCAGGCCAATCCTGATGACCGCGTTCGCCTTCATCCTCGGATGCGTTCCGCTGTGGATCGCCAGTGGAGCGGGTGGCATTTCGCGCCAGGTGCTTGGCACGGTGGTGATCGGAGGCATGCTCGCCGCTTCACTCCTTGCCATCTTCTTCATCCCCGTCTCGTTCGTGGTGATCGAGAGATTCGGGCATTGGATCGGCCTCAGTGAAAAGCCTGTGGCGAAACCAGCCGAGGAGGCGAAAGGAGCGCACGTATGATCCCGGCGCGATCGTTGGCTGCATCCGTATTGTTGCTGGCGCTTTGTGCCTGCAAAGTGGGGCCGAACTACCAGCGGCCCGCGGTAACGCTGCCGGATCAATATCGCGGGCTCGCGCCGGAAGCCGCTCCCGCCCAGGCATCTGCCGAGGCATTCGGTGATATGAAGTGGTGGACGGTGTTTCAAGACAAGACCCTGGAAGACCTTATCCGGGAAGCGCTCACAAACAGCTACGATATGCGGATTGCAGCCACTCGCGTGGTGCAGGCTCAAGCCGCGCTCGGAATTACGCGTGCCGATCAATTTCCGCAAGTGAGCGCTTCGGGCGGCATTCAGCAGGTGAAGTCGAACCTTTTCCGAGGAGGACCGACGTTCGACAACGTCTCCGTTCAGGCCTCCTACATCATCGACTTCTGGGGCCAGTATCGGCGGGCGACCGAAGCCGCGAGGGCAAATCTGGTCGCCACCCAGTATGCACAGGACGTCGTCCGAACCACCCTGGTTTCGGATATCGCCAGCGCCTACTTCAACCTGCGGCAATACGATTTGCAGCTTGAATACTCCCAAAAAACGTTAGCGGCCGAAAAGGAGATGTTGAACCTCAATACCGTTAAGTTCAAGGGCGGGGAGAGCGCTGAAACCGACGTGCTGCAGGCGCAGTTGCTGGTGCAACAGGCCGAAGCCCAGATCATCAGCCTGCAGCAATCGATCGAGCAGACCGAGAATGTTATCAGCATCCTTCTGGGAAGGAATCCAGGTCCGATCGCACGCGGAATCAACCTGACCGAGCAGCCGCATATGCCGCAGGTTCCGGCCGGGATCCCCTCAGCTTTGCTCCTGCGCCGGCCCGACGTGCATCGTGCAGAGATGCTCCTGGTTTCTGCCAATGCCAACGTTGGAGTGGCCAAGGCCGCATTCTTCCCGCAGTTTGCACTTACCGGCCAATATGGTATGCAGAGCACTTCCATCACCAGTTTCATGGAAGGTCCGGCTCAATTCTGGGCGGTGGGCGGACAGGCCCTTCAGCCGATATTCCAGGGCGGCCGCATTCGTTCCAATTACAAACTCGCATGGGCGAAGCGGGATGAGGCTGAGCTGTCGTATAAGCAATCGGTTCAAAACGCCGTGGCTGATGTCTCTAACAGCCTTGTGGGCTACTCGCAATCGCAAAAGTACAGAGCAAAGATTCAGGAACAGACCGACACCTACTTCGAAACCGCGCGGCTCGCCAATGTGCGTTTTACAGGCGGGGCAACGAGCTTCCTCGAAGTCCTGGTTACCCAGCAGCAGTACTTCATTTCTGAATTGGCGCTTGCGGGAGCCTGGAATTCTGAGCTGCAGAACTATGTACAGCTCTACCGGGCACTGGGTGGCGGTTGGCAGCTGTGACGATGGGGTCAGGTCGATTCAGCATTGGGGGATAAGTAACGCGCTCTATCACTGTTCGCGTTCATCCCTGGATGGAGTGTGGGAGCCAACCAGGCGGGCGACAGTGATTGCGATGTAGAGGACCCCCGCGGAGGCTTCAAGCGTCGCTACCATCCGTGCAGTAGGCTTGACTGCGACGATGTCGCCATACCCCAAGGTCGTCAGCGTAACCAGGCTAAAATACAACATCGTGCTCCAGTGGGCTATGCCGGTCAGCGGTGTGCCTGCTTCCGCAAACGATCCCGGTTGCACGAGGTTGATGAGGTTGTACAAAGCGAACCACGTCAAACCCAGCAGGAAATAAAGGCTCACTGAAACCAGGATGCGTCCACTTGTGATCTGTCCGTTTTGACCCAGGTAGATGAAAAGACTCCCGGAGACAAGCGCCAGAAATGCCGCCAGCACAAGATAATTTGCAAAAAGCAACGGCCATGGAGAGTAATAATGACTCACCAGTACGAGTATCATCGACGTTATCGCGATAGGTATGGCGATCCAGAACAACACTCGATGCTCCGCTAGCGCACTGGTTGCCGTAACCAGCGTCACATAAAGGTTCAGAATAAGCAGCAATCCGCCTGTGGCATAGTTTTCGAGAATCGGGGCCAGAGTAAAGAAGAGCACGATCGATACCAGCAGCAGGATAGATCGTGTCTCCAGGCCCCTGAACTGCCGCCGCTTCTTGAACATCTCAATCATACGAACGTGAGATCTTGCGAGCTTTCGCAAGCGTTTGTCTCTGTCTTGAGGCGCAACTCATCTATAGAAGTGACGAGTGGAGGACAAAAAACCGGGAACAAAAAACCGGGGATCCTGCGTCGCTCGCCGGATCCCCGAATGGAGGAGGTGCAACGTGCGGGTTCCTCTTTCATCGGTAGGTGGCCAACTCTGAATCAGGGGGCGGAGGGCCAGCTGTCATCCGTGCGCTGCCATGTCTTGTCCGGGTCGAACAACTCTATCTGTTTTGCGATCTTCAGCGTATCGGGTCCAAGATCCTTCTGATAGACCACTCCATCCGGACCGACCATGAACGTCTTGACGCCAGTCTTCCGGTATTCGGCTGGCGCGGCAAGCAGGGCGAAGCCGCCAATCATGGCGCCCTGGATCACGTAGTCGATCTTGCCGTGGGGTGCGGAAGGTCCCTGGCCTTTGAGGATCTTGAAATAGTAGCCATGGTACGCGGTGGGTTGGTCGAACGTGTAGCCTTCGGCGAGGGCTTTGGCAACCGGTTCACTGATCGGGCCGCCCGGTGTTCCGTCCGCATTTACCCAATACAATCCGTCCTGTTTCCCGGGCGTGCTGATGATCTTCTGGGCGTATTGATTGAGGCCGGAATCGTCGTGAATCGTGGAGGCGTATTCGCGTTGTGCGTCATCGTATCCCCGGCACACCTCGATGGCATCGAGTTCGTTGGTGCCGATGCGCCGATAGAGGAGCTCGGAATGGCCGGCGGCAGAGTCGAAGTACCACTTGCCCGCTTTTTTGGCGAGCGGAATGGGGAACGGCCAGTCTTCATTGCCGACTATAAGAGTCGCCCGAGCGGGGTTTTTCGGATCTTTTTGTATCGAGTTCTTCGCACGGGCAGAATCCGCAAATGCGATTGAATTGTTCTTGTCTCGAACCGGATCGGCCGAAGACAGGAAGTCCTGTGCCTTTGGCCCGAAGATCTTGAGCAGAGTCGGCTGATCGTAGTCTCCCGCGGCTTTGATGAGCATCTCGACGGCAGCCTCCGGAGAGGAGAATGTCATTTGCTCATCGGGTTTCGCGGTCGCGGCGGCATTATCCTGGGAGTTCGCTTTGCCGGACGGGAACATCGGAACGGAAACAACCACAGCAAGAATCAGCAGCGTGCGTCTCATGGACTTCATCCCTTTCTGGATCTTTGTACTGGCGCCAATTCAGTTTTATCTGCGCCGTCCACCGCCGGAGCGTCCGCCGCCGCCACCGCGTCCGCCGCCACCGAGACTGGAGGAGCCGCGTGAACTGCTGGCGCGGGCTGAGCTGCCGCTGCCGCCCCCAAACGCGCCGCCACCGCCCCTTGATGAATCGCTGGAAACACTACGGTTGCCAACCTGGTCTCCACCACCAGCTCCACCCCTGTTGGCGCCCCGGTCCGCGGTTCCTGCGGAAGGTCCGCCTCGGTTCCCGGCCCCACCGCGATCCCCGACTCCGCCGGCACCACCCACTCCGCCGGCGCCACCCACTCCACCGGCACCACCCACTCCGCCGGCGCCACCGACACCACCGGCGCCACCGACACCACCACGACCACCCACTCCACCGGCGCCACCCACCCCACCTGGACCACCCGCGTTCCGGCGCGCATTCGCCTGCCGGTCTTGTAGCGAGGCGCCTCGAGTGGTACCGCCAAATCGGTTGGCCGTGTTGCGATCTCCATAAGGCGCGCCACCGCGGTGCTGGGGATTGTGGTTCCAGGTAGTATTCCCGCCGCGTGCGTTGACCCGGTTGCCGCCCTGGACGTTGGTGTTTCTCACGAAGTTATTGTTGTTATTGATGTAGACGTTGTTGTTTCCACCCCAACCGCATCCGCAGCATGAGCCGCCGCCCCACCACGCCCCCATCATCATGCCCACGCCGAAAGAGATCGCCATGCCCGCTGCATAATATCCCGGTGGCGGAGGTGGCGGATAATAGGGTGGCGGAGGGTAGACGGGTGGCCCGTAAACGACCGTCGGGTTGTAACTCGGTACGTACACGACCTCCGGGTTGGACGGCTGGATGACGATCACCTGCTTGCTCTCAACCGTCTGGACTTCGACCTTCTGCTGTTCGCTGGATTTGAGGTTCCCTTTATCTTTTGCCTTGGCCCGCATGCGCTGAACGGCGTCCATCACGTCGCTTTGCTGTGCCAGAAATGCGTTTCCCAGGTCGGTGGTCCACTTGATGTTGTCGGCCAACTGCTTCACAAGATCCGGAGTCCCAGCCATCTGCTGGACGCTCGGATCCCATGGCTGCTTCGCGACCGCGTCCGCCAGCGCCTTGTCCTTGAGATTCTTGTTCTGCGCCATCCACTGCTGCAGCTGGATGATCTCGAGCGGGTACGTCGAAGCCATCAGCGTCTGGCTGAGCAGAGCATCGGGGTAAAGCGCGATCGGCGCCACGAGCGTATCAAGCTGGTCCGGCGGGATCTTGGCGGCAGCCTGATCCGCCTGCGCGTCCTGTATCAGCGCGTCAGCCCAGACCGCATCGCTCGGCAACATCAAAAGAGAACACAAAACGGCAACAAAGCTTCGGAAGGCATCTTTGCAAGCTGCGGAATTCCATCTTCTGAGTTTCATCGTGAACACCCTTTCCCTCCACCCGCAGTCAATCGATGTCGATTCGAATGATGCCGGTACGGTTCCCGAGTTCCATCCCGGACAGAGAGGACGCGTAACGCCGCCCGAAAGGCTTTGCCGCTATCCCTATGAATCTAGGAAGCAATAACAGGATCGGGAACTGAGAAAACTACCAGTGCTTTGAACGTAATTAGTTTGCGAGAATTCCACTTGCGCGCGATTTGAAGTAGCGCAAAGGGTGGAGGCGAAATGCCTGCGGAAGTCCGGTTCGAAGGGATGCCGATTCTTCGTTCACCATCGTTTCTCCGATGCACCCTGTCGCTTTTCACGTTATGTGCCGTTTTCGCAGTGGGAAAGTCGCCTGATCTAAAGGCACAGTCGCAGCCGGCAGAAGCAACTGCCGCCCAGTCCCCATCGAAGTCGGCGGAGGCGGAGGCCACGGAGGAGCCCGAGAAAATTGTCGATCAACAAACCGAGGCCGGAGACGTCGTGATCGATGGCCGCAAGATCCTGAGTGTGTATCAATCGATCGGTAGTTTCACGCCAAAGTATCGGGCCGAGAAGATTACAGAGCGTATTCTGGCTGCGGCTAAAGAGCGTGTGAACCCGGATACGGTGGCGTTGGAATCCCACCCGATGTGGACCGAAATTTCGGCCGGCGGCAAGCTTCTCCTGGCGGTCTCGGATGAAGATGCGAGAACCGCCGGCAAGGCTCGAGCCGAGCTTGCCGCCGAATATGCAGAGAGCATCCGCCAGGCTTTGACGAACTATCGTCGCGACCACAGCGTGCGCACTCTCGTCCGGGCGATCACCTATTCGCTTCTCGCGACCATAGCCCTTGTCCCAATTGCCTTCATCATATGGAAGGTCAGCCTTTTCGCTCGCGGCCATCTGGAACAATGGACCGAGAAACGCAAGAAGTATGAAGAGAGGAAGACGGCTTTACAAATCGCAGGAACCTATGTGGTCTCAACGCTCCTTGCCGTCGGATCTGTGCTTCGCTGGCTGATTCTGGTGGCGTTGTTCGAAGCATACGTTACGGTCTTATTGAGCTTCTTCCCGCAAACGCGCTCGTTCTCCAGTGCGGTGACCGGTTGGATATTTGGTGCGCTGCGGTCGATGGGCCGATCAGTACTTGCCTATCTTCCAAATCTCTTTGTCGTTGCTGTGGTCGTCATCGTCGCAAGCCAGGTGTCCCGCCTGATAAAAATGTTCTTCGAGGAGATAGGAAAGGGTAAGCTGTCGATCAGGGGCTTCTATCCGGAATGGGCGGAACCCAGCGCCAAACTGATAAGAATGATGGTCCTGGTGTTGGTGATCATTGTCATCTTTCCGTACCTGCCCGGATCCAAGAGCCCGGCGTTTCAAGGCATCTCGATTTTTGTGGGTGTATTGCTCTCGCTGGGGTCCTCGTCGGCTGTTGCCAACGCAATTGCCGGAATCATCCTCACATACATGCGTTCATTCTCAGTCGGGGATTGGGTGCAGATCGGTGATACAGTAGGCGAGGTTGAAGAGAAGAGCATGCTCGTGACTCGCATCCTGACGCAGAAGCAGGAAACGATAACCATTCCGAATGCCACCGTCATGAGCGGCTCAGTGATGAATTTCACCCGCGAGGCGAAGAACATGGGCGTCATCTTCCACACCACGGTGACCATCGGATATGACGCACCCTGGAAGACTGTGCATCAATTACTGGTCAAGGCGGCCATGGCTACGGACGGCATCTTACACGACCCTGCGCCCTTTGTGTTGCAGACGCAGCTGAACGATTTTTATGTCTCTTATGAATTGAATGCCTATACGGACGTTCCCAGAAGAATGCAGTTCATCTACTCGGATCTCCACCAGAATATTCAAGACTGTTTCAATGAGGCGGGTGTGGAGATCTGTTCACCGCACTTTGCTTCGCTAAGGGACGGCAACAGCATCGCCATTCCGGAGCAGTACAGACCCGCTGGCTACAGTGCTCCGGGATTCCGCGTGAATGGGTCGCAGAAAGAGGAGCAACAAGCGACCGGCAGGCGCTGATTACCTCGGCCGGCCGTACCACGAATACTGCCATCCCCCCGAGACGTTCTGAAAGTTCCCGCCATACTTTATGTATGCGCCATTGTTATAGCTCAACTTTAAGGATTGATGCTTGGTTATCGGCACGGATGCTGTTCCGCCCAGACGCGAATTCCTCTGTTCGGTCGAGGAGTTTTCCACCCCATTCAGGCTGCTGGCGCCGCCGCGCCAGAAATTTCCGTCGAACGACACCCACAACCGTGGCTTCACATCGTAGCTTAGGTGACCCTCGATCGAGGTTATGGGTTTCTGTCCTCGGATGAGGATGCCTGGATTGTACTGGTTTTGAGAGAAGAACTTTGGATTGTCCGTATAGAACCAGCCTCCCACATACGCGTCGACGATCCAATGCCCCATTCGGCGCGAAAGCCCTACTTCAGGTCGAAAACCCCATCGGTTATTGCCCAGGTTAATAAGCTTCGAGGGGTCGTATTGACCCGTCGGGGCAACGAATCGAAAGCTGGCCCCGATAATGGTCCTCTGGCGCCACTTCGCGAACTCACGGATGTCCATCGAGGGTCCGCCGTAGAGATTCACCGAAAAGCGGTAAACCGAATCAAGCATGCCCGAACGGTGGACGTCCGTCTCGTTGCTCCTGATTTCCCCGCTGAAATCCACTACGCCGTAGGGAACCGTCGCCGTAAAGCTTGCAGTACGACCAAAGAAGTTCATCGAGTGAAAGATGCTTAAGGCCGGTACATGCGCGCTTGCCTTGGCGTCAGTAATGGGTAGCCCCCCAAAATCGAGATTGCCGTTAAAATACGCATAGCTGACCACCACGGCATTGGAATGAATCGGCGAGATGACGTAGGCTCGCGGCGCCAGATCCTGGGAGAACGCGACTTGTGAGACAAGGGCTGACAGGGCAATCGTGAGACAA
>Ga0335069_10005880_pt1 | contig 17958 bp, 14 predicted proteins | sample Lox_Sample_11_FD_206714 | JGI IMG/M metagenome (GOLD analysis project Ga0335069, IMG submission 206714) | Soil microbial communities from Loxahatchee National Wildlife Refuge, Florida, United States - Lox_Sample_1.1 | ecosystem: Environmental > Terrestrial > Soil > Wetlands | place: USA... | reverse complement strand
GTTCCCAGCGGCCTGCCATCGCGTACTTGCGGAGATGCCTTGAGCACCTCCAGTTTCGCTCAAATCAGACCGCAGAATGTTTATGAGATAGGTTCTAGATTGATGCGTTCACCGCCCGGCAGCGAGTCCTCTCGAACCAGGACACGGGTTCGCAGTGGCGGACTGTTCCTCGCTTAGCGCTTGTTTGAGCGAATTCCCAGGCCCTCCGCCATGCGTACCAGGTCCGCCAGCGAGTCGGCGCGCATCTTGCGCATCACGTGCCCGCGGTGAATCTTGACCGTGAACTCGGTGATGTTCAGCTCTCCCGCGACCTGCTTGTTCAGCAGCCCCGAAATCACCTGCTGCATCACTTCCCGCTCGCGCGCCGTCAGCGTCTCATATCGACTCTGCAGGTCATGGATCTCGGCGTGCTTCTGCCGCTTACGCCGGTCGCGCTCAATTGCCTCCTGGATCGCCCGCAGAAGGTCTTCCTCTTCCACCGGCTTGGTCAGAAACTCGATCGCTCCCGCTTTCATCGCCCGAACAGAGGCCGGAATATCGCCATGACCGGTCAGGAATACGATGGGAATATCCAGATTGCCCTCGGCCATGCGCTTCTGCAGGTCCAGCCCGCTCAGCCCCGGCAGTTGCAGATCCAATATCAGGCAACTTGGCGCGTCCGCGCACCGGCGTGCGAGAAAATCCTGCGCAGAGCAGAAAGCTTCCGCTCGCCATCCGGCAGACCGGATGAGAGTCTGCAGGCCCTCGCGAACCGAGGGGTCGTCGTCCACAATCGCAATCACTGTTCCGGATTCGCGCGAATTATGCATTCGGCTCTTCGGTTGCCTTCGGCAGGCTGAAGTGGAAGGTTGTGCCGGGGCTATCGTTCGCCGTTGCCCATAACCGGCCGCCATGGGCCAGGAGAATCGAACGGCAGATCGACAGCCCCATGCCCATGCCTGTGGGCTTGGTGGTGTAGAACGCTTCAAAGATCTTCGCGCTCTCATCCGGGTCGAGTCCGATCCCGGAGTCTTCAATCGCGACCTCCACCTGGTCCTGATCGGCGTTCCGGCTGGTGATCACCAGCTCCCGTGCCCGATCCGTGATAGTGCTCATCGCTTCCAGGCCATTCATCACCAGGTTCAGGACCACCTGCTGCAACTGCACGCGATCGCCAACCACAGGAAGTACCTCCTCCGCAAAACAGGCTCGAATCACCACGCCCCGTTTCTTCGCTTCGTCGCCGACCAGCGGAAGGACTTCCCGGATCGTTTCATTCAGATCGAGCTGCTCTCGATGTGCCGCCGCCCTTTTGGTCAGGGCTCGAATCCGCGCTATGATTTCAGCCGCCCGCTTGCCGTCGCGGACAATGCGGCGGGCCGCCTCCCGCCCCTCCTCCAGGTTCGGCTCATCTCCAGCCAGCCAGCGAAGGCAGGCGCTGCCATTGCTCACCACGCCTGACAACGGCTGGTTCACTTCATGCGCGATGGAGGCGGTCAATTCACCCATCATGCTTACCCGGTTGATGTGCGCGAGATCCGCTTCGAGTTGGTACAACCTCGCGCGCTCTTCCTCGGCGCGTTTGCGCGCCGTGATGTCCACCGTCGTGCCCACGATTTCAACCAGATCTCCATTCGCATCCAATACGGGATGTCCTATGCCATGAGCGTATTTAAGAGTTCCATCCGGAAGCACGATTCTGTATTCGGTTTCGGCGTCCACCTTCTGAAGGGTGATCTTTTCGAAAGCCTGGTAAACTTTGCCCCGGTCTTCCGGGTGGATTCGCTCCATCGTTTCGTCATGGCTGGGTAAGCCCTGCTGCGGGTCAAATCCGTACATACGGTAGAGTTCCTCAGACCAGTAGGCGGTCTGCATGGTGCCATCGCCTGCCCAACTGCCCGTTTGAGTCAGCCTCTGCGATTCCGTCAGGTAGGCTTCACTACGGCGCAAAGCCTCCTCCGTGCGCCTGCGTTCGGTGATGTCGACCGTTGTACCCACGATCTCAACCAGATCCCCGTTCGCATTCAATACGGGATGTCCTATGCTTTGGGCGTATTTAAGTGTTCCGTCCGGAAGTACGATTCTGTATTCAGTTTCGGAATCGACCTTCTGATGGATGACCCTGTCGAACGCCCGTAGCACTTTGTCCCGGTCGTCCGGATGGATTCGCTCCAGGGGTTGGTCGCGCGTGGGTACACCCTGCTGCGGGTCGAGTCCAAAGATCCGGTAGTGTTCCTCTGACCAGTACACGGGCCGCACGGTGCCATCGTCGGCCCAGCTGCCCGTGTGGGTCAGCCTCTGGGCCTCGGCCAGGTAGGTCTCGCTGCGCCGCAGAGCTTCGGCCGTGGCTCGCAACCGATCGTCCTCCTGCTTGCGCTGCACCAGCCGCCACATGCCGAGCATGAGCACCATCAGTTGCCGCACATCGTTCTCGTCGTAAGGCTTTCCTTTGTTTCCCACGCCGGCCACGGCCACAATCCGCTCGCCCTCGAATACAGGCACGTCCATTTGGCGCACGAGCTCCACGTCCTCTGGCGCGCCCTTTTCTAAGGAAGCGCGCGGGGCGTCCTGATTGGCGATCACCGGCTGACGCTGGCGCACCGCTTCTGCCCATCGGGCGGCTTCCGGCACTGGATCCGTCCGCGGCGCGGGCCCCTCGGCGCATTGCTCCTTCGGCCACGAATGCATCGTCAGCAGGGTTTCATCCGCATTCAGAAAAGCCAGATAGCCGGACTTGCTCCTCGTCAGCTCGATGGCCTTCTCCAACGCAAAATCGGTAATCATCTGCATTGGCTGCTCGGCCATCTCGTTGAGTCGCAGCAACGCGTGCACCTGCAATTCGTTCAGGTACAGGGCCTCTTCAACTCGCTGGCGCTCGGTGATGTCCTTGGTGTCCATGATCGATGGGTGGCCCGTGATTTGAACAGGGCTACAGCGGTTTCACAGTTGCTGTGTCCCGGAGCTACAACGCCAAGTGGCTTTTTCATCAAGGAAAAGCCACCTTGAATCGCGGCCAGAAACGGCGACAAGTGCTGTGGAACCGCTCTAAGCGAACCAATGTCGCTCCGTGATTCCATTCCGTGAGCACAGCCTGCAGTCGAACTGAGGCAAGCAGAGCCGCCTCGACCCCGGCAGGCAATTTCGAGACAGCTGGCCCACAAGCCCGTGTGGCCTCGCTCGATACTTCGAGCAAAGCCAGTATAGCTGTTCGGTGCCCGCTCACAGGATTCTGACAACGGTGGCCGCTTCTGCGGTTTCGCCGTCACTGTATCCCGAATCCGGAAGCTGGAGTGGCCCTTTCCTCAAAGGAACACCCCTGCTCTGGTCTTTGCCGTAGACGCAGCCTGCGCCACCGCAGGATCGCCGGCCCTTCTGAGCAGGCTGGCGGGCGGCTCTCTGCCTATCCGAATCCCGCTGAAGAACATTTGATCCGGCGGATGCGTTGGGCAGAGTTCGTGCGCGATCGTCTCTAGGTGGTGTGCGGCAGCGGCGCGTGCGCAATATCGAACGTGGAGAAGCGCATGTGCCGGCCGGTGATCTCCGAGCGCAGTTCGTGCCACAGTTCGTTGGGAATCTTCAGGAACACTTCCACCACCGCCGGGTCGAACTGCGTGCCCGAGCAGCGCAGGATCTCTTCGCGGGCCACGTCGAAGCTTCGCGCCTTGCGATAAGGACGGTCGCTGGTGATCGCGTCGAGCGCGTCAGCTACGGCGAAGATGCGCGCCCCGATAGGAATCTCGCCGCCGCGCAGACCGTTGGGATAGCCGGTCCCGTCGAACTTCTCCTGGTGCGAGAAAACGATTTCGGCGGCTTCGCTGAGAAAGGGAATCTTGCGCAAAATGTGATAGCCGCGCGTGCAATGCTCCCGCATCACTTCCAGCTCGTGCATCGTCAGCGCGCCCGGCTTGCGCAGTATTTCGTCGGGAATGGCCATCTTGCCGATGTCGTGCAGAAAGGCGCCGCGTGCGATCACCTTGATCTCCGCCGGCTTGATGCCCATGGCGCGCGCCAGCGCGATGGTGTACGCGGTCACCCGCTTGGAGTGCCCCTCGGTCTCCGAGTCCTTCAGATCGAGCGCGTCTCCCAGTGCTTCGAGAGTGACGTCGTACGAGTGCTCCAGATCTTCCATGGCCTGCTGCAGCAGTTCGGTGCGGGCCTGCACCACCTGCTCCAGGCTCAACTGGTAATTCTGATTCTCCTCAAGGGCCTGCCGATACTCCAGCGCGCGTAAAACGGTGGCCATCAGGTGTTCCCGCTCAAACGGCTTCAGCAGGTAGTCGTAGGCGCCGCGCCGCATGGAGTCGATGGCCACGCTGATGTCGTGAATGGCCGACACCATCACCACGGGGACACCGGGATACTGACCTCGAATGCGCTCCAGCAGCGCGATCCCGTTGCCGTCCTGCATCACGATATCGGTCAGGACCAGGTCGAAGGGCACACGCTCCAGCACTTCGGTGGCTTCGCGCCCGCTGGCAGCCAGTTGCACATGGTATCCCTGCCGTTCAAGGGTCGCGCCAATCATGGCGCGCACGGGGTTCTCGTCGTCGACCACCAGAATCTGCGGGGCGCGGTGCATCCGCACCGGCGCCTCTCCGGCCGATTCGGCAACGCTCGTGGTCGCGTTCTGCGGACTCGGCTGTGCAATCTCCAAACCCAAGCCAAACTCTCCCGCCCAGTATGAATCCAACTGGGAAATCTCAACCTGCACTGCCATCTTCGAACAAGGACTGTCACGGAAACCAGGGCGTGACACATCTCGAAGCCCAAAACCCTTCTCAGCCGAGATGCGGCGCGCAGAGTATGCAATCTGCCGAACCTCAACCGCAGGGAAACTGCCTCAGACCTGCCTGCGTCCGAAGGAGCCCACCGGAGTAGTCTGACGTCACAGCCACGTATCACGAAGGTAACACTCGGATGCAGAATGAAAATACCACCTTCGTGCAACCGTTCGTTGACGCCCCGGCGAATGCACCCTGCATTCGTCGGCCTCGCTTCCCCTTGATGTCAGCCGAAGCTTATTCCCCCTGCTTGCACTGCCGCTCGCGACGCCGCACCGCCCAGCCCTCTCGCGTCACCTGGCGCGCACGGCCCACCGCCAGTGCGTCCGCCGGAACATCGCGCGTAATGCACGACCCTGCCCCAACATAGGCGCCGTCTTCAAGCCGGATAGGCGCCACCAGCGTCGAATCGCTGCCCACGAAGACGCCCTTGCCGATACTGGTCCGGTGCTTGTTTACCCCGTCGTAATTGCACGTGATCACGCCCGCGCCGATGTTCGTGCCTTCGCCCACATCCGAGTCACCCAGGTACGCCAGGTGATTGGCCTTCGCGCCCCTGCCCAGCCGCGTCTTCTTGGTCTCGACAAAGTTACCGATGTGCGCCTCTTCGCCAATCTCGCTGCCAGGCCGCAGATGCGCGAACGGGCCGATCTTGGCGCCGTCTGCCACCGTGCTCTCGCCCAGCACGCAACTCTGCCGGATGAGCACGTTGTTGCCAATCTGGCAGTTCTCGATCACTGTGAACGAACGGATGTGGCTGCCCGCGCCAATCTTCGTGTTGCCCAGCAGTTGCACGAATGGCTCGATCACAGTGCCCGGCGCTACTTCGACCCCCGGGTCGACGATGCACGTGTCCGGCCGGAAGATCGTTACTCCCGCCGCCGTCATGCGGCTTATCGTGGCGGCGTTTTCAATCGCGTGCCGGGTCACCTTCTCCGAGATGGCGGCCCGCGTCTCCTCTGAGACCGCAACGCTTGACTTCTCCACATCCAACTCCTTTCTCTCCCGCAACAAGCTGATGTTTCTCTACTCCTGATCCCCATCGCCCGGCCCTGGCCCGCCCTTTGGCGCATCCGGAATCGCAATGTCGATCGGCTTCACCGGCCCGAGTTGCAGCGCATCCAGAACGGGCTTGATCTCGGCTCCATTGCCCACCACCAGGATGGCGAGCTGCTCGGAATGAATGTACTTCTTTGCCGCCGCGGTCAAATCGGCCAGCGTCACCTTCTTGAGCGCCGCCTCGTACGTCTCCAGGTAATCGGCGGGGTAGCCGTAGAACTCCAGCCGCAGACGCTCTCCCAGCACCTTGTCGGGCGTGTCATAGCGAAACAGAAACGTATTCAGGATGTCGTCCTTGGCGCGCTTCAACTCCTCGTCCGTGAAGGGCTGCGAGTTCATCCCCTCGATCTCCTTTATCGCTGCCTTGGTCGCATCCACCGTGGACACGCTTTTGGTCAGCACCTCCACTTCGAATTTTGCCGGATGGTCGTACCCAAACCCGGTGCCGCCGCCGACCGCATAGGCCAGGCCCAGCTTCGTGCGCACGGTTTGGAACAGCCGGCTCGCAAACCCGCCCCCCAGGATGTCATTCATCACCGCCAGCGCCGGCACATCGGGATTGTGGCGATCCGTTCCCAACCCCACGATCTGCACGTTGGACTGGTTCACATCCTGCTTGTCGATAAAGTAGACAGCCTGCTTCGGCGCATGGAACTCATCGTTGCGCGCGGGCATGGCCTTGACGTGCGGCAGTGTCTCGAACGCCGCGCGCAGCTTCGCTTCCATGGCCACGGGATCGAAGTCGCCGCTGACGCCGATCAGCAGCCTGTTGCCGATCGTCTTGTCATGCCACGCTTCCAGATCCTTGAGCGTAACCGCGCCAATGGTCTTCAGCTCCGGCTGGCGCGTGTAAGGGCTGTCGTGGCCATAGACCAGCTTGGCGGCCTCGCGGCCCGCGATCTCCGCCTCGTCGTCATTGCGGCGCACAATTGCATTAGCGGCCTGCTGCTGCGCAAGTTGCAGCTTCTGCGCATCGAACTTCGGATCCAGCAGCAGTTCCATGGCCAGCGAAAACACCCGGTCGGCATCGCCCTTCAGCGAGTCCCAGGTAAGCGAGGTGGACTCAAGCCCGCCCGCGGTCTCGATGTGCGCGGCCTTTGACTCCAGCAGGTCGTCCATCTGGTCGCCGCTCATCTTCGCCGTGCCGCTGGTACGCCACGTCTGACCGTAAAGGTCCACCAACCCTGTCTTCGCCGGATCCTCGTCGCGCGCGCCGCCCGGAATCAGAATCGTCCCCGAAACAAACGGCAACTCATGGTCCTCCTGCAGAAAGATCACAATGCCGTTGTTCAGCTCGATGCGCTTCGGCTGCTTCGGCTTGAACTCCTTCAGCGGCGGAATCGGAATCTTCTCCCACGGCTTCGCTTCCTGCGCATGCGCAGGGATGACCAGGCCAACGGCAGCGCAACCGAAGACGCACTTCGCAATCAGAAGCTTCTTCATTGCGCGCCTCCGTTCGTTCCCGCCGGAGCCTTATCCTGCGCCGGCGCCTGCGTCTCAATCCACCCCTCCGTCCGGTTGCTCGGAACAAACACCTGGTTGGCCACTCTCCGGATATCCGCCTTCGTCACCTTGTCCACCCGATCCAACTGCTTGAACAGTTCCCGCCAGTCGCCATACCGCGTCTGGTACTCTGCCAGCGCCTGCGCCAGCCCCTGGTTATCCGCAAGGCCGCGCAGCAGGTCGGCGCGCGTGCGCGTCTTGTACATGCCCAGTTCCTCGTCGCTTACATCGGCAGCCTTCAGCTTGTCGATCTCCTTGTGAATGGCCGTGGCCATCTCCTGCGGCGTGTGTCCCGGCAACGGCACCGCGTAAAACGCAAACAGGCCCGGGAACTTGTCGCCGGGAAATGGACTGAACCCCTGCGCTTCGGCGGCAATTTGCAGGTCGCGCACCAGGCTGCGATAGAGCCGCGACACCCGCCCGTTCGACATGATGTCGCTGATGGCGTCGTACACGGCGTCGTCCGGGTCCTTGTAGCTGCCCCTGTGGTAGCCCTCGATGTAGAACGGCTGCGTCTCCTCGCGCACGAATACGGTCTTTTCCGCGAACTGTTTCGGCTCCACCGTGGTCATATTCTCCGGCTTGGGGCCCGCCGGAACCCGGCTGAAATACCTCTCCAGCATCGGCATCACTTCGGCGGCCTTCACATCGCCCACCACCGCCACCACCAGGTTGGAGCCGACATAGAACTTCTTGTGAAACGCCATCGCCTCGGTCGCCGTAATCTGGCTCACCTCGCTCGGCCACCCGATGCTGCTGCGCCCGTAGGGATGCGCCACGTACGCCGTTGCCAGGAACTGCTCGATCAACCGGCCGATGGGATTCGAGTCCGTCCTCATGCGGCGCTCTTCCAGCACCACGTCGCGCTCCTTGTAGAACTCCCGCGGAACCGTTTCCGTTAACCGCGAGCTTTCCAGCCAAGCCCACAGTTCCAGCCGGTTTTCGGGCATCGACCAGTAATACTGCGTGTCGTCCAGTCCCGTCTCCGCGTTCAGTCCCTCCGCCCCGTTGCGTTCGGCCACTTCGGTGAACTGGTTGGGAACGACGTACTTCTCCGCCTCGTCCTGCGCCTGCTTGAAAGCCGCGGCCAACTCGCCCAGCTTCTGTTTGTCGCTCCCCTGCGGATTCAGCTTTTCGGCTTCATACGCCTGCTCTGCCTTTTCCACCTTCTCGAGCGCGACCTTCTCATCCGGCCAGTCCTTGGTGCCGATTTCGGTGGTGCCCTTGAACGCCAGGTGCTCGAACATGTGTGCCAGCCCGCTCTCGCCCGAAGGATCGTTCACGTCCCCCGCATCCACAAACGTCTCGTAGCTGAACACCGGCGCCTCGGGGCGCTCGCAGATCAGGAGGGTCAGCCCGTTAGGCAGCACCTTGGTCGTAATCCGCTGCTCAAAGCTCTTCAGGTCTTGTGTGTGTACCAGCGGCGCTCCCAGCGCCACCGCCAGCACCACCGCTGCAGATTCTCGTAACCCCGGAAAGAGTCGTGTTGTCATCCAAGCTCCTTGTGCTCCACGCGTGCCGCACCCGCGCCGCGCCATTCACTTCGCACTCCTCCAAGCTATCGCACCACCCGTCAACTCGCGAACTTGCCTTCGCCGCCGCCTGCGGCGCCAACTCGCGAAAACCGGTCCGAACCAAAATCGTCTCCAACCCGTATTCATTCTTCGAAGCATCCGAGGGCCCCATGCGCAAATTCCTCTTCCGCACCATCCTCACCCTCTGCCTCCTCGGCGTCCTCTTCGCCGCCGCCGTCTGGACCATCGAGTTCTATCCCCGCCGCAACTCGCATCCGCCGCTGAAGCTGGCCCACGGCGCCCTGATCATTCAGCACGCGCGCATCTACACCTCGCCCGCCGATCCGCCCATCCTCGATGGCGACATCCTCATCCGCGACGGCCTCATCGCGCAGGTGGGCGTAAACGTGCCCATCCCCGCCGGCGCGCAGATCGTTCCCTGCGATCGCTGCATCGTCACCTCCGGCTTCTGGAACGCCCACGTCCATTTCACTGAGCCCAAATGGTCCATGGCCGAGTGGAAACCCGCATCGCAACTCGATGCCCAGCTTGCCGACATGTTCCTCAGCCGCGGCTTTACCACGGTCGTCGATCTCGGCTCCAATCCCGCTGATACCTTTGCCATCCGCCGTCGCATTGAGCGCGGCGAACTGACCGGGCCCTGCATATACACCGCTGGCACGGCGCTCTATCCTCCCCATGGCGTGCCGTATTACCTGCGCGAAACGCTGCCGCGCTGGATGATCGCCGTCATGCCCCAGCCCGGCACGCCGGCGCAGACGCAGCGCATCGTGCGCCGCAACCTCGCCTCCGGCGCCGACCTCACCAAGCTCTTCACCGGCTCCTGGGTCCAGCGCGGCCACGTGCTCCCCATGCCCCTTCCCATCGTCCGCGCCGCCGTTGAAACCAGCCACCTCAACGGCAGGCTCGTCTTCGCGCATCCGTCGAATCTCGCCGGCACCCAGGCCGCCATCGAGGGCGGTGTCGACGTCCTTGCACACGCCGCCGACGACACCCGCGGCATCACCCCCGAACTCCTCCGCACCGCCATCGCCCACAACATGGCCATGATTCCCACGCTCAAAATGTTCACCACCACCGTGACCGCCGATCCGCAGTACATGGACCCCATCTACGACGAGGTCCACCAGTTCCACCGGATGGGCGGAACGCTGATCTTCGGAACCGACGTGGGCTACATGACCGACTACTCCACCGAAGGAGAATTCGCCGCGCTCGGCAAATCCGGCCTCGACTGGCAGACCGTCCTCGCCATGCTCACCACCAATCCTTCCGCGCGCATGGGCCAGCAGGACCGCAAAGGCGTCATCGCTCCCGGCAAGCTCGCTGACCTCACCATCCTCAGCGCCGACCCCGCCGCCGACCTCACCAACTTCAGCAAGGTGCAGGCAGTCATCCGCTCCGGCGCCGTCGTCTGGCAAAAGTAGGACGGCAGTCGTCTTTCTTCCTGTCATCCTTCGCGAAGCAGAGGTTCTGCTCTTTTAGAGCATTTCTCCTAAAGGAATGAAGCATGGGTGCCCCACCCTCGCCGCGTCTTTGTTTTTGCGGCTAGGGTGGGATCGCTCTACAGTAAAAGGAGAAATGCTCCAGGCTGTCAGTCATCCTACCCGCCTTTCTCCACTGCCATCCTGAGCGAAGCAGCGCGCTTTTTGCGCTGCGCAGTCGAAGGATCTGCGGTGGTTCTCCGGCCCAACCCTCATCCTCGCCATTTGGCTTCCCCATTCCGGGAAGACCTCGCATCTGTGGGTGTCAATCGCCTGAATCCCGGCCGGCACGCATGAACATTCCCCAGTGATCCCCGGCACAGCCAACTGGAGCGCCCTGCTCCAGAATCAAAGCTGCCGGATCAGGGCTTCGCGCCCAGGTCCGGCGTTTCCGTTCAGGAGGGGAAAAATACCCCACCCCCCCTTTATATCCCAGGGGGTATAAAGGGGGGGTATTGATCAAGCTACAGCCCTCAGCCGACAGCATCCAGCCAACACCTGACGGCTGGCAGCCAGAAGCTGGAACCTGGAAGCTCGTCCCTCGAAGCTGCTATCCTCCCCTCACGTTCCGCGCAGTGAGTTTCTTCCTCTTTCGCCGCGCATCGGAGACCGCATGAGCAGCGTTGCCCCGGCCCCCACTCACACGCTCAACCTGAATGCTCAGCCGCTGCTCGTCCGCCGCGCCGCCGTGCTGGGCGCGGGAACCATGGGCTCCCGCATCGCCGCGCACCTCGCCAACGTCGGCATTCCCACGCTGCTCTTGGATCTCGTCCCCGAGGGAGCGCACCACAAGAACAAGCTCGCCATCCTGGCCATCGAGAACCTCGCCAAATCGAAACCCGCCGCTCTCTACGATCCCGCGTTCGCCGGCCGCATCACCCCCGGCAACTTCGACGACGACCTGCCCCAGCTCGCCTCGTGCGACTGGATCATCGAAGCCGTCGCCGAAAACCTCGCCATCAAGCACGCCCTTCTGGCCCGCGTCGTTCCCCACCTCGGCCCGAGAGCTGTGTTGACCACCAACACCTCGGGACTACCCATCGCCCACATCGCCGCCGGCGTGCCCGACTCCACCCGCAAGCGCTTCTTCGGTACCCACTTCTTCAATCCGCCGCGTTACATGCAACTGCTTGAGATCATCCCGGCCGCGGATACCGATCCCGCACTCCTTTCGGCGTTCGCGGTGTTTGCTGACCGCCTCCTCGGCAAACAGGTCGTCCTCGCCAACGACACACCCAACTTCATCGCCAACCGCATCGGGGTCACCGTCATGTTCACCGCGGCCACGCTGATGCTCCAGCAAGGCCTCACCATCGAAGAAGCCGACGCCCTTACCGGCCAGGCCATCGGCTGGCCGCGTACCGGCACCTTCCGCCTGGCTGACATGGTGGGCATCGACGTCCTCGCCCATGTTGCCGCCAACTTCCCCCAGGGCGCTGCCCAGGGCAGCTTCTCCACCCTTCTCGCCGAAATCGTCCAGCGCGGCTGGCTCGGCGACAAGGCGCACCAGGGCTTCTACAAGAAATCCCGCACCCCCGATCACAAGGAACTCCGCGAAGTCCTCGACTTGAAAACTCTCCGATACCGGCCCTTTGCGAAAGCTTCCATCCCCTCGCTGGAAATGGCGAAGAACGCCGCCACCCTCAAAGAGCGCCTGCGCCTCCTCCTCGCAAACGATCCCAAAAAGGACAAGGCGGCCGCGTTTCTCTGGCCGCTGCTCGCAACCCTGTGGAACTTCGCCGCCGAGCGCATCGGCGAAGCGGCCCACGATGCCCCTTCGATCGACCGCGCCATGCGCGCCGGCTTCAACTGGGAACTCGGCCCCTTCGAGATGTGGGATGCTGCCGGCGTCCGCCACTCGGTTGCCCGGATGAAGCACATGCAACTGCCCGTCCGCCGCGCCGTCGAGGAGATGCTCGACTCCGGCAATGAGTGCTGGTACGCCCCCGACGGCCCCCACTGCTTCAACCCCGCCACCGGCGCATGGGAACTCATCCCCCGCCAGCCCGGCCACGCCCGCGTCGCCGACTACCGCCGCGGCCGCCGCCCCGTCGGATCCTGCATCCTCCGTTCCAACTCCGGCGCCTCCCTTGTCGACATCGGCGACCACATCGCCTGCATCGAGCTTCACTCGCTCAAGAACGCCATCGGCGGCGATGTCGTCGCTCTCGTCTCCTCCGCCCTCCGCCCCGACTCCGATTGCGCCCGTGACTTTGCCGGCTTCGTGATCTCCGGCGATCGCGACAACTTCAGCGTCGGCGCCAACCTCCTGCAGCTTCTCCTTGCCGCGCAGGAAGGGGAGTGGGACGAGGTCGACGCCGCCATCCGCGCTTTCCAGCAGATGACGCATCTCATCAAATTCTGCCCGCGGCCCGTGGTGGTTGCGCCCTTCGGCATGACGCTCGGCGGCGGCGCGGAGATGTGCCTGCACGCCGCCAGCCGCCAGCTCCACGCCGAAACCTACATCGGCCTGGTCGAAGCCGGCGTCGGCCTCATTCCCGGCGGGGGAGGAACCAAGGAGATGTTGCTGCGCGCCGTCGACGCTGCCGCCGCGCTTGCCCCGCCCGACCCAAAAGACCCGCCTTCGCGTTTCGCCCAATCCGCGCCGATGATCGCCTCGCTCCGCCGCACCCTCGAAACCATAGCCATGGCCAGGGTCTCCACTTCGGCCGTCGAGGCCCGCACCATCGGCCTGCTCTCGCCAGCCGACCGCATCACCTTCAACCGCGAGCGCCTTCTGCTTGACGCCAAAACGCAGGTGCAGGCGCTCATCGAAGGAGGCTACACCGCGCCCCTGCTGCGCAACGATATTCCCGCCCCGGGCCTCCCCGCCCTCGCCACCATGGAAACCGGCATCTTCCTCATGGGTGAAGCCGGATACGCCAGCGAGCACGATCAGAAGGTGGCGCGCTGGACGGCGTACATCCTCGCCGGCGGCCGCGTCACCCCCGGCTCTCTCGTCAGCGAGCAGTACCTCCTCGACCTCGAGCGGGAAGCCTTCCTCTCCCTCTGCGGCGAGCGCAAAACCCAGGAACGCATCGCCTTCACGCTCAAAACCGGGAAACCGCTGAGGAACTAGCCGTCAGCCCTCAGCGATGAGCAGATTACTGACGGCGGATGGCTCAAAGCTGCGCCCCGCATTTGCGCTTCGCGCAGCTCAGGCATACCCTTCTCGTGAGACTCCATCATGCACCCCAACGGCCGCAGAACGCGCTTGATTCTATTCCTGTGTCTGCTCGCCGTAGCCTCTGAGTCCGCGCAACAACTTGACTCCGCCGGCCTGGTCACCACCGGCCAGATCACACTCGGCGGCCGACAGGTCCCCTACCGCATTCGCCGCCTGCCGGTCAGCTCCTTCCCCGATCTGCCGCCCGCCATCGCCGCCCAGCTCATGCAGCGCGACTGCCTCATCCCCCAGACTTACGAAGCCCACCGCCCCGAGAACGTTGTCCACGCCAGCTTTGAGCGCCCGGGGTCCACCGACTGGGCCGTCCTCTGCTCAGCCCGGGGTGAGGTTTCGCTGCTCGTCTCGTTCGCCAGCGCGCCCGACCGGCTCATGACCCTGGCTTCCGCCCCCGAAACCCATCGACTGCAATCCCGCGCTACCGGCGACGAACTCGGCTTCAACTGGGGCATCGACCCCGCATCGCCGCAGACCGTGCACGAAGCGCAGATCGGGGTGTCGCCCCGCCCGGCGCGCCTGGACCACGATGCCCTCGCCGATTCTGTTATCGACCACAAGACCATCTACCGCTTCTTTACCAAAGGCGCCTGGACGCTCCTTGAATTGCCCGACTAGCGGCCTGCCGGGTTGACCATCGCGCTCCCAGACGTCTAACAATGAGCCAGCAGCATTCCCCACCCCTGACCCCTGAACCCTGGAGCCTATATGCCTCAAGCCGTTCTCGTCAGCGCCGTGCGCACCCCCGTCGGCCGCGCCCCCAAGGGGACTCTCGCCACCACCCGCCCCGACGACCTGGCCGCGATTGCATTGAATGGCGCCCTGGGCCGCGTTCCCAGCCTCGACCGGGCCGAGGTGGAGGACGTGATCCTCGGCTGCGCCCAGCCCGAGGCCGAAGCCGGCTACAACGTGGCCCGTTTCGCCGCCCTCCGCGCCGGCTTGCCCATCGAGGTCCCCGGAGTCACCGTCAACCGCCTCTGCTCCTCCGGTCTCGAAGCCATTGCGCTGGCCGACATGCGCATCCGTACCGGCGGCGAAAGAGTCGTCCTCGCCGGCGGCGCCGAATCCATGTCCCTGATCCCCATGGGCGGCTCGAAACCGAGTCCCAATCCATGGCTCGCCGAACACTATCCCGCCGCCCTGCTCACCATGGGCCTCACCGCCGAGCGCGTCGCCAAACGCTATAACGTCAGCCGCGACGACCAGGACGCTTTCGCCCTCCGCAGCCACCAGCGTGCCGTCGCAGCCCAGGCCGCCGGCCGCTTCGCGGGCGAACTCGTCCCTGTGCCCGTCACGATTGCCAAGCCTGCCGGCAAACCCGGCAAACCCCACGTCGAGCAGAAGGAATTCGCCGCCGACGAAGGTCCACGCGCCGACACCTCCGCCGAAGCCCTGGCGAAGCTCAAACCCGTCTTCCACGCGAACGGCACCGTCACCGCCGGAAACGCCTCGCAGACCTCCGATGGCGCCGCCGCCGCGGTCCTGATGGAATCCAGCCGCGCCCGCGAACTTGGCATCCGGCCCCTTGCCCGCCTCGTCGCCTATGCCGCCACCGGCTGCCTGCCCGAGGAGATGGGCGTCGGCCCCATCTACGCCATACCCAAAGCCCTGAAACTAGCCGGCCTCAGTCTCAGCGACATCGACATCATCGAGCTCAACGAAGCCTTCGCCGCTCAGGCCCTCGCCGTCATCCGCACCCTCGGCCTCGATCCTGAAAAGGTCAACGTCAACGGCGGCGCCATCGCCCTCGGCCATCCGCTGGGCTGCACCGGCGCCAAGCTCACCGCCACGCTCCTCGGCGAGATGGAGCGCCGCAAGGCCCGCTATGGCATGGTCACCATGTGCGTCGGTGGCGGCATGGGTGCCGCCGGCATCTTCGAGCGCCTGAACTGAATCCGGCTGGCCTGCCGACTGAATAGGGGTGATCAGGGTGGGCCAGTCCACACAGAAGGGCTTTTTTGTGGCGCTCTGGAAGCGGGTGGCCCGGTCTTTAGAAACCTGACTCACTGAGAAACGCGGGTGCCCCGGGTCTCCCGGTGTTGGAGACCCGGGAACCACGAACCTCAACTCGCCCACCCAACAAGACCTGTCGTCCTGAGCGGAGTCGAAGGATCCGCGGTTGCCTTGGTTCTTGCCGCCGATCAAGCCCGCCGGAGAACCATTCTCCCCCGCAAAGGGAGCGTCGCCCAGGTGTCGGGATAACGCGGCCAGCGCCCGGATTTCCGTCTATGATTGACCTCGGAGACCTGCGCCACCTGCCTACGACGTAGCGGGCAACGTGCTGCACGACGATCGTCATTCGTACACCTACGACGCGGAGGGCCGCATCCTGACCGTGGACTCGACCACCAGCTACGTCTACAACGCAGACGGCCTGCGCGTGGCGAAGAAGGTGAGCGGCGCTCTCACCAGCCAGTACATCTACGATCACGGCAGCCACGTGGTCAGTGAGACGAATGGCGGCAACGCATGGACGCGTGGCGAAGTCTACGCAGGCGGCCGTCACGTTGCCACCTATCAGGGCGGCAACACGTACTTCACCCATGAGGATTGGCTGGGTACGGAACGAGGGCGCAGCAATCTGAGCGGCAGCGTGTGCGAGCTGAATACCAGCTGCCGTTCGGCGACGGCGAGTCGTCTTCCGGCGCCTGCAACGCCAGTCCCCAGTTCTTCACCGGCAAAGAACGAGATACCGAGTCCGGAAACGACTACTTCGGGGCAAGGTACTATGCGTCTACGATGGGGCGCTGGATGTCGCCAGACTGGGCTCCAAACGTGCAGGCGGTCCCATATGCAGATTTCACGCATCCCCAGACGCTCAATCTGTACCAGTACATGCAGAACAACCCGCTAACAAAGGCCGATTCTGACGGACATTGTGGTGATCTCTGCGGGTGGCTAATTTCGACCGTTTCGACAAGAGTCAGTACCTATCTTGCCCAACATCCAGATGTTGCCAAAGCCATCAGTAAAGTGGGAGACACGGCTGGCATCAAAGCATCTCTTGGCTTCGGCGCTACTGGAAAAGTGCCGGGTACGGGTGGGGCGGTCAAAGGAGAGGCATCGGGTACCGGATACATCTCACTGTCGGCGGAAAAGGGGCTTGGTGAAGGCCTTGAGGGGAAACTTGGCGCAAAGATTGGTCCAGTTGGAGGTGAAGTGAGTGGCAGCCTTCCCATTGTTAAAGGCGGGGATCTCGTTAATCCAATAACGAACGCAACCGGGTCCGTTTCCGGGACGCTTACCGGAGAGACTGAGTCCAGCAAATTAAGCGGCGCTGGTTCTGCGAACGGTGAGGATACAGCGATTGGTGGGAACTATGGGGAAGGCGTGGTTGGGGGCCTTGAAGTCTCGGCAGGGACAGATTCTTTGATCGACGTTGGTAAGGAGATGGTCAACGGCCTTATCAACGACACAAAACAACTTGTTCAGGACATTAAGACAACGGCAACCTGCACTCCGTCGTCAGGTTGCACGCCGCCGAAATAGACCGGCACAAAGTCTGTCTGAAGGGATCAGGGTCACCATGAACGAGACGAAGGCAATTCTGTTAATCACTGCTGGGACTGTGGCGATCATCCTTGGCCTTACAGTGAAGCAGTTTTTCGCTGCGAAAGGTGTCTTCGGGGTGACGTCTTCTAACCGCCAGATTGCGACTTGGAAAGGGCGTGCGCTTTTCTTCATCGTGGGCGCCCTTCTGTTGCTGATCGGTATCAAGTTTTTTGTGGTTGGCCAATAGGGCGCAGCCGCTAGCTCATTCACTCTGAGGCGGAACTTACATGAGAAAAATATCGGTTAAAGGTGTGCTGATCGGTGGCATCGTCGATATCGTCTCGTCAGTTGTTCTCGGCCTCCCGTTCGCCCTGTATACAGCCTTGAAAGTCGACCTCTCCCATATACCGACCAGCCAGGCATCGACGGCGGTGACGGCGGCGATTCACGGAAACGTGCCGCTGTACGTAGCGCAGTTGCTTGTCGGCTTGGCCTGCTCGGTACTGGGCGGCTACGTGGCTGCATGGCTGGCCAAACACGACGAGTTGCTGAACGGCGGACTCTCCTCTGTCCTCTGCGTTGCGGGAGGCATCTATGTACTCGCTACGGGCAAGGACACCAATCCGCACTGGCTGCAAGCACTGCTGCTCGTTGCCAGCCCGTTGCTTGCGATCCTTGGCGGCAACCTGATGCGCCGACTGCGACTGCGACGGAGCCGCTTCCAGCTTGCATGACGATCTTCTGCCCGATGTGGGCGGCCTGTGGCGTGTTTACATCCATAAACGGTAGCCCAGCACGAGCGTCCGAAAAGCACGCCGCTAAAGCGTCGGAAGAGGTGGGACACGTCTCCCCCAGATGGGAGCTGCAGAGTAACTTCGGTGCCTGAACCCGCCCAGGATACTCACCCTCGAACCCGAGCTGGCGCTCGAACGAAGCTAGGAGCT
>Ga0335069_10005879_pt1 | contig 17959 bp, 18 predicted proteins | sample Lox_Sample_11_FD_206714 | JGI IMG/M metagenome (GOLD analysis project Ga0335069, IMG submission 206714) | Soil microbial communities from Loxahatchee National Wildlife Refuge, Florida, United States - Lox_Sample_1.1 | ecosystem: Environmental > Terrestrial > Soil > Wetlands | place: USA... | reverse complement strand
CCCCGCGTGGCCTTTGATGACCAGCGCCAGCTTCCACGCCAGGTTGTGAACGTCGTGGATGCCCGTGTTGCCCCCGAATCCGCCATTGGGCGGCATGAGGTGCGCCGCGTCTCCCGCCAGAAACACCCGGCCCTGCGACAGCCGTTGAGCAACGCTCGCCGTTGCGCGCCAGCGACTGTAACCATCGATGCGGACGGCGAGGTTCCGCGAGCCCGCGCCCGCGCGCACGAGCTCGATGAGCCGCGCTTCGCTCACGTCCGCGGCGGCATTCACCGCTGCATCGGGATCGATCCGCGGGTCACCCACGACATTCACGCCGAGAAAGCCGGCGGTAGCCGCGCGGTTGAGGCGAAAGAAGCCGTGCAATGTCGGGTTGTTCACGTAGATCAGGCTCCACGCCTGGTCGCCGACGTACGGGGAGAGGTCGGCCGTGAAATAGATCGTCAGGGAGTTGGAGAATGCGCCGCGTCCCTCGTAGTCGATGCCCAGAGCCGTCCGTATCTTCGAGTGCGCGCCGTCCGCTGCGATCAGGTAGTCCCCACGCACCTCACGGGTGCTGTGATTCTCCATGTCACGGATCGTCAGGCTGACCCCGGTCGAGTCCGGCCGTACCCCGACGATCTCGGCCCCCTGGACGATGGTGGCGCCACCGGCGCGGGCACGAGCGCGCAGGATGGGCTCGAGAGTCGGCTGATTCAGGAACAGCCGGCGACATGGGCTCAGCGCGTCGACGCCTTCGTTGAGGTTGGGGATGATGTCTGCCAGTTTCCTCCCCGCCAGACTCTCCATCGCCACGATGGCGCCTTCGGGGACGAACTCCTTGGCGGATTCACGGCGCACGGCGTCCTCGATACCCAGGCCGCGGAACATCTCCAGCGTCCGCATGTGAAAGAACGCAGCGCGGGGCAGTGGCGAGCTTGCGGCGAGCCGCTCGATGGTGAGCGAGCGCACTCCCTGACGGGCGAGGAACGCCGCGGCCGAGAGGCCGACCAGCCCGCCGCCTGCGATCAGGACTGGCGCTTCGCAGCTCATGTCACGTGCCGCCGTGTTTCGCCTTCAGGGCCTGCGACGGCTCACCACGAAGGTCTCGTCGTTGAACCACAGGCCGCCGTACTTCTGCAGCACGAGCTGCGTCGCCTCGAGATACGCACCGTTCAGCACCACCGCATCGAGACGCTCGTCCTCGATCTGATTCACGTAGATCGCCGCATTCCAGGCCGCGTACAAGGTGGAGGTGCCGATCCGATCGCCGATCTCCGACGGCAGGGTGTGCATCTCGTAGCGAAAGACCGCTCTGTCGTCAGCGGCGCTGCTGAAAGTGAACTCGCGCGCCTCGCGCCCGAGCTCGGTTTTCAACGCCGCGATCAGCTGATGCCGATTCACCTGGAAGGGATTATGTCCCGGCCACAGCTTTTGCACGATCTCGAGTCCCGGATCCCTGCCGTAAGACTGGATCGCCAGCATTCGGCCGCCCGGGGCAAGGCTGCGAGCGAGCGGCGCCAGCACCTTCTGCGCCTTGAATTCGGCGGACATGCGCGCGCGCCAGGGTTGGGAGGCGAGGATGAGGTCGTAGTCCTGAAACGTCCGGCCCGGCTTGGGAATGACGGCATCGAGCAGAAATGCGTGATCCTCGCGATAGAGAACGAGGACCGACGGCCGCACGTAGATCGGGTTTCCCGACCGCACGCTCGGCTTGGTCTTCCAGCCGTGCTCGAGTGTTGCCGCGAGCTCCTCGATGCGCTCCGCGTACTCATGCGCCGAGTCACCCGTCAGCCTGACCTCCTGCCAATTCAGCGCGGCGGCGGACTGTATGTCGCGCGGCATGAGCCGCGGCGCCTCGGCATAGTGGAGGTTGGTGATCACCACGACGGTTGCGGGGTGCTCGAGAAACCTGTCCGGCATCTTGTCCAGCCCCAGGCGCACATCCTCGAGACTGATCTCCTTCGCCACCACCAGCATCGGCACGGTGGGATAGGCACGATGCGCGCTCCGCATCAGTCGCGCCAGCACGGTGCCGTCGCCCATGCCCGCGTCGAAAAGCCGCAACGCCGGCGGTGATGGTCGCAGACACTGCAGCTCCTGTGCGGCTCGGCGCGCGATCGAGGACTTCTCGTTGCAGGTGTTCACGAATGCCAGGTACTTCTGGCGGTTATCGTAGAAGCGGAACGGTGTCGGGTGCCTGATCGCAACGCCGCGTGGCACCGATCTCTCCCGCATCAGGCCCACAGCCGGCGCGAGGCGATCTGCGCGCCTTCGACGAGCGAGCGGAGCTTCAGGTACGCGATATCGGGCTCGACGGGCCCGAAGCCGGCAAACGTGCCGAAGCCGCAATCGCTCCCGGCCATCACCCGGTCGCGCCCGACGATCCGCGCGAAGCGCTGCAGCCGCTCGGCGACGAGCTCGGGATGCTCGATGTAATTGGTGGTGGTGGCGAGACAGCCGGGTATCAGCAGCTTGTCCTCGGGGATGCTGACCTTCTCGAAGACTGCCCACTCGTGAGCATGGCGCGGATTCGCGGCCTCGAACAGCAGTCCCCGCGGCTTCGCCCTCAGCACGATCGGCAGGAGACGCGCCATCGGCACGTCGTGGTGATGCGGCCCCTCGTAATTGCCCCAGCACACGTGCATGCGCACGCGCTCGGCCGGCACGTTCCGCAGTGCGTGGTTCAACACCTCGATGTGCCGCGCCGCGAGCGATTCGAACTCTTCGAGCGTCCGGTCCCGATACATGGTATGGCGTCCCATCGCCAGATCCGGCGCATCGATCTGCAGGATGATGCCGGCCTGCACGATGGCCTCGTATTCGGATTGCAGCGCCGCGGCCAGCGCCTCGAGATACTCATCCTGCGTGCGGTAGTAATCATTGGGTTGAAATAGCGCGATCAGGCCCGGAGAGGCGGCATTCATGAAGACGCCGGTGGGATGGACGCGCGCGGCGGCCTCGTTGAGATTGCGTATGTCGGTAGCCAGCGGCTTCGTGTCGCTCACGGCGATCGCGCTCACGCAGCGCGGGCGCCGATACCTGGCCGTGGCACCGCGTTCAGCCAGCTTGCGCAGCAGTCCCGGAAATTCCACCAGATCCTGGCCCGGCTCTCGCGGCGTATCGCCGCCGAATCCACTGAAACGCCGGGCGACGTAGGTGGCGTAGCTGATCTTGCTCATCTCGCCGTCGCTGACGATGTCGATGCCGACCTCGACCTGCCGGCGCACGACCGCGGCGACGGCCGCGGTGATGACGGCCTCGTCGCGGGCTGCATCCCGCGGCTCTTCGCGCTCGCGCGCGAACAGCACGTCCGTCACCGCCTGGCTGCGTGGCAGGCTGCCGACGTGGGTAGTCAGGATGCGCCCCGCACTCGCGCTCATGATGTTGCGGCCCCTTCAGGTATCGTCCGCTGCTCTGCGCTCGCCGGCCGGAGCCGGAAGTCGTAGCTGACGGTATAGAACGGTGTGTCCAGTCGCTCTCCGTCCGGCGCAAATCCGGCCGCATGCCGCTCGAACGGCACCACCAGCGACTCCTTCACGCCGAACACAGCGTCGGAATCGAGGTAGCGGCTGCCGGCCACGAATAGGTGGGTCGTCACCGGCAGATGTCCCGACGCCGAAACGATCAGGTGCACATGGCCGGGTCGATAAGGGTGACGACCCATCTTGCGCAGCATTCGACCGACCGGGCCGTCAGTGGGCACCGCATAGAACGTCGGCCTGATCGACCGAAACGAGTAGCGCCCCTCGGCATCCGTACGGATGCGACCGCGTGCTTTCATGCCCGTCTCGCCGGGGATCTGCGTGTCGTAGTTGCCCTCGCCATCGCCAGACCAGATGTCCAGCAATGCATCCGCAAGCGGCGCACCGTCCGTGCTCAGCACGCGACCCGAATAGAAGGCCGGCTCACCGATCACCCCTCGTGCAAGATTGCTGCCGCGCGGCAGCTCGGGCGCACCTTCCCGATAGAACGGGCCCTGAACGGTCGACTCCACGCTGCCATCGCCTGAGGGGTGATTGAGGGTGATGACGAGTACCGACACTCCGAGCGTGTCGGACAGCAGGATGAACTCCTGGCGCCGCTCGGTGCAGGCCTTGCCGACATCGGTGAGAAACTGAATGGCCGTGAGCCACTCGGCCTCCGTCAGCCTCACTTCGCGCACGAACTCGTGCAGATGAGTCACCAGTGAGCTCATGACGCGGGCGAAGCGGGGGTCATCGCAGCCGGCGAGCCGGCCAGTCACCGCCGCCGTAATGCTTTTCGCGTCGAGCTCGCGCATGAGGATGGCCCGCGGCAGTTCGCCGCCTCAGCGATAAGTGTTGTTCGAAGTGTGATCCCCCGCCAGCCACCGCTGCAGCGACTGGTGCGCGTCGGCGCGCCGCTCGCGGCCGATTTTCTCCACGTCCGGATGATCGCGGGTGAACTCGAGGATGAGGCCATTGGGGTCGGTCACGTACACCGAGCGGCAATAGCCGTGCTCCAGCACATACGTGTCGGGTGGCTTGATGCCGGCTTTGGCAATGCGTGCTTCGATGGCGGCCTGAGTCTCGGCATCGACCCGCAGCGCGATGTGATGGAACGGCGTCGGCGGCATGCTGGGCCCGAACTCCTCCTGATCCGCCGGGTCGGCAAACTGGAAAAACGCCAGCGCACCGCCGTCGCCGATGCCATAGAAAGTGTGCACGTAGGTGCGCACCTTGCCGAAGAGCTCATCCGACTCACACCAGGTTGCCATGAGGGGAAGCCCGATCACGTCCTCGTAGAACTGCCGGGTCTTCTCCTGATCCCGGGTCACGTAAGCGGTATGGTGCAGCCGCGAGGGCAGCTTGTTGGTCTGCGCCATGGCAGTTCCTCCTGTCAGAATTTGAACGTGAAATCCACCCCGTAGCGGCGCGGCAGGGCTCTCCACAGGAAGCCGCCGGGCGAGAACTCTGCGTTGTACAGCTTGTTGGTCAGGTTCTTCGACCAGGCGGTCACCGACCAGCGCTCGCCCTCGAGGCCCGCGCGCAGATCCAGCAGGTGGACCGGATCGCGCGAGGTCACATTATACGGATCCCACCAGGTGGTACCGATCATCTGGTAGTCCAGGCGCAGCGTGCCATTCACTCCGCCACCGAGCGGCTGATGCACCTGGAAGCCGGCGTTGAGGGTGTCCTTGGTCAACAGTGGCGGTCGATTGCCGACGACCGTGGGATCTTCCATGTTGGTGATCTTGCCGTCGGTGTAGCCGAAGCTCGCGTACAGGTCGAGCCAGCTGGTCGCGGCCGCGGTGAGCTCCAGCTCTCCGCCTTTGTAGCGCGCATCGAGATTGCCGAGATTCTGGGTCGAGGTCGTGGCGCTGTAGTAGAAAAAGTAACCATTGGTGGATGTGGTATGGAACAGCGCCGCGTTCAGTGCCAGGCGCCGGTCGAGGAACTCGCTTTTCATGCCGATTTCCCAGGTGTCGGCGGTCTCCGCCTGGAAGATGTCGTGCACGCCCTTCTGTCCGGCCGCCGCGGCGACCGCACCGACGCCGGTCTGGTTGAAGCCGCCGCTGCGGAAGCCGCGACTCCAGCCCCCGTAGAAGGTCACGTTCTCGCTCGGCTTGTAGCGCAGCGTGAACTTGGGCTGCGTCGCGTCGAAGGTCTCCTTGCGCACCAGGCCGGTATAGGCAGCGGGCTTGGTGGCAGCGGGCAGGAACTCGTTGGGGGTCTCGGTCGTGTTCTGCCGCCGATCCTCGTCGTAGCGGATGGCCACATCGAGCTCGAGTTGCCGGCTGAAGTCGTAGGTCGCATCGGCGAACACGGCCCAGGCGTTGTTGTTCTGTGAGTCCGCGAGGAAAGTCACGTTCGTGTTGGTCGCGAATGGATTGGCCGGATCGACGATCGGATCGTGATAGACCCGCGGCACGCCAGCGCCCCGGTCGACGAGATTGTCGGTGGAGATGAAGCGCTCGGTGTGAATGAAGTAGGCGCCCGCGATCCACGCGAAGCCGCCGACCTTGTTGGAGGTGAAGCGCAGCTCCTGACTCCAGGTCGTCACGTCGATGAACTGGCTTTGGCTCAGATCGAACGGCCCGCCTTGCGCGGGCGTCGGGTACGGCGGCGGTATCCCCAGGCACGAGGGACAGTTGTAGAAGATGGACGTCGTGATCGGGCGGAAATCGTAGGCGTCGCCGGTATCGATCTCTTTGGTGTGGTCCCAGTCGCTGATCGAGGTGAAGGTGCCGGGTCCCACGGCGTAATCGAGCTTGAGCGCGACATCCGTGATGTCGCGAGTGTCCGTGCCCAGGTTGTTGGTCTGTATCGGACTGGTGACGTCGTTCGCGTTCGGCGGCGTGGTAAAGCTGCTGAAGGGATTCGCCTCGTCGGAGCGCGGGATGATGTAGTAATAAGCGGTCGTCTCGACGTGATCATCGAAAAACCGCAGGTCGGCGCTCAACTGGTCGGAGGGCTTCCACAAGAGCCGCAGGCGCCCCGAGTAATCCCGGTACCGGTCCGCCTTGTGGTCGAGGTAGGTGTTCTCCAGATAGCCGTCGGTGTTGTAGTAACTGAGTGCAGCGCGGTACTTGAGCGTCCCGGCCGAGTCGAGCGGACCGCCGATGGCCAGCTGAGCCTTCTCCGCTGTCCCGTTACCTACGCCCACTTTGGCTGCGCCTTCGAAGTGATCGGCAGGATCGGCGGTGTTGATGATGATCGCGCCGCCGATGGCGTTGCGGCCGTACAAGGCGCCCTGCGGGCCCTTCAACACCTGGATGGACGTGACGTCGTTCAGTTCCTGGTCGAACTCGTACGGATTGGGCTCCAGCACGCCGTCGACCAACACGGCCACCGAGGGCTCGCTGTTGCGCGCCTGCGAGATGCCGCGGATGGTGATGAAAGAGTTACCGACGTTCTGCACCTCCACCAGTGTCATGTTCGGCACCAGCGCTACGAAGTCCCGCGGAGCTTCGATGCCGGCCGACTGGATCACCTGCGCCGTGAACGCATTGACGGTCACCGGCGCATCGAGCAGCGCTTCTTCGCGCTTGCGTGCGGTCACCACCACCTCTTCGAGTGTCGGCTCGGATGCCTGAGCCTGAGCCTGGGTCTGAGACTGCGCCCCGACGCGCTCGGCCGGACTCAGGATGGCAAGCGCCGCAATGAGCAGTGAGACTGTTCGGCGCAACGCAGTGAACATGTGAGACCCCCCTTCTTCTGCCTGCGATGATCAGGAATCTGCAGTCGTGCCCGAGCCACGGCCCGGGCCTTCGAGCTCGGCGCGCACCAGGCGTGCGCCGGCCACCATCGACTGCAGCTTGCCGAACGCTGCCGCGCGCGGCAGGTACTTCATGCCGCAATCGGGCGCGACCAGCAGGTTGGCCGCATCGACATGGGGCAGCGCGCGACGGATGCGGCTCGCGACGAGCTCGGGCGTCTCGATGTCGGCAGTGGAGAGATCGATGGCGCCGAGGATGATTTTTTTGCCCGGCAGCGCTTCGAGTACCGTGCAGTCGAGGCTCGATTGTGCGGTCTCGATCGACACCTGCCGGCAGCGGCACTCGGCGAGCTCGGGCAGGAACGAGTATCCGGACGGCCGCACGTGAATGATGGCGGCGTAGCCGAAGCAGATGTGCACAGCCGTGGTGCCGCTCACTCCCTCGAGCGCGCGGTTGAGCGCCTTCAGGCCAAAGGCGCGCGCCTCCTCCGGGCGCGCCTGCATGTAGGGCTCATCGAGCTGGACGATGTCCGCCCCCGCAGCGAAGAGATCGCGGATTTCCTCATTCACCGCGGCCGCATAGTCCATGGCCGCCGCCTCACGGCTACCGCCGTAGTAGTCGATTTGCGCCTGCTGCGCCATGGTGAAGGGACCCGGCACGGTCACCTTGACGCGCCGCTGGGTGTGCTGGAGCAGGAATTCCAGGTCGCACACACCCACGGCGTGCCGGCGGCGGATCGGACCGACCACACGCGGCACCGGGTTCGGGTGCCCGCTGCGATCGAGAGCGGTCCCGGGGTGATCGAGGTCGATGCCCTCCAGGGCGGTGGCAAAACGGTTGGAATAGCTCTCGCGCCGGATCTCACCGTCCGTGATGAAGTCGAGTCCCGCGTCTTCCTGGGCCTTGATCGCAAGGATCGTGGCATCATCCTGTGCCTGCGCCAGGTAGGGCTCCGGCACACGCCACAACTCGAGCGCCCGCACGCGCGGCGGGAAGCGTCCCGCGAGACGCTCCCGGTCGATGAGCCAATCGGGCTGTGGGTAGCTGCCGACCAGCATCGTTGGCAAGAGCATCTGTGCCTCCCTCGTATCTTCAGCCGCCACTGCCGCCCGTGGCCCCCGCGGCGAGCGCAGGCCACGCTCGCTCGCGTGCCAGAGCGGCGCGAATCGCCGTGCCGTGCTCATCGAGCAAGGGCGCTGCGCGCACCGAGTCCGCCCGCGCGCCATCGAAGCGCACAGCCGGCCGCACCGAGAGCGTCGCCGCATGCGGCGCTTCCACCGGCACGACGATGCCGAGATGCCGGACCTGCGGGTCGCGCACCACGTCGTCGATACGGTTCACCGGTGCGTGCGGAACATCCTGGGCGCGCAGACGCTCGATCCAGTGGGCGAGCGGGTGGCGCACGAAGCGCGCATCGAGCTCCTGGCGCAGGCTCTCGTAGCCTGCGATGCGCCGCTCGCGCGGGTTGAATCTCGGGTCGCGCGCGAGCTCTGGCGCCTCGAGCGCGGTGACCAGCCCCTTCCAGAATTTCTCGAGCGAAGAGAGGTGGATGGCGATCAGTCGCTCATCGGCGGTACGCAGGATGTACGCCTGGGCGAGCCGTGGCCGATCCGCGGAGCTCGGGGTCTGTCCGAGCGCAAAGAACGCGGCAAAGGGCTCGACGGCGAAATGTGTCATCGCCTCGAGCATCGAGACCTCGACGTGACAGCCGCGCGCGGTGCTGCCCCGCTGCACCAGCGCGCCGAGGATGCCCTGCGAGGCATACAGGCCGGTAATCGCATCGGCGAGCGCCGGACCGAGGAATTGCGGACGGCGATAATCGACGACCACGCTGAGAAAGCCGCTGAGGGCCTGCGCCACGGAGTCGTAGCTGGGGCGCTCGGCATAGGGCCCGCTCGAGCCAAAGCCGCTGATGGAGCAGTAGACGAGTCGCGGATTTAGCGTGAGCAGCCGCTCGACGCCGGCTCCCAGACGCTCCGCCGTGCCAGGGCGGAAGTTCTGGATATAGACATCGGCCTCGCGGATCAGACTGCGGAACACCTCGCAGTCATCGGCCAGCTTCATATCGAGTGCCAGGCTGCGCTTGTTGCGGTTGTAGGCCTGGAAGTGCGGTGAGTACTGGCCGCCCTGGTAGGCGCGATACGGGTCGCCCTCCGGGCTTTCGACCTTGATGACGTCCGCACCGAGATCGGCCAGCATCATTCCGGCGCACGGCCCGGTGATGAAGGTGCCCTGCTCCACGACGCGGACCCCGGACAGTGTGGGTTGCATGGTCGTGATCCGCGCCTACGCGTCTTCACTTGGCTCGAAGCCCGATGGCGCCTCGCCGTCGTAGTCGATCGCCTGCGCGGCGGCATGCGACATCACGAAGCCGATCGCGCGCTGCTGTTCCTCCACCAGGTGCGCGATGAGTCCGGCAGTCCGCGCGAGGAGCGGCACGCCCTTGAGCCCCGTCAGCGGGTAGCCGGCATCGAGCAGCACCGCCGGAATCGCACCGGAGACGTTCAGCGCCAGCGGCCGACCCACGAGCCCCGGCAGGAGCCGCTCCACCAGCGTTGCAATCGCGACGTGTCGAGCGGCGAGACCGGTCTCGACCGCGACCTCGAGCAGGCGCGTGGCGCGGGGATCGGCGCCACGATGCAGCGGATGGCCATAGCCCGGGATCGGCAGTTTCGCAGCCCGGTAGTCGCGCACCACGGCGCCGGCCGCAGCTTCGAGCTCCTCCCCTGCGGCAGCACGCGCCTGAATCGCGACGAAGAAGCGACCGGCAGCCTCGGAGGAACCGAACACCACACTGCCGCAGCCGAGCAATCCGGCCGCGACCGCCCCCTGCATGGCCTCCGGCGCCGCTGCGAGCGTCATGCGTGCCGCCTGCACGCTCGGCACGAGTCCATGCTCGGCGATCGCGACCAGCGTGGCATCGAGCACGCGCCGCTGCGCCTCCGAGGGCATGGACCCGGTGACGAGCAGCCAGAAGTGCTCCGTGAAGCCGATCTTCCCGACGAGCTCGCGCGCCAGGTCGCGCCCGCGGACCACGATGGTGTCGGCGCTGGAAGTCGAAATCGACGAGCTGCGCTGTTCCTGCCGGCCGATCTTCAACGGGTTCCTCCCGGTGGGGCTCGTTTCGGCGTTTTCGTATATCGAAAATAGCGTCGGTATCCGAAACGATACTGGACCTCCGCCCGAAGGCTCGTCAAGGGCGCTGCGCTGCGGCTTCCCGCGTTTCGGATATCGAAATAAACTCCCCGCCGTGCCGCGCCGCAGAACATCGCCCGCCCGCCGGGAGGCAATGGGAGGGCTCGCGAAGGGTCTCGCAGTCATCCGCGCCTTCGGGCGCGACCACGCTGCCCTGAGTCTCAGCGACATCGCCCGCAGTGCGCGCATACCCGCCGCTACTGCCCGCCGCTGTCTGCTCACGCTCGAGGAGCTCGGCTACGTGACGCGCAGCGGGCGTGACTTCCTGCTGCGCCCACGGGTACTCGAGCTCGGCGCGGCCTACCTCGAGTCGATGAATATCGAGCAGATCACCAAGACCCACCTCGAGGAGCTCGCGCGTCAGACCGCCGATTCTGCAGCGCTCTGCGTGCTCGATGGCGTCGACATCGTGTACCTGGCGCGCGCCTCGGTGCGCACGCTGCTGCGGCTCGAGGCCCACATCGGCAGCCGCTTTCCCGCGCACGCGACCTCGATGGGGCGTGTGCTGCTCGCCGGACTCAGCGCAGAAGGACTGCAGCGTTATTTCGACCGGGCCAAACTCGGGGCGCTGACCGAGCGTACCGTCACCGATCCGGCCAGGCTGCGCGCGCTGCTCGAGGAGTGCCGGCGGTCGGGCTACGCGGTCGTCGAGGACGAGCTGGCCTACGGCGTCATCGCCCTCGCAGTCCCGGTGTACGATCATCACCGGCGCGTGGTCGCCGCGCTCAACTCCTCGAGCCATTCGAGACGCACTACCAGGACGCGTCTGGTGCGTGATCGCCTCGCCATGCTGCAACAGGCGAGCCGCGAGATCTCAGCCGACCTGGCGTCCATACCCTGGCTTTCGCTGAGCACCCAGCTGTAAAGCCGCGCCAGGCGGCCGGCTTGACGTCCGCTATGCGCAGGCCGTAGCCTGAAAGCGAAAACTATTTCGCTATCCGAAATCAGAAAGCCCTCGTAATGACCGCATGCGCTCCGGTGTCATCAGGGCCAACACACGCGGCGGATCTGTTCGTGGTGCTGAACGGCACACGGCTGCGCTTTCGGGACGAGGGCCACGGTCCGGCGGTGCTGCTCGTGCACGGCTGGACGCTCGCTCTGGAAATGTGGGATCCGCAGGTCGAGGCGCTGCGTGACACCTTCCGGCTCGTACGACTCGATCGCCGCGGCCATGGCTGCTCCGGGGGAACGGCAGACCCGGAGCGTGACCCCGAGGATCTCGCCGCGCTGTGCAGCCATCTGGGTCTGAGCCGGGTCGCGCTGCTGGGTATGTCGCAAGGCGCGCGCGCCGTGCTCGGCTTCGCCGCGAGCGGTCGGGTCCAGGTGGAGGCACTCATTCTCGATGGCCCGCCCCCTCTCGAGTCCGACTCAGCTCAGGACCTGCCCCTCGAGCGTTACGCGGCGCTCGTCCGCGAGCACGGTATGGAAGCGTTCCGGCGCGAATGGTCGAACGATGCGCTCATGCAGCTGCGCACGTCCAATCCCCGGGCCCGGGCACTGCTCGCTGCCATGATCGCGCGCTATCGGGGCACCGATCTCGGCCAGCCGGCGCGGCGAGCCGAGCCGGGCACGAGCCTGGAATCCTCGCGCGTGCCGACGCTCGTATTGAGCGGCGCGTACGACCTCGCCAGCCGTCGGCGTGCGGCGAGACGGCTCGTCGCGCGGCTGTCGCATGCCGAGCTCATGGTGATTCCGGGAGCGGGGCATCTGCCGAATCTCGACAGTCCCGATGCGTACAGCAGAGTCTGCCGGCAGTTTCTGCTGCGTCACTGCGTGCGCGATACTTCCTGAGGGAGCAACCATGCCCAAGGTTCTCGTTCTCTACTACAGCAGCTACGGTCACATCGAAGCGATGGCGTACGCACAGGCCGAGGGAGCTGCGCACGTGCCGGAAACCGCGGTAGTCGTCAAGCGTGTCGCCGAGCTCTGTCCGCTGGACGTCGCCAGGGCCTCAGGTTTCAAGCTGGATCAGGCCGCGCCACTTGCCACACCGGAGGAGCTCGAGCAGTACGATGCGATCCTGTTCGGAACGCCGACGCGCTTCGGCAACATGGCCGCACAGATGCGCAACTTCCTCGACCAGACCGGTCCGCTCTGGACGCGCGGTGCGCTCGTCGGCAAGGTCGGCAGCGTGTTCTGCAGCACCGCAAGCCAGCACGGTGGCCAGGAAACCACCATCACCTCGTTCCACCACACGCTGCTCCACCACGGCATGATCGTCGTGGGACTGCCCTATACATTCAAGGATCTCGCCACCATGCGCGAGATCACCGGCGGCACGCCCTACGGAGCGAGCTGCGTCACGGGTGCCGGGAGCGAGCTACGCATGCCAACCCCGCTCGAGCTGGAGATGTGCCGCTACCAGGGTGAACACGTCACGCGTATAGCGAGCCGCCTGGCCGGCAGCGGCTGAGTCCCGACCCAAAGGTCTCCCTTGCGATTGCGAACCCGGCGTTCCTGTTGCTACTGCGGTGGCAAGCGCGCCCTGATCGCCTGCAGCTCTTCCTTCAACTGACGCACGTCTTCTTCCAGGCGCTCGAGGCGGGACGGCGTGGGCATGGACGCATCCGCCGGGGCGGTGATCGGCTCCTCCCCGGCAACCTCACTCGTGATCGCACCGCCAAACAGGTGCGCATAGCGCGAATCGCGACGCCCCGGCTCGCGCGGCAGCCGCACGACGAACGGCCCATCGGGGCGGCTGCTCAGGCTCTCGAGCGCCGTCTCGACCGAGCCGGCCTCGGAAAAGGACGCCATACGGGCGGCGCGAATGCGCAGCTCTCCGGGTGTTTGCGGTCCGCGGACGAGCAGCTCGCAGAGGATCGCGAGCTCCTGCGGCGTGAACTTCAGTGGGCCGAACTCGGTATTGCAGAAGCGGTGCTGGTACTTCGGCACCCGGCTGCCAAAGCCCGACTTCTCGATCACGAGGTGCTTCCTGATCAGCTGGTCCACGGTAGTCTGGATGGCGGCCTCGTCGGCCGACATGAGCGGATCGCGGTTACTCTTCTGGTTGCAGGCGTTGACGAGTGCGTTGAGTGACAGCGGATACTGATCCGGCGTCGTGATCTGTTTCTCGATGAGGCAGCCGATGACGCGTGCCTCCATCGGCGAGAGCTCGATGTTCATGAGCAGGAACTTTCACGAAGGCGACCAGGATCGTCCCGGCTATCTTAGGGTCTCGCGATCGCACGCTCCAGCGAGGCTCGCTGCGCTCCGGTACAGGTGGCCGCTGTCGGTCGGGCGGCTCACCTCTCGATTGCGAACCGGTCGCACCTGAACTTCACGGCGCTGTTCGCCTTGGCCGTCATACCGTCGCGGGTCTGCACGCACATCGCTTCGGTCTTGAAGCCGGCGATGGGCGTCGCCTGTCCGCTCATGTGCATGTACAGGAGCCACACGAAGAAGTGTGGCGGCAATGGCCCCATGATGATCCTCCCCTATCCCCTCTCGCGCCGATTCCGGGCAAACGGAAAAACCCGAGCTCGCCCCCCCTGGCTATTTCTCGCGGCCGGAGTCGGCCGCGGGCAGCTCGAAGAGCGCCTCAAACTCGGGTGTGTTTTCCAGTCCGGCAGCGAGTGCCACGTAACGCGCCTTCTCGAGCATGCGGGCTTTTCCGTCCGGTGATAGCTCGCGCCAGAGCGTCAGCAGCTCGCGGGTTTCACTGTCCATCCCCATTCGACAGGCACCTCTGCGGGCTACTGTGCGCCAATACGGCGCGCCGGTGGGCAGCAGTCGACGTAATGTGGCAGAAGTTTCCGGCTGCCCGTTCCGCGCCGCGAGACTGCGGCGACGGCCCGCGCCAGCGGCGCTGCGATTCAACTTATCGTGCGGGGATCGGGGCTGCTTTTCAGTCCGCCCGGCCGAGCGTCCACCCGCCATCGATCGTGATCTCCTGCCCGGTGATATAGGCCGAGGCGGGCGAGGCAAGGAACAGCGCGAGCCCCTTGATGTCCTCCGGAAAGCCGACACGCTGCATCGGTATCACGGCGGCCATCGCCCGCTGCACCTGCGGGTCCTTGGCGTGCCCGCCGCCGATGTTGGTGACGAACCAGCCCGGTGCGATGGCGTTGACGGTGATGTTGAAAGCGGCGAGCTCATGCGCCACGCTGCGCATCAGGTGCGCGGCCCCCGCCTTGGCCGCGGGGTAGGCGGCGCCGATCGCCGGCTCGCACTGGTAGCCGGCGACCGAGGTCGTCACGATGAGCTTGCCCGAGCGTTGCGGCTTCATGATGCGTGCCGCAGCGCGCAGCGTCGCGAACACCCCGGTGAGATTCACGTCGATGACGCGCTTCCAGCGCTCGTCGCTGTAGCTCTCGAGCGCGCCCCGGGGATCGCGCTCGCGGGCTCCCGCCCAGCCGCTGACGAACCCCGGTCCGGAGTCCACTCCGGCGTTGGCGAACACGATGTCGAGCCGGCCGTGGGCCGCGACGGCCGCATCGAAGGCACGCTCGAGACGCGGATGATCGGCGATGTCCAGGACCTCGCCGCGCACCGCGCAGCCGAGCGCCGCAAGGCGCGCGGTTTCCGCCTCGACGCGCCCGCCATCGATATCGAGCAGCGTCACGCGTGCGCCGTTCTCCGCGAGCGCTTCGCCGATGGCGAGCCCGAGGCCGCTGCCGGCGCCGGTGACGATCGCTGCCTTGCCAGCGACGCTGAACAGCTCCTGAGCCTTCATGCCCTGCTCCCTCCGAGCACGTCCACGACGATCTTCATGCCCTGTTGCCGGCGCAGTCGGCCGATGCCCTGGTCGATGAGCCCGTCGAAGGGAATCGTCTCGACCCAACCCTCGAGCGGATAGCTGCCGCGCGCCATTTCCGCGATCACCGACGGGAATGCATTCACCGACAGCGCGACGCCGGTGAGGCGCACTTCCGGCATCAGCAGATCGAAGGGTGGGATCACCACCGGCTCGTGGTGGATGGCCACCACCACCGCGGTGCCATCGATACGTGTGCCGTGCAGCATGGCGGCGAACGCGCTTGCACCCCCCGCGGCATCGATCGAGGCGTGGGCTCCGCGACCGCCGGTGAGATCGCGGATCGCTGCCACCACGTCGCCGGCGGCAGGATCGAGCACGGTGCGCGCACCGAGCTTCGCCAGCGCTGCGCGCCGCGACGGCGCCGGATCGACCACGATCGCCTCCACGCCGCGCCGCTTGAGCGTCAGGAAGACGCCCGCGCCGATAGGTCCCGCGCCGTGGATCGCCACCACCTGGCCCGCTTCCACCTCGCAGCGATTGGCGGTGTGCCAGGCGATCGCCAGCGGCTCGATCAGTGCGCCCTGGAGAGCGCTCAGCGCCGCGGGCAGCGCATGCGCCAAACGCCGCTGCACCACCGTGAACTCCGCGAGACCGCCGCCGCGGTTGTAGCCCTGGATCGCGAGCAACGGACAATGGTTGTACTGCCCCAGGCCGCAGTAGAGGCAGCGGCCGCAGCTCTCGGCGGGCTCGACCGCGACGAGCGTGCCGATCTCGAGATCATCGACGCCGGCGCCGAGGTCCACGACCTCGCCACACAGCTCGTGCCCCATGATGACGGGGTTCTGCACACCGGTGAGCGGATGCGGGGTGCTGCGCGTCGTCACCGGACCGTCGTAGTACTCGAGCAGGTCACTGCCGCAGATGCCGTTATAGTGCACACGCAGCTTCACCTCGCCGGGCCCGGGCACGGGCTCGGCGACCTCCATGAGGCGCAGGTCCTGGCGACCGAAATAGAGTGCCGCGCGCATCGGGTGCGCCTTCAGTCCCCGGGTGCGCGACCGCCGGAGAGCATCATCTGCGCATACTCTGCCTGAGTCATGCCCGCCATCTGCGCGGCAACGTACTGGAAGCTCTTGCCGTCGGTCGCGAACAGCTTCGCGAGGAAGTAGATGTTGCCTCCCAGGGAGATCATGCGGCTGTAGTCGCGGTCGAGCACGGCCTGCTTCTGCGCCTCGCTCATGGCCCAGCCGTCGAGGTACGCGCGCTCCCCCGCCTTGAAGCGCGCGCGATTCTCCGGCTTCATGAGCGACATGCAGAACATGTTGAGGTGATAGCCGAGGCGTGCCTGATCGGTGTCGAAGATCGTGGTTCCGGGAATGTCGGCGTAGGGCTTGGTCGATGACATCGGTTACTCCGCTCTCACGCTGAACGGCGGACGGCGCCAGGACCCAGGAAGCGCAGCACCTCGCGCAGGTCCGTGAGGACCGCGTCGGGACGGCGCGAGCGCGGCTGCTCGAGCCATTCCTCACGCCGTGTCATGCCGGTGGTCACCGCGAGCGCCGTGGCCCCGCCGCGTCGCGCCATGAGGACCTCGACGCCCGGATCATCACCGACCACCGCGAGCGCACGCATCGGCACCCCGAGCCGTTGCGCAACGAAGCGCAGCGCGCGGACCGAGGGCTTGCCGATGAGGGTCATGGGGGCGTGGGTGAGGCGACGGATGGCGGCCGTGATCGCATGGGAGTAGCCGATCGTGCGGCCCTGCCGCGTCGCGAAGAACGGCACATCCGATGCGACACACAGCTCGGCGCCCGCCCAGATTGCCTGACAGGCCGCCTCGATGTCCTTCATGCGGCAGTCCGGGTGCCAGCCGACGAATACGCTGCCGACGTCGGTGGCGCGCGTTTCGCCGGGATACAAGGTCTCGATTCCGGCTTCGCGCAAGGCCTGTCCGACGCCGGCAGTGCCGAGCACGAGCGTGCGTTTGATCCCGCGACGCTGCAGGTAATCGGCGGCGACGCTCGAGGGAGTGATCATCTGCGCATCATCGACGGGCAGGCCGGCGCCCCGCAGTTTCGCCGCCTGCTGCGCCGGCGGATAGGCGCTGCCATTGGTGAGAAGGGCGAAGGGTATCTGGCGGGCTCTGAGTGTCGTCAGCACCTCGACTGCTCCAGGCAGAAGCTCGTAGCCCCCGAGCGTACGATCACTCAACAGCAGCGTGCCATCGACATCGAACAGCACGCCACGCACGGCAGCACGCCGCACGGGCTGCGACCGCATGTGAGCCACACCGCTCACGCTCTGAGCGCTCCGCGGCCCGCGCCGCGCAGCTCGAGGCGGAAATCGCTCTTCACCACCGACAGCTCCTCGATGTTGCGCATCGGCAGCACGCGCCGCAACAGCTCCATGAGCGGCTTCGAGTCCGGGTCGTAACGACGCGCCGCGGGCCCGGCGGCGAGCATTGCATCCACCTGCGCCGCCGGCATGGTGGCACGCAGCAGGAACTCCTCATCCGACAGGTGACGGCCGAGCCGAGCGCGCAGCTCCGGCAGCGGCGGCATGGGCGGCTCGGCGCGCAGCTCGGCGGTGCGCGGCAGCGACTCGATGCGCGCGAGAATCTCCGGCGCGATCGGTACGTTCGGGCGACCGAAGCGCCCGAGGGCGTAGCGGATGCCCTCGTCGGGCACGACCGCGTAGCGCTCGCGCCCGGTCACGTTCAGCACCGCCTGTGTCAGGATGATCTGCGAGAACGGGGTCATCACGATCGGCCAGCCGAGCTCCTCGCGCACCCGCGCCATCTCCTCGATGACCGCGCCTTCGAGATGCGCCAGGCGGTGCTCCGCCAGGTGGCGGCGCATGGTGCCGATCATTCCGCCCGGGAGCTGGTGGCGCAGATAGGCGGCATCGAA
>Ga0335069_10005877_pt1 | contig 17961 bp, 14 predicted proteins | sample Lox_Sample_11_FD_206714 | JGI IMG/M metagenome (GOLD analysis project Ga0335069, IMG submission 206714) | Soil microbial communities from Loxahatchee National Wildlife Refuge, Florida, United States - Lox_Sample_1.1 | ecosystem: Environmental > Terrestrial > Soil > Wetlands | place: USA... | reverse complement strand
GTGTTCTGCCTGCGGCGCGAAAGTGGATCGGACACAATATGCTCTTGGCGATCGCGGCGGCTCGCGGGAATTGAATTCTGAAAAATCTTTGCGTCGCTTGCACTACGATGCTCTCAGACGCCATGTACAATGAGTGCGGCATCGCAAAAGCCGCCATATTTTTCTGGAGATTGCCAGCGTGAGTCAGCCATCGACGAATAATTCTGCCGAATCGCCCTATCTCACCCCGGAGCATCTGATGTTCCGCGAGCAGGTGCGTCGCTTTGTCGAAGAAGAGGTCAAGCCGCACGGCGATGCGTGGGAAGAAGCGGGATTCGTCCCGCGCGACGTCCTGCGCAGGATGGGCGAGCTGGGATTTCTGGGAATCCGGTATTCGCAGAAATACGGCGGCAGCGAGATGGACACAATCGCTACTGCGATTCTTGCCGAGGAGCTTGGCCGATCCACATACGGAGGCTTCGCGGCGACGGTGCTGGTGCATACCGATATGTCATCGCCGCATCTGGCGAACGCGGGAACACCCGAGCAGATGGCGCGATGGATGCCGGACATGATCGCCGGGAGGAAAATCGGCGCAATCGCGGTGACCGAACCCGACGCGGGCAGCGATGTCGCGGGGATGCGGAGCACGGCGCGCCGCGACGGCGACTCGTACGTTATCAATGGCGCCAAACTTTACATCACTAACGGCGTTCACGCGGACCTGTACATGGTCGCGGCAAAGACTAATCCGGCGGCGAAGGGCAGCCGCGGCATCTCGATGTTCGTGGTCGAAAAGGGCACGCCCGGATTTTCCGTCGGACGCTCGCTGAAAAAGCATGGATGGCTGTCGTCGGATACGGCGGAACTGATTTTCGACAACTGCGCCGTGCCGGCTTCGAATCGGCTTGGCGAAGAAAATCGCGGTTTCTACGCCGTCATGAAGAATTTCCAGAACGAGCGGCTGGTGCTTGCGTCGCAGGCGATGGGCGAGGCCGAGACCGCGATCGCGATTACGCTCAACTGGGTGAAGCAGCGCAAGGCGTTCGGCGGCGTCCTATGGGACAAACAGGCGATTCGGCAGCGCCTTGCGATGCTTGCGGCGAAAGTCGAAGCCGGGCGTGCGCTTGTCTATCAGACCGCGTGGCTCGATTCGCACAAGCGCGATTGCGTCAAAGAAGTCTCGATGGTGAAGGCGTACTGCGGCGAGCTCGTCAACGAGGTCATGTACGACTGCCAGCAATTCCACGGCGGCTCAGGTTACATGCGCGAGGCGACGATCGAGCGCATGGTCCGCGACGCGCGCATCCAGTCGATTGGCGGCGGCACCTCCGAAATCATGCTCGAAGAAATCGCCAAACGCATGTAATTTTTCGCAGATTTTCGCGCGCTCCGAATGTCGCGCGGGCTCGCGGAGAGGTCGAACACTCCCGACGAAGCACGATCCCTTTCACAGATTTTCGCGCGATCGGAATGTCGCGCGAATTCGCGACGGCGCAGTTTCTCCTAAATCCCAAGGCTTGCCGCGAGGCGCTGGCGATGCACTGCCGGATCGCCGAACATCACGGAACTCGCGCGGGCGCGCTTGAAGTACAGGTGCGCCGGATGCTCCCACGTAAAGCCCATCCCGCCGTGAATCTGGATAGTGTCGGCGGCAGCCCGGAAATACGTCTCGGAGCAAAACGATTTTGCGCCGTGCGCCGCCGTGAAGAACTCATCGTCGTTGCCTCCGGCCGCCGCAAATGCCGCGCCGTAGGCGGCTGAGCGCGCGAACTCGACATCGACGAGCATGTCCGCGCACTTGTGCTTGATTGCTTGAAACGATCCGATGGGACGCCCGAACTGAAGTCGTGTCCTCGCATACTCCGTCGACATTTCAAGGCATCGCTGCGCTCCGCCGACCTGTTCGGCAGCGAGCGCCGTCACAGCCAGCGCCATTGCGCGCTGAAGGGCGGCGGAAACGTCCCCGGAACAGATACGCGCAGCCGGCGTCCCTTTGAATGTTAGCTGCGCGAGCTTGCGCGTAAGATCGAGCGTCGGAAGGTCGCTGCGCTCAAGACCCGCCGCTTTCGATTCGACTTGGAACAGCGCGATTCCATCGTCAGCGCGCGCTACCACCATAATAATGTCGGCCTGCGCCCCGTCGATGACGTAATTCTTCACGCCGTCGAGCTTCCACGCCGAGCCCTCGCGCTTGGCCTGCATCTCGACGCCATCGATATTCCAGCGGCCTTCCTTCTCGGCGATCGCGAGAGCGCCGATCGATTTGCCCTCGGCAAGCGCGGGGAGCAGTCTTGATTTTGCGGCGTCGTCGGCGGCGAGCAGAATCGCGTTGCTCGCCATCACGGCGCTCGAGAGGAACGGCGCGCAGAACAGCACTCGTCCCATCTCTTCCATCACGATCGCCAGCTCGACCGCTCCCAGACCCGCTCCGCCATACTGTTCGGGGATCGCGAGTCCGAGCAGCGACAACTCGGATGCGAGTCGACCCCACAGGGCGCGATCGAAACCGGCCTCGGTTTCCATCAATTTGCGAACCGTCGCTTCCGACGATTCCTTCTCCATGAATTTACGTACGGTTTGACGCAGTTCTTCGTGCTCGTGCGTGAATGCGAAATCCATTTCTTTATGCTTTCTCTATTCGAATTTTGTGTTCAGGCGCTGCGCGGAATGTCTTTCCACGCAACGTCCTTGTCGGAACGCGGCTCTCCGGGGAGTCCGAGGACGCGCTCGCCCAGAATATTGCGCATCACCTCCGACGTTCCCCCTTCGATCGAATTCGCCCGCGAGCGCAGGAATTGATACTTCGCCAGCGCCAACCGCGTCGCGCGCGAGTCTCCCGTCGGGCGGCGGCGCGTATAGCCCGCCTCATAGACGAGCGAATCGGCGCCTATCGCATCCATCGCGCATTCCCATATCCGCTTGTTCTGCTCGGCCATCGCGAGCTTGACGACCGACCCTTCCGGTCCTGGATTCCCGGATTTGCGCGCCTGGCGCGCTCGTTGATTCGTCAGGCGCAGAAGTTCGCTTTCGATGTAAAGCCGCGTGATGCGGTCGCGCATCAGCGCCTCGCTGTCAGCTGAAAAGCGTCCCGGCTCGCGCGCGTTCCACAGCGCGAGCAACACTCCGATCGGACCCGCAGCGCGGCGCGAGACGCCGCCGCCGATTGAGCTGCGCTCGTTCATCAGCGTGGTGATCGCGACCTTCCAGCCCTCGCCGGTCTTGGCGAAGATACGGTCGGCGGGAATTTTCACGTCGGTCAGGAATATTTCGTTGAATTCGGCCTCGCCGGTCATCTGATAGAGTGGTCGGACTTCGACGCCGGGGCTCTGCATGTCGAGCAGGAAGTACGACATGCCTTCGTGCTTCGGAACGTCGGGGTTCGAACGCGCCAGCAGCATCCCCCATCGCGAAACGTGGGCGAGCGTCGTCCAGACCTTCTGGCCGTTTACGACCCAGTAATCGCCCTCGCGGACCGCGCGCGTCGCGAGGCCGGCGACATCGGAGCCCGCGCCGGGTTCGCTGAAGAGTTGGCACCAGATGTCCTCGCCGGTGAAGATGCGCTTGAGCAGATTCGTTTTCATCCAGTCGGTGCCGTGGGTGAGCACAGTCGGCGCGCCCATCCCGATGCCGATCGGATTGATCATCATGTCGTCATAAAGCGTTTTCGCGTGCTTCGCGATTTCGTCGGTGACGATCGGCTGCATCGCCGGGCTGATCCCGAGACCGCCATAACCTTCGGGAAAATGAACCCACGCCAAACCGTGATCGTATTGTTTGCCGCGGAACGTGAACTGATCGACCTTGTCGGGATGTGCGTCCTTGAGAAGAGCGCGGACTCGCGCGCGCAGATCTTCCTCGGTGATTTGTTTATGCGCCATCACTGATGCTCCTTGCGAGCCCGATCAATATCATCCGCGGGCTCGGCTAAGAAGATGCCGGTACCGGGTCCGCCGCTTCAGTATCGAGTTACGCCTTTGCCAATCTCCCGGTCGGTCTGGCATCTATAAAGATTGATGAAGAAAGTCCTGATGGTCTGTTCGGGAAATCTCGATCGGAGCCCGACTGCCGCGATGCTGCTTGCCGAGATGTGCGCGCCGATGTGGGTGAGCTCAGCGGGCACGGAACGGTGGGCGAAGAACCGGCTGACGCTCGAACTCGTGGAGGAATCTGACATCATCTGCGTCATGGAACAGGCGCACTATCGTCATATTCTTGAAGCCTTCGGTGAAGACCACGCGAAAAAGGTGGTCGTGCTCGACGTAGCCGACAATTACATCTGCTGGGAAGACAAGTTGCAGCACATTCTGAAGCCCAAAATCCGCGCCGCTCTGGGGCTCACGAGTTCGCGCAAATAGTTTCAAGGATCACGAATGCCAACCGCACGCGAATACAACGAGATGCGCCGAGGCACCTGGGTCGGCGACCTTGGTATCGAAATCACCGACGTCAAGCCCGGCGCTCTGAGCGCGCGGGTCAAGGTGCGCAAGGAACTTCTCTCGCCCAACGGGTTTCTTCATGCGGCGTCTGTGATCGCTCTGGCGGACAGTCTGTGCGGATCGGGTACGATGGAAAATCTGCCGAGCCGCGCACGTGGATACACGACGATCGAGCTGAAAGCGAATCTCCTCGGCACCGCCCGCGACGGCACGATCGTATGCGACGCAAATCTCGTCCACGGCGGCCGCAGCACGCAGGTCTGGGATGCGAAGGTTACCGCGAAAGAGACAGGCAAGACGATCGCGCTCTTTCGATGCACCCAACTGATCCTCTATCCCGACGCGCAAAAATAGCGAATCTCCAAAAGCTGGCGCAGGCTGCGCCGCTGTGTCATCGATCTTAGTTACGTCGATCTTCGCGTAAACCGCGTCGCCCAACATCGACGTCTTTGGATTCATCCCGGGTGCCAAGGCTGGAGGCATTGTGAGTTCCCAATTGCCCGAACCGAAAGCAAATCGAAGTGCAGTCGTCCTCGTATACACCCTGATGCTTGGGACGACCGCCGTAATCTACCTCGTCATTCGATCGGTCGGAGATCATCTCACAGCTCCTGCGCCGCTTTCCGGCCAGGCTGTATTCAACAACGGCAGGGCGCCCGATCACGTCGACGGGATCTTCCACGTCCTGCTCGCACTGATGACGGTGATCGTGCTGGCGCGGATGGTCGCGACCATCTTTCGTCGATTTCACCAGCCGCCCGTAGTAGGCGAGATTCTTGCCGGTATTATGCTCGGACCTTCATTGCTCGGCCGATTCTGGCCGGCCGGCTATGCATACCTGCTGCCCCCGACCGTCGCTCCGTTCCTGAACATCATCGCTCAAGTTGGCGTTATCCTTTACATGTTCCTGGTCGGGCTCGAACTCGATCCCAGCCTGCTCCGCAAGCGCGGGCACGTGACGGTTGCGATATCGCATACGAGCATCATCGTCCCGTTCATACTGGGCGCAGCGCTCGCTCTGTTCATTTATCCAGTTCTCTCGTCGTCGGATGTTCCGTTCACCTCGTTTTCTCTGTTTCTCGGCGTGTCGATGTCGGTGACGGCGTTCCCGGTCCTTGCGCGGATTCTCACCGATAGGCGGATCCACAAGACCAGGATGGGAGTGATTGCGCTCACGTGCGCCGCCGTCGACGACGTAACCGCATGGTGCCTGCTCGCGCTGGTGGTCGGCATCGTGCAGGCGCGCACGCATGGCGCGATGATCACGATGGCGCTCGCGGCCGGATACATCGCGACGATGATCTGGATTATGCGGCCGGCGATGGTGCGTCTGTCGCGCGCATACGGGAATCGCGGACGGCTGACGCAGGGCGTGATGACGATCGTATTTGTGGCGCTGCTGCTCTCTGCACTCACCACCGACCTAATCGGAATCCACGCAATCTTTGGAGCCTTCGCGCTCGGCGCGATAATTCCACACGACAGCGGCCTCGCGCGCGATCTGACCGATCGACTCGAAGACGTTCTGATCGTGCTGCTGCTGCCGGCATTTTTCGCATTCACAGGAATGAGGACGCAGATCGGATTGGTCAGCGGAGCAGGTCAGTGGATCATTTGCGGCTTAATCATCGCGGTTGCGTCGGTCGGAAAGTTCGGCGGGACTTGCGTGGCGGCGCGCGCAACCGGACTGGGATGGCGGGATTCCTCGGCGCTGGGTGTGTTGATGAATACGCGCGGACTGATGGAACTGATCGTGCTGAATATCGGCTTTGAGCTCCACGTGATCTCGCCCGAGCTGTTTGCGATGCTCGTGTTGATGGCGCTGGTCACGACCTTTGCGACCACGCCGATATTGCATCTCATGGCGCCGGGAGAGCGGCTCGATCTCGCGGCGGAGGAGCCTGTTCTCGAGCCTGAAAAGCGGCGTGAGCGCCCTTCTAGTGCGGAGATCGACAGGGGCGCGGCGCCCGACGAAGAGGCGGAAAATTCCGGCGTGATGGTGGCCGTCTCGAACCCGTCGAGCGTTGCGCCGCTGTTGAATCTCGCCTTCTCAATGACGCGCCCGAACGATCTGTCTCCGCATATTGCCGCGCTCGTTCTTCGTCCGCCCGGGGGGATCCGCTCGGGACTGCGCGAGCTCGAGGATCGCGTCGCGCCGCGTTCGGCCGCAATGACCCTCGCCTTGGAACATGCACAAGCCGTCGGCGAAAACGTCACGCACGAAGTCGTGTGGAGCGACGGTGCAGCCGACGACATTTTGACCATAGCTGCCAGGCGCAAACCTGAGTGGGTGTTGCTTGGCTCACATCGTCCGACTTTCGGCGCGGATTTCAGCGGCGGAGTGGTTCGTCAAGTTCTCGACAAAGCGGACGCACTCTCAGTGCGCATCGGAATTGTTATCGATAGCAGGGAGACTGAACCTGGCAATGTGTACGTCGTTATCGATGACACGATTCACGGCCACGCTGCCCTGGACCTCGCCATCCGTGCCGCGAAGCGAAAATTCTGGAACGTACATGCGCTGCTGGTCCCCGGGCGGACGCGCACGTCGGAAGGCAGTCTCATGGATATCGTTCGCGAGGGTAGCCGTCGGCTCGGTCATCGAATACACGCTGACGTACTCACCAACCGCGACGCCGGACAAATCGGGATACAGACGCCGGGCACATTCGTTATTGTGGGTTCGAATCTAATCAGCGAGCTCGGTCTGCCGCTTGAAACGGGTGGCAAGACTGCGCGATCGATCATCGTCGTTCAGGGTGCTCGAAGGCACGTTTCACGCGGTCGAAAAGAAGTCTCCGGCTCTCAGGCAATGCAGAGTCAGTAATCGCTATCTGAATTTCAGTGTCGTTCCGAAAAGCAATAGGAAGCCGCACAGCGCCCCCTGGGAAATTGCCGTACCGCTAACTCAACTTTCCCAATTTTTTCCGAAGGTCGGTCGCGTTAAGTGACACGGCGTCGCGATTGGTTCGACAACGGCACGGGCTCCGCTTTGCGGTAAGGGCCGCGCTGTCCTGTTCGGCGGACCGAGACAGAGCCAACGTGAAACTGAAATGGCTTTCTGCAATCGGCAAATCTTTCGAATCCCTGAACGATTTTGCCGCACAAAAACCCTGACGCACGTTGCTTTATTCGGCGATTCTACGTGGCATCGCACTTGCTCCGCTAAGAATGCCTCCTCGCTCCCCGAGCCATCTGTGAGGGATTGTCATGAGTGAATTGTCCGTTCACGCCGATTCTCGCCTGACTGCAATCATTTTGGCCGGGGGCGACGGGATGCGGCTCCAGCCCCTGATGCGAATGGTCGAAGGCCACGATCTTCCGAAACAATTTTTTGCGCTGGATGGTCAACATAGTTTGCTCGAGATGACTCGCAGCAGAGTCCGAAATCTGGTTCCCGATCGAAACACCGTAATCGTGGTGAATCGCAGCCACGCGCGCCACTACCATCCGATTCTGTCTGACGTTCCTGCTATCAATCTCATCGAGCAACCGGGAAATTGCGGTACCGCCCCCGCCATCGCTTACGCCCTGTGCAGGCTATGTCGAAAAGTTCCCGACGCGATAGTGACAATCTTCCCTTCCGATCACTTTATCTCGAACGACAAGAAATTCATGCGCAACGTGGAAATCGCGATCGAGGCTGTCCGATCACGTCCGGCGTTATGGGTGACTCTAGGCATCCGTGCCCGCGCTCCGGAAACCTCGTATGGCTGGATCGAGCCGGGCGCGGCTATCGGCAACAACGCAGACCGGATTCTCCAAGTCGAGCGCTTCTGGGAAAAACCCAATTACTCGCTGGCGGAAAAACTTAAAGCGAAGGGATGTTACTGGAACAGCTTCGTGATGTGCGCGCGCGCCGAGGCGTTGCTTTTCATCCTTGCCGAACGGATGCCGCGCGTATATCGCGCTTTGCGCGAGGCGACGGGCGCGAACGATTCCGAGGAGGAAGCTGATCTCGTGGCCGGGCTTTATGCCGATCTGGAGCCGGTCGGCTTTTCAGAAAACGTCCTTGCCGCAGCGCCAAGCAATCTCGCAGTCAGGCCGGTTGACGACGTTGAATGGAGCGATCTCGGAGAACCCGGGCGCGTAGTTGACGCCGTCAGCTCGGCAGGGTTGAATCCCGCGTGGCTCACGATGGCGAAAAAGGAAATCTCACGGTCGAATTCCAACTCGCCAAACGTGGCCTACGGCGGCAAGAGAGTCTGAGCGCGGCGCGGATCAAACCGGCTTCTCAGTCGGCAAAAAGATTGCAGTGGACCACGGCGGCATGTTTACCTGTCGCCTCGAGGTTTCAATCCCGCCGCTCGATGCGATTGCCAACCTGCGCTCCGCCATGCATTCAACCTGAATCGATTGCCTGCCGTCGCTGAAGTTAAACGCGATTGCGACCTCGCCTCGATTTACCACCATCCACCGCGACTGCTCGCTGAACGATACCCGCGTGCGATTGCGACGAGGGTCCGTCAAATCGGCTGCGCTTCGCCGCAACGCGATAAGCTTGCGATACCATTCGAAAATCTCGCGATGACCTTCTCGGTCGCGTTCGTTCCAGTCCAGTTTGGATCGAGTGAACGTCTCGGGCGCCTGCGGGTCGGGGACGGCCTCCGAATTATCCATGAAATGAGCGAATTCGCGCCGGCGACCTTCAGATACGGCGCGCGCGAGCTGCCCGTCGTCGTAGCTCGTGAAATATTGAAACGAGCAGGAAGCATTCCATTCCTCGCCCTGGAAAAGCATCGGAACGTATGGCGAAGTCATCAAGAGTGTGGAGGCAACTTTCAGCTTTTCGGGCGACACGAGATGTCCCAGGCGTTCGCCCATCGCGCGGTTGCCGACCTGATCGTGATTCTGGATGAACGCCACGAAGCGATCTCCGTCAAGATTGATAACAGGGCGTCCGAAAAATCTCTTTCGGAAAACTGAGTAACGCCAGTCGTAGACGAATCCGTTGGCTATTGCGCGTGCGATATCTTCGATTCGCCCGAAATCGGCGTAGTAGCCCTGGCGCTCGCCCGTAAGCAGCGCGTGAATCGAATGATGGAAATCGTCATTCCACTGCGCATCGATTCCGTATCCACCCGCCGCGACCGGAGTTACGATGCGAGGCTGATTCAAATCGCTTTCGGCGATGAGGTAAAGCGGCCGCGCAAGTTCCGCCGAAAGCGCCTTTACTTCGCAAGCGATCTGTTCGAGGAAGTGAACGGCGGAAGAATCGAAAATCGCATGAATTGCGTCGATTCGCAGGCCGTCGAAATGAAAATCGCGCAGCCACGCCAGTGCGTCATCGCAAAAATATCGACGCACTTCGTCGCTGTGTTCGCAATCCAGATTTACGGCGCTGCCCCAAGGGGTCTTGTACTTCTGCGTGAAATAGGGCGCGAATTCCGCGAGGTAGTTTCCTTCGGGGCCCAGATGGTTGTAGACGACATCGATAAACACGCCAAGGCCGCGATGATGGCACGCATCGACGAGCCCCATCAGTGCATCCGGCCCGCCGTATACGTGGTGCGGAGCAAACAAATCGACGCCGTCGTAGCCCCAGCCGCGACCGCCTGCGAATTCCGCGACCGGCATCAGCTCGACGTGCGTGACTCCCAGATCGACGAGATAGTCGAGCTTCTCTACGACGGCATCGAAAGTACCCGCCGGCGTGAAGGTGCCGACGTGAAGCTCATAGATGACTGCCGAAGACAACTGCGGTTGCCGCCATTTCGAGTCGTGCCATTTGAATCCATGAACATTGACGGGCCGCGAAGCTCCATGAACACCATTTGGCTGACATCGCGATCGCGGGTCGGGTCGAGGCGGCCCGCCCTCGATGCTGAAAGCGTAGTCCGCGCCGTCCAGGTCGGAAGACAGCTCCACGCGCCACCATCCGTTCTCACGCGGCATCATCGCGATTCTCTGCGAAGCGATGATCAAATCGACCCGCTTTGCATCGGGGGCCCACAGCGTTCGCGAGTTCACGCGCCGGCGTCCTCACGCGACAGGAGCGCAACCGGAAATTGCCTGAAGAGATCGTTGATGCGGATTTTTGCGCTGCCGCGCCAATGACAGTCGTCGAGGTTGCTGCGCCAACTTCCAGCCGGCAGTTCGAAACTCGTGCTGCCCCATTGTCCGTCCACGATCGCGCTCAATCGAGGAACCACTGCAATGACAGTACTCCCGCGCATGAAGGCGACGATGTGTTCCGCGCGCTCTCCGCTCGCAAACATCGCAGTGTAGGCGGCGTCGGGGCCGAACCATTCGGGATGCTTCGCGCGCAGGCGAAGTGCGCGACGAATCAGCCACAGTTTCGGGAGACCCTCTTCAATTCTTGCCATGACGCAATCGGGACTGGCTTTTTCGATTTCGGCCAGCGCGCGGCGGCGAACGTCGAAGTCCACCGGGCGTCGGTTGTCGGGATCGACCAGAGCGAAGTGCCACAGTTCGCTGCCCTGGTAGAAATCGGGTACGCCGGGCGCGGTCAGTTTCAGCAGCGTCGCGGCGAGACCGTTTATGTATCCATAGGGGGTAATCTCTGCTACGAAACCGCCTACCGACTCGATAAATTGCGGCGAGTGCATAATCGCGCGAAGGAATTTTTCCAGCGCGGCTTCGTAGCCCTTGTTCGGACTGTTCCACGATGTGTAAGTCTTGGCCTCGCGAGCGGCTTTGCGCGCGTAGTCTATCAGGCGCGACTCATCTATCGGCCATGAGCCAACGATCGTCTGATAGAGATGGTATTCAATATTGCGATCGGGAAACTCGCCGGAGCGGAATTCGTCATTGCAGGCGCGCCACCGATCTGTCCTGTGTCTCCACTTCTCGGGGATTTCCGAAAGTACCGCGAGCCTCGCGCGAACGTCCTCGCTGCGCTTGTTGTCATGCGTCGAACTCGCGAGCATCGTAGCCGGCCATCCACGCGCGATTTGAAGCGCCCATCGATGGAATTCGTCCACGCTCGTGCCGAAATGATCGGGCGAGCCGCCAACCTCGTTCAAAGCGATGAAACGATTGAAGACATAAAACGCGGTGTCCTCGACGCCTTTGGCTGTAACCGCGGCGCATAGCTGCTGAAAACGCATGGCCAACTCACGCGACATATCGTCGCGCCTGCGCAGGCAAAGTATATCGGCGAAAAGGTCGAGCAGCCGGGAATCGATATCGGGACGCCACTGGCCGGCCGATTCCACTGCCGCGGCGATACTTGCCTCATCCTGTGCATCAGCTCCTGAATCGGCGACGTAGGTCCGATATTGCTCGAAGCACGCCAGAGTGGTTCGAATCGCCTCCTGCAAATCGTGACGAGTGTAGTCGCGATAGTAGCGATCGGTCTCACAGATCTCCTGGAAATTCGCGACCAGTCGGTTGACCTCGCCGCCCAGCGATTCGCGCAGGACCTGAATCTTCTTCTCTCGCGCGATGGTGCGGAAATCCGTCTTTTCGCCTGTAAAGCTCTGATACAGGTCGGTCAGCGACTGCTCGGCGTCGCGATTGATGAAGACTCCGCCCGAGATGTTGAGGAAGTCATATCCGGTTGTCCCGTCGACCGGCCAGCCCTCGCGCAAGTTCTCACCGCGGGCGAGGATCTTTTCGACGACCAACCATGCGCGAGGGCATGCTTCGCGCAAGCGGTGAAGGTATCGCGACGGCAACCGCAATCCATCCGGGTGATCGACACGCAATCCATCAACCATTCCGTCATTGACCCAGCCCAGGATCATGGAATGAGTGGCGGCGAACGCGCGCGGATTTTCCATCCGCAGGCCGATCAGAGAATTGATGTCGAAAAACCTGCGATAACTCAGATCGTGGGTGGCGACGCGCCAGTACGCGAGTCGATAATTCTGTCGCTGGAGGAACTGATGGAGAGCTTCGCGATCGGTGTTCAGATCAGCAAGCGTTGCGTCGAGAGCCTTCACCGCTTCTTCATTGCTTTCAAGCATTGCGGAAAGTCTCGCAAGTAGAACCCGGCGATCGCGATGACGCCGTTCGATAACCTCCAGATCGGTGGCGGTGGGCAGCGCCAATGCGGCAAGCGCGTCGCCGATAAACGACAACTCGTCGTTGCGAAAGCGCGACGACATCGCGTCGAGGATGCGCGCAATCGAGCGCGGCGCGACCGGAAAGCGATGGTCGCGATAGGTAACCAGGATTTCATTTCCTTCGCGCATGAGCCGAATCAGCCCCCTGTCCATCACCAGCCCGTAATGATCTTCCAGCAGCGGCAGCAGCACGACGTTGCGGATGCCCCGTTCCGGAGGATCCCAATCCACGTCAAAGAACGAGGCATAAGCGCTTGCCGGACCATTCTCGAGCAAATCCCACCACCATGGATTATTGCGTCCGCCGACGGCCATGTGATTGGGAACGACGTCGATGACGTGGCCCATGCCATGGCGGCGGAGTTCGTCGCATAGCGCCGTGTGAGCGCTCGCACCGCCCCACTCCCTGTTGATTCGAGAGTGATCGACAACGTCGTAGCCATGCGTGCTGCCCGGTGCAGCCTGCAGATATGGCGAGCAGTAGAGGGAATCGATGCCGAGTTGTCTCAGGTAGGGGACTATGGAAACAGCGGCGTTGAGGTCGAACGACGTGTTTATCTGAATCCTGTAGGTTGACGAAATTCCGCGCCGCACAAGATACGACGTTAGACTTGACGAAGGTGCGGCAACCGAAATCGCAGGATGCGATCGTCGCCGTTACCCTCGATTTTTCGTTTGCGACTGCTCCGCAACTCGTTGCTCCAGGATCGTTTGCTGAATGCGCCGGACCTGCGCCGCCGCCAAATCCACCAGCATCGCCAGCCGTGCGCCCGGTCCCGTCGACCAGTCGCCGCCGGCGCTGGCGACCAGGGCGCTGCGCAAGGCCAGCGCATTCAGGGTGTCTGCCAGAGCGGTCGCTGCCTCGTATATCTCCAAAGCGTCGCGATCGATTGACAGTTGAGCAGAACCAACTCCCTCTTCCGCTTCCTTCGCCTCAGCCGTGTTCCGTTGCGCGTCTTTCACATTATGCTCCGAACTCTTACATACCCGACGCTTGAGCGACCCTCAGGTCGTTCACAACATCCGTTACACCTGACGTGTGACGCGCGAGCTCCGTTGCGCGCGTCGACATTTCAACCGTCGGAACTGAGCCCGACAACGTCACGACGCCGGATTCGGTCCTTACGTGAATGTCGTCGTTGTGAATCACCTTGTCGTCGGCAATAGCAGTTTTCACTTTTGCAGTTACTGCTGTATCACTCAGGGCCATCTTGGTTGCTTCGTAGGCGCGATGCGTCGAGGATTCGTTCGCCGCCGGCGTATCATTCTCGTGACTTGTGGATTCCTGGGCGACGACCGGAGTTACGCCAATTAACAAAGTCGCGCAAACTCCAGCAAACACGGCCAATATCAGGGATTGTCGTTTTTCCATCGTGCAACTACTCCTCGTGAAGGAACTTCCGCACTACGGCGGCACAAATGAAGAGTCAGCAATATGCGCGCCAGCGTCGGATTCGGAAAAAGCTGATAATTCGGCGAAAAAAAAAGGTAGAATTTTCCAGATGCAGAACTGTCCCGGGTAGCGGGCAACCACGCGGCCGATTTCGCAAAAATTGCCGTTCAGGAGCTTGTGACTCAGTAAGGCTAACCTGGATACGCTCCAGATCGGAATCAGGACCAGGAGTCACTGGGAACTGTGATTGTACCGTTCGAGTTTGTTGTACAGCGTTCGAGCGCTTACCCCCAGGATTTGCGCCGCCCTGGTTCTGTTTCCCCCGGCAAACTCGACAGTTCTGTAAATCAGTTCCCGTTCGAGTTCGTCGAGCGAAGAGCCCAAGCGCATCTTGATGTAGCCGCCGTCCACGGGAGACACGGCGCGGAGCTCCTGGGAGAGATGAGATTTGCGGACGATCCTCTCGTCGCACACTATAACCGCGGCTTCGAGCACGTTGCGCAGTTGTCGAACGTTTCCGGGCCACGGATGGGCGCGCAGCGCCGCCATGCACTCGTCATCGACGCCGTCAATTTCCTTCTTGTTCTGCTCGGCAAAGTGCCTGACGAAATGTTGCGCGAGCAGTGGAAGGTCTTCCGTTCTTTCGCGCAGCGGAGGAAGCGGAATTGTAAAGACGTTCAGCCGGTAGAAAAGATCCTCGCGAAGCTTCCCTTCGCGCACCGCCTGTAGTACGTCGCGATTCGACGCCGCCAGCACTCTCACATCAAGAGGAATTTCGGCAGTGCCTCCGACCCGCCGCAGCGACTGCTCTTCAAGAACACGCAGGAGCTTGGCCTGAAGTTCCGGCTTCATCTCGGTCACTTCATCCAGAAGCAGCGTCCCGCCGTTTGCGTTTTCGAAGCATCCTTCGCGCCGGCGATCGGCGCCGGTGAACGCTCCCCGTTCATGCCCGAACAGCTCGCTTTCCATCAATGTCTCGGGAATTGCTGCGCAATTGACACCAATATACGGGCCGCTGCGACGAGCCGACAATTGGTGAATCGTTCGCGCGACCAGTTCCTTGCCGGTGCCGCTCTCGCCGGTTATCACCACCGATGCGGATGAATCTGCGATACGTTCGATAGCCGCGATTACCTTGCGCATCGGTCGCGATTGTCCGAATAGAGGCCCGAGTTCGCCCACGTCGGCGAGTCGTCTTCGCAACGCGAGATTTTCCTCGCGCATCGCAACGTTTTCGGCCAGCGTGCGCAGTATCTGGCGAAGATGGGGAGGGTCGACGGGCTTGCGCAGGTAGTCGACCGCGCCAAGCTTTATAGCTTGGACGACCTCGGGAATCTCGCCCTGGCCTGAAATCATGATGGTCGGGATATACAGGCCGAGCGACTTGATATCCTGAAGCAGTTCCAGCCCGTCCTTGCGAGGCATCCGCAGGTCGGCGAGAACGATATTGGGCTGGAAAGAATTGATTATTTCCAGCGCGCGTACGCCGTCCTCGGCAATCTCGACCTTGTAGCCCCAGGACTGGAGAGAATCCCTCCAGTCCTCGTGCGTGGAAACATCGTCTTCAGCCACAAGAATTCGAGTTTCATTCATCGGAGGGGCCTACGGCAGCAAATAGGGTGCCTGTAATTTTTGAGATTATTTCCCAGCATTTTCTTTCCTAGAACTTCATTTGTCGGAAAAATTTTCCGATTTGGCCATAAGACGATCAAGACTAAATCACCTTTTGATGCTGAGCTCTGATCCCCCGATAAGGAACAAGTTTTGCTCTCAACAAAATGGCACTTCGCGCGAAACAATATTTCTCGTTTTGATTTGTCGCCGGGATACGTATGCCTAATTTGGATGCCAAACAGCCGTTCACGTTCCTGTCGGGCCTGCCGCTCACGCTGCTGACAGGACAAAGCGCTCGCGATTTGGCCGAACTCCTCCAGCAACTGCGCACGGCGCCCGGGTCGGTGATTTATCACCACACGCACCATTTTCTGGTTCAACATCAATATCTGTCGCCCGAGCCTCCGAACGATTTCGCCTATTGGATTTCAAATATCCTGCTCGAAGAGCAACTGGGCGAGCAGTTGGCTTCGGTCGATATTCTCGCATTCAAATCGATCCGCGAACTGCGCGATCGTCTCGCCGAGATCCTGCAACGCCATCTCGATCGCGTGTCGGACGTGCGCGCGGCTCCGCCCGGAATGGAATTCCATTTCATGCGCTCGGTTACGTTTGTGCTCCCGACTGGGATAGTGGCGCACAATCTTCAAGAGTTTCGCGACGCGCTGAAGGAAATCTCGTTGAGTTCGATCGCGTATCACATGTTTGATGCGCGGCTGCGGCTGGAGGGCGGAGACAATGACTTCTCGCGATGGATCGATGATGACGTAGGGGAAAAGGCGCTCGCGACGTCGCTGCGCAATATCGATCCGTACACTCATACAGAAGACGGACTGCGCAAGCGGATGATATCGATGATCGATCGATGGCTGGGTCGGTAAGATGGAGCCGGAACTCTCGCGCTATACGCCAATTGTGGGAGAGGGCGTGGTCAACGAACTGCGCCTGCTCGGAGATCGGCTCTCCGGCAAACGCGTCGTCAACGTAAATTCGACACGCGTGGGCGGCGGGGTTGCTGAAATCCTGAACCGGTTGGTCCCACTGCTGCGCGAGGTCGGCGTCGACGCTCGATGGGAAGTCGTCGAGGGAGATGAGTCTTTTTTTGCCCTGACCAAGAACCTGCACAACGCATTGCACGGACAGGTCGTGAATTTCACCGCCGCCGATGCCGCCACTTACGACCGTGTGACGGCGCGCAACATCGAGCGTTTGGACCTCGATGCGGACTTCATCTTCATCCACGATCCCCAGCCCGCTGGATTGGTCAAAATTCGCAATGGACACGGCGGGAAATGGCTATGGCGATGTCATATTGACGTTTCGACTCCGGCGCCGGGCTCCTGGGAATTTATTGCGCCGATGGTCGAAAAGTTCGACTTGAGCGTGTTCTCGGCACCGCAATTTGCACGCTCGCTCAAAATGCCGCAGGTGCTTATCGCGCCTTCGATCGATCCGCTTTCGGACAAGAATCGCGACCTGCCGCAGGGACAGATCGATTCGATACTGAGCGGGTTCGGAATCAAGAGCGATAAACCAATCGTCACCCAGATCTCGCGTTTCGATCGTCTCAAGGATCCGGTCGGCGTTCTTGAAGCATGGAAGATGGCGCGCAAGCGGGTCGATTGTCAACTGATTCTCGCCGGCGGCGGCGCGACCGACGATCCCGAAGGCGCGCAGGTGCTCGGGGAAGTCCGCCAGCATGCGGACGGCGATCCCGACGTTCACATTCTCGATCTGCCGCCGACTTCAAATGTCGAAATAAACGCAATCCAGCGCGCGTCGGCGCTCATCATTCAAAAGTCGATCAAAGAGGGTTTCGGGTTGACGGTTTCCGAGGCGTTGTGGAAATCGCGTCCGGTAATCGCAAGCGCGGTCGGCGGAATTCCGCTTCAGATCACCCATAAGTATTCGGGAATCCTGACGCATACGATCGACGGGACCGCTTTCTGGATTAAGCAGTTGCTTTCCGCGCCGGATTTCGCAGGCAGGCTCGGCGAAAACGGCCATCGACATGTGCGCCAGAATTTTCTGCTGACCCGCCACATGCGCGACTATATGTTGTCATTTCTTCTCCTCGCCAGCGGGGATCAGGACGTCATCAGGTTGTAATCGTTTCGCCCTGCCTGCCGATAAGGGCAGGCACAACCTCTCCCATCGCGCGTCAACGAACCGAATGGCGATTTTGCAAACCGCAATTGCAGACGAGACTTTCGAGACTTTGGTGCCCGCGCGTCTCGATCGATTGCCGTGGGCGCGCTTCCATGTGCTGCTCGTCGTAGGACTGGGGATTACCTGGGTTCTCGACGGACTGGAAATTACGCTGATGGGCGCGATCAGCGCCGTGCTGCAGCGTTCCGACGTTCTTGGTTTCACGGCTACCGAAATCGGATTTCTGAGCTCATGCTACCTGGTTGGCGCGGTCCTGGGTTCGCTCGTTTTCGGTCATCTCACGGACAGGATGGGGCGGCGCAAATTCTTTTTTGTAAGCCTCTGCCTCTATCTGACC
>Ga0335069_10005876_pt1 | contig 17962 bp, 12 predicted proteins | sample Lox_Sample_11_FD_206714 | JGI IMG/M metagenome (GOLD analysis project Ga0335069, IMG submission 206714) | Soil microbial communities from Loxahatchee National Wildlife Refuge, Florida, United States - Lox_Sample_1.1 | ecosystem: Environmental > Terrestrial > Soil > Wetlands | place: USA... | reverse complement strand
GGTTTCGGACTCGACGTGACGCAGTACGCTGACCTCGCGTTCGCGGCGCAGGCCATGCCGGTCTTTGGCTACGGCTGCGCCGTCTTCATGCAGTCCGACATCGTCAACTTCCAGCGCCAGGGATGGCAGGCACAGGAAATCCTGGCGGGCCTCGCCGCGGTGCTGCCGAAGAATGTCTTTCTCTACGTCGCCAGTATTCCGAACCTTGCGGCACTGGGTACGCGTTTCGTTTTACAGGGCGGCACGCAGAACAATCTGGCCGTGGTAAAGGCCGAAGTCGATTTCATTCGCAACAGCTTCCGCGCCGCGGGCAAAACGCCGGAGATCATCGTCCACGAGCACTGCGGCGAATCGGGCGCAATTGGCGCGGCGCAGGAGTCCTTGCGCCTGTGGCGCAATGGCCAGCAGACGACGTTCATCGGCCTCGAGGCCGTGCGCAAGATCGAATACCGCACCACGCGCAACGAGGACACGCGCTGCTACTTCTGCAAGAACAACTGCCTGCGCACGTTCATCGACGTCCGCACTGAGCCGATCAAGAACTTCGTGCCGATGGAGAAGGTCACCAAGGTCCCGCTGACGATCGGCGAGCAGCGCCTGATCATCGCCACCTGCGAGAAAGGCTTGGTCGAAGACGTCAACGACATGAAGGACATTAAGGCCGGGCTCGACAAGATTCGCGACCAGTATCCGAACTTCGTCGATGCAGCCTCGAAAGAAATCTTTCGTCCGACGAATGCCAAGAACGGCGCTGATTCCCTTCCCACGCTGGGCTGGATGAAGTCGGCAAAAGCGAAAGAGCGCATCGCGCTCATGCAAAATCGCAAGAAGGTGCGCATCGGCATTCCGCGCGTGCTCAACATCTACACCTACGCGCCGCTGTTCAATGCCTACTTCGAGAGCCTGGGCGTGCAGCCGGAGAACATCATCTACTCCGACTACACGAATCAGGACCTATATCGCGCCGGAGCCAGCCGCGGCGCCATCGACCCGTGCTTCCCTGCCAAGATCGGCATTTCGCACGTCTATAACCTGATCCAGGAGAAACACCGCAAAAAGCCGCTCGACGTCATCTTCTTCCCGATGTATGACGTGCTGCATTCGCCGCTGATGAAAATCGTCGGCGCGAACGCCTGCCCGACCGTGACGGCGACGCCGGAGACCGTGAAAGCCGCGTTCACCAAGGAAAACGATGTCTTTGCCGAGAACAATCTGAAGTACATCGATCCGGTGCTGAACTTTTCCGACCGCAAGCTGTTTGCCTACCAGATGTTGCAGGCGTGGCAACCGGTTTTCGGGCTCTCGGAAGAAGAAAACGAACGCGCCATCGAAGCCGGCTTCCAGGCGCTCAAGGAATACGAATCCAGCATTCGCAAGCGCGCTCGCCAGGAGCTCGATCGACTGGAGCGCGAGGACCGCATCGGCATCGTCATGCTGGGGCGGCCGTATCACCATGATCCCGGCCTGAATCACGAGATCATGGACGAGTTCCAGAAACTCGGCTACCCGATCTTTTCGCAGAACACGCTGCCGCTTGACGACGATTTACTTGAGCGCCTGTTCGGCGAAGAAGTTCGTGCCGGGGTGATCAGCAGTCCACTCGACATCAGCGATGCCTGGAAGAATTCCTATTCGTGCAGCACGAACCACAAGGTGTGGGCGGCAAAGTTCACGGCGCGGCACCCGAACCTTGTGGCGCTCGAAATCTCCAGTTTCAAGTGCGGCCATGATGCGCCAATCTATGGCGTGATCGAAGGCATCATCGAGCAGTCAGGCACGCCCTACTTCTGCTTCAAAGATCTCGACGAAAACAAGCCGACCGGCTCCATCAAGATTCGCGTCGAGACCATTGATTACTTCCTGAGGCGCTACCGCGAAGAAGTGATTCGCAAGCGCAAGGCGTCGGAAGATATTGAAGCGCAGTTGGCGGCGCTGGAGGCGCAACTACGCGCCGAGGCGATGATCGGGGCCGAGGCGGCGGCCCAAGCTGAGGTCGACCGGCCGGCGCAGGAGATGGCAGCGGACTAAGGTGACTCACTCGCTTGCGACGGCCATCAACCAGAACGCTAGCATGCCCAGGCCTGCCAGGGGTGACTGCCATCGCAGCGCGTTTGGCCGTGTAACGCCTGTGAGACCTAGGATCATGCCTGCTGCCGACAGCAATAAACCCCATCCGTAGATTCTGAGAAGTGTCGGATCATAAAATGGAAAACCGCGGATCATCACGGCATACATGATCGCCGAAGCAGCCAGGATCGCAGACGCAGTACTGAGAGTAAATCCGACAAATGCCAGAAAGAATGGTGAGCCGAGTTCCCTCCTACGCCAGAACCAGCGAATCCACCCCCAAATCAACATGACTGGCGCTAACCCATAGCCTGCAGCGACCATGGCGACGAGGAAAATCTTCAGACCCAGGCTCACAAGGGCATTCTAACGCTGCCCTCACTTTCATAGCCGATCACCATGGTCGCTTTTGCTGCGCCGCCGGCTCCTCTTGCTTTTCTCTCCCGCCCTGAAGGCTCTGCGCCACCCTCCAACTTGCGCCTGCTGCGACTTTCGAAGACAATCTCAGCAACTCAATCGGTTTAGCTCCAGGGGGACACATGGCAGGACAAGATTTTCAGCGCCGGGAGATTCTCCGCGTGATGGCCATGGCCGCCGTCGCGTCGCACTTCCCCGGTTTTTCCAAATGGGCATTTGCGGCCGCTCATCCCGGTGCCTCCGGAACTCAAATCAGGCCCGCCAAGTACTCTCCGCTTTTCTTCAACGAACAGGAATATGCCCTTGTCGAGAAGCTGACCGACCTTATTATCCCCAGCGACGACACTCCCGGCGCGCGCGACGCCGGCGTCGCTGAATTTGTCGACTTCATGATCGCCCACGACAGCGCCCGCCAATATTCTTTCCGCACGGGCCTGACATGGCTCAACGCTCACTCTGAGAAACTGTCTGGCAAACCATTTCTCGAGCTTTCCACCGAGCAGCAGCAATCCGTACTCGAACCGCTGGCCTATAAGGCAAAGTTTCGTCCCGGCGAAGAAGACGGGCAGCAATTCTTGGCCAAGATGCGAGAGATCACGGCTCAGGGTTTTTACACGACGGAAATCGGATATAAGGAACTCGACAATCCTGCCCTGCGGCTCTACGCCGAGTCTCCGGCCTGTCCTCACAAAGACGATTCCGAACACAAGCATCTCCCTGCTCCGATATGGTGAATTCTCATGGCAAAACAGATCTATGACGTGATTGTGATTGGAACCGGCGCCGGGGGCGGCATGGCGATCAAGACTCTGTGCGAGGCCGGACTGAAGGTATGCGCGCTCAATGCCGGCCGCCGTCTTGACCCCAAAAAAGACTTCCGCAACCACCGCATGCCGTGGGATATGAAGTTCCGTAGTTTTGGCGATCCTGCGAAGAGGCGGGCTGACGATCCCGGCTTTGTCGATGCCGAATGGGTTGACGGCGTCTGGGAACACGAAATTCCCTTCACCACCGCTCCCGGGACCAAGTGGATGTGGCCGCGTTGCTTCGCTGTTGGCGGCAAAACAAATTTCTGGGGACGGTCTTCTGCCCGCTTCGGAGACATCGACTTTCGCGCTGCGTCGCTCGATGGATACGACGTCGACTGGCCCGTCACCTACGAAGAGATCGCTCCTTATTACAGCCGCGTGGAGAGGATGATTGGCGTATCCAGTTCTGTTCAGAATCGTCCCAGCAACCCGGACGGTGAATATCTGCCACCGTTCAACTTCCGTTGCCTCGATCACATCCTGCAGAAGGGAGCGGAGAAGATTGGCGTGCCGTATCTGCACGATCGGATTTCACAACTCACGGAGAATCACGAAGGGTTCCCTGCCTGCCACTATTGCGGCGCCTGCACGTTCGGTTGCGATACCGGGTCGTTCTTCTCGTCGCCGTGGCGCTTCCTACCCAAAGCAGAAGCGACGAAGAACCTGGAACTGCGGACAAATGCGCTCGCCAAGAACGTCCTCGTCGACAAGAACGGAATGGCTAGCGGCGTAGCCTACATCGATCGCAAGACCAAGCAGGAAATCGAAGTTTACGGCCGCGCAGTCGTGGTGGCCGCATCCTGCGTCGAGTCAACCCGGATCATGCTCAACTCGAAGTCACGCTATTGGCCGAACGGCATCGCCAATTCCAGCGGACAGCTGGGCAAGAATCTCTGCGACCACCTCTATGGAGAATCGGCTCACGGCTATCTGCCGCAACTGCTCGGCCAACCGAGCTTTCCCGATTTCGTCAGCGACAACACCATCGTGTGGATGCCGCGCTGGCAGAACCTCAAGAACCCGCGCGAAGAGAAGTTTATTCGTGGGTATTCCGTCTACCCGGGTGGTGGCTGCTCCGAGTTTCCCTGGTACGCGATTGGAGCGGAGGGCTTCGGCTCAGCCTACAAGCGCGAGGTGAAGCGCCGCTATCCCACGCCGGTCGGCTTCACGATTCAGGCGCCGTCACTGCGGCAGGACACGAACTTCGTGGATATCGATCCTGAGGTCAAAGATCCTTACGGCATTCCGGTCGCCCGCATTCACTTCCAGTGGGGCGAAAATGTCCTGAAGATGTGGGAGCACTCCAAGGAAGTCTGTGCCGAGGTGATTCGTCAGGCGGGTGGGGTATATGAAGGGTCCGACGACGAGCCGCTCATGCCCGGATGGAGCCTGCATGAGAGCGGGACTTGCCGCATGGGAAACGATCCGAAGCAAGCGGTTACCAACCGATTCGGACAAACCCACGACGTACCCAATCTGTACGTGTGCGACGCCAGCGTGTTCCTGAACTGCACCGACAAAACCACGACCATCAGCATCATGACATTTACGCTGCGCACGTGCGAGCACATGATCGATAAATTTCGTCGCGGGGAGCCGCTGGCGAAGTCCTGAGAAAACGCCGTAGAAGGGCTATTCGAACAGATGCCGGAGGCTCTTGCGGTACGCCTCGTAGAACAAGTCCATCTGTTTTGCGGCATCGCCATCGCCGACAAACTGGTGGCTCGGCAGCACGACTGCCTTCACGCCTCGCTTCAATAGCGCTTCGGCTGTCGCACAGCGAATCATATTGATGATCATCGCACCTGTGATCGTCGAGACCGGACCGGTCCGCCACTCCAACCCATCGAGTTCGACGATGCAATCCCCTGGCGGACACTGGTTGTCGATGATCAGATCGGCACAATCGATGAGCTTCTTCCCCGAGGAATGGGCCGCCTTCGCCTGCTCGCAATGGGCTTTCGAAAGTATGGCGATGACCGGTAAACCGCGAGCCTGAGCTCCCATCGCCATCTCGACCACCACCGGCCGGATGCCGCTCGTCGAAATGACGATGAACGCGTCGCTCGGGCCAAAGTGAAACGATTTCAATATCTGTTCCGCGTACCCCTCGTAGTTCTCGAGGTAGAGCGGCGCGCGCAGGCCGTTGGCCCCGACGATCGCAGAATGGTTCGACAACGCCAGTTCCACCAGCGCGACGAATCCCGGACAGCATCCCTGCCGCGGCGTCATTTCTTCGCACATCATCCGCGAGTGGCCATTGCCGAAGAGAAATACCAGGCCGCCGCGCGCAATCCGCTCTGCGCATAGCTCCGCCGCTTTCTGAATGACACCCGCCTGGGTACGTTTCAACTCCTGCAGCAGGGCGATGGCACGATCAAAAAACTCCAGGCCGGCCTTCTTTCCTCCGCGCTCAGCTGCCACAGATTTGTCTTCCAGCCTTCGTTTCACAGGACTGATTCTACTGCCTCGCACGCTCCTCTTTGCCGTGCATCGTGGGCTTTGCGTCATAGCGACTCGTGATCTTCGTCACAGACCCTTGGGTCATGCAACGCGAGAATCGATAGGACACCCGACCACAGGAGATTGGCTATGGCTACTGCAAATCTCATTCAGCCTGAGTTGCTGCGAACCCTGCCCTCCGATGCGGCTCGTCAGCTGCAGTGGGGATTTGCCGACCGCTACGACTTGCAGCTGCTGGTGCAGTCCGCCCGCGCCGTCGCGCGCGGTCCGGTGGCCCGGCTCGTCGCCAACGGCGGACGAAATTCGCACGAATGGACCGCCGGCAAGGCCGAACTCCTGGAAGCATTTGACGGTTCCGGCATCACGGCGGTGTTCATGGATCCCGAACACGGCGGCCTGTTCGCGGGCCCCAAGAATCTCGCCTTAGCACTCGTGGCGTTTGAGCTTGCCTGGGTGGATGGTGGTGCCGCGACCGCGAGTCTTGCCGGATGCCTGGCGCTGGCCCCGATTCACGAGCGCGGGACTCCTGAGCAGCAGCAACACTATATGAGTCTGGCCGCTCCTCCGCAGCCGGGGGAAGATCGGAAGCCGTGGCGCGGAGCCTTCTGCCTCACCGAGCCGATCCCCTATGTTGGCGTCGATACCGGCATGCTCAATGGGAAGCTGCGCATTGTCGAGTGGAAGCCGGGTGAAGAACCAATCCTACAGGTTGAGAAGCGGGGCCGATTCATCACCAACATCGGTTTTGCCAACTTTGTCACTGCCGCCGTCGATTCCGACGATGATCGCATCAAGGGCAGCTGCATGGTGATCCTCGAAGAGGGCGATGCCGGCATCTTTGACCGCGGCACAGCCACCCGGAAGATGGTTCACCAACTGTCTTCGACTGGCGATCCGATCTTCAACTTGCGCATCCCCGCCAGCCGGATCGTCGGTGGCTACGACGTCAAAGATGGCGTGATTGTTCCCCGCCATAGCCACAGCGAAGTGATTGAAGCTGTCTTTCGCCGCACGCGCGTTACTGTCGGCGTGATGACTGCCGCGAAGCTGCTCTCGGCGGTTGAGCCCGTCATCCGTTACCAGCGCGGACGCTTCCGCGGCGCCGAGACTGCGACACCGGGATCGGTGCGCTACGAAATGGGTCTGCAGTCGCGCGAAGACGCGCTCCACCGTCTCGTAGACATCTGGGCCACAGGCGAAGCCAGCGCTTCTCTCGCATTCGCGGCGGCGCGTGCGTTCGACGATCTCGACCCTCTCGAACGAGAAGCTGACAAGCTCTTCGCCGACCGCGGCATCACTGGCGCCAGGGCCAAAGCGAAAGTCCTCCATGAGGCGGCCGACAAAGCTATTGAGCTAATGCAACTCCCTGTTGGCGACGCCCGCCGTGAGCCGTTGAACTCCGACCTGCTCCTGCGCTTTGTGATGCTCGACTCACTCGCCGATGTTCTCTGCCCTGCCGCGAAACTCTGGAATACGGGCTGGGGCACTCAGATGATGCGCGAGGCGGTCAGCCTGATGGGCGGGTACGGCATCACCGAGGATTGTCCCGGTTTCCTCGGCAACAAATGGATGGATGCACAACTCGAAGCTACGTACGAAGGCCCGGAGGCGGTGCAGCGGCGGCAACTCTCCGTCACCATGACCAATCCGGTGTTCCTCGCGCAGTTCCGTGCGTGGATTCGCGAGATGCGCAGGATTGCCGCAGATCACCCGGGTACCGGCGCCTGCGCGCTGGCAACCGCAATGACGATGTGGCACTGGACTCTCAACCACCTGCAGAACTCCAAAGACGCCGACGGCAGCAGGCTGTATCAGAGCGCACGCCAGGGTGTGACGTTCCCGCTTGCCGACGCGCTTTGCTGGCTGATGGCTGCCCGCTGCCAGATCCTCGACGTCCTGCGCCTGCAGCAGCAAGGTGCGCAGGATCCTTCGCTTGCTGAGGGCCTGCCGGGTTTGGTCAATTCCCTGACCGATCTGTGCCATGTGCAGTCAGCACGCGCCAGCGGCGAAGTGGCGCGCATCTGCGCGGAACTCGTATTTGGCTATGACCGCCATCCTGCATGGGACGAGCAGGGCACCCGCGGCTGTTGGCATCAGGACGAACTCGACGCCATCGAAGGCCTCATCCCCGGGTTTAATGCCTATGCCCTCGACGTGATCCAGAGTGACGGATCGCATCCGCAAAAAGCCGGGCCCTGTGTAAAGTGCCATGGAGCGCAGCCGTTCCTCACGCTGCACGCAAAGCTCGACGGCTGCCTGACCGGCTCGCGGCTGGCAAAAGATCGCGCTGCTGAGGCGATCTCGAAGTTGATGATCCCCGAGGCGCTGGACTATCCCGTATGAGCGCGTCCGCTCCATCGCCCTCGACTCCCGTCGAGCGTCAACAGATGTCCGTGGACATCGTGGGCGTCGGTTTCGGTCCCGCCATGGGCGGCTTCCTCACCACGTTATCGCGTCAACTGCTCAACGAAGATGGCTCGCCTCGTTTCGAGAGCGCCGTAGCTCCCGGCATGCCGCTGCAGGTGATCTGCTATGAACGCGCGGACGGACCGGGCTTCGGCGTGTCGGGCGCGGTCACCCGGGCGCGCGGGATTCGCGGCAGCTTTCCTGACGTCGATCTCGCGCAGATCCCGATGGCAGTGCCGGTCGCGGAAGAGAAGCTTGTGTATCTTCTCGATCCGATTGGAGCAAGCCGGCGTTCTCTAACTCTTCGGATTGCCGACTGGACAATTCGCACACTCGGTTCGCTGGCTGGTTTATGCGATCACGCCGTCGAGTTGCCCTTCACGCCGCCGTTCATGCACAAGCATGACGGCATGATCTTCTCGCTCGGCCAGTTCAATCAGTGGGTGAGTGATCAAGTAACGGGTTCCGGCCTGGTTCAGCTGTGGCCGGGAATGCCAGTGAGCGAACCGTTGATCGATGGAAATGCCGTCAACGGAGTGCGCCTCGCCGATCAGGGGGTTGCGCTGGATGGGCAACCCGGCGAGGGATTCATGCCCGGCATGGACGTTCATGCCGCCCTGACCGTGGTTGCCGACGGACCCGTGGGTGCTGTGGGCCGGCAACTCGATTCGCGCTTCGGTCTGCCTGAAGGCCATCACCAGCGCGAGTGGGCGCTGGGCATGAAGATGGTGGTCGAGCTGCGCGAAGACTGCGGCCTTGAGCCGGGAACGGTTCTGCACACGCTGGGCTTCCCCGAGCCGGAAATCTTCGGATTTCTTTACGTTCATCCTGATCGTCTGGCTTCGGTCGGCATCTTCATTCCGTCGTGGATGCGCAGCCCGGTCCGCACCGCTTACCGCTACCTGCAACACTTCATGCTCCATCCTTATCTATGGAACCATCTGCAAGGTGGCACGCTGAGATCGTGGGGCGCGAAATCGCTACAGGAATCAGGACGGCACGGCGAGCCGCCGCTTGCGGGTGATGGCTATGCGCGAATCGGGGAAGGCTCCGGCAGCACGAATGTGCTGGCTGGCTCGGGCGTGGATGAAGCCTGGACCACCGGCGTCCAACTTGCCGAGGCCGTAATTGAACTTCTCCAGCAGAAGATGGCTTTCACCCGCGACAACCTCGAGCAGGCTTACGTTCGTCGCCGCCGCGGAAGCTGGGTGGATGCTGAATCCAAGGTCGCAGCAAACTCACGCAATGGCTTTCAATACGGAGTTGTCCCGGGCCTGATTGGTATGGCCGTCGCTGGCCTGACTCGTGGCAAGATTTCCGCCCCGGAGAACCACCAACCCGTCTGTGCCTGCACCTCGCCGCTGGAGGCAATTTACGGGTCGTCCATTCCCGCGTCCGAACTGAAGGAGATGCAGGAAGACTGCGCTCTGCGAGGCGCTTCGCTGCACGACCGCATCATGGAGCGCATCGGCTGGCCAGAAATTCCTTTCGATGGTCATTTACTCATCTCGCACCAGGACGCGCTTCTGATGGGCGGCAGCGTGCAGGCTCCTCCGGGCTACGCGAACCACGTGATCTTCGTTCGCCCACAGTTGTGTCAGAACTGCGAGCCGAAGCTGTGTGTCGAGATGTGCTCCGGACAGGCGATCACACGTGGCGAGGGCGGAGTGCCGTCGTTCGACCGGGAAAAGTGCGTCTATTGTGGCGCATGCCTGTGGAATTGCCGTGCCACCACCGATGGAGAGCACGGCAACATCGAGTTCCGCGCAGGAGCGGGCGGACTGCATTCTGCCCAGAACTGATTCTCAAAGGAAAAACGGAAACACATGAGCAACGTTTATCACATTGTCGTTTGCGCCGGTATCGTGCCGGACCCATTGCAGACGCTCGAGCCCATCACCACGCCAGCCGGACCGGGGCTGAAAAACGAATCCATGCTCCCGGCTGTTCTCGATCCATGGGCCGGCCATGCGCTCTATGAAGCCGCAAACCTTGCCGCGCATGCTCCAGGCAGCAAGGTGTGGCTGGTCAGCGCAGCCCCAAAGGCCAAGCTGCAGCAGGTCATGATGAACGTGGCGCAGAAGGCCAGCTTCGAGCTTGTGCCTGTCGACGCTTCCGCGAATGGATTTGCCGATGCCCATGCAGTCGCCGGGGTGCTCGCTGCTGCGATTCAGTCAATCTCCGGCCTTGATCGCTCCCGCCTTTTATTGTTTGGCGGGTGGGAATCTGCTTCGCGCGGCGCCAGCGTCACCATGCAGCTGGTTGGAGAGCATCTCGGCATACTCGATCAGTTCCAGGGCGTCGACCAGATCACAATCCAGCCGGACGGTTCTTTTGAAGTTCTCGAGCGCATCGAAGGCGGCCGCCACATGGCATCCATCTGCCAAGGCCCGCCAGCGTTGTTAGGATGGGCCACCGGCAACCTGCCCGAACCGAGAAACAATCCGCAGATCGGCATGGCCAATATGAGAACCGTGATGCCCGCTCTGCAAAAAGCGAAGGCCGCACCTCTGCCGCAGGACGCAATCCGTTATCTGAGCGTGACGCCGCCGAAGCAGCAACGGCAGACAAGAATCGTGAAAGATCGCCCCGCTGGCGAGATTGCTGCGGAACTCCTGGAGTGGATTGCGCAGGACTAGCTCGGGATCGGATTCAACTGGTGGTGTCATTAAGATCGAGGAAGACATGTCACAGAACATCTTGTTCGTAGCGCACGTCGATGAATCAGGAACTGGGCTCCCCAAATCAGCCTATGAAGTACTCGGTGCTGCAGTCGAATTCGTGCAACAACTCGGAAGCAGTCTGGCCATCGGCCTGATTGGCGAAAACGTTCAGCCAGCGGCGGAAACGCTCGCCGCCACCGGGGCGCGCATCCTCGCAGCATCCGGTCCGGATTTTGCTCATCCCCGATATGCAAGTGACGTAGCCGCGGTCGAAGCGCTTTGCCGGGAAACGTCGGCGCAACTCGTCCTTGCTCCCGGCACGTCTCGCTTCATGCGTGTTATGGCCGGAGCGGCGCAACGTCTGAACGGGCAGATCGACACTCATCTCACATCAATCGAATTCACCGGAGGCGCGGTCACCGCAAAACGCTGGTTCTATCGTCAGCGTCTGGAAGCGGCCATCCAGCGCGAAGCCCGGCCGTGGATCCTGGTTCTCGATTCGGGCTGCCACGCGGTATGGGCGGGACAGCCTAGACCAGTGCAGGTTCAGACACTCGCCGTTCAACTTCCGCCGGACGCGCGGCGCACGCAGTTTTCCGGCCTGCGAGTTCCCAACAGCGACGCGCAAACGATCCGCCCGGATGCGAAGTTGCTGTTCGTCGCGGGCGCCGGTTGGTGCAAGAAGCAGGCAGATGGCAAGACTCATGTGCCGGAGGCCGAAACTACGATCCTGGAGTTCCTGCGCCAGTCAGGAGCATCGTTGGGTGGCAGCAAATCCCTTGTTGACCAGGCAGGGGAAAATCAGGCAGTACTTCCTTTCATGACCCACCTCAACCAGGTTGGGCAGACAGGCGCAACTCCACGCCACCCCAAGGGTCTCTCCACCTGCTGCCATGGCGAGGAACCACACGTCGTCGGCTGGCGCTTTATCAACGAGCGGCGCGCTATTAATCTCGACCCCAATTGCGGCTGGGCGCGCGGCAAGGCGGACGTTCTCTATGTGGTCGATGCTTTTCAGGTGATGGCGAAGCTCAGTGAGCTCCTGAGCCGGAAAGCAAATACCCACAAAGACGAACCCGTGGCTGTCACGAACGCATAGGTCATGTAACCCGAGCAACGCTTGAACAAAACATAAGCTCCATCACCTGGTGGGCAAGATATAGTTCGAAGCGACCGCGCGGAACGCCGTGATCTGATCGTCTTTAGCCCTCTCACTCCAGCCCAACTCCGCTGCCATCAGGTCGGCGACCGCTGGCGCCATCTCTGACGCTGCCCGCGCGTTCAGGAAGATTGCGCGTGTCCGACGCGCCAGTGTGTCCTCGATTGTCCGAGCCATTTCGTGCCTGACGGCCCAGACGATCTCCGCCTTCACATACGGCAGGGCCGGATGCAGCAGCTCGCCCAGCTTTGCATCGCGTTCGATCAATTCACGGATCCCGCAAGCATCGGTTCCGTATACGGCGAGCGATCCGAATTCCTTTGCCTCCTTGTGAAAGCCGTGAATGTGCAGGTGGTGGGTCACACATGGCTGCTCCGGCAACTCCGCCAGCATCGCCGCCTGATCGACGCAGTCTTCGGCCATGTGGCGGTATGTGGTCCACTTTCCCCCACAGATCGTAACCAGGCCCGAACGATCGATTTGAATGACATGATCGCGGGACAATGCCGCCGTATTGGCCACGCCACTCGCGCGCACCAGCGGCCGAATCCCCGCGAATACGCTCAACACATCGGCGCGAGTGGGGGCCTTCGTCAAGTACTCTCCGGCCGTCGACAGAATGAACTCGATCTCCTGTTCCATGGCGACAGGCTCCAGCGTTGCGGCCGGAATCGGCGTGTCCGTGGTTCCCACCACCGTGTGCCCGTGCCACGGAATCGCGAACAGCACGCGCCCATCGCTCGTGTGCGGCACCATGATCGCGCTGTTGCCCGGCAGGAAGCTCGCATCGAAAACCAGGTGGATGCCCTGGCTGGGAGCGATCATCGGAGTGGCGCCCGGCTCAGCCTTAAGCCGGAGGAAATCGCTGAACGCGCCGGTGGCGTTGATCACGACTCTGGCAGTCGCTTGAAATTCGCTTCCCGTTTCCGCATTGCGAGCACGGACACCGTTCACAAATCCCTGAGCGTCTTTCGTCAGTCCGTTGACTTCGGCGTAGTTCAGCAACGTGGCGCCCTGATCCGATGCCGTCGCCACCATATGGATCAACAGTCGCGCATCGTCAAATTGCCCGTCGTAGTAGACGGCGCCTCCGCGCAGTCCTTCGGTCCTCAACGTAGGCAGCTGTTCGAGGGTCTCTTCCTTGGAAAGAATGCGTGAGGTGCCGAATCCGTACTTGCCCGCCAGCAACTGATAGAGCTTCAGCCCAAGCCCGTAAAACGGAGCCTCCCACCAATCGTAGTTTGGAACGACGAAGGCGAGATCGCGCACGAGATGTGGAGCATTTTGAAGAAGCAGCCCGCGCTCCTTGAGCGCTTCCATGACCAGCCCGATGTTGCCCTGCTCCAGGTAACGCACACCACCGTGCGCCAGCTTGGTACTGCGGCTCGACGTGCCTTTGCCAAAATCACTTTGCTCCAGCAGCAGCACATCGTAGCCGCGAGCCGCGGCGTCAATAGCGACGCCAACGCCGGTCGCGCCGCCGCCTACGATGAGCATGTCCCAAGCTTGGGGATGGTCGTCGATGCGCCGCCACATTTCGCTTCGATTCATGATTGATCTGCTCACCGCGTCGCAGAGGAATTGCCGACGTCGCTAGATGCCTATTCCCCGGATGATCGCTGCCCCGATTCCGCCGGCGAGCAGCGGGCCGATGATGGGAACGAACGCGTATCCCCAGTCAGAATTCCCTTTGTCGCTGATTGGCAGAATGGCATAGGCCACGCGCGGACCAAAATCACGTGCTGGATTCATCGCATATCCGGTCGGCCCGCCGAGACTCAGGCCAATCGCCCACACCAGTACGCCCCACAAGGATGGGCCGAATCCTGCAGGAAGCCCGGTGGCGGAAACTGCTTTGCTTCCGAAACTGAAGCCGACCACGATCAGGCAAGTTGTGGCGATGACCTCGGTGAGAAAGTTCGCGGGTAGGCTGCGTATGGCTGGGACCGTGCAGAAGATACCGAGTTTGGCGCCCGCGTCCGGCGTCACCTTCCAGTGCGGCAGGTAGGTCATCCATACCAGACTGGCTCCGACAAAAGCACCCAGGATTTGCGCCACCCAGAACAGCCCGACGTTGGACCAGTTCCCCGACAGCAGCGCAACAGCCAGTGTGATTGCCGGATTAATGTGAGCTCCCGGGCTGCCACAGGCGACCGCCGTAAAGATTCCGGCCACGACGGCCAGTCCCCAGCCAGTCGTGATGACGATCCACCCCGAATTCTCGCCTTTTGATTTCTTCAGCAGAACGTTCGCGACAACGCCATCGCCGAGCAGGATTAGCACGAGTGTACCCATGAACTCGCCTATGAATGGTCCATGCATTTTGGGGAGGACCTCCTCTTTCCACCAACTCAACTACAAGCTGCCTGAACAACACCCCAATCTACTGCGGCTCCACCCAATCGAAAGAGCGCGTCACTGCTTTCTTCCAGAAGTGATACAGGCGTTCCCGCGACGCACGGTCCATCTTCGGATCCCATCGCCGGCCGGCCGCCCAGTGCGCAACAAGTTCCTCGGTGTCTTGGAAGAAGCCGACCGCCAGCCCGGCAGCGTACGCCGCCCCCAGGGCTGTCGTCTCTTTCACCACGGGCCGTACAACAGGCTTAGCCAAAACGTCGGACTGAAATTGCATGAGCAGGTCATTCATGACCATGCCGCCGTCGGCGCGGAGAACGTCGAGTGTGATGCCGGAATCCTTCGCCATCGCATCGACGACTTCACGTACCTGGAATGCGGTTGCTTCCAGCACCGCGCGGGCGATGTGCCCTTTGTTCACGTAGCGCGTCAAGCCGACGATCACGCCGCGCGCATCATCTTTCCAATAAGGCGCGTAAAGACCTGAGAAGGCGGGAACGAAGTAAACGCCACCGTTGTCACTCACGGTGCGAGCCAGCACTTCGATGTCGGAACTCTTGTCGATCAAGTGGAGGTTATCGCGCAGCCACTGCACCAGCGCGCCGGTGATGGCGATACTTCCTTCCAGCGCAAAACAAGCAGGCTTCGAACCCAGCTTGTAGGCCGGCGTCGTCAGCAGGCCGTAAGTCGACCGCACTGCCTTCTCGCCGGTATTCATCAACATGAAGCAACCGGTACCGTAGGTGTTCTTGGCCTCCCCGGGCTTGAAGCATGCCTGACCGACCAGCGCAGCTTGTTGATCGCCGAGATCTCCCGCAATGGCAACTCCTGCGACGGCGGGCGGTTTGGCCGAGCCATACACCTCGCTGCTCGAAACAATCTTCGGCAGTATCGCGGCGGGGATCCCGAAATCTTCCAGAATTCCCTGATCCCATTGCAGAGTGTCGAGATTCATCAACTGCGTGCGGCTGGCGTTGGTCACATCGGTTACGTGGACGCCGCCCTGCGGGCCGCCAGTCAAATGCCAAATCAGGAACGTGTCGACGTTGCCGAACAGCAGGTCGCCGCTCTCGGCCAGTTTCCGTGCGCCTGCAACTTCTTGCAGAATCCAGCGGATCTTGAGGCCGCTGAAATAGGTCGCGAGGGGAAGGCCAGTCTTTGACCGATAGCGATCCTGTCCGCCTTGCGACGCGAACTCAGCCACTGCTGGAGCAACCCGAGTGTCTTGCCACACGATCGCGTTATATACCGACCTGCCTGTTCCCTTATGCCAGAGGACCGTCGTCTCGCGCTGGTTGGTAATGCCGATTGCTGCCAGATCTTGTGGTTGCAATCCGCGCGCTTTCATCGCTTCCTGGAGAACCGCCCTTGTGCAACGCCAGATTTCCTCCGGATCATGTTCGACCCACCCTGGCTTGGGATAGATCTGCTCATGCTCACGTTGAGCCGAGCTCACGATGCGTCCGGAACGATCGAACACGATGAAGCGGGAACTTGTTGTGCCCTGGTCAATGGCGCCGATATAGCTTGCCATCGTCGCGGTCCCCCCGATTCTGCCAGCTGCGACTAAATCCAGCCGCTCTCGAATGAGAAATCAGGATTCTAGTCCTTCGACAAACATTCTGCCCTTCCCAGGTTACAAAGGCGGCTTGACCCATGTCAGCAATCAGCGGCGCGGCAGGTCTTTGTGGGGACGTGTCCGTAACTTCAAATTCCATCTGGAGGACGACTTGAGCGCCGCAGCAACCTTTCGGTCCAGTGGTAGGAATGGTTCAACTCACGGCTTTCTTTTCGAACTGGCGCAATCCAATTGCCAGCAGGAGCACGTCAAAACAAACCAGCGCTATCAGGACCGCAACGATCGACAGGTGCGGAGATCGCGGAACCAGTGTCGCGCGCAGACCCTCGCTCGCATAGACCAGGGGATTGATGAGAACAGCTTTCTGAAGGAGTGGGAAGGTCTGGAGGGCGCTCCATGGATAGTAGGTGCATCCGAAAAAGATCATCGGGGTGATGACCATGCCGAACATCAGCCCGATATGTTGCTGATTGATGCTGCAGCCCAGGGCCAGGCCCCCGCATGCTGCAAAAGTCGCGACCAGTACGACAATCACGGCAAAGACAACCGGCGTGTCAATACTGATCTCCACCGGCCGAAGCACCAGCCATGCAAAAGGAATCACAGCCAGCCCGGCAATGAGGGCCTGCAGCATTCCCGCAATGACCTTCTCGATCGCGACCCAGGCCACACCGATCGGGGCGAGAAGGCGATCCTCGATTTCCCTCGTCCACTGAAACTCGGCGATGAGCGGCATCGCGACTGCCCAGATTCCGGTGAAGACCATGCAGATCGCAATAATGCCGGGCAGGAGAAGGCTTTTGTATTGAGGAGGCAGATAACCGCTGCGGACCATCACCCGGCCAAAAATGAACACGAACAGCAGCGGTTGCAGAAATGTCTGCAGAAAAAGTTGGATTGCATTGCGACGCGCCACATGGGCGTCGCGAGCCAACATCGCGCCAAAAGCTTTCCAATTCAATCGCGCAAACTCCTTCCAGTGTGGTGGAGAAAAAGGTTTTCCAAACTCGGCTCTGAGATGTGAACGTCTGACAATTCTGCTTCCGCACTCGCCGCCAAGCTTGCAATCTCCAGTATGAGCGAACCACCCCGGTCCGCATAGATATCGACGCCGGTGGTGTCCGCCGCCCGTACTTCGCGGACTCCGCTCAATGCTTGCAGACGCTGCATGAGATCCGCAGGCTGGCGGCCGAAACGCAGCCGCAGTAGGAATCCTCCGGGAATCGACGCCTTCAACTCCTTCGGTGCGCCCAGGGCAATGACATGGCCGTGATCGACAATTGCCAGGCGCTGGCACAGCGCATCCGCCTCGTCCATGTTGTGAGTTGTGAGGAGAATGGTCTTCCCTGCCTGGTGATATTCGCGGATGATCTCCCACAACAGAATCCGCGTTTGCGGATCCAGACCGGCACTGGGCTCGTCGAGAAAAAGTACCTGTGGATCGTGCATCATGGCGCGCGCAATCGAAAGCCGTTGCATCATGCCCCCGGAGAAACCGCGCACCATCTGGTTGGCCCGTTCCGTGAGCCTGAATTTCTCCAGTAGCTCGTCCGCTCGCTGGTCCCGCTGCCTCTTTCCGATTCCAAAATAAGCGGCATGAAAAACGAGAATCTCACGCGCGGTCAACGAAAAATCCAGATTGGCGCGCTGAGGGACAACGCCGATCAAGCGTTTCACCAGCGCAGGTTGCTTCCACACTTCGTGCTCGCCAATCCATGCTGTTCCCGAGGTAGGCCGCACCCGCGTCGTGAGAACTCCCACCGTGGTTGATTTGCCCGCGCCGTTGGGGCCGAGCAATCCGAAAATTTCGCCCGGCTGTACCTCGAGCGAGAGCCCATCGAGCGCCGGGATCTCAACCTTCGCCGGCTTTCCCTTTTTGCCGTCGGAACGGGGACCAGAACCGCCAGAAGCGGCTGTGGGTGGAGAAGAGCTGTAAACCTTGCGCAGATCCTGAGTGCGAACACCGACCATTCTGAGGACCCTCACCGACTCGCGAGTGGTTTTCGGAGTATATCGTAGGGCTGGCCGTCTGCCGTCCTGATTC
>Ga0335069_10005875_pt1 | contig 17963 bp, 16 predicted proteins | sample Lox_Sample_11_FD_206714 | JGI IMG/M metagenome (GOLD analysis project Ga0335069, IMG submission 206714) | Soil microbial communities from Loxahatchee National Wildlife Refuge, Florida, United States - Lox_Sample_1.1 | ecosystem: Environmental > Terrestrial > Soil > Wetlands | place: USA... | reverse complement strand
CCAGCGCCTACTACACCGGCGTCTCGAACATCTATCGCCTCGACATCGCAGCCAACTCCTACGATGCCGTCAGCAACGCGGTGACGGGTTTTTTCCGGCCGCTGCCGATGCCGGACGGTTCGCTGATCGTCTTTGAATATACGGGGCAGGGCTTCCGGCCGGAGAAGATCGTGCCCAAATCGCTCAGCGATCTCGGTGCGGTGAAATTCCTCGGCACCGAAGTCGCCGACAAGCACCCGATCGTGAAAAGCTGGGCCGTCGGCTCGCCCGACAAGGTCCCGCTCGAGTCGATGATCACCGACACGGGATATTACAAGCCGCGCGACGAGCTCCGGCTGGAATCGGCCTATCCCATCGTCGAGGGCTACAAGGGCCATGTGGCGGCCGGCTGGAACGTCCAATTTGCCGATCCGCTCCAGTTCAATCAGCTGACGGCGAACGTCGCCTATTCGCCTGCCGGCGATCTCCGAAGCGGTGAGGAATTCCACGCCGACATCAACTACAACACGCTGCTATGGCACGTCGGCTATTGGCACAACAACGCAGATTTCTACGATCTTTTCGGTCCCACCGAACGCAGCCGCAAGGGCGACGCGCTCCTCGGCGGCTATCACGACATTCTTCTCTACGACCTGCCGCGGCGGCTCGATTTCAACGCCGATGTCGGGCTCTACTCCGGCCTCGACACGTTGCCCGGCGCGCAGAACGTCCAGACCAACAACGATCAATCGATCGCGAATGTGAAGCTCGGTCTCGTCTATTCCGACATCGATCAGTCGCTGGGCGCCGTCGACAACGAAGCCGGCTATCGCTTCAACCTGAGATACCTCGGCAATTTCGCAGACTACAAATATTTCTCGCAAGGCGAAGCAGGATTCGCTTTCGGTTTCGCCCTGCCGTGGAACCATGCCTCGGTCTGGTTCTACAACTCGGCCGGCGCTTCCGCCGGCGATCGCAGCAATGCGCTCGACTATTTCTATCTCGGCGCCTTCGGCAACAATTTCGTCGACGATCGCGAGATCAAGCGCTACCGGGAATTCGAATCCTTCCCGGGCTTCGGTATCGACCAGATCAGTGCGCGCGAATTCGTCCGCTCGACGGCGGAGTTCAATCTGCCGCCGATCCGGTTCGACGACGTCGGCTGGGATGCGTTCTACATGCGCTCGATCCGCAGCGCGCTGTTTGCGAGCGTGCTGGACGCGACGCCCGGCGTCGACGCATCGGCGATGATGGAGAATGTGGGCGTGCAACTCGACTGGAATTTCACCATCGCGGTCCGGCTCCCCATGACGCTCTCCCTCGGCGATGCCCTCGGCTTCCAGAACGGTCGTCCCGGCCGCAACGAAGTCATGGTGTCGCTGAAAATCTTGTGAGACCAATAGACGTCGCGCACGGGACGCCATGATGCCAGCCCATTCCCTTCTCGAGGCCGCCCTTGGGTTCGCCCCCGTGCTTCTGTTCCTGACGGCGCTTCTCTACCTCGACAGTTTCAAGCTGGTCAGCGCCGCCCACGTCTTCGGCGTGATGCTGTTCGGCGTGCTCGCGGCGGCTGCCACCTATCCCATCAGCGGCCTTCTGATGGATGCCTTTCACGTCGATTTCCATGACTACAGCCGCTTTATGGCGCCGGCGCTGGAAGAGGGGCTGAAGGCCGCAATGATCATCTGGCTGTTCGCCCGCAACCGCATCGGCTTCATGATCGACGCGGCCATCCTCGGCGCGGCGGTCGGCGCGGGCTTCGCACTCGCGGAAAACATCTACTACGCTTATGTCTTCTCCCAGGCGAATCTCGGAACCTGGATCGTCCGCGGCCTCGGCACGGCCGTGATGCACAGCGGCACGACGGCGGTCTTCGCCATCGCCACCGAGGCTCTGCGCGAACGGCGCGAGGGACTGGGTCTCGTCGCGGCCATTCCGGGCTTTCTGTTCGCCATATCGCTGCACGCGATCTTTAACCAGTTTCTGGACTTCCCGATCGCGTCGACGGCCGGAGTTCTCGTCGTGCTGCCGCTGATGCTGATGATGGCGATCGACAAGAGCGAGCACGAGGTGCATGGCTGGCTGATCCATGATTACGAATCGCACGAGCACCTGCTGGCCGACATCCAGAGCGGCCGCTTTCTCCACAGCGAAGCGGGAGCCTTCATCCTTTCGCTGGCGGCGCGCTTCAGCAAGAAAACGGTTGCCGACATCTTCGCCTATCTGAAGCTTCACACCGAGCTGGTCATCTGCGCGGAGAAGCTGCTTCTCGCCCGCGAGCAGGGCGAACCGGCTCATGCCTGCAGGGCCGACGCCGAACAATTCGCCCGCCTTCACGCGCTCGAGCGCAGGATCGGCCGCACGGCGCTGCTCGCCGTGTGGCCGCATCTGAAATTCAGTCGTCAGGAATTGTACGAACTGCACGCGCTTGAGCACGAGGCTCAGCACGCACGCGCCGCCGGATAAGCTGCGAAGACCGCAATAAGTTCCGCGCGCGAGAAATATTTTGCGTGCCATCTTTTGTTGGGGACAGCTTCGCGTCCCGCGCTCAACATCGAAGATATCAACAACAGTGAGACTGTCGAAGCGCATCGCTCGGGCGAGGCGCGCGTTACGGGTTCCGCGTAGCTCAGGGGAATGGCATGCCGCGTTACAGAGTCTATTTGCGGGATCGCACGGGACGGATTCTGGCGCGCGAAAATGTGGAGGCTGTCGATGTCGACGAGGCGGCCGACATTGCGGCCGTCCTCTGCGATGCCTGCTCCGATGTCAGTGCCTATTTCGAGGTCTGGGACGGCAATGCCAAATTGCCGTCCCCCGGCCTGCCGGTCCGGCTGCCGGATGCCTTCGAACTCAGCGACCGCGCGCAGCAGATCGTCATCGACCGCGAGATCGCTCTCCAGGACTCGAATCGCCGCCTTCACGAAAGCAAGGCGCTTTTGAAGAAGCTCGACGACTGGATCGTCTCCTCCAAGGCGACATGGAACGGGATCGAAGCGCGCGCCATCGAATTCCGTTAGGTCCGCATTTGGACATTGCCGGAACGTAAGGCGGGCCTTTCGTCGCGCGCCCCACATTGCCATGGCGCCTGGGCTCGGCTTGAATGCGCCCGAGCTGGGGGGCTTCAGGTGAGCGTTTTCAAAGCGGGTATTGCCGCCGCATTGGCAATGATCTTGGCGGCCGGCCAGGCCGTTGCGCAAGACAATCAGACAACTTCACATCACACCGGATGGGGGCCGTCGGCTCATGTCCTCTGTGATGGCTTTCCGCCGCATCGCTCCGCGGCCGAACTGGCAGCACGGGTTCTGCTTATCATGGCGACGGCCGGTCTCGCGGGCCCCGGCGAGAGGGCGGATGTCAGCAAGCGCTTGAGCGGCGCAGAAGGCGTGACAGCGTGCACGCAAGCGCTCGCCGGCGAGACGGACGAAATCCGGAAGGTCCAGCTGACGCTTGCGCGCGCCATCCATCATATCGAAGCCAAAGAATACCAGCCGGCCTTGGACGACGCCCAGTCCATACCCACCGTCGCGGGGGCGAAGGCTGCCGACTTCGGATTCCAGCACAGCCTGTTGCTGTCGTCGCTCGAGCTGCAGGCCTACGCGCTCGTCTATCTCAAGCGTCCGGCGGAAGCGGAAGCGACGGCGCTCAAAATGGCCGACATAGCCCCTTACGACGTCATCACCCAGGAACGCGCCCAGCGCTTCATCGGTCTCACGCGCGAGCTGACGCCGTCCAAAAAGGCATATTTTGAAAGAGCCGCGACCATCACGCCGTCCGGCGCCCTCTATTACGCGCACGCCTATCTCTGGATCGGCGACTACCGCACTGCTGCAGCCCTCTATCAGGCCGTCCTGGATCGGATCGACGGGTTCAAGAACGACAAGACGCCACCGGTGCCGCAGCCGTCGCTCGAGGCGGGCCGCGCCGTAGCGCTGGCATTGGCCGGAGATTTCGCCGAGTCGAATGCCATTGCGGCGGACACGCGCAAACTGATCGATGCGCTTATGCAAAACGGGCAAGGGGCCCGCTGGCAGAACGTCGTGAATTCGGCCGAGGAAGATCTGGACTTCCAGGCCATTGCGGCCGAATTCGCGGCTGGAAAGGTCGCGCAGGCGCGCACGGAGTTCGCAGCGCGTTCGCGCTGGACCGCTACGCTCGCATCCGAGGTTGCCGACCTGACGGAGCGGCTCCGCAAAGGCGCGCCGGCCAGCGCCTTGACCGGCGCACTGGCGCGCGACCCTGAATCGATCCGGTCGGACTCGCTGTCCGCATGGGCGGGCGCGCTCACGTCGGCGGCGGACACCGACAAAAACCTTCTTTATTCGGCGATCCGGCCGCTGACGAGCATGGATCAGTACAGCCATTGGAACGACGACATCCGCGACACCAGCGACTCGCCATTCCTGCCGAGCAAGACCGGCAAGGAGACGTATACGGGCGATTTCGTGTTCATGAAGCGGGCAAACGGCATTGCTGCCGGCGAAGCGCTTCTGATGCATTGCGCGCTTCTGGCAAAGGCGCGCGGCAAGGCGGGTTTTGTGCTCGATCCCTATCGTCCTCGGCTCGACGCTGCAATTGTCCGCTTCGGCAATCCGGGTGATCCCGGCATGCCACCGTCGGTCTTCATCGACGCGGCGACCGTGATCGCGGCGTTGTCGGCGCAGTTTCCCGATCCCGCGGTGAAAGCTGCCGGCCGCTAAGATCGCCGATAAAGATACGCGACCATCGCAGCAAGCAGACTTGCCGCCCACGGCTGGCTCAGCCATGCTGATAAAAAATCAGGCGGGACGCACATGCTCACGAAGGCCGACGACTTTCCGGTCCACCAGCTGCCGGAGCCCATCGCCACCTCCGGTACGGACCGGAATTTCTACGATCGCTATTTCTTCAACGGCTACACGCTCGACGGACATATCTTCTTTGCCGTCGCGCTGGGTGTCTATCCGCATCTAAATGTCATGGATGCGGCCTTCTCGGTCGTCGTCGACGGCGTACAGCACAATTTAAGGGCTTCCCGGCTGCTCAAGAGCGAGCGGCTGGACACGCAGGTGGGTCCGATCAAGGTCACGGTGATAGAGCCGCTTGAGCGGCTGAAAGTCACCGTCTCGGACAATCCGCACGGCATCAGGGCGGAGCTCGTGTTTTCCGCGCGCGCCAAACCGGTGGAGGAGCCGCGGTTCACCTTCCGCCATGGTCCGCGCACCTTCATGGACTACACGCGGCTGACCCAGAACGGCGCCTACGAAGGCTTTATCTACATCCAGGGCAAGCGCATCGACATCGAGCCGGACATGGTGATCGGCACGCGCGACCGCTCTTGGGGTGTGAGACCCATCGGGCTTTCCGATCCGCAGCCGGTCGTGCCGCAAAGGCCGCCGCAATTTTACTGGCTGTGGTCGCCGCTCAATTTTCCCGACCTCTTCATGCTCTATCACAACAATGCCGACGAGACCGGCAAGCCATGGAATACCGCGTCTGTCGTCGGCGCACTCGGCGATGCCGAGCCGATGCACATGACGAGCTGCAAGTCGACCGTCACGTATAAATCCGGCACGCGGCACGCCAAGGCCTGCACGATCGAGGCGGTCGATGCGAAAGGCGGTGCGTGGCGCGCGGAGCTGGCGCCGCGGTACAACTTTTACATGTCGGGCATCGGCTACACGCATCCCGAATGGGGCCACGGCCAGTACAAGGGCGAGAATGTGCTCGGCTACGACAGCTTCGAAACGGCCGGCGTCGACGAGAAAGTGCCGCTCTTCTGGCATGTGCAGGCGTTCTCGACCGTCAGGCTTCACGGTCCGGCCGGTATCGAGCGCGTCGGCGCCGGCGTGCTCGAACAGCTTGTCATCGGTGCGCACGCGCCCTCCGGCTTCACGGGTCTGATGGACATGGCGCCATGAGCGCCGAGCTCGCGGCGCAAGCCTTTGCTAATCCTCCCCAACGCGAAGCGTGGGGGAGGTGGATTGCCGCGCGCAGTGCGGCAAGACGGAGGGGGCCGCGGGCGACGGAGACTGCGCCAGACGACGGCCCCCTCCACCGCTTCGCGGTCCCCCTCCCCCAAACTTCGTTCGGGGGAGGATTGGAACAGCGCCGTGACTGATCAACTTTCAACGCAGTTGGAAGAATATCTCGCGAAAAAGCTCGACGCGCCGCAGCTGCGCGTCAGCGATCTGGCGCGTATTCCAGGCGGCGCAAGCCGCGAGACCTATCGTTTCCGGGCTCGCTACGATGCCGGCAATGGCGAGATCGAGCGCGCGCTGATCCTCCGCCGCGATCCGCCGGCGAGCCTGATCGAAACCGACCGCACGACGGAATTCCGCGCCTATCAGGCATTCCACCGTCTGGGTTTGCCGGTCCCGGAACCGATTGCGCTGGAGCTCGACGCAACGGCGCTCGAGCGGCCGTTTTTCGTGATGGAGGAGATCACCGGCTGCGACGTGGCTTCGATCCTCAATCCCGATCCTTACGCGGCCAACCGCGACAAGATCGGCAGGCAGTTCTGGAGCGTGCTCGGTCAGATTGCAAAAGCCGATGTGAAGGCGATCGGGCTTGCCGATCTTGAAGGTGCGCGCGAGCCGAATGGAACCTGGCATCACGAAGTCGCCCGCTGGGAGAAAGTGATCGATGACGACGAACGCGAGCCGCAGCCGATCGCACGCGCGGCCATCCGCTGGCTGAAGCGCAACCCACCGCCGCCAGCGCAGAAGATCTCCATCGTACACGGCGATTACCGCACCGGCAATTTTCTGTTCAACGCTGCCGGTGAAATCCGCGCGATCCTTGACTGGGAGATGGCGCATCTGGGCGACCCGCTCGAAGATCTCGGCTGGGCGCTCGATCCTTTATGGGCGCATGGCGATCCCACCCATCCTGCGGGGCTCATCGCCCGCGCCGACGCGATCCGCATCTGGGAAGCGGCGAGCGGTCTCGAGGTTGATGAGAAAGCGCTTTATTGGTGGGAGACGTTCGCGAGCCTCAAGGGTCTTGCGATCTGGATTTCGGCGGCTTGCGAATACGCCGAAGGACGCAACACCGACGCGGTCAACGCCTTCTCCGGCTGGTATTGCCTCGCATTCCACAACAAGGTGCTGGCGGAAAGGCTGTCGCAATGAAGCCCGAAGTCGACCAGATCCTCGCGCTGTCCTCGCAGGCGTTGATGGGCGCGCTGGTACCGCAATTGCCGCCGGGCTTTGCGCAAGGCAGCGCTTCGCTTCTTGGCATCATGATGATGCTCTCTGCGCAGGAATACGAACGCGGCGCCGAAATCCGCGCGGCGGAGAACGCTGACATGCGCGCGCTGTTCCGTGAGGCAGCGCCCAGGATTGCCGATGCGGGGCTCAAATCCCTGGTTTCAAAGGCCGCCGCCACAGAGGATCGCTCTCTGAGAATATCCGCCCTCAACGCCGAGAACACGGAATTGCGGCGCGTCCTGATCCGTCTGCAAGCTCACGCGGAAGAGCATGCGGATCGCAGCCTCCAGCGCCGCATCTGGGACGTCCTGAAAGCGTCGGCCGAACGCCGACTCTTGCGTCTCGCGTGAACGCTGTCGCATTAAGCCTGGCGCTGGCGCAGGGCGCATCCGGCCTGGTCAGCGGCGTCACCAATCCGTTCCTCGGCGCATGGCTTGCCAACAAGGGACTTTCGGCAAGCGCGATCGGCGCCCTCATGGCCGCCGGCATGTTGCTGCGGGTTGCCTTCGTGCCGCTGTCGGGGATTGCGGCGGACGCGCGAAACGACCGCCGCGGCATGATGCTGCTGATGTACGTGATCATGCTCGCGGGCTACGGAACCCTCAGCGTCGTCATCACGCCGGCGCTTCTGTTTCTCTGCGTGATCCCTGCGCTCATCGCCGTCGGCGCCGCCAACCCGCTCCTGGAAAGCGTCTGCGTGCGCCTCTCGACCCGTTTTGGTTTCGACTACGGCCATGTCCGGCTGTGGGCGTCGTCCTTCTTCGTATTCGCCAATATCGCATCCGGCGCGCTGATCTCGTGGTTCGGCTTCGTCGTCGTGGCGCCCTGGCTTCTGGCCGCAAGCGCGCTCAACGTCGCGGCGGTTTATGCGCTCCCCGCGCCGCCCGTCGACCATCCGAAAATGGCGCTTGGCCCTCGCATGCGCTCCACATGGTCGGAAACGCGCGAATTGCTGCGCTCGCCGATATTCTTCCTCTTTCTGGCCGGTTCCGGGCTCGCACAGGGCTCGCACGCCTTCTATTACGCCTTCGGCGGTCTTCACTGGCGCGCACTCGGCTATAGCGGCGCACTGATCGGCGTCATCTGGCCGATCGGCGTGTTCGCGGAGATCGGCTTCATGGCGATTTCGCTGAAGCTGTTTCGGCGCGGTGTGGCTCCTCGCATTGGGCGGCATTTCCTGCGTCGCGCGCTGGACGCTTCTCGCGTTCGACCCGCCGCTGCCGGTCGTGATTGTCGCGCAGCTTCTGCACGGCGGCACTTTCGCGCTGACGCATTTGGGTGCGATGTATTTCGTGCTGCAGGCCGTGCCGCCGCGTCTCGCCGCGACGGCGCAAAGTCTTTATGCCGTCGGCAATGCCGGGATCGTGATGGGAATCGCGACATGGGCATCCGGCCCGCTCTACGCAAGCTATGGCGGCAAGGCCTATCTGCTGATGTCGGCGATGGGGCTGATCTCTGTGGTCTTCACGCTGCTGCTCGCCCGCGCTTGGGGCGGAGCAAGAATCCTCGAGGACCGTCACGACGAAGACCTGGCGATGATCTAGCTGCGCGGAAGTCCTTCCGGATATTCCGGCAGGATCTCTTTGGGATCGAACCAGCTTGAAGCGTCCGAGCGCCAGATATGGACCGCGCTTTGCGGTTTGACCTGTGTATCAAGGCATCCGAGGCGCAACAGCACGTTGCCGCTGGCCGGCCGTTCGGCCATCACATGCGAGCCGCAGTTCGAACAGAAGTACCGGAATTTTCCGGGCGAGGATTGGAAGCTTTTCAGAAGTTCTTCGCCCGCTGTCCAGCGGAAGCGCTCCCGCGGGATCGAGGCGACGCTCGAAAATGCCGACGCATGAGTTCTGCGGCAGGTTTCGCAATGGCAATGCACGATGGCGCGGATTTCCGCCTCGGCTTCGTAACGCACGCGCCCGCAGAGGCAGTGACCGGTCAGCATAGGAGGCTTCCTAAAGATTCACCACAGAGGCAGTGAGGCACGGAGACACTGAACGTGTATTGGACATCCGCGCTCTCGTTAAAGGGATTCTATAGCGCGCTTCGCGCAAACAAATATGGCGAAAGCGCTACTCGCGGAGGCGGGGAAGCACTCGCTATCTCAGTGCCTCACTGCCTCTGTGGTTCGACTTTTTTTAGTCGTTTCTGTACTTCCTCGCGAGCTGCTTCGTAGACCTTCATCAGATGCTTGGTATCTATGTCGGTATAGACCTGCGTCGACGACAAGGACGCGTGACCCAGAAGCTCCTGCACCGCGCGCAGGTCGCCACCGTTCGACAGCAGATGCGTCGCGAAGGAATGCCGAAGCGCATGCGGCGTGGCGCGTTCGGGCAGGCCGAGTCGCCCGCGCAGCCGCTGCATCAGGGCCTGCGCTTCGCGCGCGCTCATCGCCTTGCCGCGGCGCGAAATGAAAAGGGGCGCGTCGCGGCCACCAGAGAACGGAATGTTTTTCGCGTAGAACGCGATCGCGTCGCCCACCACCGGCAGGATCGGCACCACGCGCTCTTTCGCCCGCTTGCCGAGGATGGTCAGTGTCTCGCCCAGCGGCGCGTCGCGGCGTTTGAGACTGAGGGCTTCCGAGATGCGCAAGCCCGCGCCGTAGAGAAGGCTCAACAGCGCCACATCGCGCGCCGCGAGCCAGGCAATGTCATGTTCGGCCGCTTCCGCGAGCGTCCGCGCCGCATCGTCCACGCTGAGGGGCCGCGGCAGGCTTTTCGCCACGCGGGGACCCCGCACCGACCGCGCGGCGGCGTTTTCCAGGATCCCTTCGCGGATCAGGAACCGGAAAAAGCTCCGCACGGCCGACAAGGCGCGGCGCACGCTGCGGGAGGACAGCCCGTCGGCGCGGCGCTCCGTGATGAAGGCGCGGATATCGGCCGGGGCCAGCTTCGCCAGCATGCGCTCGTTGGGGACGCCGCCCTGATGTCCGCCGAGGAATCCGAGGAAGCTCGCAATATCGCGCTCGTAGGCGACAAGCGTGAGCGGCGACAACCGCCGCTCATGCGCCAGCGAGGCGAGCCAGTCTTTTTTCAGAGCTTCGGCAGATCGAGCCATGCGCGGATCGCGCGTTCCAGCGCGCGCGCAAAGAAACCGAGATCGGCGGCGGCCTCGTCGCTTTCGAGATGGCCTTCGGCCGCGGCGCCCAGCACATAGAGCGCGGCCGGCGTGTCGCGCCCGATGCGCAGACGAAAGATCACGACGCTTTTGCAGGCTTCGCCGCCGGTGCCGAGCAGCAATTCGCCGCCCCCGGCCAGGACGCCCATCATGCCGTCGGAGCCGAGGATGGCTGCGATGGTGCCCGGCGGAATCAGCCGCACGCCTTTGGTGCCTGTGGGCGCTGCGCCGTCTTCGCTTTCGACGCACAGCGCTGCGCGCTCGGCGCCAAAGGCCGGCGCCGCCGACATCGCCACCGCGATCGCCTCCTCGAAGCTCCTGGCATCGACCAGATCGAGCACCGCGCGACGCACGCCTTCGCCGAGCCGGACCACATGATCGCGCGCACCAAGCAGCGCATCGCGTTCCGCCCGCAAGGTTGCGGTCTCGCCCGTCAGCCGTTCGATGACGAAGCGCTGCAGGTCGCGCACTTCGCTCGCATCGAACCGTTCGGGCAAAAGCATCGCCAGCAGCTCGCCGTCGGCGGTCAGCTTGGCGCGGTTCATGCGGATATAGGCTTTCACCGCTTCCTGGGCGGCATCGGCCGGTTCGATGGACGGAGCGCTTTTTGTCATTCGGCTTTCAGTTTCGCTCCCGCCTTTTTGGCGTCTTCGAGGAAGGCGGCCAGGCCTTTGTCCGTCAACGGATGCTGGATCAGCGCGCGGAAGATGGCAGGCGGCAGCGTCGCCACATCGGCGCCGGCCAACGCGCAATCGCGTACATGCGTGACGTGCCGGATCGAGGCGGCGAGGATTTCGGTCTTGAAGTCGTAGTTGTCGTAGATGTGGCGGATCTCGCGGATCAGTTCCATGCCGTCCTGACCGGCGTCGTCGAGACGGCCGATGAAGGGCGATATATAGGTAGCGCCCGCCTTCGCCGCCATCATCGCCTGCACCGGCTGGAAGCAGAGCGTCACGTTGACTTTGTGGCCGTTGTCGCTCAAAGCGCGGCAGGCTTTCAGCCCGTCCCAGGTGAGGGGCACCTTGATCGTCACATTCTTGGCCACCTTGGCGAAACGTTCGCCTTCGGAGATCATGCCTTGAGCGTCGACCGCCAGCACTTCCGCGCTGATCGAGCCCGGTACCAGCGCACAGATCCGCTCCAGCGACTCGAGGAAGTTCAAACCCGTCTTGGCGGCGAGCGAAGGATTGGTTGTGACGCCGTCGATCAGGCCGGTCGCCGCGCACTCCGCGATTTCCTTGGGGTCGGCACTGTCGATGAAGAGCTTCATGGTCTATCCGCTGGCAAAGGTTCTCAGCGAAAATCGGTGATTGACCCGCCAGAATCAATCACCAAAGTGTATCCATGAACGACGCCGCCTTGAAGCCCCAAACTCCATTGGAGTCGGCGGACAATGCCCAATTGCGTGTGGGTGTTTTATTGCCGCTACCGCTCAAGGGGCCATACGATTATCGCCTGACCGAGCCTTTGCCGCGCGGAACGCTGGTTGCTGCGCCGCTGGGTCCGCGCGAGGCGCTTGGTGTCGTATGGTGCGACAGCGAAGGTTCCGTCGGCGATGCGAAATTAAAAACGGCGGTGCCGCTTGAAGGTTATCCGCGCCTTCCCGCAGCGCTGTGCGATTTCATCGATTGGGTGGCGCGTTACACGCTCAATCCGCCGGGCGTCGTCCTCGCGCTGGCTTTGCGTGCGCGGCAGGCCTTCGAACCGGAAAACATGCGCATCGCCTATGTGCGAGGCTCGACAACGCCGTCACGCATGACCGCCGCGCGCACGCGCGTTCTGAACGTGACGGCGGACGGTCTCGCGCGCAGCGTCGCCGCGATCGCGGAAGATGCGAACGTCACGCCGGCCGTCGTGCGCGGGCTGATCGAGGCGGGTGCGCTCGTCGAAACCGATCTGCCGGAATTCGAGCCGTTGCCGGTGCCCGATCCCGATGCTGTGCAGCCGACCTTGAACAAGGAACAAACGATCGCCGCCGATGCGCTGGTCGAGGCGGTGAAGGCGAAGCGGTTCTCCGCGGCGCTGCTCGATGGCGTCACCGGCTCGGGCAAGACGGAGACCTATTTCGAAGCGGTGGCGGAAGCGCTGCGGCAGAACCGGCAGGTGCTGATCCTTCTGCCCGAGATCGCGCTCACGGTGCAGTTCCTCGACCGCTTTGCCGAGCGCTTCGGCTGCCGCCCGGCGGAATGGCATTCCGATCTTTCGCAGAAGGAACGCCGGCGCGTTTATCGTGCGGTGCTGCGCGGCGAGGCACGGGTCGTTGTCGGCGCGCGTTCGGCGCTGTTTCTGCCGTACAGCGATCTGGGCCTCGTCATTGTCGATGAAGAGCACGAGCAGGCCTACAAGCAGGAAGACGGCGTTATCTATCACGCGCGCGATATGGCGGTGGTGCGGGCGCGGCTGGAGAATTGTCCGATCGTGCTGGCGAGCGCCACACCGTCGCTCGAAAGCTATGTCAACGCGTCGAGCGGGCGCTATCTGTGGCTGAAGCTGTCGAGCCGCCATGGCGAAGCGGTGTTGCCGGAGATCCGCCTGATCGATCTGCGCGAGAACCCGCCCGAAGCCGGCAATTGGATCTCGCCGCCGCTGGCCGAGGCGCTGGAGAAGACGGTGGCGAGCGGCGAGCAGGCGATGCTGTTCCTGAACCGCCGCGGCTACGCGCCGCTGACGCTGTGCGGCACCTGCGGCCACAAGCTCGTTTGCAAAAACTGTTCTGCCTGGCTGGTCGAGCATCGCTATCACCGAAAGCTCGTCTGCCATCATTGCGGCTTCGAAATGCCCGCGCCGCATGAATGTCCCGAATGCCATGCGGAGAAAAGCCTTGTCGCCTGCGGGCCGGGCGTGGAGCGCGTGGCGGAGGAATTCGCACGCACCTGGCCAGAGGTGCGCATCGCCATCGCCTCGAGCGACACGTTTCATGGACCCCAGGAAACGCAGGCCGCGATCCGCGCCATGGCCAAGCGCGAGATCGATGTCCTGATCGGCACGCAGATCGTCGCAAAGGGCCATCACTTCCCGCAATTGACGCTGGTCGGCGTCATCGATGCCGATTTGGGCGGCTCGGACGGGGACCTGCGCGCGCGTGAGCGGACGTTCCAGCTGTTGCACCAGGTGTCTGGACGGGCGGGCCGCGCAGCCAAAGCGGGCGTCGTGCTGATCCAGACGCGCAATCCCAAAGACAGCGTGATGCAGGCGCTGGCCAGCGAAGATCGCGATGCGTTCTTCGCGCGCGAATGCGCGGAGCGCAAACGCGTGCATGCGCCGCCCTTCGGACGCCTCGCGGCTCTCATTCTCTCCGGTCCCGACGGCGACGCGGTGCGCGAATCCGGTCGCGCCCTGGCGCGGGCGGCGCCTGCTGCACGCGGCGTCACGGTGTGGGGCCCGACGCCGGCCTTCTATCAGCTGCTGCGCGGCCGCACGCGCGAGCGACTTCTGGTGCAGGCCGACCGCGCGGTCGATGTGCAGGCGTATCTGCGAACCTGGCTCGAGCGCGTGAAGCTGCCTAACAGCGTGCGCCTCACCGTCGACATCGATCCGGTGAGCTTTTTCTGACGGGCGCATAAACGCCGCTTGGTAAAGCCCGTTTGCCATCGTTTTTCACGCGCCTTCGTTTTCCGTCGCCGCGCGGAACGATTTCGCACGCGACCCGTTCGGCTCGTGAAGGTGTTTGAAGCTCGGCTCGCCGTTACACGCGTCCATTACCCGGGGTTTCCATGGGAGATGCGCATGAGCAAGACCGTCATCCAGCACGTGCTATCGCGGCTTCATGACATCGGGATCACGGACATTCTCGGCGTCGCGGGCGACTACGCCTTTTCGATCGACGATGCGGTCTGCGCCGACAAAAGCCTCAGATGGGTCGGCTGCTGCAACGAGCTGAATGCGGCCTATGCGGCAGACGGCTATGCGCGCATGCACGGAATGGCGGCATTGTGCACGACTTACGGTGTCGGTGAGCTGAGTGCGATCAACGGCGTCGCCGGGTCCTATGCCGAATTCGTTCCGATCTTCCATCTTGTCGGCATGCCCGCGAGCGGCGTGCAGGCGGCGCACCGGCTGGTGCACCACACGCTCGGCAACGGCGAGTTCGATCTTTTCTACAAGATGGCCGACACTGTGGTATGCGCCCGCGCGATCCTGACGCCAGAGAATTGCATCACCGAAACCGAGCGGCTGATTGAGACGGCGCTGCGCGAACGCCGGCCGGTGTATCTCGGCATCCCGTCCGACTACGCCGACATGCCCGTCGTCCAGGCGACGGAGATGGCGCCCAAAATCATTTCGGATGCGGCGAATCTCGAGGCGGCCGTGAAGGCGACGGTCGCAGTCCTGACGGCAAGCAAAACCGCCTGCATCCTGCCCGGCGTCGTCATCTCGCGCTTCGGCCTGAACGATCTCGTCGGCAAGATCGTCGACGCGTCGGGTCTGCCCTTTGCCACCATGGTCATGGACAAGAGCGTGCTCGACGAAAGCCATCCCGGTTACATCGGCATGTATGACGGACGCATCATGAACGACGAGGTGCGCAGCTTCGTCGAAGGTTGCGACTGCGTCCTCTGCATCGGCGCCATGGCGACGGATTTCAATACGGGGGCTTTCACTGCGCGGATCGATCGCTCGAAGAGCATCCATATCGCGCCGGATTTCGTGCGCATCGGCGCCGCCATCTACGATCACCTGCAGATGAAGGACTTTCTTTTCGCGCTGCTGAAGCGCATCCCGAAGAAATCGATTGCAGGGCCCAAGGCTGAGGGGCTGGGGAAGCCGGTTGGCAAGCCGGGCGACAAGATCACGCCGGAATATCTCTATCCGCGCTGGCAGGAGATGCTGCGGCCGGGCGACATCCTGATGACGGAAACCGGCTCATCGTCGATGGGGCTCGCCTTCGCCAAAATGCCCAAGGGCGCGATCTTCCACAATCAGGCGCTCTGGGGCTCGATCGGCTGGGCCACGCCGGCCGCCTTCGGCGCTGCGCTGTCGTCGCCGGACCGCCGCGTCGTCCTCGTGACCGGCGAAGGATCCCATCAGCTGACGGCGCAGGAGATCGGCCAGTTTCACCGCTTCGGACTGAAGCCGATCGTCTTCGTGCTCAACAATGACGGCTATCTGATCGAACGCCTGCTCTCGAAGCATCCCGACTACTATTACAACGACGTTGCGCCCTGGCATTACGACAAGCTGCCGGAAGCGCTCGGCTGCGACGGCTGGTTCACGGCGCGGGTCACGACTTGCGGCGAACTCGATAAGGCCATCAAGGAAGCGGAGTCGTCGGGCAAGGGCGCCTATATCGAAGTCGTGACCGACAAATACGCAGCGCCACTGCCGATGCGAAAAGTGCATGAGGCGGTGGCCTCGCTTTACGCGGCGGAGTGACGCGTTCGCCTACGTCGCGGGGGCCATGCTGTGGACAGCCGGCTTCGTCCGGTACACGTGCGGATGACCGTGGTGGAACGGCGGGGGCCTAGGCCGCCGATCCCAGAAACGGGCGCAGGGCATGGACTGCAGTGCGCGCACGTGCGTACTGCGCACTCGCCGCCTCCAGAAGCAGCGATATTTCGGATCGGTCGGAGCGGGTAATGGAAAAGCGCTCCGCCGTCTCCAGCAGGAGGCCCAAAGCCGTCAGCGCGTCCATCAATTCACGAACGGACTTTGCGGGATCGCAGAATTCAAGGGGCCTATCCATGAGGGCCTCATCGATATCACGATGGCCTATCCAGTAGCGGATTTGGCCGCCCAGGGGCAGCCGATAATATTTGCAAAACCTGATCTGGATCAGATTTCTCGTGTGTTTGTCCCAGCATTCTGGAACCGATCTGAGGCCCGTCCGAACATGGCCGGCAAGAACGGCAACTGGCGCATACCGACCGAGAAGGGCCCACAATTCCTGGCGCCTGCGCTGTGGCACCGCGGGCCGACCCCCGGCGAGCTCCTGTCCGAGGAAGATCAATCGATGCTCGCCGTCCTCTCGACGGTCGTTCGATTCAAAAAGGGTCAGGCGATCTACACCCAGGGCGATGAAGCGAAAGCAGTGTTCAATCTCGTCAGCGGCGTTGCGAAGAGCTTCAAGTCTTTGCCGGACGGGTCGCGCCATGTTGTCGGCTTCCTGTGGCCCAAGGACATCTTCGGACTCTCCGAGCAGGGACAGTATGTGAATTCGGCGGAAGCAGTGACGCCCGTCACCGCGTACCGGATTGCGGCCCCCGCTCTCGAGCAGCGCCTGCGACGCGATCCATCCCTGAATTACCAGGTGCTTTGCCGGCTCTGCATGGAGTTGCGCGAAGCGCAGTATCACGCCTTCATCCTCAGCCGCCATCGCGCAGCCCTCTCCAAGCTTGCGCTGTTTTTCCAGATGCTTCTCGCCCATGAGATGGCGCACGAACAGCATTCGGATGATCTTCGTCTCCCGATGACGCGAGGCGATATCGCGGATTTCCTTGGAACATCGTCGGCGGTGGTGACGAGGGCCCTGCGGGCGCTGGCGGATCGGGGGATCGTCGAAATCCTGGATCGGCATCGCGTCCGCATCATGGATCGCGAACGGCTCGAGGAGGTCGCCCTCGAGACGGGGGCCGGACCGGGGAGCAGACAAAGGCGGCACGCGCGTTGATATGGCTCAATATCAGCAGACGACAGGACGCTATGCTCCCGCCCCATTCTTGAAGTGGGGTGCCATGGCTTCCTCGCGCACCGTTTACATCGTCGAGGACGACGACGCCGTGCGCAATGCCATGCGCTTGCTGCTGGAAATCCACGATTACCGGGTCGAAACCTTCCGGTCGGCCGAGGAGTTGCTTGAACGGCAGGTGCAGGCCCTCGAGGGCTGCCTGTTGACCGACCTTGTGATGGGGGGAATGTCGGGGGTCGATCTCATCGAAAATCTTCGCGCACGCGGCGTTAGGATTCCCATGGCGCTGATGTCGGGCCGGCTGCTCACACGGCCTGAGCAGTCCCGGATCGCAGGGATGACCTTTCTTCCCAAGCCGGTGGCGCCGGGCGATTTGTTGGATTGGCTGGAAAGTCTGGAAGACGAATAACCGCGCTGCTGGGAATCGAGCCCGACACGCCGGCTCGCGCGCCGGCGTTGCAATGGACCTCCCGGTCAGCTACCGGGTCCGGGCTATGCCCCAGCTTCCTCTTCTCCGCCTCCGTCCCAAAGAAGGTCGCCGCGTGCGCGGCGGCGCGCCGTGGGTGTTCTCCAACGAGCTGGCGCTCGATGCGGCGGCGAAGGCGCTTGGCCCCGGATCACTCGTGCGGCTGGAAGGCGACGACGGCAAGGCGCTGGGCGTCGGCTATTTCAATCCGCAGAGTCTGATCGCGGTCCGGCTGTTCGAATGTCCGGCCGAAACGAAGATCGATGCCGCGTTCCTCGAAGCGCGGATCGCGCGCGCGCTGGTGCTGCGCGAGAGCCTTTACGATCGTCCCTATTATCGACTCGTGCATGCGGAAGGCGATGGGCTTCCCGGCCTTACCGTCGATCGCTTCGATCGGACGCTGGTCGTGCAGATCACGACGGCCGGCATGGAGAAATTGCAGGAGTCGCTGCTGGCGGCCCTGCAGAAACTGCTCAAGCCTGAAACTATCCTGTTGCGCGCCGATGCACCGGTGCGCGCGCTCGAGGGACTCGAGACTTATGTGAAGACCGTTGAAGGAGAGGCGCCGCATCATCTTGCCGTCGAGGAA
>Ga0335069_10005874_pt1 | contig 17966 bp, 10 predicted proteins | sample Lox_Sample_11_FD_206714 | JGI IMG/M metagenome (GOLD analysis project Ga0335069, IMG submission 206714) | Soil microbial communities from Loxahatchee National Wildlife Refuge, Florida, United States - Lox_Sample_1.1 | ecosystem: Environmental > Terrestrial > Soil > Wetlands | place: USA... | reverse complement strand
ACGCCCATTCCCCTGAAAAGCTCGGCCGCGAGGCCAATCTCTTCGACTGCCCGCTCTCTTACTTCGCCATGCGCGACGCACTTCGCGATCGCAGCGCCGCCTTCCTGGGCACGCTCGAGTTCTTTCCCGAGGAGGGCAAGTACCACGCCGACGGCCACCGCAAGTGCGAAGTGGTGATGACGCCCGAGGAGGCCACCGCCTGCCAGCGGACTTGCCCACGTTGCGGAAAGTTGCTGACCGGCGGCGTCTTGGGCCGGGTGGCGGCCTTGGCGGATCGGCCTGCGGGCTTCCGCCCCGAGGGCGCCAAGCCGTTTTCTAGCCTCGTGCCTTTGACGGAAATATTAGGCGAGGTGTTGGGAGTGGGCGCGGGCTCACAGCGCGTGCGCCGGGCTTGCGAGCAGCTGGTGACCCGCATCGGGCCCGAGCTGACGGTCGTGCAGACCGCCCCCCTGGAGGACGTGGATCGGGTGGGACCGCCGCTGTTGGCCGAGGCCCTGCGCCGCATGCGCGCGGGCGAGGTGAAGTTGCAAGCCGGGTATGACGGCGAATACGGCGTCGTGCGCATGTTCGACGAAGAAGAGCGGCGCCGCCTGCTCGCGCAGACTGCGTTTGCCTTTGTTGGCGCGTCCGGGTTGCAGACCGTCAAACGTACTGTCGAGCCGATCGCGCGGCCGACGGAAAAGGAATCTCCCACGGCGAGCGCGGTCGGGCCCAACCTGGAGCAAGAGGCGGCCATAGCTCATGGACAGGGACCCTTGCTCATCGTGGCGGGCCCTGGCACTGGAAAGACGCGCACCCTGGTCGAGCGCATGGCGCGCCTGCTGCGCGAGCGTTTGGCTGCGCCGGCCGAGATCACCGCCATCACCTTTACCCGCAAGGCAGCTACCGAATTGCGCGAGCGCCTCGCCACGCTCCTGGGCCAGGCCGCCCGTGGCGTGGCCGTGCAAACCTTCCACGGTCTCGCTCTCGATCTTCTGCGCGCGCACGCAGCCGCGGCCGGGCTGCCACCGGGCTTCACGGTTCTCGACGAACCCGGCCGGCGGGAGCTGCTCGACCAGGTCCTCACCAAAATGGCTGGCAACCTGCCGCGGGCGCGCCTCGCTGGCGCTATCTCGCTGGCCAAGGGGGCGCTGGTCGCGCCCAAAGAGGCAGGCCCGGAGCTGGCACCCGTCTACACGGCCTACCAAGAGGCCCTGGCCCGCGCGAGCGCGTTGGACTTCGACGATCTGGTGGCCCGCGCGGTCGGCCTCTTGCAAATCGATCAGACAGCGCTCGCCTGGGCACGCCGCCGCTGCCGTCACCTGCTGGTCGACGAGTATCAAGACATCAATGCGGCTCAGTATCAGTTGCTGCGCCTGCTCGCCCCCGCGGGATGGTCGAACAATCTCTGTGCGGTGGGCGATCCCGATCAGGCGATTTACGGGTTTCGCGGCTCTGACCCGCGCTACTTCGCCTGTTATTGCGCCGACTACCCCGAGGCGCGCACCATCACGTTGGCCCGCCACTACCGTTCCGCCGCGCCCATCCTGGATCTGGCCACTGCCGTGATCGAACGAACGCCTGGCCGCGCCTCGCGTCCGCTGCAGCCCTTGCAGGCCGGCGGCGCGAGCGTCGTCCGACAGGTTCTGGCCGACGAGCGCGCCGAGGCCGATTTCATTGCCGCCGAGATCGAATCGCAGGTGGGTGGCACGAGCTTGCTTTCGCAGGATGCCGGCCGCGCGGCCGAGGGCCACGGCCTGGCCTTTCACCAGATCGCCGTTCTGGTTCGTCTGTCTGCCCAGGCCGACCCCATCGAGGAAGCCCTCGACCGAAGCGGGATCCCCTGCCAGCGCCTGGGCGACGACGCCTTCACGGCGCGCCCGCAGGTGGCCGACATCTTGGCCAGACTGCGCCGCCACATCGAAAAGGACGCGAGCGCCGCGGGCCGTGCTCCCGTCGCCGACCTGCTGGCCACCCTGGTCCCCGACGCCTCGCTCGACCCGAGCCTGCAACGGGCTCTCGATCTCTTGCGTGCCTTTGCCGTGCCCTTTGGCACCGACGCCACCGCCTTCCTTTCCGAAATGGCGGTGGCGCGCGAGACCGATCTGCAGCACCTGCCCCAGAAGGTCGCGCTCCTCACCCTGCATGCCAGCAAAGGTCTGGAGTTCCCCTTGGTCTTCATTGCCGGGTGCGAAGACGGAATCCTGCCCCTGCGCCTGCCTTGGCTGCCGCCGGCCGACCTCGACGAGGAACGCCGCTTGCTTTACGTGGGGATGACCCGCGCGCAACAACGCCTCATCCTGACCGCATGTCATCGCCGCACGGTCGCCGGCCGCACGGTGGAGAATCGCTCCTGCCCCTTCCTCGATCATCTGCCGTCCGGCCTGCTCACCGACTGCCACGCGGCCCCGCGCCGCCGCAAGGCCCGCCAGTTGTCGCTGCTGAAATAGGCTGGCGCTACCGGCGTCGGGCTCAGCGATCGACTTTCGCCGATGCTGCGTCAGGGCCCATGAGCAGCCAGCGCAGGGCAGCCTCACCGAAGACCGCGGGCCGGCGTGGCCGCGCGATGCCTGCTCCCTCGCCTGAGACGCCGAGCCGAAAAGCCTGCCACGCCCGGAGGGCCTCGTACGGTCCAACCGAAGGTGATACCGGGGATCGCTTGTTCAAATGAACTTGCACCGGAGCGGGTATCAGTTAAACTGATACCGTGAACCCAAGAGACACTCTTGCGAGCTTCGACCGGTTTCTGGCAGACCGCGGACTGCGATTCGAGGCGGTCATCGTCGGCGGGGCAGCGCTGCATCTGCTTGGGGTGATTTCCCGTGCGACAAAGGATTGCGATGTCCTGTGGCCGTCGTTGCCCGAGGAGATAGCGAACGCGGCGAGGGCGTTTGCGGCAGCCATACGAGGTCGAGGAGAGGTCTTGGCCGATGACTGGCTGAACAACGGGCCGGCCTCCTTGGCCGCACAACTGCCGGCAGATAGGCGGAATCGTTTGCAGCTCGCCTTCGCCGGCAGCGCCTTGCGGCTGCAGGCGCCCGGCCGCGAAGACCTGCTGCGCTCGAAGCTCTTCGCCCTGTGTGACCGGGGCTTCGACCTCGCTGACTGCCTCGCTCTCGCTCCGACAAAGGAAGAATTGGAGGTACTCCGCCCGTGGCTCGACCTACAGGACGACAATTCAAGTTGGCCCGACCATGTGGGTGAGGTGTTGGCCGATCTCGCCAGGAGGCTTGGACATGGGCTTTAGTCGCGCACGCGAGCGGGCCTCCGCCTTGACGGGCGACGAGCTATCGGCTGCCTTGGCGGGAATTGGCATGAACCTGGCGGTCACTCCAGCGCCGAATCCGAACATAGAAGATGCGCTTCTGTTTGCGTCAATCGAAGGGATGGAAAGGGATGATCTTCGCGTGTTGGCCTTGCTGGTGACCTGGTTGGGCATTCATGTCGCTTGGGTGAACGCGGATCGCTTGGTCACGCTGGTGAGAGCACAGCCAGTGATCCGTGTTCGAGCGTTCTGGGCCGCAGTCGCGCAGTGGTGCACGCGGGACCGACGGCTTGCGCGCCTACGCCGGCTCCATCGCGGGCCGGCGGTGGACCTATTGACTGTGGGAACCGATTTCCAGATCAAGAGGCACGGGGAAGATCCGCGTTTCCAGGGAACGGCCCTGCGTGTGCCTGCGGGCGTGCTGCGCGACCGCCGCGCCGATGTTCTGTCGCCGGCCGAATTGGCGCGCCGTCATCGCACCTATCGCTGCCGCGTGATCATGGGACCGAGCTACCGAGCCGATATGTGGGCAGCGCTCGAGTTGGAGCCCCACCTGACGAGCGCGGAAATCGCGCGCCGCGCCTACGGCTCGTACGCCACGGCCGCGGCCGTGAGACTCGGGTTCGCGCTCGCGGCTTCGAGGTAACCACCGAAGCTCAGTAAGGACGGCTGATCCCGCAGTTGCCCTGGTGCTGAAATAGAGTGCGGGTGCCCAAGGCACACCCTACAGCGTCCCGCGCTCCATGCGCCCCTCGCGCCACAGGGCATCCTCGACCGCGGCGAGCAGGGGTCGCGTGCTTTCGGCGTCGAGCGCGCTTATGCTGACGGCTCCCGGTAGAACAGTGATCTGTTCGCGCATTTCAGGCGACACGAGATCGATCTTGTTGAAAACCAGCAGGCGGGGCGTGCTGGCCAGATCCAGCTCCTGCAGGATGCGCTCGACGGCCGCGATCTGCGCCTCGCGGTCCGGATCCGCGCTGTCCACCACGTGCAAGAGCAGGTCCGCGTCCTGCAGCTCTTCCAGGGTGGCGCGAAAAGCCTGCGCCAGATCCTTGGGCAGATCGCGGATGAACCCCACCGTGTCGGCCAGGATGAGCTCGCGCTCGCGCGGGAAACGCAGGCGTCGCGTGGTCGGATCCAGGGTGGCGAAAAGCTTGTCCTCGACCAGCACGTCACTGCCAGTCAGAGTGTTGAGCAGGGTGGACTTGCCGGCGTTGGTGTAGCCCACGATGCCCACGATGGGCACCGCCCGCTTGCTGCGCTCGGCGCGGCGGCCGGCGCGATGGCGGCGCGTGCGGTCGATCTCTTCCTCCAGCCGGTGCACGCGCTCGCGCGCGCGCCGGCGACCGATCTCGAGCTTGGTTTCACCCGGCCCGCGACCGCCGATGCCGCCCACCAAGCGGCTCATCATGGTGTTCTCCTCTTGCAGGCGCGGCAGCCGATAGCGCAGTTGCGCCAGCTCGACCTGCAGCTTGGCGTCTCGGCTGCGCGCCCGCTGGGCGAAGATGTCGAGGATGAGAATGGTGCGGTCAATCACTTTGAGATCGGTAAAGTCCGCGATGGCGCGCGCCTGACCTGGCGTCAGATCGGGATCGAAGATCAGCACATCCGCGTCGTACTGCATGGCCCGCACCAGGACATCCTCCAGCTTGCCGCGTCCAATGAGGTACTTGGGGTCCGCATCGGGCCGGCGTTGGATGGCCGCGTCCGCGACGAGGATCCCGGCGGTCCGACACAACTCGCGCAGCTCGTGCAGACGACTCTCCGTGCTGCCCGAGGCACGCGTCTGGCGCGACTCCATCACCACCAGCAAGGCGCGCTCGGCTCCCGAGGTCGCGCGCGTGGCGGGCAAGGCCCGGTCGAATTCCTCCTGCAGGGCGCCCACCAGCTCTTCCGGATCGACCGAGGCCCGGTGCAACGGGACCGGCGCCGCCACCGTCCAGGGTGACTGCTTCTCGTGCGGAGGCATGAGATGGGCCAGGTGCAGGTCGGCCGGACGACCGTCGTGGGTCACGCCCACGGCGGCGACCAGATCCAGGCGAAGCAGCGCCAGGTCGACCAAGTCGTCGCGCGAGATGGGCTCGTTGCGCAGATGGGTGTGCACCAAACGCAGACCGCGAAACCGGCCGTGCCCAGCGCGCACGCGCCCCACCTCGGGCAAGGTGAGGCGCGAGGCATCGCCGACCACGACGTGCTCGATGTCCCCCCGGCGGGTCACCAGCACCCCCACTTGGCGTCCGATCTCGCGCGACAGCCCGCACATGAAGGCGGCCAGCTCGCTCGACACCAGCTCGCGTGGCGAGACCCGGCGCCGGTAGATGCGCTCCAGGGCTTTCAGCTCACTCGGCTTGAGGCCGCCGAGGTTACCTGTCACCTCGCGCATCAGCCGTTTCCTAGACCGCTAGAAGGTTGCATAGGTGTCGACCACCAGCGATCCGGATTTTCACCACAGAGCGCACCGAGGCCACAGAGGCCGGAAAGAAGAAAGTTCGGATCTAGGTTCCCCCCTTTTCTCTCCGTCCGTCTCTGTGATCTCTGTGGCCTCAGTGGTGAAATCCGGAGCTGACGGGCTCAGGTCGAGCCCTCGTCGGGTGAGCGCGGCGCGGGTGCCGCCTGGGGGCTGGCCGCCGGGGCGGCGCCGCGATCGTCGAGCAGAGTGAGCGCCACCGCCAAGGCCCGTTTCGCCTTGTCCAGGATCTTGTCGTCGCTGCGTAGTTTCTGGTAGGCGCGCAGGATCTGGTCCTCGAAGTCGGCCAGCTTACCCTCCAGCTCGCTGATGCGATCACGCGCCTGGGCCAGCTTGACCTCGCGGTCGCGCAGGTCGGCCCGTGTGGTGTCAAGCTCCCCTTCCACCCGCACCACGCGCCGACTGATCTCGCCCAGCTCCTGCACGCGGGCCGCCAGCTCGCCCTCGGCGCGTGCGGCGCGGGCCGATGCTTGATCCAGCTCGCCCCGGTGCCGCTCGGCCATCTCGGTCTTCTCGTCGAGATGCCGGCGATCCATGTCGGCCACGGCGGAGTGGTGCTCCTCGTCGCGGGCCTGCAGCTCGCCGCTCCGCCGCTCGTCGGCCGCGGCCAAGTCGGCCGCCTGCCGTGTGGCCGCTTCTTCGAGCTCGCGCTGACGCCGGGCTTCTGCCGCCGCCAATTCGTCTTCCAGCCGGCGACGCAGGGCCTGGATTTCGTTCTTATGGTCGCGCTCCTTGGCTTCCAGTGCCGCCTCGTGCGCCTGGCGCTCGGCCGCCAGCTGCGCGCTCGACTCTTCCTTGAGCGCGGCGAGGGCCTTCTCGTGCTCGCGCCGCACCCGGGTCAGCTCGACGTCGTGGCGATCCTCCAGAGCCGCCAGCTCGTCGGTGGCACGCCGCTGCTGCGCTTCCAGCTCGGCGGCATGCTCCGTCTCCATGCGCGCCTTCTCCGCGCGAAGCTGCTCCTCGCGCGCCGCCTCGGCCGTCTGGCGCTCGTTGGTCATCTGCGCGATCTCGGCCCGGTGCACCTGTTCCATGTCCGAGACGTGGTTCTCCAGGTCTTGCCGGATCTTGTCGAGCTCGGCACGCGCCCGATCCTCGGCGGTCGCCAGGCGCTTGCGTAAGCTCTCGAGCTCGTCTTGCGCCTTGGCCAGCTCCAGGTGGCTGTCGTCGAGCCGCACCTTGAGGGCGCGCTCGCGCTCGACCGCGCGATCCTTGTCCTGGGCAAGAGCGGTCACGCGCTCGCTGGCGTAGACCAGGCTCTTCTCCATGGCCAGCATCTTTTCCTCGAGATCGCGACGCGCGCGTTCGTGCTCGCGAATGCGGTCCTTCTGGTCGAGCATCTGGCGTTCTTTGGCATCGAGAGCATCGCGCAAGTCGAGCAGATCCTTCTCCTTGCGATTGATGGTCTCGCGCAGGCTGAGCAGATCCCGTTCCTTGTGGAAAGGCTGCGCCTGCAGCCGGCTGTTCAAATCCTCCAGCTCGCTCTCCAACCGGCGCTTGTCCTCCTCCAGTTGGTGGATGCGCGCCTGCAGCTCGCCCACCAGCCGGTCGGGGACGTCGGCCGCGGCCAGCGACTCCACCGAGGTATTGTTCACCGCGTCCGGCTCAGGCGGGGCACCCGTTTCGTCAGGGGCTTCGCGCAGCACGCCCGGAGCCGCGTCGACCCGCGCTGAAGGCACGACCGGTTCGGCCGGTGGCACCATTCCCGGCATGGCCAGCCCGCTCGGCGCTGGCTTGGCCTCCGTGGATGGCTCCATCAACTCCGACGCGAGACTGGACGGCGCCACCGTGGTGGCCCGTTGTTCGTCCCAAGATTCCGGTCTGTCGTCGAGGGTGCCCGGGAGAGAAGGCGCGGGCGCGCCCACCGTCGGCGTTTCGTGAATCTCGAGCGCATCGAATGCCGCCTGGGCTTCTTTGTCGAAAATCGCATCCAGGGTGGCGCCCAAAGCGGATGAGTCGCTCGCCTCTGCTTCCATTTCCAGGACCGCGCCGCGAGCGGGAGCGCTGGCAGCGGGAGCGCTGGCCGCGACCGGTGGCGGGGTGGGGATGCGCGCTTCGTCGACAATGTCATCCGCTTCGATGGCAATCTCCGACGACAGCAGCTCGGAGCTCAAGAACATCTCGTCCGTCGAAGGAGCTCCCGAGGCGCCCAACCCCACCAGCTTGTCGACCTTGCGACAAAGCTCGTCGTTATCGAAGGGCTTGAACAGGTATTCGTCGGCCCGCTGCTTGAAGGTCTTATGCTGCTCGAATTTCGCAGGCGGCTCCTCCGATGAAGTCAGGATGAGCGGGATGGTCTTGAGATCCGCGCTGCGCTTGAGCTTGTTGCAGATGGCGTAGCCCACCTTCTTGGGCTCGACCGACACGATGATGAGGACAGGAGGATTCTTGCGGGCCCATTCCACGGCCTCGTCACCATCGGGGATGTTCGTAATCTGGAAACCGTAGGGCGCCAGCGTTGCGGTCAGCACGCGCAGGGCATCCTTGTCAGGCTCCACACAGAGAAGTGTTCTCGTCGCCATGAGACGACGACGTTACTACGGATGGGCCTGCAGTACCAAGCCAGAGCCGCACCCACGCAACGCAACGAGCCGCGTGCCCGCGCCCCCTATCGGATCGCGTTGGCGTAGGCGGGCTCTGCCCACCGGAGCCAACTCACTACCGTTCCAGGTAGACCGTCTCGACCCAGTGGGCTAGCGCATCCTCGTCGAGATCGGCCGTGAACACGTAGGACAGCCCATTGGGTCCATGGTAGGCGGCGGTCGATACCCCCCGGCTGCTGCCCACGTACACGTCGCGCCCGCCCAGAGACCGACGACGCGGACCGAACGCCAGGTCATCGCTATCCGGGAAGACCATCAAGCCCAGGCGATGCCCAGCCGGCACCTGATACACGACATAGGCACCAAAGCGGTCACGCACGTTCACCAATCGGCCGCCCTGGCAGCGGGCCTGGTTGGCCCCCGCCGGCGGAGGCATGGTGAAGTCGAGCTTGCCGCGAAACCAATCGGTGACCGTCGCACAGCTTTGAGACAGGACGTCGAGCGGCACGTCGTGGTGGAAGGTGGACAGGGCCTGCTCGAGCACCGACGACGACGGACTCCGGTGCGGGCCCGCCACCAACAACACGACCGCCGCAGCCGCCGCCATGCTGAAGGCGAAAACGCGCGGGTAGGCCTGCCAGGGCCACTGGCGGCGCACAGGCGGTTCTGCCTCGATAGCCAGGTGAACGCGTTGGCGCAAGCCTTCCGGGACCTCGGGTCTCGGCAGATGGCCGCGCAGCGCCGCCTTGAAGCGCGCTTGCAAACGCGTGGCGCGCGCACACGCATCACAGGCCACCAGGTGCGCCTCGTAGGCCGCCCGGTCAGGCCCCGACAACTCGCCGTCCACGAAGGCGTACATGATGGCATCCGCTTCCGCACAGCTCATGCCCATTACCCCCCCTCCCGCTTGATCTTGCGGAAATCATCCAGATCCACGACCTCCGCCGGATCCTTCTCGGACCCATCGCTCGGACCTTGCTCCGGCACACCATGGATGATTCCGGACTCGACCGCATAGTCGTAGAGCAGCTTCTGCAGCAGCTTTCGTCCGCGATAGAGGCGGCTCATGACCGTGCCCGCCGGGCACTCCATGACCTCGGCAATCTCCTTGTATGACAGGTCCTCCAAGTCAGCCAGGATGACCGGCAAGCGGAACTCGGTCGGCAAGGCAGCCAGGGCCTTCTCCACGTCACGCGAGAGCATGCGGCCGAAGAGCGCGCTTTCGGCGTCGCGCGGGTTCTGACCTTGAAACTGACCAAGGTGCGCGTCGCAGGATTCCGCCTCGCCCAAGATCTCCTGCTCACGCTCCCGCTCGCGGTAGCGGTTACGGAAGGCATTGGTCAAGATGCGCAGCAGCCATGCCTTGCAGTTGGTCCCAGCCTCGAAGCTGTCCCAAAAACGGTAGGCGCGGAGCATGGTCTCCTGAACCAGGTCTTCGGCGTCGCCCTCGGCCCTGGCCATACGCAGGGCCACGCCATAGAGCAGGCGTAGATGCGGCATCACCTCGCGTTCGAAATCAGGCTTGGTAGGAGCAGTGCGAAACAGCATGACGAGGCTACGGTTATTAAACCGTCCCCAATGTCTGATTATTTCCTGGTAACGCCACCCGCGCCAGCGCTCCCCCGCTGATGAAGCGCCGCGTTTAGCACCGGCTATAGGATACTGGCGGGGGTCACCTGAACAAGAAGGCGTGTACTGTCCGCAGACACCGCGGCGTCGCCTGGAGCGGACGAGCCTTTCATATCCAGATAAGTGACCCAGGCCGCGTCAGGGTCGACCCATGCCGAAACCGGACCGACGTGGCCCGAAACGCTGGGCAGGTGTAGCGCCTGTCCGCGGGGGTCGGCATAGGCGTTGAAGCGCACCACCTCTGGCCCATTTGTCCGGACCAGCCCGATGGTGAATTCGTACTTTGCGGGGGCGATCCACGCCAGCCTGGGCATCTGCGAATAGCCGCCGAAGGGCTCCGAAGACAGCACCAGGCTGCTGGTCACCTGAGGGGCGTCGTCTGCCCCGGCATCTGGGGCCGGGTACATGACGGCGAAGTAGGTGCCGCCCCGGGGGCTGTTGTTCTGCCACGCCACAAGGTAGGAGCTATCGAGGCCAGGTGCCGAGACGATCCGGCAATCGCTCACATCGGCCTTCAGCTCGAATTCGTCCGTTTCGCCGATGCCGCCGTTGTCCGTCACGCCGTAACGAATCCACGCAGGCTGGTCCGGGTGGGCCGAGTTGGGGGCCTCGACGAGAGTGATCGCCAGACTCGACCCGTTCTGTGTCGCATCGACACAGCTCCAGAGCGGGACGTTGTTGGGGTCATCGTTGAGGAGCTTCTGCAACTCACCGATCGGCACTCCGTCGGCGCCCAGCACCTGGAAGCTGATGGGCGCGCGTTGCCCCTCCACGCCCCACACGACCAGAGCCACGGTGCCGGCGGGCGAGCTGCTCGCGGCCAGCCGGATGGTGCCCGAGGTGGGAGCCGCCGCAAACGACTCGCCCAGCGTCCGCATGGTGGGCGCCTCCGTGGATCCCAGGTCGTGGATATAGGCGTGTATCTCGTAGCGATCCGTGGTCCCGGTTTGCAGCACGCCAACCGCCGCGACGAGCTGATCACCGGGCGTCGACTTCTGGGTGACAGCGAAGACCGGGCCGAGGGGCTGCCCGCCGGTCGTGGTGGCCGGCTGTTCGGGCAGGACGAACGTGGACTCAGCGGTCAGCTCGCCCATGCCGCTGAGCTGGCCCCAGCGAACGGCTGTCCCATCGAACCCTGCCAGCACAAACCCGTCGCCCGCGCGCAACAGGAGCGCATTCTTGGTAAGCGCCAGGGCCGATTCGGCAAGCGGGAACTGCCCCCTGATGTCGGCGCAAGGTGGCTGATCCAGTCCGCAGCCGGCCGATATCAGCGAGGCAAGCGCCGCGACTGAGCAGGTGACACCCCTGACCTTTAGCATCATCCGGAGAGTCTACACCGGGTTTTGGAAAACCGAGCGCATGCCAGCCAGAGGCGCATCGACCTTGCCCGTCGGTGGACGCGCACCCGCCGCGTTACCTATGACACGTTACGCGGTGGCGCCGTGGCACTTCTTGTACTTCTTGCCGCTGCCGCAGGTGCATGGCTCGTTGCGGCCCACCTTGCGCTGCGCCCTGCGCATGGGCTGCGGATCGGCTGAGGCCTGGGCTTCGGCGGGTGCCGCTCCACCACCCGACTCGACGGTAGGACGCGGGCGGCGCCGCGCCTGCTTTTCCGCCATCTGCTGGGCCGCGGCCTCGCTCTCATCCTGCGCGACCTGCACGTGGTACAGCTTGTTGCACAAGTTGCGGCTGATGCTGGCCATCATCTCGCCGAAGATGACGAAGCCTTCCTTCTTGTATTCCTGCTTGGGGTCCTTCTGTCCGTAGCCGCGCAGCCCGATGCCTTCGCGCAGGGCCTCCATGTTCTTGAGATGCTCGATCCAGCGCTGGTCGATCTCCTCCAACATGAAGTAGCGGAAGAACCTGAGGAAGTTGGGCAACCCATGCCACTCGTCCTCGCGCGCTTCGATGATCTTCTCGATCTGCCCCCAGAGCAGCGCCGCCAATTTCTCGCGCTCCAGCAGGCCTTTGGTTTCGATGGTGGGCTCGAAGCCAAAGCGCTCCTTGATGCCGGCGGATAGGCCCGCGATGTCCCAGTCCTCGGCGTGGGCGCCCTCGGGACAACTCTCGTCAAGCACCTCCTGCAGAACCTCCTCGGACAGGTCCAAGACCCGCTCGCGCTGCTGAATGAGCGACGAGGCCACCCCGCGCGCCAGGCGATCGAGGGTCGCGGTGCGATCCTCCAGCAGGCCAGTCACCTCGGGGTAGCCCCCAAACAGCCGGTACAGCTCGGAGCGGAAGCGGCGTGGATCGAGCGTAGGCGCGACGGCGGCCACGCCTTCCGCGGGCTCCGGTTCTCTGGTCAAGAACTCCGCCAAGCGGCCGAGCAGCGAGCGACATTCGGGCGCCAGACCCGAGATCGTGTGCCTACCCGATGCCTCGGGCGCCAAGGCTTGCTTGCCGGCCTTCTGTTCCGCCTCGGATAGGAGCGGAACGTAGGCCCCTTCCAACACCTGCCGGCGCAGCGCATAGATGGTCTTGCGCTGCTGGTTCATGACGTCGTCGTACTCGAGCAGGCTCTTGCGGATGTCGAAGTTGTGCCCCTCGACCTTCTTCTGCGCGTTCTCGATGGCTTTGTTGATGAAGGGGTGCTCGATGGGAACGTCCTCTTCCATCCCCAGGCGCTCCATCAGACCGGTGATGCGTTCAGCGCCGAAGATGCGCATGAGATCGTCTTCCAGCGAAAGGAAGAAACGCGAGCTACCCGGGTCGCCTTGCCGGCCGGCGCGGCCGCGCAGCTGATTGTCGATGCGCCGCGATTCGTGCCGTTCGGTGCCCAGGATGTGCAACCCGCCCGCGGCCAACACTTCCACGCGTTCGGCGTCGCATTCGCGCTTGCGGCGGGCGTAGGCCTCCTGGAATTTCACGGGGTCCACTTCCGCGCCGGGCTGGCCCGCGGCTTCCGGATCGACATCCGCGCGTGCCATGAACTCCGCGTTGCCGCCCAGAATGATGTCGGTTCCTCGGCCGGCCATGTTGGTCGAGATGGTCACGTGACCCTTGCGGCCAGCCTGCGCGACCACGTGCGCCTCTCGTTCGTGCTGCTTGGCATTGAGCACGCTGTGCGGGATGCCTTTCTTGCGCAGGAGCGACGCCACCACCTCGGATTTCTCCACGCTGATGGTGCCCACCAGGACCGGCTGGCCGCGCCGATGGCAATCCTCAATCTCGGCCAACACCGCGCGGAACTTGCCCCGCTCGTTCTTGTACACCATGTCGTGGTGATCCCGGCGAATCATGTCCCGGTTGGTGGGGATGACCGTGACGTCCAGCTTGTAGATCTTGGCGAACTCCTCGGCCTCGGTGTCGGCGGTTCCCGTCATGCCGGCCAGCTTCTTGTAGAGGCGGAAGTAGTTCTGGTAGCTGATGGTGGCCAGGGTTTGGTTTTCTTCCTGGATCTGTACGCCCTCCTTGGCTTCCACCGCCTGGTGCAGGCCATCGGACCAACGGCGGCCCGGCATCTTGCGCCCGGTGAACTCGTCGACAATGATGATCTCCCCGTCTTCGACGAGATAATTGACGTCGCGCTTGTACAATGTGTGGGCGCGCAGGGCCTGGGTCACGTGGTGCAGCCAGGCGATGTTCTGCGGGTTGTAAAGATTGCCCACGTTCAGCTTGCTCTCGACTCGATCCACCCCCGAGTCGGTCAGCATGGCCGAATGCGCCTTCTCGTCGACGGTGTAGTCGATGTCTTTGCGCAGGGTCGGGATGATGCCGTTGACCCGGGCGTATAGATCCGCGCTTTCTTCGGCCGGGCCCGAGATGATGAGCGGCGTGCGCGCCTCGTCGATGAGAATGGAGTCGACCTCGTCCACGATGGCGTAGAAGAGGTCACGCTGCACGTAGCGCTCGATGGACTCCTTCATGTTGTCGCGCAGATAGTCGAAACCGAACTCCGAGTTGGTGCCATAGGTGATGTCGCACTGGTAGTTGCGTTGTCGTTCGCCATCACTCAGCCCGTGCACGACCACGCCCACGGACATGCCCAGGGCCTTGTAGATGCGGCCCATCCATTCGGCGTCTCGGCGGGCCAGGTAGTCGTTGACCGTGATGAGGTGCACGCCCTTGCCGGCCAGCGCGTTCAAGTAGATGGCCAAGGTGGCAACCAGGGTCTTGCCTTCGCCGGTCTTCATTTCGGCGATGCAGCCCTTGTGCAGCACCATCCCGCCGATGAGCTGGACGTCGAAGTGACGCATGTTCAACACGCGCCGGCCCGCTTCCCGGCACACGGCGAAAGCCTCAGGCAGAAGGTCGTCGAGCGTCGCGCCTTGCGCCAGCCGCCGGCGGAATTCGGGCGTCATGGCGCGCAGCTCCTCGTCGGACTTGGTCAGCAGGTCCTGCTCGAGGCTGTTGATCTGGGCAACGAGCGGACGCAGTCTCTTCAAGACGCGCGCGTTCTTCGTACCGAAGATCTTTTTTGCGATGTAGCTGAGCAAGGGGGTCCTTCCGGCCCCGCGCTGTGCGGGACCAGATTAAGTTATGGCGGCAAAGCCCCGCGAGCAAGTCGCGTTGATCTACCCAGGAATGCCTAACTGATTCTGGGGGTCGCCCCACGCAACCTCCGAGCCTGGGCCTGACAGCCTCTGGGGAAGTTAGGAAGGCAGGAATGTGGAGAAACAGGACCCGGACTGGGTAGGCAGATGAAGCGCCACTTTGCGGTGGTTCGCGCCTATCTGCGGGCGACTGGCCGTGAGCACGCACTGATCTTGAGCTTCGCCAAGCCGACCGTCGAAATCAACGCATCCCGACCTCCGAATGGGCCATAAGCTCATGGTTTCCTGGCTTCCTTAGAAATCTCTTCAGAGGTCTCTTCCGACAAGCCTTTCTATCCAGCGGCCATCAGGGCCCGCTCGGCCGCCGCGCGCTCCTCCGGGGTATCGACCTCCAACCAGCCATGCCCGCTGATGTCTCGACACAGGGGAGCCGCGTCGGTCTCGGCCAGGCGGGCCAAGATGCGTTCGACGTGAATGGCGCGCCCCTCCTGGGCCAGGGCCGCATCGGCTGTCTGCCAGTAGCGTGCCAGCGCCGCGGCAGGCACGCGGGTCATGCCCACGTACCCCGCGTCGAAGCCAGTCAGGGTCTTGGCAATCCGGCGCACACGGCCGTCTGGGGTGCGCTCGACCTTCATGTCGTCGCCCCCCAGCTTGCGGTCCGTGTCGATGAAAGCCGTGACCTCCGCCACCTCCGGTGCAACCACATCGGCAATCGCCGGCCGGTAGATGTGGTCGACGTTGAGCAGGAGAAAGCCCTGGAAGATGAGCGGCCGCGCCCGCAGAAGCGAGATGAGGTTCCCGTCGCGAAAACTGGTGTTCTCCACCAGATCGATCGACAGACCCGCCAAAGCGGGGCTGGAGGCCCGGTCCTGCTCGAGCGCCCGCGCCACCAGTGGGAAACCATAGCCGGCGACCACCACCACCTGTGCCGGTCGCAGGCGGGCGACAAACTCCAGGGCGTGGAAAAGCAGGGGCTTGCCCGCCACACGGATCAGGGCCTTGGGAATGTCCTTGGTCAGCGCACCCAGTCGGCTGCCCAGACCCGCGGCGAGCAGCACAACCTGCATCGGCGGCACTAGCCGGCGACGGCGACCAACGATTCCGGCAGAAGCCCCAGGACCTCGGCGAAGCGATGAATCACCGGTACCCCTGGGAAACGCAGAGCGAAGCGCTCCTTGGCGAAGGTCCCGGCCAGACCCACGAAAGGAATCTTCGCCAGGTAGGCAATCTCGCCATCGTGCAGGGAATCGCCGACGAACAGCATCTCCTGGCGATCCACGCAGAACTGGCGCTCGGCCAACTCGATGTGCGGCCGGCCTTTGGCCAAGCCACCGCCGTAACCCATCACGAGGTCAAAGGGGAACCCCGAAAGACGGGCGAAACTTTCCACGTTCTCGCAGCCGTTGTTGGAAGAAACCGCGATGCGCACGCCACGGGCTCGCAGATTGCACAGGGCCAGACGCGTGTCCTCGGGCATGCGCGCGGCGCTGCAACGGCTGGGTTTGCGGCCTTCGAACAAGTCAGAAGCGCCGGAATTACGGGGATCCCCCGGAAAGATATCCTCGAGTTGCTCGATGAACGGCAAACCGCAGGTGGCGAGATACAGCTCGCGGCCCAGGACACGCGGGATGCCGTAAATACCCGTCATGACCTCGGTGGCTAGATCGGCCAGCACGGGCATGGTATCGATGAGCGTCCCGTCGAGATCACACAGCAGGACCTTGGGCGTGGCCAGGCTGGCCAAACGCCGTGGCGGCGCCGAAATGGAGATCCGGAGGTCTGGCCTGGTCGCTGTTGCTGTCGTACCTTGCATCACACTCTCAGCTCAAGCAAGCGGCGCGCCAGGCGACGCGCAGGTCTAAGTTACCGGAAGGACTGACCCAAAGTTTCCGAACCACCAGCGTGTGTTAAGAATTCACCACATGACGTGGTGAGAGTTGAACAGGGCGTCGTGGTGTCTGACGAAACCGGGGAATTGGGCTCTACTGACAGGCTAGAACCCTGCTGATATCCTGACCAAGTGCTCTGTGTGCATTGCGGTGAAGACCACCCCTCCGACGCCGGCCATTGCCCCCTCACAGGCAAGGAGACAGGCGCACCCTTCCCGTCCAGCGGCCTGGGCATAGGCCACATCCTCGAAGGAAAATACAAGATCATTCGCGAGATCGGCCGGGGCGCCATGGGCGTCGTCTATGAGGGGTTGCACATCGCGCTCGACGTTCGAGTGGCGGTCAAGACACTGCGCCAGGAGATGAGCAACGATCCCGACCTGGCCACCCGCTTCGAACGCGAGGCCCGCGCCGCCAGCACCATCGGACATCCGCACGTGATCAACGTGTTCGACTTGGGCCGCACGCCGGATGGGTTGCTCTTCATGGTCATGGAGCTGCTCGACGGCAAGTCGCTCGCCACCATGCTGCAAGAGCGCCCGCTCATGCCGGTTCCCCTGGCGGTGGACCTCATCACGCAAGTCTTGCTCGGGCTGGCAGCCGCCCACCAACACGGCATCGTCCATCGCGACCTCAAGCCCGACAACATCTTCGTCATCAACCGGAAGGAACGCCCCAACTTCGTCAAGATCGTCGACTTCGGCATCGCCAAGAAGCTCTCGCCCCGTCAGCCGGGCCAGGCCGGTTTCGCCGCCGGCGGAACCATGGTGGGCACCGTGATGGGCACACCGCTCTACATGGCGCCCGAGCAGGCGATCGGGCAAGTGGAGAAGATCGACCACCGGACCGACCTTCACGCGGTCGGCGTCGTCCTATATGAGATGCTATGCGGCCGGACACCCTTTCAGGGCCAGGGGTATTCAGCCATCCTCGGCTCGATCCTCGAAGGCAACTACCCGCCGCCACGCACGATCCGGCCCGACGTGCCCCCCCATATCGAGGCGGCCATCGCCTGCGCCCTCGACCGCGACATCGAAAAGCGGTTTTCCTCGGCGGACGCCATGCGCGCCGCGATCAACGGCGGCAACGCCCCGGCGATCTCCGCACCCGCCGCGGTTGGCTCCGACGCGGCCGGTGACGGACTGTCGCTAAGATTGGCCACCCTCGACGGGCAAGAAGCCCCGGCGCCCGGCATCGCCCTGCTGGAAAACATTCCCCCTCCCCAGCCGGCCCGTCCCCTTCCCGGTGGACGGCCACGCCCGGCGCGCAGTCCAGGAGGCGACCCCTTTGCGCCCCCGCCGGAGCAAGAAGCTCCCCTCGAGCTGGGCGGCACGCGCTGGGGCTCTTCGCCCCAACCACGCCCGCTGGCACGTGGCGATGCCGAGGGACCGCCTCGAATGGAGCGCCGGCGCAGGTCGGAAGACGAGGGCCCTCGCCGACCGGCCACCAGCGGGCGACCGGCCAGCCGCGAGCTCGATGCCGACGCCCCGGAGCTGACGCGCCCGCTCGACGAGGCGCCGCCCCCTCCACTGGCCGAGCGGCCGCGCGCCAGGCCGCCGACCCCGGGCACCTTGGCACCCGAGCCGATTTTTTCCGCGCGAACCCGTCGCCTGCTGGTCAGGTTGGCGATCGCCCTTGCCGCGCTGGTCGCGGCGCGGGTCGGCTACCATTTCTGGCAAGCCTCCTCGCGGGAACACTTGGCCC
>Ga0335069_10005873_pt1 | contig 17966 bp, 15 predicted proteins | sample Lox_Sample_11_FD_206714 | JGI IMG/M metagenome (GOLD analysis project Ga0335069, IMG submission 206714) | Soil microbial communities from Loxahatchee National Wildlife Refuge, Florida, United States - Lox_Sample_1.1 | ecosystem: Environmental > Terrestrial > Soil > Wetlands | place: USA... | reverse complement strand
ATCACGGCCGGCACCCCTGCCGCCTTTAAGGAGAGGGCCGGCCGTCGGCGACCAGCGGGAACCTCAGACGTGGAAGGATTCACCGCACCCGCACCGGCCTTTCTCGTTCGGATTGCGGAACACGAAGCCCGACTGCAGCTTGTCCTCGACGAAGTCCATTTCGGTGCCGAAGATGAACATCGACGCCTTCGGATCGATCAGGATCGTGACACCCTCGACCTCGACCGCCTCGTCCGCCGGGCCCTTGGCGTCGGCGTATTCGAGCGTGTAGCTGAGGCCCGAGCAGCCGCGCGAGCGCACGCCGATGCGCACGCCGACCGACGGCTTGCCGCGCTTCTCCAGCAGGGCCTTGACCCGCGCCACCGCCGCCGGTGTCACGGTGATCGCGGCCGGCCGCGCGCGCGCCGGGCGCTTGGCCGGTGCTGCGGTATCCGACTTGAGCGGTACTTGGACTGTGTCGTTCACGGCGTCCTCTTACTCGTAACCCCTGTTACTCCGCTGCTTTCGCACCCTGCGTCTTGGCCTTGTAGTCGGCGATCGCGGCCTTGATGGCGTCCTCGGCCAGGACCGAGCAGTGAATCTTCACCGGCGGCAGCGCCAGGTGCTGGGCAATCTGCGTGTTCTTGATCTGCGCCGCCTCGTCCACCGACTTGCCCTTGACCCATTCGGTGACCAGCGAGCTCGACGCGATCGCCGAGCCGCAGCCGAAGGTCTTGAACTTCGCGTCCTCGATGATGCCCTCGGCGTTCACCTTGATCTGGAGCTTCATCACGTCGCCGCAAGCGGGCGCGCCCACGAGCCCGGTACCGACCGCGGGGTCGTTCTTGTCGAGCGACCCGATGTTGCGCGGGTTCTCGTAGTGGTCGACGACCTTTTCACTGTACGCCATGTTCTATCGCTCCTTGGATGCGGTGGGCTTATACCACGGTCAGTGGGCGGCCCACTTGATCGATTTGATGTCGATTCCCTCTTGGGCCATTTCCCAGAGAGGGCTCATGTTGCGCAGCTTCTGCACGGCCTCGATGATGCGGTCGGCCGCGTAGTCGACCTCGTCCTCGGTCGTAAACCGGCCGAACCCGATGCGCAGGCTCGTGTGCGCCAGATCCTCGGTCACCCCGAGCGCCCGCAGCACATAGGACGGCTCCAGCGAGGCCGAGGTGCAGGCCGATCCCGAGGACACGGACAAATCCTTGATGCCCATCATCAGCCCCTCGCCTTCGACATAGGCGAAGCTCAGGTTGAGGTTGCTCGCGAGACGGTTCTTCAGGTCGCCATTGAGGTAGACCTCGGGCAGCCGGTCGGTGATCCGCTTGTAGAAACGGTCGCGCAGCTTGCCGACACGCTCGGTGTCCTGCGCCATCTCGCGCTTGGCGATCTCGGCCGCGGCCCCCAGCCCCACGCACAAGGGGGCGGGCAAGGTGCCGGAGCGGAAGCCGCGCTCCTGGCCACCGCCGTGGATCAGGGGGACCAGGCGCACGCGCGGGCGCCTCCGGACATAGAGAGCGCCGATGCCCTTGGGTCCATAGATCTTGTGACCCGAGATGCTCATCAGGTCGATCTTCATCTCGTTCACGTCGAGCGGAATCTTGCCGAAGGCCTGGGCGCAGTCGGTGTGGAAGAACACGCCGCGCGCCCGGCAGATCTCGCCGATCTCCTTCAGCGGCTGCAGCACGCCGATCTCGTTGTGGGCCCCCATCACCGAGACGACGACCGTCTTGTCGGTGATCGTCTTCTTCAGGAGCTCGAGATCGAGGAGGCCGTCCTGCTGCACCGGCAGATAGGTCACCTCGAAGCCCTGCAGCTCCAGGTGCCGGCAGGTGTCGAGCACGCATTTATGCTCGGTCACCAGCGTGATGATGTGGTTCTTCTTGTCCTTGTAGAAATTGGCAACGCCCGAGATCGCGAGGTTGTTCGATTCGGTGGCGCCCGAGGTGAAGACGATCTCGCGCTCGTCGGCGCCGATCAGGTCGGCCACCTGCTTGCGCGCGGTCTCGACCCCTTCCTCGGCCTCCCAGCCATGGGTGTGGTTGCGCGAGTGGGGATTGCCGAACTTCTCGAGGAAATAGGGCATCATCGCCTCGAGCACCCGCGGGTCCATCGGCGTGGTCGCCTGGTAGTCGAGATAGACCGGCCGCTTGGGCGCGTTCGAACCGCGCGCTGTCTCTGCATCTTTCGTCGTCGTCATCGCCGTCATCACGTCTTCTTCCTCTTGTTCATGCCGCGGGGGCCGGAGAGCCGGCCCGGTCCGCGAAAAGCGAGCGGCTGCGCGCGCGCAGGACCGCCCACGCATCCACCAGGTGATCGATATCGTCCGCCGTCGTGCGCCAGCCGAGGCTGATGCGGATGGCAGTCTTCGTAAGCTCCGGGGCTACTCCCATCGCGCGCAGCACGTGCGACGGCGCAACCTTTCCCGAGGAACAGGCGGACCCGGCGCTCACCGCAACCCCGGCCAGGTCCAGCGCCATGACCTGCGTCTCGGCCGCGATCCCCGGCAATGCGATGCAGCTCGTGTTGGGCAGCCGGCTGGAACCGGATGCGAACACCACCGCTTCGGAGGCGGCGCGCAGGAGGCGGGCCTCCATCTCATCGCGCACCCGGGCGAGGTCCTGCATCGCAGGAAGATCCTCGCGCGCCAGACGTGCCGCCACGCCGAAGCCGCGGATGGCGGCCGTATTCTCGGTGCCGGCGCGCCAGCCGCGCTCCTGGCCGCCGCCCACGAAGAGCGGCCGGACGTCCACGCTGCCCGCGACCACGAGCGCCCCGATCCCTTGCGGGCCGCCGAGCTTGTGCGCCGACAACGCGAGCGTGTCGGCGCCGAGGCGTGCCACGTCGATGTCCATCTTGCCGGCCGCCTGCACGGCATCGCAGTGGACGAGCGCGCCGTGCGCGCGCGAGAGAGACGCAACCTGCGCCACGGGCTGGATGGCTCCGGTCTCGTTGTTGGCGAGCATGACCGCGACCAGGGCGGGGCGCGCATCGCGCTCGAGCATCGCCTTGAGCGCGGACAGATCGACTTCGCCGCGGCTGTCCACCGGCACGATCTCGGCGCCGGCTGCTGCCTTGAGCACGGAGTCGTGCTCGACCGCCGAGACGACGAGGCGCCGGCCGCGGCCGAGTGCCGCGAGCGCCAGATTGTTGGCCTCGGTGCCGCCGCTCGTGAACACCACCTGGTGAGGGGCTGCATTCACCAGCGCCGCCACCTCCTCGCGCGCCGTTTCGATCGAGCGCCTGGCCAGCCGGCCGAAGCGGTGGACCGAGGACGCGTTGCCGCATTCGGCGAGCGCCGACGTCATGGCCTCGATCACCGCCGGTTTGAGCGGTGCCGTCGCGTTGTAGTCGAGGTAGACCGGACGGGTCATGACGCCTGGGACTTCCTACTCCGCCGCCGTCGCCTGGACGTCGGCCGGGGCCGGCCCGGCGCCGTCATGTGCGATGACGCCGCTGGTGCCGAGGATGCGACGGTTGCAGATATCGGCGAGGGTCACCGAGCTCAGGTACAGATGGATCTGGTTGCCGAGCTCTTCCCACAGATCATGCGTGAGGCAGCGGCTGCGATTGCTGCGGCAGCCCGCGGGCGAGCCGGGCGCGCAGCGGGTGGCGCGGATCGGCTCGTCGACCGACAGGATGATGTCGGAGATGCGCGATTCCTCGATCGGGTGCGCCAGGAGGTATCCGCCGCCGGGGCCGCGCACGCTCTTCACGAGACCGCCCTTGCGCAGCTTCGCGAACAGCTGCTCGAGATAGGAGAGCGAGATCTCCTGCCGCTCGGCGATGTCGGCGAGCGCCACGGGCTGGCCCTTGCTGTTGCTCGCGAGATCGACCATCGCCATGACAGCGTACCGGCCTTTGGTGCTGAGTTTCACGGGTGTGTCTCCTTCGCGAAAACCTAGAGGCGCTCCAGCAGCGTGCGCGAAACCGCGTCCGTCTGCTGCGGGGTGCCGTCGACCTGGCCACGCAGTGCCGTCACCATGCCTTCGAGCTCGACGATCCGCGCGCGCAACGTCGCGATATCGCCGCACATCGCATCGATGGCGCGCGCCACCGGATCGGGAAGGTCGGGGTCCTGGCCGTAGGCGCAGAAATCGGAACGGTCCTGCTTCGCGGCGCGCACCACCTGGCGGGCCGGCACGCCGACCATCGTGGCGCCGGCGGGGACGTCCTTGAGCACGACGGCATTCGAGCCGATGCGGGCCCCATCGGCCACGGTGATCGGCCCGAGGATCTTGGCGCCGGCGCCGCAGATCACGTTGTTGCCGAGGGTCGGATGGCGCTTGCCCTCATCCAACGAGATCCCGCCCAGCACCACACCCTGGTAGAGAGTCACGTCGTCGCCGATCTCGGATGTTTCTCCGATCACGACCCCCATGCCGTGATCGACAAAAAGCCGCCGGCCGATCTTGGCCGCGGGGTGGATCTCGATTCCCGTCAGCCCGCGCGCCAAATGCGAGATCAGGCGGCCGAGCAGCTTCCAATTGTTCCGCCACGCCGCGTTGGCGAGCCAGTGGAGTGCCACCGCATGCAGTCCAGGGTAACATAATACCACTTCCATCCTGGACCGCGCGGCCGGGTCGCGCGTCAAAATGGCGTCAATCTCGTCTGCAAGACGCTTGAAGATCATGGCTTCGACTTCCTATTATGCGCCCGCAATTGCCCGCGAAAATTTGCCCCCAAATCCACAGACCCGAGCCTGGCACCGCAAGAGCCTTTTGCAACATAGTTTCTCCTACTTACCCGGTCAAGAATAATACCTAAGCGCGTTTCTCAGAAAAGAAATCAAGGTCCGTTTGATGTCCGCCCGAGATAACCTATTTGTAACGTCAGGTATTTACCCCGAGCCCGGCCTCATGTGCGCCAGTCTTATTGATGTAGGTCCCCATGCCTGAAGTGATCATCAACGGCGCCGAAGGGCGGCTGGAAGGCCGCTACACGCTTGCCAAGGGCGAGCGGCGGCCAATCGTCCTGCTGCTCCACCCGCATCCGCAGCACGGCGGGACGATGCACAACAAGATCGTCTACGCGCTCAACCAGATCTTCGTGCGCCAGGGCTTCTGCACCTTGCGCTTCAACTTCCGCGGCGTCGGCCGCAGCCAGGGCTCGTTCGGCCGCGGCGAGGGCGAGCTCACCGATGCGGCTTCGGCCCTCGACTGGCTGCAGTCCTACAACCCGAACGCCGGCCAGTGCTGGATCGCGGGCTTCTCGTTCGGCGCCTGGATCGGCATGCAGCTCCTGATGCGCCGCCCCGAGATCGACCGGTTCATCTCGGTCGCACCGCCGGCCAACATCTACGATTTCGGCTTCCTCGCCCCCTGCCCGTCCTCCGGCCTGATCGTCCAGGGCGACAAGGACGACGTGGTGCCCGAGGAATCGGTGAAGAAGCTCGCCGAAAAGCTCGGCAAGCAGCGCGACATCGAGGTCGATTTCCGCGTCATCAAGGGTGCCAACCACTTCTTCACCGACCGCATGGACAAGCTCGACGCGGTCGTCGAGGACTATGTGGAGACGGCGATGGCCCCGGCCCCGCCGGCCAAGCCCGTCAAGCCGGCCACGCGCGAGAAGGAAAAAGAGAAGACCGCCGCGAAATAGCGGCGGTCGGGTCTCTACTCCGCAGGCGCCGATGAGCGCCCGGCCGCGGCCATGGCGTCGGACCGCCCGAAGGTCGGCGACAGCATGACCCCGATGCCGGCGGTCGCAACGCCGACCACGAGCATCGGCAAGGCTCCGGTGAGGAACGACGGCAGTGCCGTCCAATGTCCGGCGAGCGCCATCCCGCCCAGGAGCGGGCCGGCCATCCCGCCGACGCGGCCGATCCCCATGGCCCAGCCGAGGCCCGTGGCCCGCATCCGCGTCGGATAGATCATCGAGCACAGCGCGTGCAGGCCGGCTTGTGCCGCGACCACGCCGGCTCCGACGAACACCATCGCCGCGTACACCCACCAGGACGCGAGATCAATCTCGCCCAAGGCCGCGACCGAAACACAGGCGAGGATGCTGGTGATCGTGATCACGATCGGCCCGCCGAACAGGTCGATGAGCCGGCCGTAGACCAGCATCGCCGTGAGACCGCAGATCGAATAGAAGGAGGTCACGGCCGCGGCGCTTTCCAGCGACAGGCCGCCGAAATTGTGCAGGAAGATTGGCAGGAAGGCGCCCAGCAGACTGATCACCAGGATGTTCATGAAGTAGGCGAGCCAGATCAGCACGGTCAGCGGCGCCCGGCGCTCGCGGAACAGCGCCAACAGCGGCAGGCCCGCGGCATGGGGTTCATCGAGCACGAAGCGCTCCTGGCCCGTCAACGAGAGGCCGGGATCCATGCGGCGCAGAACACCGGCGATCCGGGGATCGTGGCCATCGCGCAGCACGCAGAACCGGATCGATTCCGGCAGGAACAGGTAGAGCAGCACGGCGATCACGAGCGGCACCAGGCCGCCCACCCAGAACGCGCTCTGCCATCCGTACTGCGTGACGAAAAGGGCCGTGACACCGCCGCCGGCGGCGACCCCGCCGACGTAGCCGATGAACATCCAGTTCACCATCGTGGCGCGCAGCCGCTCGGGTGCGAACTCGACGGTCATCGCGACCGAGTTCGGCAGGATGGCGCCGAAGAAGATGCCGGCGATGAAACGGAGCCAGATGATCTCGGCGACCGAGGACGCCTGGGTCGTCGCGAGGGTCAGGAGGCCGAGCAGCACCGCGGACGTCAGCAACGTCCGGCGGCGCCCGAACCGGTCAGCGAGCATGCCGGCGCACGAGGCGCCGATCGCGATGCCCACGCTTTGCAGCGCGAACACCGGCACGATCGCGGCCGGCGACACGCCGAATGCCTGGGCGAGCGGCCGCAGGATGAACCCCACGACGAAGGCGTCATAGCCGTCCGCGACCATGATCAGCGCGCAGAGCAGCATGACCGTGACCTGCGTCCCGCCGACGCGCCGCCGGTTGATGAAATCGCTGACGTTGAACACCGTCTCGGCCATGGGTGCCTCCCTCGTGGCCCCGGATCGGGGCCTTGTTTCTTGTGAGCCGGATTGCCCCACGCCGCGGCGCCGGCGTCAAGGGTGGGCTTCGAGTGGGCAGCTTCAGGCGGCCGCCTTTGGTCGCGGGAAGAACCGCCCGCCCTGCATCGGCTCGCGCACGCCGGTGGTGGTTGGGAAGCTGAGCGGCAGGCCCCGCCGGGAGCGCACCGCCAGATAGGCGAACGCCTGCGCCTCGAGCGCGTCGCCGTCCCAGCCCACGTCCTCGGCGGCGCGGATCGGAACACCGCCCATGACCTCGCGCAGCGCCCCCATCAGGCTCGGATTGCGCCGCCCGCCGCCGGTGATGATCCACTGCCTGGGGTTTTGCGGGAAATGGCGGCGCGCCAGGGCTGCGGCCTCGGCCGTGAACCGCACCAGGGTCGCAGCCCCGTCCTCGGTCGACAGCTTCTCGACCGGTGCCGGATCGAACGCGTTGCGGTCGAGCGACTTGGGCGGGCGGCGGGCGAAGTAGTCGTGGCCGAGAAGGCGCTCGATCACCGCCCGATCGACCTGGCCGCGCGCAGAACACGCGCCATCCTCGTCGCGCGCCTGTCCGGTCCGCGCCAGCATCCAGTCGTCGATCAGCGCATTGCCGGGCCCGGTGTCGAACGCCAGCAGGTCGGCGCCGTTGGCGCCCGAGGTGCCGATCCATGTCACGTTCGCGACCCCGCCGATATTGAGGACCGCGAGCGGCCGCTCCAGCTCCGACGCGGCGGCGAGGGCCCGGTGGAAGACCGGCACGAGCGGCGCCCCCTGCCCGCCCGCGGCGACGTCGGCGCTGCGGAAATCGGCGACCACGTCGATGCGCGTGCGCGCCGCCAGCAGGGCCGCATCGCCGATCTGCCAGGTCACGCGGTCCTCGGGCCGATGGACGATGGTCTGGCCGTGAAAGCCGATCAGGTCGATCTCGGCCGCGGTACTGCCGCTCTGCTTCAGGAGCGCCGCCACCGCCTCGGCGTGCGCCACGGTCAACGAGCGCTCGATCGCCGTCACCGGGTGGCGGCCGCCCAAGGCCCGGCGCAGCCGCTCGCGCAGGCTCTTCTCGTAGGGAACGGTCAGCGCCGGCCCGGCACGCATCCTGCCCTCGCCGTCGGTCTCCACCAGGGCCGCGTCCACCCCGTCGAGCGAGGTGCCGCTCATCATGCCGATCGCCCGCCACAAACGTTTCGAATCGGAGGTCATACGATCAATTGTCGCGCAGGCGAGCGCCATGGTAAACGACCCGCTATGACCGGGTTCCGCTCCGAGTTCCTGACGGCCGTCGCATCGCGCGGCTTCGTCCACCAGATCACCGACCCCGACGGGCTCGATGCCCGCGCCCGCGCCGGCGTGGTGCCGGCCTATATCGGCTTCGACTGCACGGCGGACTCCCTCCATGTCGGCAGCCTGATGCAGATCATGATGCTGCGTTGGCTTCAGAAGACCGGGCACAAGCCGATCGTGTTGATGGGCGGCGGCACCACCAAGGTGGGAGACCCGTCGGGCAAGGACGAGGCGCGGCAGTTGCTCAGCGAGGACCAGATTGCGCGCAACATCGCGGGCATCAAGTCGATCTTCGGCAAGTTCCTGACATTCGGCGACGGGCCGACCGACGCGGTCATGCCGAACAACGCCGACTGGCTCGACAAGCTGCTCTATATCCCGCTCCTGCGCGACATCGGCCGGCACTTCTCGGTCAACCGCATGCTCTCGATGGATTCGGTCAAGCTGCGCCTCGAGCGCGAGCAGCCGCTCTCGTTCCTCGAATTCAACTACATGGTCTTGCAATCGTACGACTTCGTGGAGCTGGCGCGGCGCTACGACTGCGCGCTGCAGATGGGCGGATCCGACCAGTGGGGCAACATCGTCATGGGCGTGGAGCTGGGGAGGCGCGTGGCCGACAAGGCGCTGTTCGGCCTGACCACCCCGCTCATCACCACGTCCTCGGGGGCGAAGATGGGCAAAACCGCGCAGGGCGCGGTGTGGCTCAACGCGGACCGGCTGAGCCCCTACGACTACTGGCAGTTCTGGCGAAACACGGAGGACGAGGACGTCGGCCGCTTCCTGCGTCTGTTCACCGAACTGCCGCTGGAAGAGATCGCACGCCTGGAAAAGCTGAAGGACGCCGAGATCAACGAAGCGAAGAAGGTGCTTGCGACCGAAGCGACGCGGCTGTGCCACGGCGAAGGGGCTGCGCAGCAGGCGGCGCAGACCGCACAACAGACCTTCGAGCAGGGCTCCGCGTCTGCCGGCCTTCCGACAGTCGATGTCCCCCGCGCCGAGCTCGAGAAGGGCCTTGCCGCCTACGAGCTGTTCCGCCGCGCGGGACTGGCCGCCAGCAACGGCGAGGCCCGGCGCCTCGCCGCGCAGGCGGGGCTCAGCGTCAACGATGAGACCGTCCAGGATCCGGCGGCCTCGCTCACCGTCGGCCATATCGGCCGCGACGGCTTCATCAAGCTCTCGCGCGGCAAGAAACGCCACGTCCTGGTCAGGGCGGTTTAACCGGCGCCGCGTCCTTCGGTTGGTCGCGTTCGATCTGCTTTTCGGATTCCGGGGTCGCATCGGTGGCCGACGTACCGCCCATGCCGCCGAACAGGTTGCGCAGGAAGCCCGGCGCCAGGGTCGATAGTGGATTGACCGACACCTTGGGGTCGCCGAGCGGCCCGCTCACCTTATACGTGGCGGCAAACAGCCCGCCCCCGCCGCCGGTCAACAGATTGCCGATCAGCGGGATCTTGCTCGGCAGGCTATTGAGCGCGTTCGCCGGCACGATCGTGCCGGTGAGATCGATCGTATCGCCCTCGATGTCGATGCTCCCGTTGGCCGTGACGCCGATCGCGGGCCCTGCGCTGCGCGCATTCGTGAACTCGAGGCGCGGCCCGTAATAGGCGAAATCGGCGTCGAGCTGGGAAAAGCCGATGCCCTCCCCGCGCAGAGAATCGACGACCCCGGTCAGGAGCGCCACGCTCAGCACGCGCGCGAGGATGGGAGCCCCGACCACGCGGTAAGCGCTCATGTTCAGATGGCCGACGATCGGCTGGCCCGCGCGCGCCGTGTCGGTGGCGCCGTGGATCACGAGGCGGCCGCCGACCACGTTCGGCGTGACTCCGTCGGCGCGCAGGAACGCGCCTGCGTCGTCGGCCACCATGTCGAGGCTCTGGTGCCCGTCCTCGAACATCTGCAGGGCAAGGGCCGCGTGGCTTTTGGCGTTCGGATCGTCGCTGGTATCCGCCTGCAGGTCCGCGGTGAGCCAGCGCTCCGGGCCGCGGCGCCCGACGAAGCTGACCCGGCTCAGCCAGCGGTCGGGCTCGACATAGAGCCGGTCCACATGGATGTCGAGGTCGAGTGCGGGCCGGTTGCCTCCCGACGGCGTCGTATCTCCTTTGAGGAATGGACCGAGGTTCAGGCCCGGCCCGCTGAGCGAGATCGACGCACCCGCCGGCGACAGAGCGACCGAACCCTTGATATCGGTCAACCCGACCTTGAGCGCATCGATATCCACCTGGCTGAACGTCTTGCCGTCGGGCGCGAAGGTCGCGCGCCAGCGGGCCAAGAAGCCGCCGGCCGCGGGGTCCCCCGAGTTGATCGAGGCGTTCGACAGGTCGACCGGGTGGCCGCTCGAGAGATTCATGACGACGTGCGCCGAGGCGGGCCGGCCGGCCGGCTTGTGCCAGTCGAGCTGGTCGATAGATACGGCCGCCTCGTCGAGGGTCACGTCGATGGTCACGTCGCTGCGGCTGCGCGGCCGCTCGACATAGTCCACGGTCACGGTCGTGGGCCCGTCGACATAGGACGCGGCCTTGAGGCCGAGTGCCGCGTAGTCCGCCGGGTCCGCGACCCGCGCCACGGCGTGCGTGCGCCCGATGACCAGGGCGCCGCTCGCGAAATTTCGCGTGAGCTCGACGTTGGCCGGGATCGGGCCGAGCTTGACCCGCCCGGTGATCGTCATCGCGCTCTTGTCGACGCGCAGCTGCACGTCGCCGTCGGTGACGTTCTGGCCGAGCGCGGCGTCGCGCTGGGTCAGGTTCTGGACATGGGCGGTCGCCAGCGCGTCGATCTGGTCGGTGTCCAGGTCGTGCTTGAGTGGCAGCTTCAACACCAGCCGCAATGCCATGTCGCCGGAGAAATCCGACGGCTTGCGGTCGATCTTCTTCACGTAACCGAGCGGCGGCCCGTCGACGAGCTCGAGCGCCTCGCGCACCGGGCCGGTAATCGGGACGTCGAGCTCGGCGGTCTCGTCGTCGGTGTCGAGCTTGGTCAGCGCTATCGTGGCATTGCCGAGGCGCAGATTGCCGGCCCCGCCGCCGTTCGTCGTGATGTCGACGCGGCTCTTGGTGAACGTGCCCTCGCCGTTCACGCCCTCGACATGCGGCATGGGCGTCAGGTAGTTGGCTTCGACGCCGCTCGCCGTGAACGTGCCCTTGGCTTCGTCCACAGTCCAATGCGCGTCCGCGGCCGGTGCGCTGGCGGAAAACTCGGCGTGCGCCTCGCCGATCGTCGCATGCACGATGTTCGTGGTGATCCAGTTGCGGGCGTTGCGCGCCAGCTCGCGCGGCCACAGCCGGCGCATGTCATCGGCGGTGACGTTGCGGGCGGTGACGGTTGCCGTGGCACGCGGCTGCGCATCGAGGCCGGTCACACCCGCGCGCACGCCGATCAGCGGGCCGCCCAGGTCGAGCTCGGCGCCGGTGATCTCGATAGAGCCCGGGTCCGGCATGCGGCCGTCCAGTCGCAGGCGCCGGATGGGCGCATCCGCGGGCAGCCCATAGGGTGCCGCCGCCAGCCGGCCGCTCTCTCCGGTGACGCTGAAGCTGGCTTTCGCCAGCCGGAACTGCGAATCGTAGGCAAGGTCGACACGGCCCGAGAGCGGCACGTCGAGGCCGGACAGCGCACTCAGTTCCGGTGCCGCCGCGGACAGCGCCACGGGATCGAGCTTCGCAAAGTTCATGCCGAAATCGACCGACTGGCTCGCCGCCACATAGTGGCCGATCGCCGACACAGTCGCGGGCTTCCCTGCCAGGTCAACCGCGGCCGTCAATTCCGCGCGCAGCCCGATATGGTCGCGGCGCACCAGGAACCGGGTGTCGCGGGCCACGAACGTATGCAGGCTGCGCTGATCGAGGATCGTGACCGAGGAGTCGAGGATGCTGACGCTCGCGAGAGAGCCGAGGCTGCTGTCGGGGTTGGGCGGCGCCAGCAGCTGCTCGAAGATGACGGGCATCCCCGACGGCGCCCCCGCGGCCGGGGTGCCCGTGCCCGGTCCCTGGAATTGCCAGGTTCCGTCGGCGGAGTGCACGAGCGTGAGCTGGACCCCGAACGCGTCGAGCGAGGTGGGGGCGATCAGTCCGTGCAGCAGCAGGGCGCGCGGCGACAGGCCGACCGAGACCTCCGGTGCCTCGAGCAGCGGCAGCCCGTCGCGCGTCAGCATCCGCACGCCGCGGATGCGGATGTCGAAATTGTGCTGCCAGCCGCCCCACGCCAGGACGGTGTCCTTCACCGTCACGGAGACGGTGTTGGAGCTGAGGGTGCGCGCCAGCACCGGTGTCAGGAAATCGAGCGAGAGCGGCCCTTCCGACAGGCGCCAGCTCAGGATGCCGGCAGCCAGGATCGCGAGGACGACGAACGTCCCCACGATGTCGAAGATGATGCGCGAGACCCGGCCGAACAGCACGCCAGAACGTCCTCGATTTCCGCGGCCGGCCCTCGATGCTCACAGCCGCGAGACCGCGCGCCCGCCCGAGACAAAAGCTTGACCCGCTGGTTTGTCGTGGCAGTGTGCGGCAAAACGAGGCGTTGGGAAATGACGGATTTGCACCCCGGATTTGCGTCCGCGCGCTGGCCGCAACCGGCGGACGCGGCACAGGTCGAGATCGAGCTCGGGCGGTGGCGCGAGGCGGTGGCGGCGCTGGACGATGCCGCGGCGCGCGGCTTCGGCGAGGGCCTCCCGACGACAGCGGCGGGACAGAAGGCGCTGGCCGCCGTGTTCGGCAACAGCCCCTACCTGACGCACAGCATGATCGAGGACCCGGAGTTCGCGATCGACCTGCTGCGCCGCGGGCCCGACGTGACCGATCAGCTCCTCCACGACCTCCCCGACCATCTCGGCGGCGACGTCGAGGAGGCGGAGCTCATGGCGGGCCTGCGGGTCGCCAAGCGGCGCGCAGCCCTGGCGATCGGCCTTGCCGACATCGCCGGCCTGTGGCCGCTCGAGCGCATCACCGAGGCGCTGAGTGCCATGGCCGAGACCGCGGTGTCGCTGGCCGTGCGCCACCTGCTGCGCCGGGCGGCGGCGGCGGGCACGATCCGGCTGCGGCATCCCGCCGAACCCGAGATCGAGTCCGGCTACATCGTGCTGGCACTCGGCAAGCTGGGCGCCCGCGAGCTCAACTACTCCAGCGACATCGATCTCATCGTCCTCTATGACCCCGAGCGCGTGCAGGGGGCGGCTCCCGACGCGCTGCAGCAGATTTTCGTGCGCCTGACGCGCAATCTCGTGCGCATCCTGGAAGAGCGCCGGCCCGAGGGGTACGTCTTCCGCACCGATCTGCGGCTGCGTCCCGATCCCGCCTCCACGCCGCTGGCGCTGTCGGTGCTCGCCGCCGAGACCTACTACGAGAGCCTGGGGCAGAACTGGGAGCGCGCCGCGATGATCAAGGCGCGCCCCATCGCCGGCGACCTCGCCGCGGGTGCGGCGTTCGTCGAGACCTTGCGGCCGTATGTCTGGCGCAAGCATCTCGACTTCGCCGCGATCCAGGACATCCACTCGATCAAACGGCAGGTCAACGCCTATCACGGCGGCGGCAAAATCGCGCTCGGCGGGCACAACATCAAGCTCGGGCGCGGCGGAATCCGCGAGATCGAGTTCTTCGCCCAGACCCAGCAGCTCATCTGGGGCGGACGCTTCCCCGAGCTGCGCTCGCCGGCCACCTGCGATGCCATCGAGGCGCTCACCCACGCAGGGCGGGTCACGCGCGAAGCGGCCGACGACCTGCTGGCGGCCTATCGCTTCCTGAGGGGTCTCGAGCACCGCCTGCAGATGAAGGACGACCAGCAGACCCATACGCTCCCGCCGGAAGGGCCGGCTCTGGACGCGCTTGCGACATTTCTCGGGTACGAGACGAGGTCGGGCTTTCGCAGCGAGATGTTCGCGCACCTCTCACGGGTCGAGAAGCACTATGCGAAGCTGTTCGAGGAGGCGCCTGCCCTGGGCGGTCCGGGCAACCTCATCTTCACGGGCGTCGAGGACGATCCGGCGACGCTCGAAACTCTGCGCGAGCTCGGCTTCCAGGACCCGCCGAAGGTCGCCGCGGCCGTGCGCGGCTGGCACCACGGACATCATCGCGCGGTGCGCAGCTCGCGCGCCCGCGAGCTTCTGACGGAGCTGATGCCGGCCCTGTTGCAGGCGCTGGCCGGGACCGCGCAGCCGGACGGCGCGTTCCTTCGCTTCGACCGCTTCCTGTCGCAGCTGCCCGCCGGCGTGCAGCTGTTCTCGCTGTTTCACTCCAATCCGAACCTGCTGGGCCTCGTGGCCGAGGTGATGGGCGACGCGCCGCGTCTGGCCGACCTCCTGGCCGAGCACACGCATCTTCTCGACAGCGTGCTGTCGCAGGCGTTCCTGGATCCGCTGCCGGACACGGCGAGGCTCGAGGCCGATCTCCGCCACGCGCTGCGGCAGGCGCGCGACTTCCAGGACACGCTCGACGTGCTGCGGCGGTGGAAGGGCGAGCGCGAGTTCCAGGTCGGCGTGCAGATGCTGCGCGGGTTGTTGCCGGCGCCGCGAGTGGGCGCTGCCCTTGCCGACACGGCCGAGGTCGCGATCGGTGCGCTGCAGTCCGCGGTCGTCGAAGAATTTGCGCGCGTCCATGGCCGGGTCGCGAACGGCGAGTTCGCGGTCGTCGCCTACGGCAAGCTCGGCGGGCGGGAGATGACGGTCACCTCGGACCTCGACCTCATCTTCCTGTGGGACGCGCCCGACGTGACCGAGACGTCGGACGGCGAAAAGCCGCTTCCGGCCGGCCTCTACTACCAGCGCCTGGCGCAGCGGTTCATCAACGCGGTGACCGCCCCCACCGGCGAGGGCAAGCTCTACGAGATGGACCTGCGCCTGCGGCCCTCGGGAACCAAGGGGCCGCTGGCGACCAACCTCGACGGCTTCATCACCTACCAGCGCAAGGACGCCTGGACGTGGGAGCACCTGGCGCTCACGCGCGCGCGGCCGATCACCGGCACGCCGGCGTTCCGGGCGCGCGTCGCCGCCACGATCCGCGAGGCGCTGCTGCGGCCGCGCGACGTTGCGAAGCTGACCTCGGACGTCGCCGAGATGCGCGCCCTGATGGCGCGCGAGCATCCGGCCAAGCAGCCGTGGGACATCAAGCACTGGCGCGGCGGGCTCATCGACATCGAGTTCATCGCGCAATATCTGCAGCTCCGCCACGCCGCGACCCATCCCGGGATGCTGACCACCAACACGGCCGAAGCGCTCGACCGCGCGGTCGCGGCAGGCGTGCTCGCGCGCGCGGACGGACTGGCGCTGCTGGGGGCGCTCTCGCTGTGGCAGGTGGTGCAGGGACTGCTGCGGCTCTCGATGGGGTCCCAGGTCGATCCGGCCCAGTTCCCGCCCGGCCTGAGGCGCTCGCTCGCGCGCGCGGCGGATGCGGTTGACTTCGCCGCACTCGAAGCCAACATGCGGGACCGCTCGGCCCAGGCACTGGCGATCTTCGAAGCGCTTATTCCGTCCGGAAAACCGGGCTAACCAGGGGAGACCAGACTCTATGGCTGCGAAGAAGAAGGGAAAGAGGAAGACGGCGAAAAAGTCGCCGGCCAAGCGCAAGACGGCAATCAAGAAGGCGCCGCCCGGAAAGACGGCTGCCAAAACGATGGGCGCCAAGAAGACAGCGCCGGTCAAAGGCCCCAAGGTCGGGGACAAGGCCCCCGATTTCACCTTGCCGACCGACGGCACCGGGCAGATCACCTTGGCGGCCCTGCGCGGAAAGCCGGTGGTGCTCTATTTCTACCCGCGCGACGACACGCCGGGCTGCACCATGGAAGCCTGCGGCTTCAACGACAACCTGCCGAATTTCTCCGGCCTCAACGCGGAGATCATCGGCGTCTCGAAAGACAACGAAGCCAGCCACGCCCGCTTCCGGGCCAAGTTCGGCCTCAAGTTCCACCTCGCGGCCGACACCGAGACCAAGGTCGCGAAGGCCTACGGCGTGTGGGTCGAGAAGAGCCTCTACGGCCGCAAATACATGGGCATGGACCGCGCCACCTACCTGATCGACAAGGATGGAATCGTCCGCGGCGTGTGGCGCAGCGTGAAGGTCCCTGGCCACGTGGACGCGGTGCTGAAGGCGGTGCAGGGACTGTAGCCCACCGTCATTGCGAGCGAAGCGAAGCAATCCAGGGGCGCGAGCGCAATCTGGATTGCTTCGTCGCCCAATTCCTTGCAAGGGGCGAAGCCCCTTGCAAACCCGGGGTCCTCGCAATGACGGAAATCGGCCTCAGCGCTTCCCTTTGCCGCGCAGGCCGCCTTTGGTCAGCGCTTTGACGAAGGTCCGCTCGTCGAAGGCGGGCAGTGAGATCACCTTGCCGAAGCCCTGCTCGCTGTACCACACCGAGAAGGCGAGCATCGCCTCGGCACTGGGCGCGTTCACCACGTCGACGAAATCGAAGGGGCCTTGCGTGTAGTACACGCTCTCGAGGCTCATTCCGAGGCTCTTGAGCTTGGCTCGTGCCGTCGTGGTGCGGTTCTTCTGCTTTTGCAGCGAGTCCTTACCGAGGACGCCCAGCATCACGTACTTCATGTTTTCCTCCGTTCAGTCGATGTCGGCAATCTGCGCCTGCCCTGCGCCCCCCTTCAGTCGATGGCTCAGACTCGCCTCCAGGAACTGGTCGAGATCGCCATCAAGAACGGCACCAGTGTCGCTCGTTTGCACCCCGGTGCGCAAATCTTTCACCATCTGGTACGGCTGAAGCACGTAGGAACGGATCTGGTGCCCCCAGCCGATGTCGGTCTTGGCCGCCTCGACCGCCTCCGCCGCCGCCTCGCGCTTCTGCAGTTCGGCCTCGTAGAGGCGCGCCTTCAGCATCGCCATGGCCGAGGCGCGGTTGCGGTGTTGCGAACGGTCGGTCTGGCAGGCGACCACGATGCCGGTCGGTATATGCGTGATGCGGACCGCGCTCTCCGTCTTATTGACGTGCTGGCCGCCGGCCCCCGACGAACGGTAGACATCGACGCGCAGGTCGGCGTCGTTGATCTGGATGTCGATCTTGTCGTCGATGACGGGATAGACCCACACCGAGGAAAAGCTCGTGTGGCGGCGCGCGTTGGAATCGAACGGTGAGATGCGGACGAGCCGGTGCACCCCGCTTTCGGTCTTGAGCCAGCCATAGGCGTTCGGGCCGATCACCTTCATCGTGGCGGACTTGATGCCCGCCTCTTCGCCGGCACTTTCCTCGAGGAACTCGACCTTGTAGCCGTGCTGCTCGGCCCAGCGCATGTACATGCGCAGGAGCATGCTGGCCCAGTCCTGGGATTCGGTGCCGCCGGCGCCGGCGTGCACCTCGAGGAAGCAGTCGTTCGCGTCCGCCTCGCCGGACAGGAGCGCTTCGAGCCCGCGCTTCTCCGCAGCCGGCTTCAGCGCCCGGATGATGCCTTCGCCCTCGCTCACCGTCGCCGCGTCGTTCTCGGCCTCGCCGAGCTCGATCAGGGTCGAGGCGTCGTCGAGCTCCTGCTCCAGCGACTTGACGACGTTGATCGCCTTCTCGAGCTGGGCGCGCTCGCGCTGCAGCCCCTGCGCCTTCTGCGGATCGCTCCAGAAATTGGGATCGTTGGCGAGCGCGTTCAGCTCGTCGAGACGCCGGACCGCCTTGTCCCAGTCAAAGATGCCTCCTCAGCAGCTCCAGGGACTGCTTGATCTCGGTCGCTATGGTTTTGATTTCGTCGCGCATCGGGCGAGCTTATCGGCGATCTAG
>Ga0335069_10005872_pt1 | contig 17967 bp, 12 predicted proteins | sample Lox_Sample_11_FD_206714 | JGI IMG/M metagenome (GOLD analysis project Ga0335069, IMG submission 206714) | Soil microbial communities from Loxahatchee National Wildlife Refuge, Florida, United States - Lox_Sample_1.1 | ecosystem: Environmental > Terrestrial > Soil > Wetlands | place: USA... | reverse complement strand
CGTCTGGCTCGCGCTGCTACTGGGCGTGACAAGATTCTGAAGTTCGAAGGCGGATATCACGGCCTGCATGATGCAGCGCTAGTGAGCGTCAAGCCGCACGCGCCGGAATTTGGCGAGGCGAACAATCCTGTCTCGGTGCCCGGAGGTCTGGGCGTGCCGAAAGCCAGCATTGCCAACGTTCCAGTCGCTACCTTCAACGACTTGAACACGGTGGAGCGCCGGTTCAAAGAGAATCCTGGCGAGATCGCGGCCATCATTCTCGAACCGATCATGATGAATGTTGGACTTTGCATGCCGCAACCGGGCTTCCTGCAAGGCTTACGTGACATCGCAACTAAGAACGGCTCGCTTCTGATCTTCGACGAGGTGAAGACCGGCGCGAAACTCGGTTGGGGCGGAGCGTCAGAATATTTTGGCGTCACACCCGACATGATTTGTCTGGCCAAGTCGATCGGCGGCGGATTGCCGCTGGCTGCATTCGGTACGCACAGGTCCGTCATGGATCTCATTTCTCAGCACAAGGTGTTTCACGGTGGGACCTACAATACGAATCCCGTTTCGATGGCCGCCGGCCTTGCGACCTTCCGCGATGTGCTGACGGTTGCGAACTACGAACACGTGAGCAAGCTGAGCAACAGACTGACCGAAGGCTATCGCAAGACGATCGCCAAGGTCGGGCTACAGGCTTACGTTGCCAGCGCGGGTGCGAATGGAGCTTTGATGCTCTATCCCAAAGAAATTCGCAACTACCGCGACTGGACTACGGTCGATACCGACTTATGGCGTCACTACTGGTTCGGCATGGTTAATCGCGGCGTAATGGCGCAACCGTATTGGTGGGACGAGCAGTGGACGATTTCCGTCCAACACACCGAGGCCGACATCGACAAGCACCTCGCGGCTTTCGAAGATGTCGCTCCGGCGCTGGCGAAGGCCCAGCAGGAGCGCACCGCGGAAGTCGTGGCGCACTGAAGATTGCTTTTGTAGAGACGCAGCTGAGCTGCGTCTCTACCATGGAGTTCATTTGACGGAGAATAGCAACGAAGCCGATCAGCCCCATCTCAAGCGCGTGCTCGGCCGCGGCGACCTGGTGCTGCTGTTCGTTGTCGCCGTCTTCAACCTGAACGTCGTACCGTCAATTGCAGCCAATGGCGGCGTTACCGTCTGGCTGTGGATCATCTCGTTGCTGCTGTTCTTTTGGCCACAGGGGATCGCCGTCATCGAACTGGCCCACCGCTATCCCGGAGAAGGCGGCGTCTATCTGTGGGCCAAGCAGGTGTTTGGCGACTTCCACGGCTTCCTGTCCGGTTGGTGCTACTGGACCAACAACATGCTGTACGTGCCCACCGTGATGCTTTACTTCGTGGGCGTGTCGGTGTTCGCGCTGGGTCCAGGACACGAAAGCCTGGCGGACAACAAGGCTTTTGCACTAGCAGCCTCGGTCATTCTGTTAGGAATTTTGACGGTGCTGAACATCGTAGGCCTCGGCGTAGGAAAGTGGTTGAACAACGTAGGCGGCATCGGGACTGGAATTGCCGCCGCGACGCTCATTGGCTTGGGCCTGGTTATATTTCTGCGCTATGGAACCGGAGTGACCGCCGCTGATTTCAGGATCCCAGCAGATCCTCGCTTCGTTTTGAACTCGTTCGGCGTGATCTGCTTTGGATTGGTAGGCCTCGAACTCGCGTCTGTGATGGGCGATGAGATTCGCGATCCGCAACGCACTCTGCCGGGTGCGGTGGCGTGGGGTGGAGTGATCTCCGGCGCACTTTATATCGGGGCGACGTTGACGCTGCTGATTGCCGTCGGCAAGAACGACATCAGCGTGTTACAGGGAATTGTCCAGGCCGTGAGCCACATGGCGCGCAGGGTCGGCGTAGCCTGGATCATCGCTCCATTCGCGGTCATGCTGAGCCTGTCGATTGCGGGAATCGGTTCGGCTTGGATGGGCGGTTCGGCGCGCATTCCGTTTGTCGCTGGGCTCGATTCCTACATGCCATCGTGGCTGGGCAAGGTACATCCGCAATACGCCACGCCCTATGCGGCACTGATTGTGCAATTTGTAGTTTCGCTGGTGCTGTGTGTCATCAACTTTGCTGCCTCCGGCGGTGTGCAGGAAGCCTTTCAGACCATGCTTTCGCTGGCGGTGGTCCTGCAGTTGGTGCCGTTTATCTATGTCTTCGCGGCCCTGTTAAAGATTGCATTCAGCTCGGACTATCAAACCGGACGATACAGCAAAACCGTGCTGGTGATCGCCGGAGGCAGCGGACTGCTGACCACAATCCTTGGAATCGTGCTGGCGTTTTCGCCAGCGAAGCAAATCACTTCTTTGTGGCGCTACGAGGCCACAATGATCGGATTGACATTGTTTTTCATCGCGCTGGCCGCGTTCTTCTTTTTCGTTTATGGCCGGCGCAAAGTGAATGTAGGCCCAGCCTTGATGCGGGCCGGTGGGCACGGCTCGCCAAATTGATCAGGAGATTTCTATGCCGAGCGGAATCAAGACCGATGTTCGCACTTATCAGATGTTTGTAAACGGCGAATGGGTTAACAGCAAATCCAATAAGACTTTTGCGGTGTACGATCCCGCAAGCGAAGAAGTCATTGCGCAGGTTCCCGATGCCAATGCCGAAGACGTGAATCGCGCCGTGGCGGCCGCACGCGCAGCCTTCGATGATGGGCCTTGGGCATCGACAACCGCACAAGAGCGCGGACGTGTGTTATTCCGCTTGGCCGACAAGATTCGCCACAACACCGCGATGCTGGCCGAACTCGAAGCCCGCAATTGTGGGAAGCCGATCGTAGAAGCGGAATACGACATCGCAGATGTTGCAACCTGCTTCGAGTACTACGGCGGATTGGCTACAAAGATTTTGGGAGTGGTGAATCCCGTTCCCGACAACGCGGTGAGCCTCGCCATGAAGGAGTCGATCGGCGTCGCCGGCCAAATCATTCCATGGAACTATCCTTTGCTGATGGCCGCGTGGAAGCTGGCCCCGGCGTTGGCGGCGGGCTGTACTTGCATTTTGAAGCCGGCCGAGCAGACGCCTCTGACCGCGCTTGAAATGGCGAACTGGTTCGCCGATGTAGGCCTGCCGCCCGGAGTTGTGAACATCATCACTGGTTTTGGCGAAACTTGCGGTGCGCCATTAGTTCAGCACCCGGATGTCAACAAAATCGCCTTCACCGGCAGCGCTTCTGTCGGCAAGATTATCGTCAAGCAAGCCGCTGACACGGTGAAGCGGGTCACGCTGGAGCTAGGGGGAAAGTCTCCCAACATCTTCTTTGCCGACGCAGATTTCGAAAACGCCATCGACGGCGCGCTGTTCGGCGTGTTCATTAATCAGGGGGAAGTCTGTTCAGCCGGGAGCCGCATCCTGGTGCAGAAGCCGATTTACAAGAAGTTTGTCGATGCCATGGCGGAGAAAGCCAAAAAGATCAAGCTGGGTGCGCCTCTGGATCGCGATACGAAGATGGGACCTCTGGTAAGCAAGGAACAATACGAGCGTGTTCTCTCGTATCAGGAAGTCGGGAAAAAAGAGGCGAAGCTCGCCGCCGGCGGCAGCAAGGCGGATTTTGCCAAGGGTTTCTACGTCCAACCTACGATCTTTTACGACGTTCAAAACTCCGCTCGCATTGCGCGTGAAGAAATCTTTGGACCGGTCGCCGCGGTGATTCCGTTTGAAGACGAAAAAGACGCCTTGAAGATTGCGAATGATTCGCCCTACGGTCTCGCTGCAGCAGTCTGGACGCGCGACATCTTCAAAGCTTTTAGGGCCGTCAAATCGTTACGCGCAGGAATCGTTTGGGTGAACCACATGCAGCCAACCTATGTGGAAGCGCCGTGGGGTGGATACAAGCAATCGGGCTTCGGGCGAGAACTCGGTCCGTGGGGAATCGAAGAGTATCTCGAGACCAAGCAGGTGTACATCAATCTGAACGAGGCGCCGATCGGGTGGTACTGAAACCAGTGGTGCAAGACCTCTGTGTTCTCTGTGGTGAAAAAACAAAACCACAGAGGTCACGGAGTTTCACAGAATTGATGAAAAACAGGAGTTGAGATGGGAACGATCCAGATTCGCACATCCATTCCGGGTCCAAAATCGAAGGCGTTGGTGGATCGTCGTCAAGCGGCTGTCCCGCGCGGTTTGTCGCATGGCACACCGGTTTACGCGGCCAAGGCCGAAGACGCGTGGATGGAGGACGTCGACGGAAACCGCTTCATTGACTTTGCCGGCGGCATCGGCTGCATCAACGTCGGACATCGTCAGGAGCCGGTGCTTTCCGCAATTCGCGAACAGCTCGATCGCTTTCTTCATGTGTGCGTTCAGGTAACTCCGTACGAAAACTACGTTCAGCTGGCCGAACGCATGAACCAGGTCACACCTGGAAAGTTCCCCAAGAAGACTCTTTTCGTAAACACTGGCGCTGAAGCAGTCGAGAACGCCGTTAAAATTGCCCGTGCTCACACCGGACGCAGCGGCATCATCGCCTTTGAGGATGCTTTTCATGGCCGTACGATGATGACGTTGGCGCTCACCAGCAAGACGCATCCCTACAAGGCCGGATTCGCGCCGTTCCCCAGCGACGTTTACCGCATCCCGTACGCCTATTGCTATCGCTGTTCCTATTCGCTGACTTATCCGTCTTGCGAGCTTTATTGTGCGCGGCACTTAGAAGACACCTTTAAGCGCGTTGTGGCTTCGGAAGATGTAGCAGCGGTCATCGCCGAGCCGGTGCTAGGCGAAGGCGGTTTCGTCGTGCCACCGCGAGACTATTTCCGCACGCTGATCGACATCTGCCACAAGCACGGAGTGCTGTTCATCGCGGACGAAGTGCAAAGCGGTTTCGGCCGCACGGGCCATCTCTTCGCCAGCGAATATTACGGCATTGAGCCAGACATCCTGGTTTCGGCGAAGTCGATCGGTGGAGGCCTGCCACTCGCGGCAATCACCGGGAAATCGGAAATCATGGATGCTCCCGGTCCCGGCGGGCTGGGTGGGACATTCGCAGGAAATCCGGTTTCCTGCGCGGCAGCATTGGCAGTGCTGGACTTATTTGATCGGAAAGACTTGTTGGCGCGAGCTAACCAAATCGGCGAACGCTTTCAGCGACGCGCCCGGCAATGGCAGACAAAGTTTCCAATCATCGGCGACGTTCGTGGCCTCGGTGGCATGCAGGCGATGGAACTAGTGAAGTCGAAAGAAACCCGCGAGCCTGCCGCCGACGAAACCAAGCAGATCACGCAGTTCTGCTATGAGCACGGGCTGATCACCCTCACCGCTGGATCCTACTCCAATGTGATTCGTGTGCTGGTTCCGCTGGTTGTTACTGACGCCCAGATGGACGAAGCCATGGATGTATTGCAATCGGCCTTGGTGGAAGTGTGCGAACGCCGTGGCGTGGCGGCGCAAACGGTCTAAGTTCCTGTCATTCCGAGCCATCCGCAGGCGCGTAGCGCCGAGGATGTGTCGAGGAACCCGCTGTTGCTAGGAACCACAATCCACTAATTTTCAGATTTTGTCATCATCATCGTCTTTATCGTGGCTGCCCAAGTCTTTTACCGGGCTCATGGTTTTTCCGTCACTGGCGCGGTGGATATCGATGTGTCCGTTTACATTCGATAACTTGATGTGCCCGCCGCCCGTGCCAAGTTCGGCCCGCATCTCATGCCCGACCCAGTGATGATGGTCCACGTGTATTCCGAAATCGTTTTCGATGTTACCGCTGACCGTAGAAGCTTCGATCTCGCCCTTCGCATCCGAGGGTAATGTCACATTCAGCGCGCCGTTGACTGACGATAGATCGATCGAGTCGTTCAAGCGATCAAACTGCGCTTCCATGCGGCCGTTTACCGAACTCAGTTCAGTCCGGCCCTGCAGTCCCTGTGCTGTAAGCTTGCCGTTGACACACGACGCCCGTACTTCGCCCGCCACTCCATGAATATCCAGCGCGCCGTTGATCAGCTTGATCTCGTCTAATCGCGCGCCACGCGGCACCATCAGCGTGTATTCAACGCTGGCGGGATTGTTCCAGCCATTGCTGTTCCAGGTGTGATCGTGCTCAGGATACTTGGTGCGGATAGAAACAGAGCCACTGCTGGCCTCAACCTCGATCTGCGCCTCGTCGAGCCGTTCCTTGCTGTTCGCAGACTTGACGGCGTCGACCTTGACTTCGTTCTGGTCCCATGCAGTGATGTGCACTGGCCCATTAATGTTCTCCAGTTCAACCCGGCCACCCGCAGACAGGGGATAGCTGTGGTGAAATTCTTCTTTTAGATCGCCGCCATCCCAAGCCGGCGCCGAACTGGCCAGTAAAAGAACACAAATTCCCAACGATCCGATTGATAACGCCAGCTTGCGATGCTGTTCCATGGGTCCTCCGTCGTGACACAGCTTAGACGCACGACCCTGGGAATCGTGAGATGACTTGGCTAGCTTTTCTTTCGTTCCAAGTCTATTCCCGCCAACCACATGCTGGAGGTGTAGCCAATCAGGAAAGTGATAGTGGTGCAAATCATTACGTACCAGGTCCAGGGAACCACGGTTCCGCGCCATAGGTAAAGGCCCATGACAAAGCCGAAAATCATTCCGATCATGGCTCCGGTCTCATTCGCCTTCCGAGTCAACACGCCCAGCAGAAATACGCCGAGAAGCGCTCCATAAGCGACCGACGCGATCTGCAGTCCCACCTCAATGACGCGGCCGACTTTGTGCAGGGACAAGACCGCCAACCCGAAAAGCACCAGCGCCCAAAGAACGGTTGTCCAGCGCGAAATCTGGACCCGGCGGGACTCATCCGTCACCGGCCTGCACCTCAGATAAAAGTCGACCATCGAGGTCGACGACAGGGAATTCAAAGCAGCGCTCAGGTTCGACATCGCCGCCGCCAGAATCGCAGCGATCAATAGCCCGGAGATTCCATGGGGCATTTGGCTGACGATGAATTGCGGGTAAATTCTGTCGGCTCGTCCAAAGAAAGAGGACGGCTGGTGATAGTACGCAAACAACATGACCCCGACCAGGAGAAACAAGGCAAATTGGAACAGGATCGCGACTCCGCTACTCAACAGCGCAATTACTGATTGTCGCTGGTTGCGCGCTGCGAGCAGGCGCTGCACGATCAACTGGTCGGTGCCATGACTTGCGGTCGTCAGAAAGGCTCCGCCGATCACGCCGGCCCAAAATGTGTACGGCTTCCAGAAATTGGGGGAAAAATCGAATACGCGCAATTTGTCAGCACTCGCAGCTGCTGCATGAATCGCCGACCAGCCTCCAGGCACTAAATGCAGGATGGTGAAAACACCCACTAGCGTTCCGCCAACATAGATCACCGTTTGAACCACGTCTGTCCAGATCACCGCTGCCAAGCCGCCTTCAAAGGTGTAAATCAGGGTCACCGCGGAGATCAGTGCGATGGACGCGATCTCGCCCGTGCCCAATGCGATTGCCACCACGATTGAAACTGCATAGACGCGCACGCCCTCTGCTGCGGCACGCGTGATCAGAAACAAGCCAGCCGTGACGGAGCGCAGCCGTCGGCCGAAACGCCGCTCGATCAATTCATAAGCTGTGAACAGGTCGCCGCGAAAATAATGCGGCAGAAGCACAAAGCTGATGACCACGCGGCCAATCACATAACCGAAAACCACCTGCAGAAATGTCAGATTGGTGTCGTAAGCCAAGCCGGGGATGCTGATGATAGTCAGCGTGCTGGTTTCCGCAGCCACGATCGACAAAGCGATAGCCCACCAGGGAATATTACGGTCGGCAAGAAAGTACTCGCGCAGTGATTTTTGCCGCTTGCGAAAACGCAGGCCAAACAGGGTAATTCCCAGCAGGTAAATCGCGACAATGACGAGATCCAGCCGGTTCAGTCCCATGGGCAACTACAGCCTAACGGGCTTTGCCCATGCCGAGAGTCACGATCTCACCCCGGTATCTATCTATGAAACAGCGATAGTAACTGCACGTACTAGCGTGTTCGGTTCGACGCATGTCCTGTGGTAGAAATACCACCGTGGCAATCTTCCTCGGTATTGACGGAGGCGGTAGCAAGACTTCGTGCGAAGTTGGCAACGAGACTTCGGTGTTGGGCAAAGGATCCGGCGCCGGCAGCAATGTGGTTCGCGTCGGCGAGGACAAGGCGCGCGAAGCCTTCGAAACCGCGGTCCATCAGGCCTGCGATGCCGCCAACATTGATCCTTCTCAAGTCACGCGCACTTGCGTTGGCATTGCCGGGGGGGCTCGTCCTGAAACTACTGACATCATCCGCAAGATTCTTTCGAACCTGGTCTCCGGAGACATCGAAATTGTGGGCGACATGGTGATCGCGATCGAGGCCGCTTCCGGCAGCGGAGGCGGAGTCGTCGTGATCGCTGGGACTGGCTCCATTGCCTACGGGAGAAATGCCGCCGGCGAAACGGCTCGCGCGGGCGGATGGGGTTTTGCCATCTCCGACGAAGGTTCCGGGCACTGGATCGGTCGTACTGCAGTTACGGCAACCATGCGCGCCTTCGACGAATCCCAACCGACTCCTCTTCTCGACGCCATTATCAAAGCATGGGGAATAAGTTCGCGCGAGCAGATGATCCTGGTGGCGAATTCTTCGCCTTCGCCGGATTTTGCAGGTCTCTTTCCGGTAGTGGCCCGGGCGGCTGAAGGCGGAGACTCGACCGCTACTGAGATCCTTACACGGGCCGGCGCAGAGTTGTCTCGATTGGCTGAGATCGTGATCGAGAAACTCTTTCAGGGCGCGGAGAGCATTCCGGTGGCCATGTCGGGAGGTGTCTTCGGTAACTCGGCTCAGGTGCGGCAAGTTTTTTACAATAACTTGCGTTCGCGTCGTCCGGGAGTTGCGCTCAACGCTACCATCATTGACCCGGTGCGAGGTGCACTTGAGATGGCAAGAAAGAGCGCCCGCCGCGGAGTTGGAGCCTAGGCGACTCGACGGGCGAGAGTTCGCCATGACTATCGACGAAATACCGCCGACGGATTCTCCCTCTTCTTTCGAAACACATGGGGATACTCTCGACTCGGAGTTAGCCGGCGAAGATCAAGCTTTATCGCTCCTCAAGCAAACTGACTTAAGGGCACAAACCATCGAGGAACTCAGCAAGAATCCAGCCCTGCTCAAAAGCCGCAAAGTGAAGCTCGCGATCATCGGTCATCCGCGAACCCCGCGCCATGTTTCACTGGCATTGTTGCGCCAGTTGTTTACCTTCGATCTGATGCAAGTCGCGCTGCTACCGGTTGCGGCCGGCGACATCAAGAAAGCCGCTGAGGACGCGCTTATCAACCGGTTGGAGTCGGTAACCCTAGGCGAACGTCTTTCGCTGGCGCGACGTAGTTCTGGTCGAGTTGCTTTCGTCCTTTTATGTGACAAAGAATCCCGCGTGGCGACAGAAGCCCTGGAAAATCCCCGACTGACAGAGGGACTCATCATTCGAGCCTTAAACGATGATGATGCGGCTCCACATCTCGTCCACGCGGTGTGCCATCACCTAAAGTGGTCCGCGCGGCGTGAGATTCGAGCCGCGCTCCTGCGCAGCGAGCACATTCCGCTGTCGTTGGCGGTCGAATTTATGCGTGAAATTCCGACCGAAGTGCGAGACGAAATTCTGCGATCCTCGCGCTTGGCCGCGGACGCAAAGGCATATCTTCAGAATGAGAACTTATCGGCGAGCCGAGGCTGAAGCCGTGTTCTTGTTTCGCAGAAGTTCGACGATTGCCTGGTTGATTCGTGCGCGGATGGCTGACCTTTCCTGAGCCCGTGCGATGTAGCGGACGTGAATTTCCATTCCCGACGCGGTTGGCCGCAGATTCACTGTCGGCGTGGCAGCCACCGACTGCACCCGGTAATGACCGGTGACATTCTGCCACTCTTTTTCCGCCGACCGCGTGTTTTCTTCGGTTTCACGCACTACGGCCTGCTGTACCGCCTCGATTAAGGCGTATGGATCCTGGTCAGGAGGCACCGGCACCTGTAATTCATCCCACAACCACTGTCCGCTGGTGGTGAAGTTGAAAAAATGTCCCTCGATCGCGTAGCTATTGACGAAGGCAACTTTTCTTCCCGTTGGATGACCACTGCTCGTCCAGTTGCCGGTTTCGAGCAGCACGGTACGCAGGAGGTTAATCTCGATTACTTCACCGGCCACGCCGTTGATCTCAACCCAGTCGCCGACCCGCAAGCCGTTCTTGCCCATCAACACGAACCATCCGAAGAAGGCGACGATGAAGTCCTTGCAAGCGACCGTTAAACCCGCACCCGCGAAGCCAAGGATGGTCGGCATCTGCTGCGGTATGCCAAGGACGACGAGAAGAATGAGCAATACTCCGACGGCCTGAATGGCGAATCGAATCACCGCGCGCAACGTGTGCAGGCGCGTTCGCTCACTGCTCGTACGCCCGAGGTATGCATCGACGGCGCGATCTGCCACGTAGACACAAAGAATGATCAGAAGTATCCAGAGCGCAGATTCGATAATGCCGTGAATCGCCGCCCGCTGACGCTGTCCCACTATCAGAAGCCAGCTGTCATATCCGGCTTGGATCGTCGTCATGTCCTGCAAACGTTTGCCCAGATCGGCCAGGGTTTTTTGATCATCCGCCAGTATCTTGAGCGCTGCGACCGTGGTTGCGGCCTTAGCAGCATTTGAAGTCTGGCTGCTCTTTTCTGAAGTCAGCTGCTGTTGAAGTTGCTGATGGTCTTCTGTGAGCTTCGCCGCGATTTCGTCCGCTTCAGCCCGGGCATCTCGCAGCTGTGCCGATTTCGCACGCAAGCTACGCCAAGCAACGATCTGTCCCCACAGGTTGTCGGCTTGATAATTGGCGGGCGATGCGATCGGCCCAGTTGGGCCCTTGTTGGCATCGGCCGCATGTTCCGCATCTTCATGGCGTTTGAACTGACGCTGGACGCGACTGAATTTGTCAGCGCCGGAGCGAATGAGCTCGGTAGTCGCGCTGTCAATGTCGTCCTGATCCAACTCAAGTTGCGCCTGCGCCAAGTCCAGCTCATCCTGGATGGTGTCGCGCTCCGCCGGCTTAGCTTCGGCCAGCAGCTTCTTAAACTGATCGACCAAAGCCTGATCGCGATTGGCCTGCTGCTGGGCTTTATTCAGGTGCGAATAGAGTTCCTGCGTCTGCGGCGTCGGTGCAGCCGGATGATTTTTGGCGTCGCGCAGCGCGTCGGCGAACGCCAGGTCAACTTCGTGATCTGCGGCCCGGTTGATTTGGTTCGCGAAACGTTGCTCGTCCCATGTCGCACTCAGCTTCATAACGGCGTCGGCCGTGTGTACAGGGCCCTCGTCGACCACAGGCGCGCGGTGGGCCTGAGGCGGGGTCGATGATGGATTAGCGCCGTCGCGAGTAAGAAAAGCCGCGACCACAGCCGCAAGGATCAAGACGGCAAGCGCAATCGCCGTCAGCCAGTGCCGGGATTTCAGAAGCGCATGCATTTGGAGCCGGTGGCGACATTATACGGTGCGGTGCGAGAGCCCCGGCGGGCGGAGAGGTACTCGGAAGTGTATGAACTGAGTGTGGGGAAGGTTAAAGTGGAATTAGGGTTGCACACCTTACTTCCACTCTAACCCGCCCCATCGTCTCAATGCCCACCACGTCAGGAAATTTAGGGCCAGAACAATAGAGGCCAACAGGGCAGGATCAAAATGAGAGCTGAAAAGTAGCACAAGGCTCCCAGGAAGCATGAGGGCAATTCCGGTGAAAAATGGAGCCATGTTTGAATGAACGTTTGCCATCGAGAGAGCTAGAAATCCTGCGGCCTGTAAGCCTGCGAACAAGATCCAATAGCCGTATGGCTTGATGTTCATAGATTACGTTCGCGGTTCGACCGTTGCTGAACGCCATCGCTAAAGGTGTTAGTAAAAGCTCTGCTCGGGACCATGCGTGTCATCATCGTGACCCTCACTCCACCCAATCCGCGATGAAAATATTCGTTTCATGCGGCGCCTTGGCGTTGCGGTTTGATGCCCATACCAGCTTCTTGCCGTCGAGGCTGAACATGGGAAACCCGTCAAAGCCATCGCTAAAGGTGATTCGTTCCAGGTTGGTTCCGTCGCGGTTGATGGCGTACAGCTCAAAATTGCCCATGCCGCCGGTTGCGCCAACGTTCGACGAAAAAATGATCCGCTGCTCATCGCGGAAGAACGCCGGGCCAAAGCTGGCAGCGCCCAGGTTGGTTATTTGTCTTTTGTCGCTCCCATCCGCACGCATGATCCATATTTCAAGCGACGTCGGACGAATCAGGTTCTGCTTCAGCAAGTCACGGTAATCGGCAACATCCTTCTCCGCGGTCGGATGATAGGCGCGGTACACGATCCACTTGCCATCCGGCGAAAAAGTTGGTCCACCGTCATATCCGAGCTCGTGCGTGAGTTGCTTCACGTGCTTGCCGTTGGCATCCATGGTGTAGATGTCCAGGTCGCCATTGCGCAGGGAAGTGAAGGTGATTTTCTTGCCGTCTTCGGAAATCGTCGCCTCGGCATCATAGCCGGGCGTCTTCGTGAGCTGCTTCAGGTGTGAGCCGCCGGGATCGGCGGTGAAGATGTCATAACCGGGATAGACCGCCCACACGTAGCCCTTGGAAAAGTCCGGACGCGGCGGGCATTGCGCATCGGCCAAATGCGTCGACGAATAGAGAATCTTCTTGCCGTTGGGATAAAAGTAGCTGCAGGTGGTGCGGCCTTTGCCAGTCGAAACCATCTGCATATCCGAGCCTTCGATGTTCATGGTGAAAATTTGGTCGCACTTCACGTCGCCGTGCGACGACTGGAAGATGAGCTTCTTGCCGTCGGCAGAGAAATACGCCTCGGCATTCTGGCCACCAAAGGTGAGTTGGTGAACGTTGCGCAAGTGCTTTTCTTGCGGTGTGGCGAGGTCAGCTTGTGACCAAGCGTTTACGGAACAGGCTAGTAAGAGTGCGACAAGAATTGATCGAATCATGTTGAATTGGAACCGGAACCAAGAAGATATCGCAAAATCCGCGGGAAGTCTTGCGAGGTCCGCGATTTCCTCTGTGTCCTCTGTGGTTAAGCTTTTTCCCGGAAGTGCTCCAGGATCGCGTCCGCCTGAGATCGGGTCACCACCGCTGACAGCGCCGCAGCGTCGGCTTGTTTAACCGCCTGCAAACTGCCGAAGTGCTCCAGCAATCTCCGGCTGGTGCCTGATCCGACGCCGGGAATCTCCAGAAGCTCTGTCGAGCGGTCCCGCATCTGGCGACGCTTGCGATGGAAGGTTACCGCAAAGCGGTGCGCTTCATCGCGGATAAGCTGTACCAGGTGCAGCACAGGAGAATGGTGATCGAGTACGACCGGCTCGTTCTCCTGCCCGCAGACATAGATAATCTCTTCACGTTTGGCGATCGAAGCCAGAGGCTGATTGATAATTTCAAGCGCACCCAGCGCCTCCGCTGCGGCATGCAGCTGGCCCAGACCGCCGTCGATCAGGATCAGGCTGGGGAACGTTTTCTTCTCGTCTTGCAATCGCTTGTAACGACGAGTGACGACTTCCCGCATGGATGCGAAGTCGTCCACACCCTCGACGGTCTTGATAATGAATTTCCGGTAATCGGATTTCTTCATCTTGCCGTCTTCCCACACCACCATCGACGCGACCGTTTCGGCTCCCTGAATATGCGAGATGTCGAAGCATTCGATGCGCTTGGGCAATTCCGGCAACCCAAGCACGTCCTGCAGCGCCTCCTGGATCTGGCGCTGGTTGGGTTTCATTACGCGGAAGCGCTGATCGTAGGATTGCTTGGCATTGTTGCCGGCTAGATCGATGAGTGATCGTTTGTCCCCGCGTTGTGGCACAACAACGTGCACCCGTGTGGCGCGGCCGCCCCCGGCCGCGAGTTGTTCGGAAAGCAAATCTTCCAAGACTTCACGGTCCTCGAAATCAACCGGCACATAGATATTTGGCGGAACATACGGCTGACCGATGTAAAGCTGAGTCAGAAAAGAAGGAAAGAACGCAGCAGGATCGAAGGATGGCGAGCTTCGCTCGCCTGGACTGCCGAGGGCGGCTGTCCCCACGTGTTCCGGGAGTTCCTCCCAGAAGAATTCCCGGCGATCCAGCACCCGTCCGCCGCGCATGTGAAAAAGATTGACCGCCAGCATGTCGTTTTCGTAGTGATAACCGAAAACGTCGGCGTCATCGCCCTCGACCGCGGCGATGCGCTGCTTCTCCTGCAACTGTTCAACTGTCGAAATCAGGTCGCGATACTTCGCCGCGCGCTCGTACTCCTGCGACTCGGCCGCCTTCTCCATGCGGCTCCGCAAAGATCTGGACAAATCCGTCGGCCGCCCGTCCAGAAACATCTTCACATCCCGTATTGCTTCCTGATAAAGCTCCGGCGTGGTCAGGCCCGCAACACACGGCCCCAGGCATCGTCCGATGTAGAACTGCAGGCAGGGACGCGGGTGGCTGCGGTTCAGATCCACGTTGCACGACGGCACCAGGAAATGGCGATGAATGAGATCGACGATCCGATACGCCAGGTTCGCCGGAAAGTATGGCCCGTAATAACTGCTGCCGTCTTTGCGCAAGCGGCGTGTCACATACACACGCGGATAACGCTCAGCCAAGGTCAGTTTCACGTACGGATAGGTCTTGTCGTCCCGCAGCAGAATGTTGAATCGCGGCTGCTTCTGCTTGATGAGGTGGTTCTCGAGCGCCAGTGCTTCTTTGTTGTTGGCGACGACGATGTAATCTACGTCCACCGCTTCGCGCACCAGCGTGCCAGTCTTCGCGTCCACCAGCCGGCCTTCGTGAAAATAAGAACTGACGCGGCTGCGCAGGTTCTTGGCCTTGCCGACGTAGATGACCTCTCCCTCGGCGTTCTTGTAGAGGTAAACGCCTGCAGACAAAGGAAGAGTGCGGATTTTCTGCTGGAGGTCCACTTTTTCTGGAAGCTGCTTCTATTTTAGTTGATGTCGAACCGGCAGCTTTTGATCGATCGCACCGCGATTGACCGTATAAAATTTTCCGCAGATTCCGGCTGCCGCTTCCACATGCAATCACTTGCAGCCCGGCAAACCCGGCGTATCATATTTAGCATCAATACGTTATCGCGAGGGGCGGTGTGCCCCCGGGTTGGCACGAGCCGTGCTTATTCTAGGGTGCGCTAAGCTTTGTAGGAAACGCGGCAGGCGAGCGCCAAGTCTCGCGCCCCAGGATTTGTAAGCAGGATAAGGAGCCTTTTCGACTTATGAACCGCACTTCTCTGACAGTGCTTTTGGCGATCACGATCGCAGCGACGATGGGTTGCTCCAGCAAGAAATACGTCCGCGAACAAACGACGCCTCTGATTAACAAGACCAATGAACTCGACGACATGACGGCCAAGAACTCGCGCGACATCAAGGATGTCGACTCCCGCGCGCAGGCCGGCATTCAGCAGGTACAGGCCAAGGCCACAGCAGTAGATCAGAAAGCGACAGCTGCCGGCCAGCAGGCAGATCAGGCCCAGACCTCGGCCAACAACGCGACTCATAGAGTCGATACGCTGACCAATACGGTCGCGAATCTTGACAACTATCGCGTGGTGAACCAAACCTCGGTGCTGTTTGGTTTCGACAAAGACAATCTTTCGAAAGACGCCAAGGCGGCGCTCGACCAGCTTGCCAGCGGCGTGCCGAATACTAAGGGCTACATCATCACGGTTGAAGGCGGAACCGATTCCACCGGCAATGCCGACTACAACTATGGCTTGAGCCAGCGCCGCGCAGACTCCGTGATTCAGTACCTGGCTTCCCAGCACAACGTTCCGGCCTACAAGATTTATTTAATCGGCCTAGGCAAGGACAAGCCGGCTGAGCCGAATAACACCCGCGAAGGCCGGGCCAAAAACCGTCGTGTGGATGTTCGCCTGATGACGAATTCGACCGATAATTCGGCTCCTGCGCAAACCACCACCGGACAGGCAACGCCGCCGGGAAATAACTAGAGAAGTTCTCTCTCCTCTCCGGAGACTTCGCCAATAGGCCATCCCAAGGGGATGGCCTTTTTTGTTGTTCCGATCACTCTCGGGCCGCGGCGGGCGTAAAATTGGGCATATGCGCTGGTCTCTTGCCGTGCTGTTGCTCTGCCTTGCTAGTTTCGCAGTGGCGCAACAGCCTTCCGACACTTCGCCTGACACCAGTCAGGACACCTCCAAAGCCGATCGCGAGAAGGCAAAGGCACGCGATGCCGAAGCCGGCGAAAGTTCCAGCCGCGAAACCCGTATCGACCTGAGCCCGCCCAAAGATGATGCCAAGGATCACCCCAATAGCGGCAATGTGATTCCCCCGCCAGACGTTGCATCTGACGTTCAGGAGCTTCATCAGTGGAATCCTTACCGGGCAGGGAAGGACGACGAGGTTGGCGACTATTACTTCAAACGCAAGAACTACAAAGCGGCATTGGCTCGCTATCAGGACGCTCTAATCTACAAAGAGAATGATGCTATTGCGAACTTCCGCTTGGGAGAATGCTACGAAAAGCTCGAGCAGCCTGCCGACGCGATTCCGCACTATCAGGAATACTTGCGTATCCTGCCGCAAGGCCCGCTTTCGAAAGATGCACGGAAGGCTCTGAAGCGTTTGGGAGCGCCGGAAAAACCGGCAGAGAAGGCGAGTACTAGCCAGCCGTCCGATCCATCTCAGTGACTGCCCGTGACTGCGGCCAACTTCTCTGCTTGCGCCCACGCTCGCTCTCGGATAATCTCGGCATTTCTGTTTACCGGAGCCCAACCTTGCACAAGATCAACTGGACTGGCTTATATCGTTATGTATTTTTTCTTTGCTTTGCCTATACCGCTTTTGCCCAACCCATCGGGGTCGCGGTTGATCTCACCGACGCCCCGAGAAACATCTATCACGCTAGACTGACGATTCCAGTAACGCAGGGACAATTCACGCTGGTGTATCCGAAGTGGATTCCAGGAAATCATCGCCCGTCCGGTCCGATTTCAAATCTGACTGGAATAAAAATGGAAGCTGCCGGACAGTCACTCGATTGGCAACGTGACCCCATCGACATGTATGCGTTTCACGTGGATGTTCCTACTGGCGCAACCCAGTTGCAGGTGTCGCTCGATGTGATCACCACCACCGGTGTGGCAGGGTCTGGTGGCGCCTCGGCTTCGAGCAACGTTCTCGATCTGAACTGGAACCAGGTCGTGCTCTATCCTGCAGACTCGATCGCCGATCAGATTCAATTTGCGGCGTCTGTGCAGCTTCCCAGCGGCTGGAAATTCGGAACGGCACTTCCCGTACAAAAAGATTCCGATGCCCATAACGTTGTCGAGTTCAAGCCGGTTTCGCTCACGACCCTGGTTGACTCCCCGCTGATCGCAGGGGATCACTACCGCCAGATCCAACTGACGAAGCCCGGCGAGACGCCCGCTCACGTGATCGACATGGTCAGTGAAAGTGAGGCGGGCCTGCAGATGTCTGCGCAGGATCAGGCCGCATATCGCAAGCTGGTTGCAGAAACCGGCGCCTTGTTTGGCGCGCGCCACTATTCGCAATATCACTTCTTGCTTACCCTTAGCGATGAGGTCGGCGGCCGAGGTCTGGAGCATCATGAGTCCAGTGATAATGCGGGGAGAGAACGGACGCTAACCGACCCGAGCCAGCACTTGCTTGAGGCTGGCCTCCTGCCGCACGAATTTACTCACTCATGGAACGGCAAATATCGCCGGCCAGCCGGATTAGCAACGAAAAATTATCAGGATCCGATGGTTGGCGATCTGTTGTGGGTCTACGAAGGCCTGACCGAGTATTTGGGCAATGTTCTGACGGTACGCTCGGGCTTATGGACTCCAGAGCAGTATCGCGAGGCCTTGGCCGAGACCGCAGCCGCGTTAGATCATCGTTCGGGGCGCACCTGGCGTCCGCTCGAGGATACCGCCCGGTCAGTGCAGATTCTCCGCATGGAAGGGCCGGAGTGGGAGTCCTGGCGGCGC
>Ga0335069_10005871_pt1 | contig 17969 bp, 14 predicted proteins | sample Lox_Sample_11_FD_206714 | JGI IMG/M metagenome (GOLD analysis project Ga0335069, IMG submission 206714) | Soil microbial communities from Loxahatchee National Wildlife Refuge, Florida, United States - Lox_Sample_1.1 | ecosystem: Environmental > Terrestrial > Soil > Wetlands | place: USA... | reverse complement strand
CACTTTCGACCCCATATACGTTCTTTGAGCGCACAACACGCCACGCATCCAACACTCTGGCGAAGTCCGACGCGTTCAAGCATTTTTGACAAGCCAAAAGATTGATATACGTTTCGATCTCGCTAGGGGATAGGCGAGGAAGATGATACGGCACCTGAATTAACTTCTCCAGGTAGTCTTGAACCAAATTATACCGCTCGGACTTCGTGCCTTCGGCCTGGTCGGAACCCCCTACACTCGTCTGCTTCTGAACATAACGTGTCGCTATCGCGTGCTCAACGATGCGAGGATCAGCTCCAATAACGAATGCGGTCCTTCCCACTGCCACGAACAGCTTGATCGCTTCCAACGTTTCGATAAGACGTTCTGGGAGGCAACGGTCTAAATCGTCGATCAGAACAACCAACGACCTGATATCCGTCTTCTCAAGCATCTTCTTGAAATCATCGTGAAACTTGCGCACTTCAAGCAGATCCGGCTTGCCTGGCGCCTTCTCCATCAGGTCGGCCCAATTAATCTTCTCCTTATCTTCGCCCTCTTCTTCATCGTCCTCCTTATCAGCCGCAGCCGGTACCGCCGAATGGACGAGAGCTGTCGCTGCAACGGCAAGGCCGCCAGCTCCACCGGTCAGCGCGGCGGCTGCTAAGGGAACCCCAACATACTTTAACCCCAACTTACCAAGCTCCATCAGCTTCACCCGTTTCAACAGGGAAACTACGTAGTCTTTGACTTTCGGGCCGAAACGTTCGTGTTCTCCAAGCTGAATGAGAATCGAGCTCAGAAGCGCAGATTTGGCGTCTTCGTACCCTTCAAACATCCAGCCGTTGAAATAGAGCCAAACGACATCATCATCTTTCCCCGAACAGAGGTCCTTTTGGAGCATTCTCATGATGCTGGATTTACCGCCGCCCCAGTCGCCGAAGACGCCGACCGTGACCGGGAGCAGACCCTGATTCGTGACGATGGATCGAATCAGATCCGCGTGCACGCGAAAGCCGAGGAGATCCTCATCTGTTTCGTTGTCCGACCAGACATGAACTGCCCCGTTGCCTGGTCCAAGCACAGCAGCGCTAGCGCTCATCGGAACCTCGCTCTAAAGAACACCATTTTATGCCACGTCCAACCGTTCGCGTGAAGTTACGACCGACCCGGGAGCAGCACAAAGGTCGCTCAAGATCGTTTGCCGCCCCGCTTCGCGGCGGCCAACAAGTCTTCCTCACCGTTGACGCACACTCCTTCGGGTACTCTGAAATCAGCAAGGAAGTGGCTGATGGCAACACGCATGACCGTGTTCGCAGTGATGCGTTCCCCTTTTGTCGTTTTAGACCGCTGAAGCTCTCTCGCAAGGGCATCGACTTTGTCGCGCATCTCCGGGCTCAATTGTAGCGTGACGCGCTCGCTATAGATGTCGGCGACTCGTCGGCCTTGAAGCGCCGGGTCGGCCGCGCCGGGAGCCTTCTTTGCCGCCACGGGTTTTGGGGTGACCTTCACCGGGACGGGTCTTGCTTCGACCACTGCCGGACGCTCCGCCTCAAGGGGAGCCCTCTTGACGACGACTGCCCGCTCGTTTGGCTTGGCTACTTCCACAACTTTGTGCTCGTCTCGGCTGTCCCGAAACGGGCTGTCCTTGATTACCTTTGCGCCGCCGAGCGCACCAAACCCGCCTAGCCCTTTGAGCCCGCTCGACAGGTCCTCATCGCTGATTTGGCCCCTAGCCATTTGCCACCTTTCTCACTTGGCCCTGCACTCTCGCCAGCCTGTCAAGGATTTCCGAGGCCAGCGCAGTGAAGTCCTCTGTCCCCCTGCCCTTTGGCGAATTCTCATAATCGAAAATCGTCTTGCGCACGCTCGGTGCGGCTTTTGCTTTGGTGTTCACGCGAATCTTCGTCTCCAGGAGCGTCGCTCCGATTTCTTTCCGGAGCATGTTCTCCACCTGTCGGCAGATGCGCTCGTTGTGCGAATAGAGCGTGAGCACCACGCCGATAGAGGTGAGGTTCGGTGCGATCTTGAACATTTTGGCGATAGACTCCGAAAGCAAGCTCAGGCCCACCATCGGCAGGTATTCCGCGCTGCAAGGCACCAGGAAGAAATGGCTCGCCACAAGTGAGTTCATAACGACTAGGGAAATCGACGGTGGATTGTCGAGCAGCACGATGTCGTAGTCCTTGAGGCGCGTCGTCTTCTGAAGGCAGTTGCGCAGCACGAATTCACGGCCCACAACGCTCACCAGGCTCAAATCGGCGCCGGCAAAATCCTCGTGCACGGGAATGATATCGAGCCCGGCCGTGGTCGTTTCCTGAATCAGATCATCGAGCGAGGTCTCTTCGATGATGGCATCGTAGAGTGTGCGCACACCGTCAGTTAGCTCCAGCGTGCCGATGAGGCTTGCGGTGAGATTTTGCTGGGCGTCGAGATCGACTACGAGCACGCGTTGACCGGCCCGCGCGAGTGCGGCGCCGAGATTCGCGGTCACCGTGGTCTTCAGGCAGCCGCCCTTGTGGTTCACCACGCTCAATATTGTCGGGCCTTTCATGCGATCCTCCGCGCTTTGCGATCTTCGAGCCACTGTTCCAGGTCACTGCGGCGGAACTTCCACCGCCCTCCCCGGATGAGGCGAAACGCCGGGATCTCTCCTTCACGAATCAGCTTGTACAAGGTGTTGCGGTGCACACCGAGGAAATCGCTTGCCTCGGCGACGGAGATTATCTGTCCCTCTCCTACCCGCACTTCGTTCGTTGTTCGCAAAACTGCCGTGTTCATTTCTCTTGACGTCCGCTAATGGGTTCAACGAAATATGGACTAACATGGACCAACACAGCACGACAGATGCTATTTTCACAACAGTTCTGCACAGCAGAGCACAGCGAAGAGGTATGAAGTTATGAAGTTCATAACTTCTGAAGTTCGGAGGTTTGCGACTTCCAAGTCAGCCAAGTTCAGAAGTTCAGAACTTCCGAAGTTCATGAGTTACGAAGTTCAGGAGTTCATCACTTCAGAGCTTCATGAGTCCGCAACTTCATCACTTCAGAACTCATCAAAGTCAGAACTTATGAAGTTCTTGAGTTCTGAACTTCATACTAATTCCGTGTACAAAAATAGGCTTGCGGTACTTTTCGGGGTGTGTACAAGTGTTTTAAGCCGCTTAAACCCAATAGGGGAGGGCGGTCGAGAAATAGGAGGACTTGTAGCAACTTAGCAGGCGCGGCAGGAGCCGCAAAAAAGAAAAGCGACTCGGGGGAGTCGCTCTCTTAAAAGAACTCGAGATTTGTAGGCCAACCTTCGGTGGAGCCTCAGGCGGCGGAACTTCAGACACTCCGACCGTACCAAGGCAGCCCCACTCAGTCAAGGTCCAAAATCTCCGGGTAGCGTGGATTTTTTGTCCCGCCGTCAGGGCGGCGCGCTGGGCGCCTGCGTTCGGAGAGAACAAATGCAGACTTCGGTCGATGGAGGCTACGCACTCATCACCGTGGGGCAACTGGCAAACGTGTGTGCAGCGCGCAAGGATGGCCGCATTAGCTTCCTTGCGCTTCGCACCTGGCTTGCCGCCCATGAGCAGCGCGCCAAGCGATGCACCGCCAAAGGTTGGTTTCGTTACACCACGGCAGAACTTGCGCGCCTGGTTCGTGCACCAGAGCGTTCCGTGTGCCGTGCGGTCCGTGAGTTGACCGATTGCGGGCTCTTCACGTGGACCAAGCGCGTCATCGAGTTTCCGAGTACCGTACTCGACTTCGCTGAGGATCTCGCCGCCGAACTCGGCACGAGCCCCAAAAGGCCGGTGCCGATCCCGCGATACTTGCTCAGAGCCGTATTTCGCCATACGCGGCCTAGCGAGGTCATGGCTGCAATCGCGCACCTGATCCGCTGCCTCTTCCGCAGAGGGAGGGAACTTTTCAATTACGGGCTAATTAAGGCCTCCTGGGTGGCGTCGGTGTTCGGAGTGGGGGAGAGATCAGTTCACTCGGCGAGGCGATGGCTTATCGATCAGAAATTCTTTACCCAGGAGTACGTGAATCAATTCGTGCTAAACCGCTGGGGGGCGCGATTCGTCGTGAGCTTCAAGCAGGTGAACCAGCCGCAGCCGGTGAAGCGAGTGCGTTCGAAATCTGCACCCCCTATGATTAGGATCTGTACAAGTACTAAAACAAGTACATCTAAATACCAAGAAAACTATAAACCCGCCGACGGCGGCCAAAACGCTGGGCTCCAGACGGGAGAGATTTCAAAACCGGACCTCAAGCGCATCACTCCGGACGACCTGCGCAAGATTTCGCGCCTGGAGGTGCTCTACGAGCAGGCCGTAAGGGCGCACTGGATTGAGGCTACGGAGGCGAACTTTCGGAATTTCGTTTGCGCGGCGCTCCGCGCTACCAGAGCCGGCGGAAGGGTGGGGGCTATCTTCGCCGGCATCGTGAAAAAACGACTTTGGCACCACGTGACGCAGGAGCAGGAGGACCGGGCGTTAGCGGTTTTGCGAAGGTATCGGGAGCAGCGAAAGGTCAGGCCGAAGGCGCGAGAGGGCGCCTCAGATTCCGTTCAGCCTCCCGCGCCGATCGGCGAAGTGTGCGCCGCTGTGCTGAACTGTGCAGACGGGTTGAAGACCGGAGATCGGGAATTCCCTAACGGACAAACATGAAGTGCCAATTCCAAGTTTGTGGAGGCCCGCCATTCAGCGTTTCTTCCGCTCGTCTCTCCGGGCCTGAAGCTGCTTTTTGTACTTCGCAATCAGCTCGTCAGGAAAATACCTTCGGTCAATCAGGCCGGTCGGGACGCTGGGGGGCTCGGGCAGGATTCCATCGCGAATATAGGACCGGAGCGACTTGGAATGCACTCCAAGTTCCGCAGCTGCCTCTTCGATGCTCTTGTGGATCTTCCCATTGACTTCGACAGGCATAGATTTTGGCCTCTTTTCTGGGTTCCTCGACTATCATGGTACGCCTTTGGTTCGAACGGTGTCAACGGTTCCTACATTCCGCACTGTTTGACCGCCCAGGCACAGACTTTTCTCAGTTCGCATGGTTCGGACTGTTGACACTGTTCGAACAGTGCGATAAGATCTGATCCGTAAGCTACGGCGCAGGCCGCGAAACCGGCACCCGCAGCTGAGGAGAATGACATGTCCATAGGCGACGTGAAGGTGGAGCTGATCGACGGTGCAGGGGTGATTACCACCGTACTAATTCTGACCAGGCTGTTGCTGATTGAGGTGGTTCATGTGGTTGAGTGCTGCAAAGACTGCAAGCGCCGCGTTATCGGCCGGCACTCACAATGAAGGCCGCGTCTGGGCCGCATAGTACTGGCGGCGGTCATCAAGCTGCGTTTGAGACGGCCTCGGCCACTTGCCCGAGCTCAAACGGCCGCACGATCTGGCGGCGAAGCCTGAGGCAGGAGATGTGCAGCGCTTCCAAGCCAGCAGTCGCGCGCCGTTCATTGACCGCCTTGAACATCGTCACGAACTGCCTGCGCACCGGTGCATAGGCCTCGAACGGGAGATTCCAGAATTCCCGTTCGAGTCCCGCCTTCGACCGGCGAAGCGCAATCTCCAACACAAAACTCTTCAACTCCAAATACGTCCCCCGTTCGATTGCCACGTGAGGGTGTCCCCCGCGATGGCCAATCGAGTAGCTGGCAAACTTAATCGGAACCCGCCGAACGTCTTTCACTTGGTCGCCCTCGCCGCCATCGGCTTCGGGCAGGAAAAAAGGATGCTTGCCGTGGGTGGCCAGCAGAACGTAGAACCGGCCATGGCGGAGGTATTGTAGATTGGCGATGCCAGCGGTCTTTCGCCGCGCCCGCGCCCATTTCGATATACCGATGCGGTATTTCGAAATCAGCTTGCGGTCAACCGCCTTCGGGTCTTTGTGCTCGGGGATGACGCCGGCCACGTAGAAGAAGTATCCGTGTCCGACGTAGCTCACCGCGAGCTGCTGCACAAAGCCCTCGACGGTCTGGGCCTCGCATCTGTATTCCGCCATGGCCGAAGCTCGCTTGCCACCCACTCACCGGGGATGTAAAGGTGCGGATTGTTCTTCGGCACAATCCGCAAAAGCCGTGACCTTTGCTCTACGGTTGCCACCGTGCCGCGTCGGTTCCCGCTACATCCCCGGTGCAAGCAGCGTTCGCGCTTAGCGCGCGAATAAAGCTGTATTCACCAGTTGCAGCGGCCTATACCTAGCGGTAGCGGCCCCCGTGGATAAAAACCTCAGCGGTAAAACCACCGTGCACTGCGTGCACGGGTAGCGTTACCGCCCGAATCGTTGCCAACGCTGACTCCCCCGCCAAGGGGAGCCAGCGTTAACCACGACACTGCCTTTCCACGGAACCGGTCGAGTCCTTGCGAACTCAACCGGGGCACTGTGGATGTGGGTCTATGACCCGTCCGCTCTTTCGTCCTCCCTTTGCGTTCGGTGCCACCCGAACAGGGAACGGGCTTCGACTGCCTTGCCGAAGACACCGCCCAGCAGTCCCGCATCCAGCGGCGGAACCTGCCAGCTTTCTACTTGAGCGCCGCTCCCAGAGTACGGCTTTTGAATCACCCGGCCGTCACGCCAGGCACCGGGGAACCACCCCGGCGGCCATACTCCTTCCCGGATTAGTGATGGTCTACGTTTCACCGAATCCCCATTCGGGAATTCGGACAATCGGTCACGTCGCTAGAGAGTGTTGCCTCTCGGTTCATTCCAGTACGTCTCGGGCTCCCGCCCGAGCGCAGTTTCCGCGCCGCTGCCAACTCAACCGGCCCGAGTGGCCGGGAGTAGGGCAGGGACACGATTTCAGCAGGCCGAACACAGAAGCGCCCGCTTACCCCGCCAGAATGAGTTTTCGCCGTTCGGCTACGTCTCCGATTGAACTGACTGGCTCGCCCTTTCGGGCTTTGTAAGGTTGAGCTATTCACAGAGCGCCATTTTCGGGCGCCCTCCGGGAGTGACCACTCCCGGTTCCGTCTCTCACGAGATCGGAAGCTCCCCCCGCCAGCAAGAGTTGAACAGGCCTTTACGGGAATTTCACCCGACACGCTGTATGAAAGCGTGTTGGGGCCTGAACCCCTCTGGTGGGATTCCGCGCCAGGCTTGAAGTCACGTCACCGCGACCCCGCCCAGCACGCCACCCACTTGGACCATCACGGCCTTCGCCGTGGGAGTGCTCAACAGGAGAGGGAACTTGCCCCTTTCCCAGAACACCCCAAAGCGACGGTTTGTCTCCGTCGCCCCCATTCGAGGGCTTGCGGAACACATCGGATAGAACTCACGGATTGTTCTCAGCCGGCATGGTTGGCGCCATGCCGAAAGAGGTTTACTCGTGAGAGCCTCCGTCGCACTGGACGAGCCACTCTCATGGCATCCAGCGCTACGGGTACAGCTCAAGCGCCAAGCTGGTTAGGCTTGGCTATCCCTTAGACCGGTTGGCAACCGGCTTTACCAGGTGAGCTGCTCCCACATCCACAGCGCCAGCGCGCGTTTACGCTCGATGGCGGTCTGTGCGAGGTCTCCCTCGCGAATGTGGATGTCGGCTTTTCTCGCAGATCGCTTGAGCGGCGAGAGGTGAGCACTACAGTGCTGAATTCAAGATTGGCCATCCAGCGAACACCGACGGCGACCCTGATTCCTCGGTCGCCTTGGGCATATCCGTGGTGTATACGGGGTGGGCTTGCTGTCCGGCGCTTTGCTACGCTCAACATTTACCGCCGCCCAATTTGAGGTCTTATGGATTTTGCAGAAGTTCGAAGGCTCACCATCGTCGCGCTCTTTTCGGACGACCGGCTCTTTGAACAGATCGTGCTCAAGGGCGGAAACGCCTTGAGTCTCGTTTACGGCCTGAGTTCTCGGACCTCCCTGGACCTGGACTTCTCGATTGACAAGGACTTCGCCGACTTGGACGACACCCGTGCGCGTATTTTCCGTGCGGTAAAGCAACATTTCGCCGCCGCAGGATTTGTCGTGTTCGATGAGACCCTGGAACCGAAGCCCCAGGTCCTCGGCCCCAACCAGCAGGCGTGGTGGGGCGGCTACGAGTTCAAGTTCAAGCTCATCGAAGAGGCCAAGTACAAGGCCCTCGGCGGAAACCTTGAGACCATCCGCCGAAATGCCCTCGTGGTAGGCCCCGAGCAGCAGCGCAAGTTCTCCGTGGACATGAGCAAGTTCGAGTATTGCGAAGGCAAGGTTGAGCGGGAGCTGGATTCCTACACGATCTACGTCTACAGCCCCGAAATGATCGTCGTGGAGAAGCTCCGGGCCATCTGCCAGCAAATGCCGGAATACGCCCTGCGCAGTAAGCCCAGTCCCAGGGCGCGCGATTTTTACGACGTCTGGCGCGTCGTGACCGCAACGGGTCTCAATCTGTCAGCGCCGGAGATAGTCGAGCTTGCCAAGCACGTCTTTGCCGCAAAGCACGTCCCCTTGGCTCTGCTGGCCAGGGTGGGCGACCAGCGCGAGGTCCACCGGCCAGACTGGCCGGCAGTTGTGGCGGCAGTTGCCGAGACTTTGAACGACTTTGATTTCTACTTCGATTTTGTAGTCGATCAGGTGGCGGCGCTAAAAACCCTTTGGGTAGAATAGCCGCCAGTCGGCATCGAACGCCGCCTGCCGCATATCGTGGGCGAGGTAAAAATCGAACTCCAGCCCGAGCTTCTTCAGGCGGCCATACTGCTTCTCGTCATAGCCGGCACGCTGCATGTAGAAACCAATGGCTTGATGGTAGGGGTAGACGTAGTCGAGCTTTTTGAGGGTCGCAACCAAGGTGCCGACCGAAAGCCGGTCTTTGGCGCCACGGTAGGCCTCAAGCACCTGGTAGACGCCGCCGCCGTAAGCCGGGCGCACGGCGATGTCGATGAGCGTGCGCTCCAGTTTCGTCACCTCCAGACTCTCCCCGTCAACGACCATCGGGCCGACTTCGAGGCGCTCGGTGTGCTTGCCGTTGATGAGCACGAATTTGGAGCCTTCGTATTGAATGAAGAAGTTCGACTGACGCTGTTTCCCGGAAAACGCGCGCTTGAGCCCCTCTTGGGTGAGATCGCCGCCCCGAGGCTTCTCACTTTGCTCTGAGTTCACGTAGATGGTCTTCGGAAGCTGCTCTGTGAGCCCATGCAGGAACACCGCGGTGCCGTGGCAGAGGTAGGCGTTGCGCTTGAGCGAAAGAGCAAGGGCGTAAGGGGAGGCTTTGTCCCAGACGTAGCGCACGATCTCCTTGGCGTCGGGGTAGTTCTCCGCTGCAAGACGAACCTCCTTCAAGCGGGTTTTTTCTAACAGGTATTTCAGGAACTCTTGGGTGTTCGTCGTTTGTGCGAGTCGCCAATCGCTGCGGTGCTGCGCTAGAATGCTTGCGAGTTCACCGGGCCAGTAGATCTTCTGCGCCGAACTCGCGAAGAGCTTCACGATGTCGGGCTTTGCGATATCGATCCGAGTTGGTCTTCCCCGTGCCATGAGCACTCCTCTTTCTGATGGGTCCGATAAGGTATATATACCATATCGGATCCATCATTAAAATGGCCTATTTGCCTCCAACTGCCTGAAGGGAAAGAGATACGTCACATGATGCCTTGCCATCCTGCAAGGTATATATACCTTGCAGGATGGCTCCATAGGCTCTACGCTTCTGCTTCAAATACCAACATCGTAATAGCCGCAACTCGTTGCTAACAAATCACTTCCGTACCGCATGAGGGATCGGTCGTGAGCCACGGTCAAAGGATTTTCGGACGGCAGCAATCCACTCAGTTCAGGCGAATCTGCTTGAGCCATTTCAAGACCGCCCAGGTGGCGCCAAGGTCTTCCTCGTTATAGAGCAGAATCTGATTCATGACCTCCGCCCGCTCCTCCTTGTTCTGCGTCTCGGTAGCCTCGATGAACTTCGCCATGGACCAGTCGCCGCCATACTCGACCTGCGTGCGCTTGAATCCGATGTACTTTTCGATCACTTTCAGACTGTAGCTTGGCAGAGGCAGGGCGATCGAGTCCCGCGCGATCGGCAGCAGATTTACCAGATTCTTCAGCACGCGGGCGCCGATCCCGCCCTCATCCCCGTATCGGGCCATGCACGCCTTCACATGGGTCGCTTCATAGTCGGCCCAATGGACAAAGGGGATCTCGCCGTAATAACTGAACAGCAGGCTTGCTTTCTCTAGAAAGCTCAACCATCCCTGTCGCTCCCCTTCAGGACCAAAGCCAGCCACAGTCGGCATGTAGGTGCTCAGCTTCTCCCCGAACACCTGCATCCCCCACAGATAGACCTTGTCCAGTTCCTGGAGTTGAGGTGGCATCCCCTCCAGATCGAACATCACGTAGTTAGGGACGTCCGGCACTTGAGGAACCCGCAAAACGATCTGCGTGTTCGTGCTGAAAGCTTTGGCCATGAGCATGATGTCCGCGGCCTTCTTTCCAACACGCTGCATCTTCGCACCCCATGGCCGCGTGAACTCCGATAACGTGTCCACGGTAAAGCGGCTCAAAAGCTGGTCCACCGAATCAACTTTGTAGTCGTGCAGCGCAAACGCCAAATTCTCATCCACGCCGTAAACCAGCGCTACCGCCTTCTTCGCTTCCGCCTCGGCCCAGCAGTGCGAACGAAACGGGCAACTCAAACACTTTGTCCAGCCCACCGCACCGAATGGCTCTTCAACCCGCCGTTTGACCGTGCACAGATCAGACAGCTGAGCCCTGACGCTATTTGGTTCGTACGGAACGTCGATAATTTCACCCGCGCCGCTGTGAACCTGCAGGCCAGCGGGCGGCAAGCCGAAGTTCGCTTCATAAAGCAAGCCATATGTACCAATTTGCGCGAGAATCTCAGGATGCTCCTTCTCGTTCACACGCCGGGACATCTTCGAGTCCTGGATGATGTATCCTGAGTCGGTCCAGACCAGGAAATCTGGCTCGCCAACAACCTGACAGGGTTCTCCTGCTAGGTTCACAGTCGCCGCGAAAGCTGGCTGGTAAATGGCCCGTGCCTTCTTCTCGACCTCTTCCCGGGTGCGTCGGCGTCTCTCCTCTCTGTTCCCGCCACTCAAGTCAACGACCTCGCCAAGCGTGCTCAGGTGCGCACGTTCATGACGTTCTCCAAGCCGTCTGAGAACCTCTTCATAGGGGCTTGCCTGCTCTTCGGGCGCCCCATTGTGGCGCAAGAATACGCGGCGCTCGCAGCGGTGTGGGCTGTAGTAGGTGTAGAAATCGGACGCCGATAGTTGCATGAAGTCTGCGCCTCCAACGAAGCCACGCTTTGTGACCGGAATAGGTGTGTGGGGTTCCGTCTCTCGGTATAGCACGTTTCAGATAGCACTATCTGCTTTTGCGTGCACGCAAAGCTGTTAACCAGAGCGACGTACGATCCTTCGGGGGCTTTGCCCCTGCGACCCCGCCAAAAGAACAAAAACAGCCTAAGGGGCTTCGCCCCTGGCGCCGTCAAGGCAACCCTTCGGGCTACGCCGGGCGTATCCCCGAGCTTCCGCGCTGCGCTTGTGCAGCCTGGGTGATACCCCTCGCCCGGCTCCGGCCTGTGACCTTGCCTCCCCCCGCTTCGCGGAAAAACCCCGCTCATTGGCGCGGCCTAGAAGGGTGATGTCACCACATCACCCCCATTTACAAAGGAGAAAACGACAATGAACCCGGAACTAAAAGACCTCTACCAGCGCGTAACAGACCAGATCGTGAAAGCCATCGAAACCGGCGCCGCCGATTGGAAAATGCCGTGGCACCAGACCGGCAGCGAGAACTTCACGCCCATCAACGCCCAGACAAAAAAGCCCTATCGAGGAGTGAACATCCTCAGTTTGTGGGCGGCAGCCGATGCCAACGGCTACCCCACGGGCCTGTGGGCTACCTATAAGCAGTGGCAAGAGCTTGGCGCCCAGGTGAAGAAAGGCGAGAAGGCAACGCTCGTTGTGTTCTGGAAATTCTCGGATCGCGACCGCGACGAAGACGCCGGAGAAGGTGAGGAGAGGGAAGAGCACACCAGTCGCGGAGTGCTGGCCCGTGGATATTCGGTGTTCAATGCCGCCCAGGTGGACGGCTACCAAGCGCCGGCAGTCCCGACCATCCCGCAAGCCCAGCGCATCGAAAGCGCCGAGAGCTTCTTTGGCGCATTGGGTGCCGACATTCGCCACGGAGGCGGGCGGGCATTTTACAGCCCAGCAAGCGACCACATCCAGATGCCCAACTTCGAGGTGTTCAAGGACGCCGTTGCCTACTACGCCGTGCTCGCCCACGAGAGCACACACTGGACAGGGGCGCCGCAGCGGCTAAACCGCAATCTGACCGGGCGCTTCGGAACGAACAGCTACGCCGCCGAGGAACTGGTTGCCGAACTTGGCGCCGCGTTCATTTGCGCCGCGCTTGGCCTCTGCAATGAGCCCCGGCAGGACCACGCCGCATACTTGAATTCGTGGCTCCAGGTTCTCAAAAGCGACAAAAAGGCGATCTTCACCGCCGCAAGCAAAGCACAGGCGGCAGCGGATTGGATGCACGCACGGCAGACCGGAGAGGAGGAAAGGGAGGCCGCCTGAGCGGTCGTTTTCAAGCCCAGGGAGAGCGCCCCTCCTCTCCCTGGGCTCTCACTCCGACTAGTACCCCGAAGACCTTTCTTCTCAGCCTGATTCCCGCTATAAAACCCCAACGACTGTGAACTCTGGTACTTTTAGGACTCTGGAGTATTTTCAGGAAGATGAGCAGTGGAAAACCGGCCCTAGTGGTCGGCACGTGTTGACGTCCAGGAACTGAATGCAAACGCGATGAAAGCACAAGATCTACGGCAGAATGTGACGGTGTACGGTCGGCGGTCCCTGGGTTTTCGACTGGTCAGAGAACCAGGTGACGCAAAGACGAACGCGGCGAGCTTTCCAGTTCTGGTTCCCGTCGCGCGAGGAAGCGTCCAGCTGTGTTTGACCACCTGCCAAGGTTGCCTAGCTACCCTGAACATTCGGAAAACGAGAATGAGACCACTATGAAGACTGTACGAGACGGCTGCCAGATTCAGGACAATGCGCTCTCAATCAAACTCAGTGATCAGATTGAACAGCTTGATGAGCTGATCACCAGCGAGGGCAACGGCACTGCGTTCTTCGAGAAGACGCACATCACCCAAGGCATGCAGGACCTCATTAGTGAGGGCATTGCCCGGCTAGCTGGAGCCTCGTCTCAGGCAGTCTTCCACCTGAAGCAAGCCATGGGTGGTGGTAAGACTCACCTCCTCGTCGGTTTTGGGTTGCTTGCAAAGCATCCAGACCTTCGCAAGACCTACTGCGCTGGCATGATCTATGGTTCCGCTTTCGAGAGCGCCAATATCGCGGCCTTCAACGGGCGGAACAATCCAGAGCAGTTCTTCTGGGGAGAGATTGCCAACCAGCTCGGAAAGGGAGAGCAATTTAAGGCCTTCTGGACCGCTGGTCCCAAGGCTCCGGACGAGAAGGACTGGCTCAAGCTGTTTGAAGGTGACAAACCTGTCCTGATCCTTCTGGACGAGATGCCACCCTATTTCCATTACCTCGACACCCAGAAGGTCGGAAATGGTACTGTCGCGGACATCGCGACGCGTGCATTCGCGAACCTTCTTACCGCCGCTGGCAAGAAGAAGGATGTCTGCGTCGTCGTTTCGGACTTGGCGGCTGCATACGACACCGGTGCAAAACTGATCAATCGCGCGCTTGAAGACGCACGTTCCGAACTCGGCAGACAGGAGCGGAGCATCACGCCGGTTGATCTCGCGGCCAACGAGATCTACGACATTTTGCGCAAGCGTCTTTTCAAATCCCTCCCGGATAAGGCTGAAATCGAGGACATTGCCGATGCTTTCGGACGCAAGCTCGAGGAAGCCGCTAAGTCAAAAACTGCTAACCGAGGTGCAGAGGCAATCGCTGATGAGATCGCAGCGACCTACCCATTTCACCCGCGCCTCAAAAACGTAATCGCGCTTTTCAAAGAAAACGAGCAGTTCAAGCAGACGCGTGGCCTTATCGAGCTTGTCTCCCGTTTGCTCCGATCGGTTTGGAGCCGCCAGGCCAACGACGTGTTCTTAATCGGGCCTCAGCACTTCGACCTTTCCATTGCGGAGGTTCGCGACAAGCTAACTGAAATCTCCGGAATGCGCGACGTCATCGCAAAGGACCTGTGGGATGGGCAGCAGTCCGCTCATGCGCAAATCATCGACTTGCATACCGGCAAAGAGGCGGCTACACAACTTGGCGCCTTGCTTCTCACCGCAAGTCTCTCCACTGCAGTTAACGCCGTCAAGGGCCTTACACCCGAGGAGATGGTGGAGTGCTTGGTTTCCCCTCTGCGTGAACCGTCTGAATTCCTCGCTGCCTTCGAGGAGTTGGAGAAGGTCGCCTGGTACGTCCATCACACGCCTGAAGGTCGCTACTACTTTGACCGACAGGAGAACCTGACGAAGCTTCTGCAGAGCCTAGCCCATGACGCACCCGCGAATCAAGTAGACGATCTTATCCGTCACCGATTGCGCGAGATGTTCAAGCCGACGCGCAAATCTGCTTACGAAGACGTTCTCCCCCTTCCGCTGTTGGATGAGGTTGCTGACCGTGTCCGCAAAGGCCGCGTGCTCCTTGTGGTCAGCCCAGATTCAAAGATTCCGCCGGAGGAAGTGCAAAAGTTCTTTGACGGCCTGAGCCAAAAGAACAACCTCTGCGTTCTCTCTGGAGACAAGACGGCGATGGCCAGTGTCGAGAAGGCAGCCAGACAGTTCTTCGCGGCACAGAAGGCTGATGGTCGGATACCGAAAGGACATCCCCAGCGTGATGATCTAGAGCGTAAGCAGCAGACCTACGAACAGGACTTCAATTCGACCATTCTGAGTCTTTTCGATAAAGTCCTTTTTCCAATTCAGCGAGCAGGTAAGCCGCCTCAACTCGCGTCGAAAGCGCTGGACATGGCGCGCGACACAAACAAGCCGTTCAACGGTGAGGAGCAGATCGAAAAGACGCTCACCTCACACCCACTCAAACTGTTCCTTGATGTCGAAAAAGAGTTTGACGCTGTGCGGGACAAAGCCCAAGATCTCCTCTGGCCTGAAAACCAAGCTGAGGCGCGTTGGTCCGACGTTGCTGACCGTTATGCAGAGCAGGCTGGAATGCCTTGGCTTCCTCCCAAGGGCCTCGATACGCTCAAGTCCATCGCGTGCAATCGAGCCCTCTGGGAGGATCTTGGAAATGGCTACGTAACGAAGAAACCGCAGAAAAAGCGGACTTCCGTTCAGGTCATAGCTGAGTCCGAACCGGACGACGATGGGATCGTGAGGTTGCGCATCAATCCTCAGAATGCTGGGCCGGCGCCGCGTATCCATTACGCGGAGGATTCGCCGGTCACCGAAACGAGACCACAGCTCAGGGACCAAGTCCACACAACTTCCGCCCTTCGTGTGAACTTTCTCATCTGCGATCCTTCGGGCCAGTTCCAGACTGGTGATCCGGTCACGTGGTCAAACAAGCTCATTCTTCGCAACAAGCTGTCCGAGAGAAGCGGCAAGCGGAGTCTTGAGCTCCTTGTTTCCCCTAAGGGTTCGATCCGTTACACGCTAGACGGCAGCGAGCCTCGGGACGGTACAGTCTATGAAGGTCCAATCGCTATCGGTGATGGGGATGTGCTCGTTCGCGCGTTCGCCGAAGTAGACAAGCTCGAAACGAAAGCGGAGTTCAAATTTCCGGCTAGGGGCAAGAAGGGCGTCCAGATTGAGGATGTGAAGCCCGGTCGGCTTATTTCCCGCACCGGTCGCAAGCTTGATTCGCGTAGTAAGACCTTCGAGGGCTTGAAGCAGGCTGCTGAGAAGTCGGTAACCTTCGAGGGTGTCGTGGTAACCGTAGGCCAGGGAAGTCAGATCATATCGCTGAGTGTCGGAGACATCCCTGTCGATTCAGCTTTCATTGAGGTACTTCTCACCAAATCCCTCGAAAAATTCAAGGTGGACACTCCCGTTACGATGACTTTCCGTAAGGCCCATTTCGCATCTGGGCATGACCTCAAGGACTTTGCCGCTAAGCTCGGGATTGAACTTCAGCAGGCAGAGGTTGAACAATGAGTGAACAGGCCGCGACTGTCGACTTCGGCGCGCCGACTACCTTCGGTGCTCATCTCTTTCGAGTGGAGATCCCAGCTGCGCGGAATGAATCAGTCGTCATCGTAGAGGACTACGGCTACAGAGGCCAGGAAGGCGGGATTCCGAGGGACGAAGAGAGGGTAGTCTTGAAGCGTCCGATCTGGTCTGCCATTGCAGACATTGCACGGCGGGAATTTAATGACCGGCTAAAAGTTGCGAAGGTGCCCGTAGGGCGCTGGCATACCGGTAACAACCTCGTGGACCGCCTGTTGGGGAGGGAGCTCTGTGTCCTTGCCTGGGCAGCCGAGACAGCAAATGAGGAGCAACTTCCCATTATCTGCAGCAAGTGGGCCGCACTCCGGCCTGAAGAACGGTGGTGGTTGTTTGCCATGACAGTGGCCGAAGCAGGAATGCCAGAAGACACTCAGCGTGGGTGGCGACGCGCGTTGTTCCATGCCCTTTCGGACGGTGAGAAGCCACCTCCTGGGCGCAAGCGCCGCCGTCCCGTGGAGCAGGACCTGTTCCAATTGTCTTTGCTGAAGGATCCCCAGTGAGTCAGAAAATCACCCCGTATTCACTAAACGAGGCGCCCGCTCTCATCGAGCGACTCCTGCCCGTACAGAAGCTCTCGGTTGAGGCCTACAAAGAGCAAATGGCGGTGCACGGAAAAACGTTAACGGCACTCGGCAGCTATTGGAAGGGACGCAAGCCGCTCATCCTAAATAAGGCCTGCATTCTCGGCTGCCTATTGCCTGCAACTAACGACCCCACCCGAGATCTGCAGATTTTCGAGAAATTAATGGGCATGGATGACGAATCCTTCGTTATTCGCTGGAAACGCCGCCCGAAGCCAAAAGAGATTCTAGCAACACTATCCATATCGCATATCAAGGACTACTTCGATATCACTCCGGATGGAGTGGTGCCAGAGTCCGCGCCTGTGGACTGGTCAAGCCGCGACTTCGATCTGGTAAAAGTCACCTGGCGTAAGGACTTATCGGAACTAGACCGACGGCGGCTGGAAGCGCAGATGCTCCCAAAACAGCCCTATCGCCAGTGGGTTGACCAAGCACAACGTCCCGAGGAAGTAGTAGATCTCGTCCATGACCATATCTGGGATGCGGTTAACACTCACTTAGGAACAGACGCAAGTTCGTTCCCTGATCTCATTGAACAACTAGGCGTGATGCGTTTTGGTCACCGTCCGCGGGTGGCAGATACCTTTTGTGGCTCAGGACAGATACCATTTGAGGCCGCCCGCCTCGGCTGCGACGTTTACGCCGCAGATCTAAACCCTATGGCGTGTATGCTGACCTGGGGCGCCTTCAACATTATCGGCGGAGCAGACGAGAATCGGAATGCGCTGGTCCGGGATCAGAGAGCCGCGTTCGATCATGCGCAGGAGATTGTCGACGAGCTTGAGACTGAAACAGATGGAGCAGGTTGGAAGGCGAAGGTCTTTCTTTACTGTGTTGAGACTAAGTGTCCGCAAACCGGCTGGACGGTCCCGCTACTTCCGACGCTCATTATTAGCACGGGCTATCGGGTTATCGCGCAACTGATTCCCGACCACACCGCAAAGCGCTATCTTATCGCGATAAAGGCCGGAGCAACGGATGCGGATCTTGCTGCGGCTCAGGCGGGTACGGTCGGGCGTGAAGGCAAGTACGGAGAGGCCTACCTCCTGCATAATCTGAAAGGCATGGACTACAAGACGAAGCTCTCAACTATTCGGGGTGACTATGAGAACTCAGACGGAACCATCGCCAATCGGCTTCGCCTATGGGAGAAAGCAGACATCGCACCCCACCCGGAAGATCTTCTTCAAGAACGGCTGTACTGTGTTCAGTGGATGCGTCGGAAGAAGACGGGACGAACCGAAGAATACGAGTTTCGATCTGTCACGCAAGAAGATCTCCGTCGCGATGAGACGGTCCAGC
>Ga0335069_10005869_pt1 | contig 17971 bp, 26 predicted proteins | sample Lox_Sample_11_FD_206714 | JGI IMG/M metagenome (GOLD analysis project Ga0335069, IMG submission 206714) | Soil microbial communities from Loxahatchee National Wildlife Refuge, Florida, United States - Lox_Sample_1.1 | ecosystem: Environmental > Terrestrial > Soil > Wetlands | place: USA... | reverse complement strand
TAGAGCGCGTCGTAGCCGAACGCGATGGCCCGCGCGTTCGGCAACGCCACGTTGATCGGGTTACCGAACACCGGGTCGTACGTAATGTCGGCCAACGTGATGGTGCCGTCGTTCGACTGGTCGCCAGGGTAGCCGGCGGCCCTGGATGCCCCGCTTGGGCTCTGCAGGGTGGCCGTGCCTGAAAGGTGGCCGAAGACGTGGCGCAATCGCCCGCTTGAGTCGTAGTCGTAGCTAATCTCGCGCGTTGCCCCGCTGAAGCTGGTGCCGGACGCATCGGCGTAGCCCGTCTGGGTGTCTTGCAAGCGCCACGACCAACCAGTCACATCGCCTGACGGACGGTACCACTTCCGGCTCGTGAGGATGGGCTGGTCCGCGGAGCCCGTTTGACCGAAATCGACAATGCCGGTCTCGTTCCCGTGGCTGTCGTAAGTGTAGGCGACGCGCGTCTCGGATGCTGCGGCGGACGAATCGGGCAGGAGCCGTTGGTAGACCGGAAGAGATGCCTGGCTCGTTGTTAGTGGAGATACCTGCTGCAGGTCGCCGGCGGCCCCAGTCTCCCACGAATACCTGTGGACTAGACCTGGGGTGAGAAGCACGACGCTGCGCCCGTCGATCCCGAAGTAGGGAGTCTGGGCCGAGTATTGGGTCCAGACCGTGTGCAAAGGCGGGATCGTGTCGTAGAGAGTTCCCACCTCGCCCCACTGTTGAACGACGTACGGAAGAGCACGGAGTGCGTGGTAGAGGGAATCATCCGTCACCCCAGGGCAACCTGCCGCTCCGGGGAGGTTGCATGCGTAGGTAGCGAACAGAGTGTCGCGTACGAATCCGGGGGCGGACGCGCTTCCCTTGCTAGAAACCGTTTCAGTCACCTCCTGGAACCCCAGGAAACTCCGGACCGCCGGATCCCATATCGCATAGTGATACGCGTACGAGGCCCCAGTCTGCAGGTGCTGAGTGTCCTGGAGGTTGTTGTCGGTTGTCACAGCCGTCACGACCCAAATCGGAACGGGAGCGGTACCCGACCCAATACCGGCGGTGTCTCCGTTCGCCGCGTTCAACGTCTGATACGCGAGTTTTGTGGAGAGACCGTTGGTCGACGTGACCTGTGTGAGCAGACCCTCCCGTGGTTCCGCGTTGGCGCCGTCCGAAAAGCCGCTCGATCCGTCATGCGCCAGCCAAAGCAAGTTTGGGCATTGCCCGTTGAACCCTGCACGCCCCAGGCAATATTCCGGTGCGGTGTTCAGGTCGGCTACTACTTGCTGGACGCCGCTCCCGGTGAGGTCCGCGGCGCCAAGCCGCGAGTTCGCCACGTCAATGCCAGGGGGAAAGATAGGCCCGAACGGCTCCACGCACTGAAAGCTTGCGCTGGCAGGTGAGGCGTTATAGCGGAGGCACGTCACAAACTCCCGATTGCTTACGAGGGCAAAATCTTGAAAGCCATCGCCGTTGAAATCGCCGAACCGTACAAGCGCATTCGTCAGCGAGGCGTTCCCGAAGTACATTAGAGACGTCGCGCCACTACGAGTTTGGGGTGCAACAGGAAGGCTGCAGCCCGCACCCGGAAGTTCCAGGTCGCCGAACGTCGCATCGCCCCGATTCACAAACGTGTTGAAGGTAAGCGTCTTATCCCCAGACGCGTCGGCATTCTGCGCCGACACAAATACAAGATCTGGCAACCCATCGCCATCCATGTCCGTCATGGTCCGAATGGCATCCCCATAAAAGCTGGCATCAAGCAGGGGAAAGTTGCACATCACAATTGGCTGCGCGGTCTTGAGCGCGGGATTCGATGAACCAAACGGGTAGGTGACGGCCGCATGATCACGATGGCTCAGCACGGTGGCGAACGCGCCAGCCGAACTTGGCAGAAACGTCATATCTGGTATGCCGTCGCCATCGACGTCGGCGCTTCGCGTCGAGACGAAGGCCGATGAGGAACTAAATGGCTGGACCAGGTGTGGACGAAGGAACTGATAGTTCCACGACCAGACTTGCGGGTTCTTGCTGTCATTCATCACAAGCCAGTCCACCGTGCCATCCGGTGCCCAGTCGCCAAACACCACGGAATCTGACCCCGCAACGAGCGGTGAACCAGAAGACTGTGGCGGACAGGCGTATACGGTGGCGCCGGCCAGTACGGAGCCATCACCGCAGATGGTGTTGAACCCTCCCGCGACGCCTGGGCTCGTATAGAAACTGACGACACTGCCAGATGCGGGGCTGGCGGAGTAGCCACTGTTGGGGCAACCGATAACGGCATCCTGCGTGCTGTCGCCGTTTACGTCCACGAACGACAGGGGTGTTTGACCCTGAGGATCGTCGCAAATGGGAAGGGACATCGCGCCTTGCTTCAGTACCGCGACATTGGGCCGGCCGCCGACGCCCGAATAGGTGAACGTGGTAGTATCGAGAACGTTGCACGTGGTACCAGAGGGGATCGCGCCCTCCGAGAGTGGATTGTTCTCCCCGCAGTTACCCTCAAACGAGATCGATGTCAGATACTGCAGGGTGTTCCATGGGTTCGCGGCGTAGGTCATGTGATAACGACGAGCCAGCACTCGGCCCGGATCGTTCATGGTCGCGCTGGTCACCGTGACAGCAGTCAGTTGTGCCCACGGAATAGCTCGCCAAATTGGTTGAACGGCCGGAGTACCTAGCCAGTTGCGCCAGTCCAGGTGAACGTGGTGGGCAAACAGCTCGGCGGACCGACCTCCTATCCCCGCCGGACCGCCCAGGAAAGTGTCATAGATGTCCGTCAGGTATTGGATGCCGGGGTTTGTCGCCCCCTTGGGCAGCAGAGAAGTCAGGTTGCTCCAAACGTAGTAAACCGTGTTTCCAGACGGATCGATCTCGCGCACCAGGTTCCATCGATAATAGTTGTTGATGGTTCCGGTATCATCGTCCGGTAGCTGCTGTTCGATGCTCGCGGGGAAGACGGTGTCGAGTGGCTGGCCGTAGATGCGTATGACGCCGGACCTATCTTGAACGATCCAGGTCGCGTCCGAATTGCCGTAAAAATATCGCCTGCCGTCGTCTACTTGCCGTCGAAAGTACATGTAGTTGTCGACGGAGGCGGGGAAGCTTTCGCCTGCGATGCCATCGGTATGGCCCCCGACGCAGATGCCGCCCTGCACGAGGCAGATGGGCACAAGCATTTGCCCATCGACGTAGTAGTCATCGGCGATGGACGAGGAGGCCTTCTCGCTCTGTCCGGCGGCAATCGAGTGGTACAGGTCGTCGAAGGCTGGGAAACCAGCGACACCTTTCCGCGCTATCGAAGAGGTGTCGAGAGTCCATCCGACTCCCGCGAAACCCAGCCCGTGGGCCCCAACGCGGCTTGAGTCATACGCCAACGAAAGGGAGGGCTGTGCCATGCCGCGGGCGGTTTGGAGCATGAATGGATAGGAACTACGCGCAGATCCCGTCGAGAGATCCACAGTCGCAAGTGCCTGTGGCGACCGAGCGGGCGGCGGAGACGATCCCAGCGTTGTCGTGCCTCCGGTCGAGCCGTCGGTGAGAGGATCGGTGGGGTCCGCGGAGGCAATCCGCCAGGGCAGCATGCTTCCCAGCAGGCACACGAGGGCCACTACCGCGACAGGTGCTCCTCGACGTCGTGTTGCGATGAGGCTCATGAGTCGATGCTCCGGGTTTTGACAATCAACGGCATGCGTCCTTGAGACGCTTCAGGTTGGTGGCGCATAGGGTGGCGACTCGCGCGCGGTCGGCGCTTGTGTGCACGGTGGCAAGGGCTGCGTTTGCAAGGCCGGCATCGCGCCCGGTGCAAGATGCGAAGAGCGTCTGGTACTCGACGCACTCCGGTATGGGCTCTTGATCGCCCGCTGTTGAGGATCCCGCGTGCGAACTACACGCAGTAAGCAACGCAGCCGCTAGCAGCGCCTGAGCCAGGTAGCCGGAGCGCTTTGTCCGAGCTTGCTTATGCGGGTCACCGGGCGGGTAGCCTGCAGCCGCGGTGGCCTGGTCGCTCGGCGCGAACACTGCGAACTTAGGGATCCTTCGCACGCAAACCTCCCGTGGATCCGCGCGCTAACCCGCCACGCGAATCCACCATCTGAGTCCTCTGTCCCCTTATCGGACGCCCACCGAGCCAGTTGCGTGAGAACTGCCGGAAGCTTTGCCTAAGCGGCATCAGGCCGCCGGACGCAGTCCGCTCCCGAGACTGGTCCGTCATCCGACGTAGCAGAGTCAATCGACCTGTGCGCATCCCCATCGACGTTCAGCGCGTCGAAGGCGCACCTTTCACGAGACCTGGCCCGAATCCTTCCTGGTCGGACACGATTCAGATTCGGTCCCGGGTCGCCGAGTTACCTCACGCGCGAATCGCACGCCGCCGCCCAAACGGGTGACGTGCCCTTTTCGCGTCTCGCAAGCTGCGTTCAGTGCGTGTTGATTCTCAACGAAGTACGCCGCTCGTGTTGCTGTTGGCTGAGCGGGCTCGGCCTTGGAGCCATTGCTTTCCGCATGCCCACCCGGTCTGCGGCTAGCGGGCGAAGTACCTTGTCGCCCTCTTCTGTCCCTTGGCCTTCAGCTTCTTCTTCGCGAGGCCCTCGTGCAGCACCCGCGGCAGCTCGCGTCGATCGAGCTTGAGCATTGTACGAATGTCTTCGGCGCGAAGCCCCTTCCCTCGCGTCGCCTTCACTGCCGCCACGACACGGTCCAACGTCTTGGCGATGTCCTCGGCCGTGCGCCGCGGAAGCCGCCCCTTGCGGCCGCGTGTCGCGAGCGGGTCCGGCTGACCTCCACCGCCGCGCGCACTTCGGCCGCTCTCTGTTAGGAGATCGTCGAGTGAGGCGCGACGCAGGGCAGCGAGCACTCCCTCCGTGAACGACTGCGCGAGGTCCGCAAGCTGCGAATGGAGTTTTGAGGTCGACATCGGTCGCGCAATCTACAGTGGAAATGTCAGTCTGGAAACAGGCGTGAATGCAAATACGGGCCTTTGGCGGTAGCTCCCGGGCCGTGGCCGGCAGCGCACGGCGCACCTACCCGACGATGCGCGAGGCACGGGTACGGGTGCGGTTCATCCACCGCTCAGCGGCGCGCCGGGTGCGTGTGCGTTTGCTCACGACGCTCTCGACGTACGCGACGATCGCGACGAGTCGAAACGAGGGTTGCTCGCGCGGAGAATGTTGATCCAGCGGGCTATTTCTTCGCGCCGACGTGTCTCGTCCTCGATCGCGGCGAGCGACGTCGCCACCGCGACAAAGTCGCGTCGAGTCATCATCTCGCCGTGACTGAGCGAGCGCATCCTCGTGTGTTGCTTCATGGCTTCTTCCTTTCATTCCTCTCTGCGCACGGGCGCGATGCCCGGCGCACCGTAGTCGGCGATAATGGCGCCCACCTCGGACGGGCCCGCGGCCAAGCGTCCGGTGTGGCGCCCCCCCATCACGTCTTCTGCGCGCGCTGGCGGCGTTGACTGGCCTTGGGCTTCACGTACGGCGGCCTTGCCCTCTTTTCGACGCGCTCGACCACGCGGCCGCATGTGGCGTCCGGCGAGAGCACGATGCGCACGTATTCGCCCTCCCAAAGCGCGCCCTGGACCCGGTGGGCGAGCGGGCAGCCGTGCAGCTCCTGGCCGCTCTCAAGACGCACGCTCGCCTTCGAGTGCGCGAAGTGCGTGACCACGGCGGTGACGACGACGACGTCCGCGCTCACCCGCTGACCCTCGTGCGGCTACGCCTCGTGCGCCAGGTGCCGCTACCTCGTGACATGTCGGGCTCCTCTCCGAGCGCGCAGGCGTGCTCGCGATCGTGCGAGGTACGCAGCAAGAATGCGCTCGTCCTCCAGCGCCTCGGCCGGCACGCTGATCCTGCCGTAGCGGCAGTCCAGCCACGTGTAGAGCGTGGAACCACCGGCCGCGAGGCGACGGAAGTAGACGCGTGCCCAGCGGCGGCCCCACGCGCGGTCGCTCTCGCCGCTGCCGCGCGAGCGCGTCTCGTAACCGACGAGCCGCCGCGTAGGGCGCGTCTCAGCGTCGCCCAGCATCGCAAGCGACGACGCTGCGAGGTAGTCACCACGTGAGCTACCGCGCATGGTGCCTCGCGCGCGGATGCGGTCCGCTCCATTCGCCCAGACGTCGCATCTCGCGCACGATCGCAGGCGTCGCCTTGGCGGCGGTCGTGCGCCCGATGAGCAGCGGCCCACGCGGACCGACGTACAGGATGAACCCCGCGGAGCGCCCTCCGGCAGCTTCGCGCAGCAACGCCGCGGTCGTCGCCGCGTCCGCGCGGTCGTATACGCGGTTGTCGATTCTCACCACGACCAGCCTTCTCGTGCGGCGTCGACCCGATCAACCATGCGATCACCCATGAGTGGCCTCGTTCTTCCGCTGCTCCTCCATGTCGTTGCTCGCCGCGGGTCGCGTGGTTGGCTCGGCGACCGTCGGCGCCGCGGGCTTGCGCACCGGCTCGGGCGCCGCGGCCAGCTCGGCGATCTGCGCGACGAGCGCGCCCGCGCCTTCGATGTAATGCCCGGCGATGTCAGTCGAGACCGACTGAGCCCGCGCGTACATTTTGAGCGCCGCCGTCGCCAGGCCCCGCGCTGATTCGAGCACGCCAGCACGCGCTGGCCCGCGCATACGCTGACCGATCGCGCTCAGCAGACGCGCGGCCGTCGTCAGCGTGCCGCCACCCATGACCAGCTCGTGACCCGCGACAGCGCGCGCCTCGCGCTCGGCCCGCCGGGCGTCGCCGTGTGCCGCATGCACGAGTCGCGACAGGCGCTCGTCTGCGAGGCGCTCGTCGAGCGTCGGCAGCCGAGGGACGTCTGCGTCGGCAAGCCTACGCGGCGGCATTACTCGTGCTCCATGCGCGTGCGGATCTCGCCCAACACGTCGAAGTCTTCGGCCAGCTCGATCGCGTCGCGCTCGGCCGCGTCGGCGTCGGCGAACGCGCGCGACATCAGCTCCGTGTGCTTCTGCTCGGCCCGATGCCGCTCGACGTCGGCGTTCGCCTGGGCCACCTCGACCGTGGCGAGCGCTTCGGCGCGCTTCGCGCTCGCAATGGCGTTCGCTTCGAGTGTCTTGTAGAAGCCTGCTTCGCCTGCGTGCAGAGCCACACGCGACGCCAGCTCTTCGCGACGATGCTGCAGCAGTCTACCGAAAGCCGCCTGCGCCCTGCGGGTGCGACCGCACATGATGGGCAGCGCGATCACCGTGGCACCTCGGGCAGCGGCGGATCTCCAGCGGCACCGGCGGCGCCGTCGAATGCGGGCGTGCGGACCTCGGGCGCAAACATCAGCGTGTATGCCTGCCTCACGAGCTGGCGCACCAGCTCGGAGTACGAGTTGACGGCGTACGCGCGCATGACTGCTCGCCCCTGCCGCGCGTCCTCGGCTTCTAGCCGGATCTTCGCCGTCGTGACGATCCTGCGTTTGCGTCGCAGCGAGTAGGGGCGAGGTTCGCCCAGCTGGGGCGTCTCGTCCCCGGCGTGGGCCTCGGAGTGGGCCCGCGTTGCCTCGCATCGGTTGGTCTCGGCCGCGTAATCGGTCATGCCCAGGGCTTCTCAGATCGAGCCCTTAGAGCGTGCCGCCTCCGCCCGTTCCCGTCAATAGTGACACGAACACGTGTTGATATACTCGCGAGTTTCTTGATTAGAAGTCGATTAGCCCGTTGCGGCGGTCACGGGGTCGCGCGTGCAGGTGGTGGCACTCAGCGCTCGCCCGCGCTCGCCTCGATGTCGCGCCAGATCCAGGGCGGCAGCGCCCGCGGCGGACTTGGGAACGCGCCGTTGTATCCGGTGCCGTGGTCATCCTCGCTCGAATGAGACACGACACCCAGAAGACGCCCCCGATCATCCACGATGGGACCGCCCGACGTGCCGCCCTCGATCTTACGGTGCGCGCGCAGCCACGTACGCGATCCCTGTGCGCCCTCTAGGCTCAAGAGGGCTTGACCCTCAATCCAACCGCCGTGGTGAGTGAATACGTGCACACGGGCGGTCCGCGGCCTGACCGGCCGTGGCATCTGGATGTGCACCGTCCGTCGCGAGCCATCCGGTTGCCTGACAGGGATGGCGCGCGTCCGCATCCGGCGAGCCGCCCTAGGCGGTGCGAGGTCGCCCACCGCGACAGGCGCAGTCGCTCCGCTGAACCGCTCGTATCCCTCGACGACTTCGGGCGGGCCCTGGTCATCCGGCGGTCCCATTACGGCCAGGTCCGCAACCGGATCGACGAACAGGATTCGCATCAGCAGGCGCGCGCCGGCTTTGGTCTCCACGACCTCGTAGGTGTCCTCCAGCGTCATGCCGCCGCCCGTGTGCCACTCGATGCAATGAGCCGCCGTCAGGACGAGCCCTCCGGTCACCAGCACGCCCTGACCCCGCTTCTTCGGCAGCCAGACGGTTGCCGCCTCTACTCGCTGCCGCCACCCTAGAACACGTGTGCGCTTCATCGCCCCGGTAGACGCGCCTAACGTCGCGTTCATGCAGACCGCTCACAAATAGGTGAGAGCCAACAAACACATTTCATTTACAGGGCCACACACTATCGATGGCTCCCTCCATGTGTCGTGCCAGGACGAGCGCCGCCTTGGGTGCGCACAGGCGGCAGAGCATCGAGCAGCGGCTTGCCTGGTTTGCCCACCAGGGTCACCCCAAGCTGCGCGGCATCGCCCCCCAGGTCGTGTGCCCGCAACGCGCCGTCCAATCCGACCTCCCCCGCGAACGCCACGCCAGCCGGCAGCGGCTTGCCCGATGCGCTGCTGTAGAGGGCCGCGATCAGCGCGGCATCGAGCGCCCCGACGTCTTCGGGCACCGGGCCGTACGTGCGCACGACGCTGTCGCCGATCGTGACGCCGTCGAGTGAGCGCGAGAGCAGGTCTGCGAGCACGCGCACGCGTTCCGGTGAGATGCCTTGGGCTGTCATCTTCCGGGGCGTGCTCGTGGTGCTGCTGACCAGCGCTTGCACCTCGCAGGTCGCCAGGTTTCCGGACGACGGGTCACGGAAGACGGCCAGGGCGGCGCCGATTCCGAGCTGCTTGGGGATCGCGGAGGCCGCGCTCACGTCGCGGAAGCCCTCTGCCGTCACTTCCATCTCGACAGTGATCGTCGTGTCGGCCGACCTCGACTTGTCGAGCACGAGGGTCCGCCGCCTGCTCGCGCGAGGGTTGCCCAGTAGAAGAGCGACGGCATCGGTCGCATGAGCGACCTCCGGACCGTGGCGCACCAAACCGCTCGCGTTGACGTGACTCGTCAGCACCAGAGCGGTCCCCGTCTCGTGTGCGAGCGCATGAAGGTGGCCGACGACGGCGGCGACCGTGGTGCCCTCGTGCTTCGCCAGATGATTGACCGAATCGATCACACCCAGAGCAGCGTGAGCGCTGCGGACATTCGCCTCGACGGCCGCGAGAGTCCGGGGCGCCTCAGCGATCACCTTCCGCGCGCTCGCCATGCCCAACTTGCGTGCGAGCGATTGCAGCGCGGGGACGTCCTGCTCGATCGTGAGGTACAACGCGCGGCGTCGCCTCGCGATGTTCGCACATGCCGCGAAGAGCAGAGTTGTTTTGCCTCCGCCGGGCACCGACGCGAGCAAGATCGAATCTCCGGGGATCGCGCCGCCTTCGTAGCTCAAGAGCCGATCGAGCCCCGCGAACCCGGTGCGGATCCGCTTCGTCGCAGCTTTGCTCGGGTGCACGTAGAGCGGCAGCGCGACTCCCTTCTGTCGTGCGCGCTCCGGTGTCACGAGCGTGAGGGAGCGATCGCACTTGGGGCACCGCGTGGCGTACTTCACGAAGGCCGACGCGCACCGGAAGCAGATCCACTTCGGTCGATGCGCGCCCATCAGGTCCAACCCTTCGCCGGGTTGTTGCGCACCACGTTCGCCCGCTGCGCGTACCCCTTGAGCGTGTCGAGACTCTTGTGGCCGCTCTGCTGCGCGATCGTGATGAGGTCCACGCCGCGCGTGACGGCCTCGGTGATGAAACCGCTCCTGCAACTGTGCGACGCGAGCCGAACGACGCGCGCCTCGTCGAACCCGGCAGCTCGGGCCGCAGCCTTCACCACGTCCGACACGTGCCGCGCATGGAGCCGGCGCTGCGTCACCCGTCCCTTGCAATCGAGGGCGCGCCAGATTGGACCGTCCGTTATGCCCGAGGCGCTCATCCAATCGCCGAGTGCCGTCGTGGGGCAGAGGTACCGATCTCGCCGCGCCGTGACCAGGCCCTTCGGGAGCCCGCGGCCTTCCTGGTCGCCCTTGCTCTTTCTGATGGTCGCCCGGGCGCCGCCGTCGATCGGCACGATGTCGGCCGCGTCGAGCCCGATCGTGTCTGAGCGCCTGTCGCAGAGAAACCAGTGCACCAGCAAGATGGCCGCGTCCCTCTTGCCGGCCAGGGTGCTCCTGTCGAACGTCGCGACGAGCTTTCGGAGCACCGACAGCGTCGCCGCCTCCTTCGGGCGCTTCGGTGCGACGCCCACGGTGCGCCTCAGCGCGTCGATCTGTTCCTTCACGAGCACCGGTGTCGCCCGTGCTCCCTGCCACCCGGGGACGCCCGCATGGCGGTACGCCATCGCGATGGCCGAGTACGCCGTGAGCACGCTGGAGATCCCGATGGTCTCGCCACCCGTTGCGGGACGCTTCACGCCGTCGCGCTTCCGGCACTCCAACGGCGTCGCGCGCTGCTCGACGAGCCACGCGAGGTACGCGCACACGTCCTCGTCCGGGGCGGCGCTCGCGTCCACTCCGCGCTGCTGACACCACGCCGCCCACGCCCTCCATGCGCGGTCATAGGCCGTGAGCGTCGAGCCGGCCCGCAGGTGCTTTCGGACCTCGCGCGCCCTCTCGCGGTCCTCGGCGAGCAGCGTGGACAGGGGCCCGCCGGGGCCCAGGGGCACGAGCGCATCGGGCGGCGGCCGATCGCGTCCAGAGTCCTTACGAGAAGCCATCTTTCCGTAGCCTGGCGCTTCGAGAGCCGGGCATCGATAGAGGCTTGCGACGTCGAGCTAATCAACTCATGTTCATGGGCAGAGAGGCGGCACCAGCAGCGGGAACGGGTCTCGGGTCACTGCAGAGCGCGATCGTGGACGTCCTCGGGGCCTCGCCCGAGCCGATGACGACGCGGCAGCTCATCGCGGCGGTCTTCCCGCCGGACGACATGCCGCCGCGGTTCGTTGCGAACGACCGCGTGCACAAGGCACTTCGGGGTCTACTCGAACGCCAGCTCGTCACGCGAACGGCCCAGGGCAGGGGCCACGTCTACACGCGGGCCAGCGCGGAGCGAGCGCCCGTGCCTCCGCTGGCTCGGGGATCGCGGGGAGTCGATGCACTGCTCGCTCTCTGGTTCGGCCCGCGGCGGTAGCATCGGGGCGTGCTCTCGGCGTCGAAGCTCCCGGTGGGGCGTGCCGTGTGTGACCAGTGCCGCATCGCCGAGGTCACGCTCACGAGCGCGACGTGGGACGCGCTCTGGATCGAGGTGCACCAGACGCACGGGTGGATGCTGCAGGGCTCGGGGCGACGATCGTGGCGTCTGCTCTGCCCACGGTGCCAGCCGCACGGCGACCCGCACGATCCCGGGCCGCGTGGCGCCGCCGGGGGCTAGTGGCTACTTCTTCGGCACGCCATCTCACGGAAGACTGGCTCGAAGTCCGGATTGATCTGGTAGACGAGCCTCGTCTCTCTCCCCATCATCATCGGATGCGAGGGATCGAGCGGGCGCCTCTTGCCCGTGGGCACGAGCGCCCCCTCCAGAACGAGCTGCGAGAACGCCGAGGAGACGCTGCTCAAGGGGATGAGCCCGAGGAACCCGAAGCGTTCGACGTGACGTCGCGTCAGGGACGCATACACCTCGGCGGCGGTTGCCTCCCCGAGGTTCAACATCTCGATGATGACAATCTCCTTCCACGTGCGCTTCGTCTTCTTCTTCTTCTGGTCCTTCTTCTTCTGGGTCGCCATCTCAGCACCTGCTTGCGTAGATGGACGGGCCCGGGGTGATTCCATGCAGACCCTCTGACGAATTAGTTGGGAGCCCACGCTGGCATGGAGCATGGACGGGCCTGTCCATGTTTCGTGCCGAGCGATCGACGCCTGCCTCCATGCGGCGTGCCAGCTCCCGCGCCTCCCTCCATGCGTCGTGCCAGTGGTTACGCCGGCAGATCCGGGGCCGATGCCGGGCTACGATCCGCAAGTGAGGCTGTGGCATCTCGGGCTCATCGTCAGTGCGCTGGTCGGGTGCTTCGATCCCAAGCCCGAAAGCGTGCTGACGTGGCGATCCGCCCGTGACTGGCATTGCGACGAGAGTCAGGTGCAGGTCGGACGTCTCGGACACGACCTCTACGAAGCGACGGGCTGCGGCAGGACCCAAGTGTTCGATTGCAGCGGGGGCGACGACTGCGTTCCGGTCGCGCCCCACTCGCGTTGACGGGCCGTGTTGACGCGCAGGAGTCGTCCTCGCCCTCCTGCCCGCGCCGCTTCCTCGTCTTCGGGCGACCTGCCCTTGCGGACAGGTCCGCGGCGTGATTGATGTCGAGCACTCCAGCGGCGTTCGCAAACCTCAAATGAAGGGGGAATCAGCCGTGGGCTTCTTCGCCTACGATCCAAACGACAGATGCGCGTTGCTCGCGTGCGACGTCTGCGATCGTGTGCTCCTGCCTGGAGGGGGCGTCTCGGCGAAAACGCGCCGAGAGAGCTTGCCCGATGAGACGGCGCCGCACTTCCGACCGCGCGATGAGCTGCGCATGCTGGCAAACCGCGCGGGCTGGCGTACGTCGAGCCCGGAAGGCATCGAGCCCGTCTCGTGGACCTGCCCGGGTTGCTCGGGCGCTGCCGGACCGCGGCCCGAAGGATCAAGTGGCGCTACCGCCGACGACTAGAAGAGCGCCGTCAGCTCGTCGATCACGTTCGCCGGAGCGCCGTGCTTCTTCGCTTGCTCGATGCACGCCCGGATGCCGACCACCCGGCCGCGCTGGAACGCGAGCAGGCAGACGCCGCAGAGGGGGCCGTCGATGTTGCGCGTGGTCGTCGGCTTGTCGCAGAACTGGCAGGAGTCCGCGGGGATATTCACGACCCGATCGTGGTGCAGTCGAGTGTCCGGCTGCAACTTACCGTCGTGGGTCTCGGTTGATCCGCGGCCAAGCGAGGCGAGTCGGAGTGTGTGCCCGTTGAACTGGATGACGGCGTCCTAGCTCAGCTCATCTCGCGGCGCGGTAGCATCGGCGACATGCTCGATATCATCACGATCGCGTCCCGCTTTCGGGACGGCCCAAACGCGAAGGCGCTCGTCTGTTCCGAAGTGCTCGAAGGCGCGCCGATCCTCTGGGTCTGCCGCAAGCACTACATCTGGCAGTTCGGATGTGGGCGTGACCACTCTGACGGTCACGTCTACGAGGCCGACGACGATCCGCGTATCACGACCGTGCTGGAGATCGTCGCGCGGGATCCCTCCGTTGCGGCGTGCGCGACCCTGAACGATCACCACATCGCGTATCGACGCACGGCAAACGAGCCGTGGGTCCCACACGATGACTTGAGTCTCTGGTGGTTCTAGCCGGGGCCTTCATCCAGATCGCTCACCAGATCCCGCAGGGCGCCAACCAGGGCACGCGATGTACCCCCTGGTGACGCCGGATGTTGCACAACAGCCACGTCAACGGACCGATCCTCCAGCATGCGACGCTCCAGACGAACCGTGCTGGTCCGACTGCCCAACCTGACGGTGCGTTCGTGCACTACTCGGCCGTGCGGCAGCACGTGCGCGGCGAGAGCCCCTGCGTTGCGATCTCGCCCGAGGACAATCATGCGCGCCGGGCCGAGGATCCGCAGCTCATCTCGCAGCACGTGCCGACCACACTCGGTCCACATCGCTGCGCTGGCGTTGCTGCGGTGGCCCAGCGGTGAACATCTCACGTGCTGAACCATCGCGATGAGATCCATCGCCTCGGCTAGCGCAGCGCCAGGCACTCCAACGCCCGACCACGTCGTCGTCAGAAACCTGCTGGTCGCCAGCCAGGTGGCCGCGTAGCTGACGGCCTGTGTCCACACCCGAGTCCCCGCGTACGCGCCACCGCGAAACAAGACGCGGTGACCCTCACTGAATCCGGCACGAGCGCATCGCCCGAGGTAACGCATTCCCTTGTCGGCATCGGCACGGAGGTCCCAGCCGCCGTAGTTGCGTAGGTTCTCCAGCACGACTACGAGCCTGCCACGCTGGTACTCGTAGCCAATCCAGGGCGCCGAGAGTCGCCCCGCATGGCCCTTGTGGTCTGGCGGCGGCACGCGTGAAGGGTCCTCGCCGGCCCAGCACGCCGAGCACCTGGGGCACGCGGTCGGTAGGTGCACGGCCCGGCCGCCGTCATCGAGGAGGCCACGCGCACGGTATGCGCCCACGAGTTGCGGATCGAACGTTTGCGTCACCACTGGGTCCGGCGCCAATGATAGAGCCCCGTGGGCCCGGCATTGCTCCCATACCAGGCCCAAAAAACTACGCGTAGGATCGGCGGCTCGAATGACACCCACTCAGGAGTTCTGGTGGAACTGGGGGGTCCAAGCCGCCGTCGCGGTTGGGACCATCGGGGCCGTGGTCATCGCGCTGTTCGGCGAGGCGATCCGGGCGAGGCTCTTCCCGCCGATGCTCGTGCTGGACGTCGCGAGACCAGAGGGCCTTGTGGGCGTCGTCCCGACCGTCGATGAGCACGGCCACATCAAGGGTCTCATCCCGGCCCGCTGGTACCACCTGAACGTCACGAACACGCGCAGGTGGTCGCCCGTGAGGAACGCTCGCGTCGTGGTCACGCGTGTCGATCGGCGTGGACCCGATGGGACGTTCCAGCAAACTTGGGACGGCGAGCTTCCGCTGCGTTGGGCGAACGAAGAGCACACGTCGAAGGTTCGAACCATCGGCGCGCCTGCACGAGCCGACTTGTGCGCACTCGCCGAAGGCTCCGGGGCTGCGCTCATTCAGGTGTCGGTGCGGCCGCCTGAGTTTCCCGCGGTCATTGAGAAGGACAGGCCCATCCTCGTTTACCTGCAGGCTCGCGGGGACGAAGGCGATTCACCCGTGCTTGCGCTGCAGATCGCGTGGGACGGCCAGTGGCATGCCGGTTCGCAGGAGATGAGGCGCAGCTTCGTGATCTCTCGGCACGAGCTACCGACCTCGCCGGGATCGAAGGCGCTGGACGTCGTGGCCAAAGTCGCGATCGACGCCGCGCGCCGCGGTGGCGGCGTCTGAGGGGATTCGGGGCGCTTCTCACATCCCAGGAGACGAATAGGATCGGCCGTCGTGGCGCGCGTGATGAGGGTGCCCGGCGTCGGCTGGACGGCGGTCATGGCCGGCGGTCGCACTGCCGGGTGGGGCTGGACGCGTCCTAACCGGGTGGCCTCGTGGGGCAGAGACCTCGCGGGACGCAATCGAAGCGCCCGCGTCGCCACCCGCGCCCTCTTTCGGCTCGGCTATCAAGCGGTGGCGCGAGACGAACGAGAGGGTCGTGTGGTGCGTCACGTACAAGAGGCCCACGGGTGCCAGGGCGCCACGCAAGCATGCGGGGATGCCGCGCGGGGCGACCGGTCCGAAGCGCCGCCGGTGAGCGCGGGGTAGCATCGAGCGCGTATGGCAGCGCGCATCCGAGAGGGAGCCTGGCCGCCGGGAGGCTGGGGCGTCATTCGCCATGAGGGGCGGCTCGTGAAGCTGCAGGCGTGGGGCCGAGGGAGGGAGGCGCGCCAACGCTGGATCGATCGCGCGACCGTGGGCGTCGACCGGTCCTACGTCCTCACTTGGCACAGGGTGAGAGGGGCGGCGCACGTGCGAGGGGTCGACGTGCTCGTCGCGTTTGCTGATGCGAAGCCGCGGGTGCGACGGCGGCGGCCGGGGGCCTGAGCGACGGGATACCGGGCTACCATCGAGGTCGTGAGGTACACGGTGGTCCACGTTCCCGGAGCCGGCACGGTGCTCGTGATGCGTGGTGGACGCGCCGCCGGCTGGGGCTGGCGGGCATACGGCGGCGCGGCCGCGTGGGGCCGCACGACGGGCGAGCGGGATAGGTGGGCCGACCGCGCCCAGAAGGCACTCGCGATGGACTACGTGATGCGCTGGACGCGGCCGAGGGGCAGCACGCTCGCGCGGTGCACGGGCCGCGCGCGGCGACGAGCACGACGGGCGGGGGCCTAGGCCGCGGCAACCCGGGGCGCGTTAGTGCGAGCAGGGAGCGGCATCGGGCGCGAAGCAGGCGTGTTCGACCGACCCATCCGGCGTGGTGTCCTGGCAGCAGACGGTCGACACGGGCTGCACCCTGCATGGGTTTGGTGCGGTCGCTGTGGAGCAGGGAATGGGCGTCGAGTAGCCGGCGCTGGACGACGACGAGCACGCAGAGGCGGTCAACGCGAGAGCGATTGATGTCCCCAGACGCAATAGACCCCTCATGCGCCCGAGGCTACGCGAAGCGGTGGCGCGCCGGTAGCCGTGCAACCCGGGGCTCACGGATAGTTGCCGTCGCAATCTCGCGCGACGAACGCGCGGCCGCGCTCCTGTAGGAACCGCGCCTTGAGCGTGACGATCGCTTGGTCCGCTTGCTGGATCACGGATCCCGCGTCGTGAAGCACCTTGAGATCGACGACGCCGGACGGGTTCTGCTTTTCGGTCTGGATCTCGTTCTGAGCCTGCTGCCGCTGCGCCACGAAGTTGCAGAGCTGCCACTCCAGCGTCTGCTGACGCGCCTCTTGCGCTTTTTGGGCCAGCTCCTGCTCCTTCACTGCGCGCCTAATGGGGTCACACGCGTCGAGCTGCCCTTGCTCGCACTTCGCCTGCTGCTCCTTCTGCGCACGCGTGGCTGGATCGCATGCGTCTACCTCGCCCATGTCGCAGCGTCTTTGCTGGAGCGCCGCCGCGGTCGCCGCTTGGTTCGCCTGCATCTGGGCGAGCTGCTTCTGCCTCGCGCTCCGTGTAGCGTCGTCGCACGAGTCGAGGTCGCCTTGGGCGCACCGCATCTGCCGCGCCGCTTGCTCCTGCGCTGCCTGGATCTGCTGCTGTCGCGAGGCATAGGCCGCCTTCGTCGCGGGGTCGCACGCATCGAGGACCCCTTGTGAGCAGCGGACGGGGGCGCTCGCGGCGGTATTCGCCTGTGTCGCTTCGCCGCCCGCTCCGCAGGCAGCGACAGCGACGAGCACGATCGCACATCCAAGCGCACGCCTGGCGGTGGGCTTCGCCATGCGGACAACCTCGGCCGCGAACAGTTCATGGGGCGTCGGCGGCTTGGCCGCTTCCGCAGATTGCTCACTTCCACCGAGCGCGCTTCGCAGCTTCCCCCACAGGCTCATCGAGGCTCGATGCTATCGCGTCACGCAACGAGGCGTCAGCGAGCAGGGGCCGCCGACGTCTTCGAGCGGCTCGCGCCGAGAACGTCGGCTCGTAGCTCCGCGGCCAGCGCATCGTACGCTTCGGGCCGCACGTAGACCGTTCCGTCCGGCCGTACATCTTTTGCACTCACGAACTCGTCGAGCGCCTTGCAAGCGCTCTCGGAGCCAAGCAGATCGACCATTGCGCAAGCGCCCCGAAAGGCGTCCCACGCGTTCTCTTCCGGCGATCCGATCAGGGGACGCGCCAGCTTCAGAAGCAGCGCGTAAGCGTCCAGCCGGTCGCGGTGCAGCGCTGTCTGCTGCTGGCGACCGAACTGCACCCGGGCTTCGCGGCCGCGTTGCCAGCTCTCCCAAGCCTTCCCGATGACGACGCCCGCAAGCCCCGACGTCGCCGCAATCCACGCAGGTTCCACGCGCCGCCCTCCGCCGCCGAGAATGCGCCCAATCGCGTTCATGAGGCAACGACAGGTCTGCGCCGTGGTTCTTTCCGGGCCCGGTGAACTCGCTTCGTCTACGGGTCGTTGATGCTCGGCGTCCGCCATGCTGGAGCCGTGCGCGTGGTGCTCAGGGCTAGAGCCATCGACGGTAGGATTGGCGCCGCGCAGTGAGTAGCCCCGGACTCGACGAGATTCTCCGGCAAGGCTCGCTCGTCAAACGCTGATCTCACGACGCGCGCTATCCG
>Ga0335069_10005868_pt1 | contig 17971 bp, 12 predicted proteins | sample Lox_Sample_11_FD_206714 | JGI IMG/M metagenome (GOLD analysis project Ga0335069, IMG submission 206714) | Soil microbial communities from Loxahatchee National Wildlife Refuge, Florida, United States - Lox_Sample_1.1 | ecosystem: Environmental > Terrestrial > Soil > Wetlands | place: USA... | reverse complement strand
CGTCCCTGTGCGGGAAGACCTTGATCTCGGCGCGCGACAGCCGGCAGCCGTCGATAATCGAGGCGTGATTGAGTTCGTCGGAGATGATCACATCCTCGCGGCCCAACAGCGCCGACACCGTTCCGGAATTGGCCGTGAAGCCGGATTGAAACACCACCGACGCCTCAACCTGTTTGAAGCGCGCGATCTTCTCTTCCAGCGCCATGTGGATTGACATCGTGCCGGCGATCGTCCGCACCGAACCTGAGCCCACTCCCCATTTCTCAATGGCTTCGAGCGCGCGCTGCCGCAGTTTGGGATGGGTCGTCAGTCCCAGGTAGTTGTTGGAGGAGAGATTGACCACTTCGCGCCCGTCGAAACGCGATTCGGCGAGCTGCTCGGTTTCAAGGATGCGCAGCTTCTGGTAAAGCTTCTGCTCGCGCAATTTGGTGAGTTCGTCGGTGATGTACTGCAACGCGGCCTTGGCCATGAGCGACTCCAGACGTGCAAGGGATTAAGTTCGTCATGATAGCACACGCGTTTGAGGCGAGGATAAAAGCGAGCCTCCCTGGGTGCGCGACATAGAAGTTGGAGTCGCCACCGTTTCAGTGGTAGCACGTCTATAACGGCATCGGCGTCGGGCGTCCCGCCCGAGCCTAGCACTGTAGCGGCGGTCTATGACCGCCGTCTGTTCGGCGCTCATGGAGCGCCGCTACAATAATTCCGGTTACGCTCGGGCAGGACGCGCTACTGGTGAAACGGCGGCGACTCCAACCTCTATGTCGCGCACCCTCCTCGCAGCCTTGACTATCCCCATATCGGGGACTAATCTACCCTCGAGGCGGTTCACCCCACGCTCGGGGACTGGGGAAGGGGCGGCCGCAGAGATGATCGCTACTGAGGTGAGTCTTGCGTCAGGGGAGCAAGAGTGTCTTGCCACCCTGGGAGGTGTGCGATGTTATCTATTCGCCTTGTTCACATGATCGAAGATCATGCGGAGGAACTGACCCGCGGACTCATCAAGAAACTTCAGACTGATCAAAGAACTCCCCATTACCATCACCTGGCCTACGAAGAACTCCATTACCGCACCTATTCCGTCTATCACAACCTCGGCCAATGGCTCAGCCGCACAAACGAGGAGCCGGTAGAAGCCAGCTACACGGACCTTGCACGGCGCCGCTTCGCCGAGGGTGTTCCTCTTCACGAGATCGTGTTCTCGCTAATCTCCACCAAAAACCATCTGCGGGATTACGTGTATTCCGTAGGTCTGATGGATTCGGCAGTGGAATTGCACCAGGAACGGGAACTCCATCGGTTGGTCGATCGGTTCTTTGATGAGGCTATTTACCATACGGCCCGAGCGTACGAACGGCAGGCGGGATTTCCGCACGTGCACGCTACCGCACACACGGCCGCAGGCTGACGGCACTTGGCGGCTCGCACGCGCGCTGGGCAGGCCGCCGGCGGCGTGGGATGGCCACACGCTACCGCCCAGCGCGCGCTGCGATCATGGAGTTTGCAGGGTGGAAATGTATTTTCTTGCTTGTGCGTTCCCAGATTCCTGCCAACGGCGGCGGGGCCTGTTCCCTGGAACGTCAAGCACAGTCCCAATCATCAGAACACGCACTACCGTGACGTGATGCGGCGAGGCATCCTTCGCCGGTCGCCACGCCGGGACTCAAGCTGTGCGCGGCCCTCGCCGCCCCTGCCGGGTTGCACACGCCGGCACAGAGCGTAGAATTGATAGGTCTTGAGCCTCTTGGATTCCCAAGGAGATGAATCGGCGATGCGAATAGCGGTCTCGGTCTCGCAACGGGGTGAGGATAAGGACGAGGACCTTCCCTATCTTCGCGCTCTGCTCGCAGTGGGAGTGAAGGCCGACGAGATCCAGGTGGTGTCCGCAGCAGATGCCCAGCGGGTGCGCGCCGGTGATTACGACGGTGTGCTATTTTGCGGCGGGGAGGATGTGAACCCGGCTTTCTACGGTGAGGCCTCGCGTTACGCCAGCGTTCAGACGGACCCGGCCCGCGACCAGTTCGAATTTGCTCTGCTCGACCGGGCCATGGCGTGTCGTCTTCCCATTCTCGCGATATGCCGCGGCGTGCAGATGGTCAACGTAAAGTTCGGCGGAACCCTCTATCAAGACCTGGCGGAGGATGCTGCTTCCGAGGTCGAGCACCGGCAGAACGATCCGGGCACAACGCGTGCCGCGCCCACGCACAACATCTACATCACCGACCCCCAGTCCAAGCTGGGAGCCGTGATGCAGGGCGCGTGCCGCGTCAACAGCCTGCATCATCAGGCGGTGAAGCGCCTGGGACGCGGCCTCAAGGTAACAGCCCATTCGGAAGACGGGCTCGTGGAAGCCATCGAGAGCGCTGACGAGTACCCGTTTCTCATGGCCGTGCAGTGGCACCCGGAAGAGATGGTCGACCAGTTTCCCGAGCAGCGTGAGATCTTCGCCAAGTTCGTGGCCAAATGCCGCGAGAAAGCAGACCGTGCCGCGGCCTCCGCGTGATCCCCACACTTTGTCCCTAGCCAAACGTGCTCGCCCGGGCTATGCTTAGGCCGTCGCGAGGAGCACGTCACCATGCCCACCAAGGTTCTCTTTAGCAAAGGCGATATCACAGACGTGTCCGTAGACGCAATCGTCAGTCCTGCCGATACCGATCTGACCATGGAAGCAGGTGTGGCCGGCGTCATTCGGCGCAAGGGCGGAGCGCGCCTCCAGGAAGAATGTGAGCGTCTGGCGCCCCTTCGCGTCGGAGCGGCGGCGGCCACGACGGGTGGGAATCTGCACGCGCTTTTTGTGATCCATGCTGCCAGCCTGCGGCCGGGAGAACCGGCGACGGCGGAATCCGTGCGCCTCGCGACGCGCGCCAGTCTGCTGCGAGCCGAGGAGAAAGCTCTGCGTAGTATCGCCTTCCCCGCGCTCGGGACAGGGGCAGGTGGGTTGGCGCTGGAGGAATGCGCTTCTACAATGCTCAAGGTCCTCCTCGATCACATCAACGTGCGCACGAGCCTGGAAAAGGTCCTGTTTGTTCTTTTCGACGACACGGCGCTGACGGTGTTTGAGGAAACCTATCAGAAGCTGACCCGCCGGCCGGCGGCAAAGACGGCGTGAAGCTAGGGAACAGTGGACAGGGAACAGGGAATAGATAAGGGTAGGGGTACTCGGCGCGGCACTGACCGGCATCCGCTGTTCACTGTGCACCGTCCTCTGTCCACTTTGTGGTTGGATCGGGATTGGCCGATACTCGTCTCAAAGCCTGGTTACTAGAAACCTTGTCCCGCTCAGGTCCCATCCCCTTCGAGCGCTACATGGCGCTCTGTCTCTACCATCCTGATTTCGGCTACTACACACGCGGGAAAGAGCGTACCGGACGCGAGGGCGATTACTTCACCAGTTCTGATTTGCATCCGGTATTTGCGCGGCTTATGGCTCGGCAGGCCGCCGAGATGTGGCATGTCCTGGACCGTCCGCAGCCTTTCACTTGCGTTGAGATGGGGGCCGGCCGCGGACTATTTGCGTGTGACTTCCTGAGTTGGACACGGCGCGAGCTGCCGGATTTCGCGGCGGCTCTCAACTACGTCGCGCTTGAGCCGGGTCAACTTCAGCGGGAACGCATTCAGCAGCGCCTTGCGAGCGTCGGGCTCGGGGACGCCGTCCGGCTGCTTGCGAACACCGAGGAGATCACACCGGTCTCGGGGTGTTTCTTTTCAAACGAACTTGTGGATGCATTTCCAGCGAGCGTGGTTACGCGCGCGCGTGGACGGCTCAGGGAAGTCTACGTCGCGGCAAACGGAAAGGCGCTCACGGAGAAACTCGGTCCGATCAGTGATGCTTCGGTCGCCGCGTATGTCGCTCGTTACGCGAACGGAATTGAGGAAGGCCAGCGCGTCGAGGTTAATCGCCATGCGTTGGACTGGGTGCGTACCGTGGCGGGCAAGCTAACGCGGGGATTTGTCATTACCATCGACTACGGCGACACTGCGGAGCGGCTGTATACGCCTGACCGCTCGCACGGAACGTTGCTCGCATACCGCGGGCACACGGCGTCTGAGGATTTCTACAGCACGCCCGGCGAGACGGACCTGACCACCCACGTAAATTTCAGCGCGCTGATCGATACGGGGAAGACAGCGGGTTTAGCTCTCGCGGGCTTCACAACCCAGGAACGATTCCTGCTGGCGCTCGGCGAGGGCAACGAGTTTGCTGACCTCTACGATCCCGGTCAGACGGAAACCCAGAAACTGTCCGCCCGCTTGAAACTGGCCCGACTCATCTCACCCGCCGGAATGGGCAGCGTGTTCAAGGTGCTGATTCAATGTAAGGGGATTGCCCAGCCCCGTCTGGCAGGGCTGAACTATGCCGGAACACCTGCCGCCTAGCTGAGCCTAAAACCCCAATCGCGAGTCACGGGTTCCGACCGGCTATTGCGCCGGCTTCTGCGCGAGGGTGTAAGGCTTCTGGATATGCTTATTGGCCTCGTCGAGAGCCCCCTGGCTATTGTCGTTCGTTTGCAGGGCCCGCTGATATTCGTTCAGGGCGCGGTCACGCTGGCCCGTGACGTCGAAGATCTTGCCAAGTTCGAGGTGCGACCAGACCTCGATCCATTTGGGGTCGAGGTCTCCATCCAGAGCGCGCCGGAATTCTTCCATGGCGGCGTTGTAGTTGCGCAGCGTGAAGTAGACCTCACCAACCCGATAGTGAGCGAGCGAGCTGTTCTTGTTGAGTTCCAGCACAGCCTGGTACTGTTTGATGGCCTCAAGATACGCCTGCTGCCTGACCAGTTGATCGGCGCGCGCCATCTCCACCTGATACTTGGTCTTGTCGTCGAACTTCAGAATGCGGCTGGCGGGATCCACCAGAACCTTCAAGGGCTTGGTGCGCGTATTGATGGTGAAATCCGCCGTGGTTCCCACCATCTCCACTCGCTCGTTGACGGGCTTAGATCCCTGGCACATCACCCGGATATCGACCGGCATGCGGAAGATATCAAGATCCTGCTGGATCTTGCCCACGACCTGGTAGCCCTTTTGGAGTTTATAGACAGCCCAGGTGCGCTTGAATTGCGGGACACCCGTCGAACTAACCCACTGTGCGAAGAAGTAAGTTAACTCCTGTTTGGAGACACTCTCCGCCAGGCGCTGAAACTGGTCAATGGAGATCGATTTCCAGGCGTATTGTTGGGCCATCGTGCGCAGTACGTTACGAAATGCATCGTCGCCAATCACCCAGCGGAGCATGTGAAACACCATGGCGCCTTTCTTGTAGACGATGGATTCGTACTCGGGAGTGTATTCGTGCAGTTGCCCCGCCTGCGCAATCGGCGCCACCTCTTCGTGCGTAAGCGCGTCAATCTCCGTATCCCGCATCAGATCTTCAAACGCCGCGTCACCTGCTGCCTGCTGCACGTAGAGGGCGGCGGAATAGGCGGCGAGGCCCGGGTCAAACAGGGCATCGTTCGGAGAAGCGGGGCCCACCAGGCAGCGCCACCACAAATGGGCGATTTCGTTGGCAAGCAGCCGGTAGTTCACAGGACTTGTGAAACCGCGTGAAGCCAGCGCGACGAGGCCCGGCGCCGTGTACCCAGCCACTGAGCCGTCTTCGATCTCCACAATTGCCAGATGCCCGCTGGGAAGCGGCCCGAATTCGCTGCTGTAATATGCCAGAACCTTTGCGGCTGTTTCACCGTAACTCGCGGCCAGATTCTCATGGCCGGACTTCAGATAGAGTGCGATGTCAGAGCCCACGCTCGTGCCAGGCTGCACCGTATAGCGGCCGGCAATCACCGTCCCCGGGAATGAAGCGTGGTCGAAGGCGTAATGGTAGGTCACCCTCCCCGCTTGACGCGACGGCACGGAAGGAGTGCCGGAGGCAATCACCGTCTCTTCCGACGGAACCGTGATGTTCATGGTGGCGCTGAACCGGTTCACTCCAAAGGCGCTGACGGGAAACCAGCGCGCCGGATAAAGCAGGTAAGAACCTTCAGTCCCCACATAAGCCAGCTTCAAACCCTCAACGGGGCTACCATCGGCGGTGGCGAGCGTTCCGCCGTACTTCACATTGAGGGAAGCTGGCTTCCCGGCCGGCAACGGGTTCAAGAGGGAGAGTGTCACCACGGGTCCGTCCTGCCTAAAAGAGACCTCCTGTCCCTTGGGATCCGTGACCTTATCGACGCGGAGACTGCTATTCAAATCGAAGATCGCGGTGGTGATATCGGCATCGGGCAGCAAATCGACGCGAGCCGTGGCACTCAGCACGTGGGTGGAAGGAAACAACTCGGCATCGATGACGTAGTTGGTGACCTCGAAACGCGGGGCCGAGACCTGAGCCCAAACCGGGCTTCCGGCCATCGCCAGAACCACACCCAGGAGCGCAGCGATCAACCACCGATCGCGGCGGAGAACATCTGCTGCGTGGAACATCCGGTTCACGGATCTCGTCATGCTTGGCTCCCCTGGCGGAATGGCCTGACCGAACTCCCGGCGCCCGCTTTCAACCGTCGAACCCGCGCCGCTGTGACACGGGCGTGTAAGTCAGGTTTCCTCTCCCCGGCCCCTGGCAAGGCACTTCGCGTAGCACGGACGCCGGGGAATCTCCTCTTCAAAAGACGTTAGGTGGACTCGTTCGGTTTCGTTCTCGCGGCTCGGTAAAGTCCCTACAACTTGTTGGATTGTGCGGAGAACCGAGACGTTGCATCCCACAGCCGCCAGGCCTTAACCTGCCGCGCGGGCCGCCACCCGGGGACCAAGCACACCCAGGGCGGCCGCCGCCGCACGCTCGAACGCGCCTCCCGGTCCCAGCCGTGGCCGCAGCCCTCGAAACCCCTGGATCATCTCCTCACGAGCTTCAGGATGATCCAACAAATATTCTACCCGTGCTACCACGTTCGCGGCATTGAAATTGTCCTGCATCAATTCCGGCACAATTTCCCGCTTCGACAGAATGTTCACGATGCAGTAGAAGGGTACCTTCACCAAGAACTTGCCCACCAGCCACGTCAGAGGCGAAACACGGTAGACGACCACCATCGGGCGTTCGCACAGCGCCGCTTCGAGCGTCGCCGTCCCGCTGGCTACGACGGCAATATCGGAGTGTGCAAGAACTTCGTGCGTGGAATGCAGGGCAGGCCACAATTTGGCGCGTCCCGTATAACGCTCCCGCAAAACTGCCTCGACCCCGTGGGAATCGAGACCCGGCGCCACCGCTACGACGAACTGTAGCTCCCGGCTCGACGCGAGCCGGGTAGCGGCTTCCAGCATTTCGGGGAGAAGCGCTCTGACTTCCTGTGGCCGGCTGCCCGGCAGCAGGGCGACCGTCGGAAGAGAAGGGTCCAGACCAACCTTGGCGAAAAACTCACCGCGGTCAAGGTTTGGTTGCACCATATCCACAAGCGGGTGCCCGACGAATTCCACCGGGACACCGGCCTCGCGATAGATCTCCTCCTCAAAATCGAAGATCACCAGCATCTTCGCGACGCAGGCTTTCAACTGGTTAACACGCCCCTGGCGCCAGGCCCAAACCTGCGGGCTCACAAAATAGACAACCGGAATGCCGCGCTGCTTGAGCTGGCGCGCCAGGCGCAGGTTGAAATCCGGGAAGTCAATCAGGATGGCGAGTTGCGGCTTGCGGGCATCCACTTCTTCCAGCAGTCGATGGTAGGCGCGGTAGACACGTGGCAGCCCGCCGACCACCTCGGTGATGCCTGCCAAGGTCACCTCATGCGCATTCACCACGGTTTCCGCGCCTGCCTCGCGGAGCGCGTCCCCGCCACAACCGAAGATCCGGAGGCCGTCCACCCGTGCCGACAGTGCACGCGCCAGCCCGGCGCCATAAATGTCGCCAGAGCGTTCTCCCGCCACGATCATGAAGGTAGTTTTGGACATTGGTGAGGAGTTCGAGGTTCACGATCCGGGGTCTGAAAGCTAACGATTCGTAAACTGCGGTCGCCCCCCATGTCATCCTGAGCGCAGCGAAGGACCTCAGCAGTTCGCGGGCGCAGAAGACAACAAACTGCGGGGTTCCTTCGCTGCGCTCAGGATGACATACTGAGATCGCGAATCCCGAACAATCTAGCCTATCAGGAACGGCCAGGCAAGGCCTCTCGGGCAGGAGCCGCGGCGGCGCGCACAACCTCCTGGTCCTTGTATTGGAGTTCGTAGAGCTTGTAGTAGATTCCGCGCTTCTCGAGCAGTTCCTGGTGTGTGCCCACCTCGCGCACGCGCCCCTTGTGCATGACGATAATCTTGCTGGCGTTCTGGATTGTCGACAGCCGGTGCGCGACGACCAGCGACGTGCGGTTTTCAATCAGGCGCCGCAGACCTTCGCGCAGCAGGTGCTCGGTCTCGGGATCGACGCTCGATGTCGCCTCATCGAGAATCAGAATGCGCGGATTGTGTGCAAGCGCGCGCGCAAAAGAAAGCAGTTGCTTCTGGCCGACGGAAAGTGTCGCGCCCCGCTCCTTCACGGGCTCGTCAAACCCACCAGGCAAACTCTCGATAAAGTCCAGCAGACCAACCTGCTGCGCAGCCGCGCGCACCTGGGCGTCGGTGATGCCCTCGGTGCCCAGCCGAATGTTGCTCGCGATGGTCCCCGAGAACAGGAAGGGGTCTTGCAAGACCATCCCAAAATTCTTGCGGAGGTCGTGCAGGCGCAGGTCGCGAATGTCGATACCGTCGAAGGCGACATGGCCTTCCTGCACGTCGTAAAAGCGCAGCAATAAGCTGGTCAGGGTCGTCTTGCCAGCGCCGGTATGGCCGACGACGGCCACGGTTTCACCCGGCTCAATCGTGAAGCTCACATTCTCCAGAACCCGGTGGTCGTCGCGGTACGCGAACCCCACCCGTCCGAAATCTACCTGTCCGCGCGGATCTTCCAGCGGCTTGGGCTCGACGGGGTCTTGAATCTTCACGGGCGTGTCCAGCAGCTTAAAGATGCGCTCGGAGCTCGCCATCGCGGCCTGGAGCAGGTTGTACTTGTCACTGAGGTCCTGGATAGGCCGGAAGAAGCGCTGCGAGTACTGAATGAACGCGATCGCCGTGCCGACGCTGACCGCGCCCCCCAACGTCATCGCGCCGCCACGATACAGAATGATGCCGACCGCCACAGTCCCGACCACCTCCACCGCCGGGTAGAACAAGCCATACGCAAGGATGGAATCCTTGTAGGCTTCCATGTGAGCGCGATTCGTCTTCTCGAACTCTTCGAAGCTGCGCTCTTCGCGGTTGAAGAGTTGCAGCACGGCCATGCCGGTGATGTGCTCCTGCAGGTAGGTGTTGATGCGTGCAATCGCCACGCGAATGCGCCGATAGGATTCCCGCACCGCGCGACGGAAAGCTCCCGTGATAATCACGATTACCGGCAGCACTGAGAAGGTCAGCAGCGCGAGTTGCCAGTTCAACTTGAGCATCACCACCATGATGCTGAGGAGCGTAAAGAGATCCCCAAAGATCGCCACCATGCCGGAAGCAAACATGTCGTTCAGCACATCCACGTCGGTCGTGACGCGAGTCACTAGGCGGCCCACGGGGTTCCGGTCGAAGAAGCTCATTTCCAGCCGCTGCAAATGCAGGAAGAGCTGCTTACGCAGGTCGTACATCACCTTCTGCCCGACGAATTGCATGGCGAACGACTGCGAGAATTCCAGAATAAAACTCACCGCCACGGTAGGCAGGAAAAGGAAGAACGCAATCTGGGCGATGCCTTTTTGCGGATCAGTGCTCAGATAGTTGGCCAGAACGGCGGGCAAGTGTTGGCCACGGGCAGGATCGAGGTACCGGTCCACTTCCACCTTGAGCAAATAGCCTGGGGCAGCCTGAAGAATCCCGTAAAACAGAATCGCGATGAGGGCGAACAGCGTCAGCCCCCGGTATGGGCGGAGGTATTGCAGCAATCGCCGCATCAGCCGCGAGTCGTACGCTTTGCCGAGTACTTCTTCTTCACGCAGACTTTCCGCCATTACGCTTCCTTTTCCAACTCCTCCTCGATCAACTGCTTGTTGTACAGCTCCGCATAGAAGCCATTCATCGCAAGCAACTCCGCGTGCGTGCCGCGCTCGGCGATTTCGCCGTCGTGCAGCACCACAATCTCGTCGGCGTTCTGGATGGTCGAGACGCGGTGCGAAATCAGGATTGTCGTGCGGCCTGCCATCACGCCCGTGAGCTGGCGCAGGATGGTTTCCTCGGTGTAGGTATCAACGCTCGAAAGTGCGTCGTCGAGGATTAGAATGCGCGGATCGCGGATGACCGCACGGGAAATGGCGGTCCGCTGCTTCTGCCCGCCGGAGAGCGTCAGACCCCGTTCGCCCACCATGGTCTCAAAACTCTTCGGGAAGCCGCGAATTTCCGGGAGAATATTGGAAATCTCCGCGGCACGTTCCACCTGGGTGTCGGTAGCCTCGGGCACGCCCAGTTTGATGTTCTCGCGAATGGTCTCGCTGAAGAGGAAAGTTTCCTGGGGCACAAATCCGATGTGCCGGCGCAACGTTTCGAGAGGAATCTCGCGAATGGGCACGCCGTCGAGCAGCAGAGTTCCCGGAGGCGCATCGTAGAGGCGCGGAATCAGGTTCACCAGCGTTGATTTTCCGGAGCCTGTTGCACCGACCACCGCCACGGTCTTGCCAGCGGGAACATGCAGGTTGATGTTTTTCAAAATCGCGTGGCCATTGTAGCTGAAGCTCAGGTTGCGAAACTCGATCTCCCCTTCCAGTTCGGCGAGAGGCTGAGCGGGAACCTCGCGATTGTCGATGTCGGGGTGAGCCTCGAAGATGGACATCAGCCGGCCTTGTGAGGCCAAGCCGCGCTGCACGATGTTTGTCACCCAACCGAGGGCGATGATCGGCCAAATCAGGTAGGTCAGGTATACGTTGAAGGCCGTGAAGGTGCCGATCGTAATCTGCCCGGTCAGCACGTGCCGGCCGCCGACAACCAGCACCAACATGAGTGCCAGCGAGAACGTCAAGGCGATGACAGGCCACATGACACTGGTGATCCAGATGAGCCTCTTGTTCTTCTCGACAAAGTCCCGGTTCATGACGTCGAATGTGGCCATCTCGGCGTCTTCCTGGCAGAAAGCGCGAACCACGCGCACGCCCGAGAGATTTTCGCGGACCCGCTCGGTGAGGTCCGAATAAAGTGCCTGGATCTTTTCGAAACGCTCGTGGATGACGGCGCCGAAGTACTTCACGGCCATCGAGACAAAAGGCAAGGGAGCCAGCACCATCAGCGTCAGCCGCCAGTCAAGGTGCAACATCAGCGCGACGGTGGTGATCCCCACTACGACCGTGTTGGCCGAGTACATGATGCCGGGGCCCACCATGTTGCGCACGGCGTTCAAGTCGTTCGTGAGCTTCGACATCAGGTCGCCGGTGCGATGCTCGGTGTAGTAGCGTGCCGACAGGCGCATCAGGTGACGGAACAGATCGTTCCGCAGATCGTACTCAACGTCGCGTGAGATGCCGATCAGAATCCAACGCATCCAAAACTGGAAGATCCCTTTGACCAGTGAGACGCCAATCAGGATCCCTGCGATAGCCAGCAAGCGGCGCAGGGCCGCATGACGCGTCAGGTCATCGATCCCCGTCTTGATAATCAGTGGAACTACCACGCCGACGGTCTGCGCGATGACCAAGCATACGAATCCGACCAGGAATTGCCGTTGGTAACGGGCAAGATAGGGCCGGATTGGACGGAAACGGGAGAACATCCGCAAAGCTAAGAGAGACTTCCTTATTCTGGCCCCATGAGTCAGGAGGGCTACAACATTAGATTATAGCGAAGCGCCGAAGATACGGGAACCTGTGGATCTACATCTCGCGGCGGCCTTCGAGGGCTTTGAGCATGGTGATTTCGTCCGCGAACTCGAGTTCCGAGCCCACAGGAATGCCCATGGCGATCCGGCTGACCTTCACGCCCAGAGGCTTGATGAGTTTGGAAAGATAGACGGCGGTGGCCTCGCCCTCTACGGTGGGACTGGTGGCGATGATGAGTTCCTTCACCGTGCCGCTTTTCAACCGGTCCAGAAGGTTCTTCAGCTTCAGTTGATCGGGCCCGATGCCATCGAGCGGCGACAGGGCGCCGTGCAGCACGTGATACTGCCCGCGAAACTCGCGCGTCTTCTCCACGCCGATGACGTTGTACGGGGTCTCCACAACGCAGATCACTTCCGGGTTGCGGCGCGGGTCAGAGCAGTACTCGCAGGGGTCGGCTTCCGTCAGATTGTTGCACACGCTGCATAGACGGATTTTGTCCTTGGCATCGAGGATAGCGGCGGCCAGCCGTTCGGCCTCTTCGCGCGGCGTGCGTTCCACGTGGAAGGCAATGCGTTGGGCGGATTTCTGGCCGATGCCAGGAAGGCGTTTCAGTTCATCGATCAGCCGCGCAAGCGGCTCGGCGAAGTCTTTCATGGTTAGGGAGGAATCAACTGCCAAGATTTAGGAGTCAGGATTTAGGATTTAGCAGTCAAGCGCTGCGCCACGAAGCGGTGTGGGTCCGGGGAACCTAAATCCTAGATTCTGAATCCCAAATCCTGCTCTTCTCATGCCAATCCCGGAATGCTCAGCCCGCCGGGCAGGTTTCCCATCTGGCTCGAGAGGTGCTCGTCCACTTTTCGTGAGGCTTCATTGCAGGCCGCCAGAATCAGGTCCTGCAACATCTCCACATCTTGGGACGCGAAGACCTCCGGATCGATCCTCACTTCGTGGAGCTGTTTCTGGCCGTTCATTTTAACGGTCACCATGCCCCCGCCGGCTGCAGCCTCCACGAGCAACTCATCCAGTTGCTTCTGCAGTTGCTCCTGGAATTGCTGCACTTGCTTCAGGATCTGTTGCATTTGCTGGAGGTTCTTCATCGCTCACTCCCGGCTCAGTTCCTTCACGTCGACCACGGCGCCGTTGAACTTCTTCCGAAAACCTTCCACGCCGGGATCGCGCTCGGCACGCTCGCGCGCGCTGGGCCGACCCATCCGAGCCTCTGCTCCTTGCTCTTCAAGTCTAACACAGATTCTCACGGGCCGGCCGAGCACCTTGGACGCGACGGCCCGCAGCGTCTCCTGCTGTTCGCGATTCTTGAGCAAGTCGGCAAAGAAGGAATCTTTCGCTGCGAATGCGAACTCGACTTCTTCGCTTCCTATTTCGCAGTGCGACAGATGTTCGAGGCAGCTTCCCAGAAAATTGGACTGGCTGTAGACCATCGTCTTGATGGCGGCCAGTTGCGGGTCATCCGCCGGGGGCGCCTGCTCCGTCGGCTCTGGCTCTTCTGCCCGCGCCGCGCGGGGTGCGGCCGCCGCCGGCGTGTGAGCAGGGGGCGCGGCAGGCCGCGGCGCCGCCGTCGGCATCGCGTGGCGATTCTCGCTGCGGGGTTCGGGAGATGACCGCGCGGGCGCCGAGGTTGCTGGGCGCGAGTTTGAGTCCCCGGCATTTCTCCCGGGCAGGCCAGCACCACCCAATCCGCTGAGCAACGATTCCAGCGACGCCAAGCGGCGCGCGTGCACCAGCTTCATCAACGTCAATTCCAGGTTGAAGCGCGGCGCCAGCGCGTAGCGCATCTCGCCTTCCGCGCGCAGCAGGAGGTTGAAGAAGCGCGAGAGGTCCTCTTCGCTAAAGCGCGCTGCGAGTTCTCCCAGATCGCGTCGTTCGTTCGCGGGAACCTGTAGCAGCGGGCTTTCCTGGCCACAGGTGCGGGCGATCATCAAGTCGCGCACGAAGCGCGTAAGCTCACCCGTGAAGTGCGCCAGCTCGTAACCTTCGGCCGCGAGTCTACCCACACGTTCCAGAACATCGCGCGAGTCCCCAGCATCAATGGCGCGCACCAGGCCCATCAGCAACTCGGTGGGCACAACGCCCAGCACTTCACGTACGCGCTTTTCTTCCAGGCGTGCGCCGGAAGCGGCAATCGCTTGATCAAGCAGCGAGAGCGCGTCGCGCATGCTGCCTTCGGCGGCCTGCGCGATGGTGGAGATAGCCCCCTCATCGGCAGCCACCTTTTCTTCCGTAACCAATTGGCGGATGCGGTCGCAAATCTCCGCGTAATCGAGCAGCCGGAACGAGAAGTGCTGGCAGCGTGACTGGATCGTGGGCGGCAGCTTGTGCGGTTCGGTCGTAGCCAGAATGAAGAGCGAACGCGGCGGAGGTTCCTCCAACGTTTTGAGGAGCGCGTTAAAGGCCTCCGTGGTCAGCATGTGCGCTTCATCAATGATGAAGATCTTGTAGCGATCGCGCGCCGGCAGGTAGCGCACCGACTCGCGCAACTCGCGAATTTCGTCAATGCCGCGGTTCGACGCCGCATCGATTTCCTGCACGTCCACCGAATTGCCCGCGGCAATCTCGACGCAGGAAGGGCAGGTGCCATCCGGCGTGACGGTGGGACCGGCGACGCAATTCAGAGCCTTGGCAAGAATCCGTGCGGTGGTCGTTTTTCCCACGCCGCGCGCACCCGAGAAGATATACCCGTGCGCCACACGGTCCGTTTGGATGGCGTTCTTCAGCGTGTCCGTCACCAAGTGCTGGCCGACGACATCATCAAACGTCTGGGGGCGATATTTGCGGGCTATGACTTGGTAGGACATGGGAGGGGGATTTTAGATACCGGATTTCAAATCTCAGATTCTCGGGCAACAACATCTACGGTCCGGAACGCGACTTCCTGCTGTCGTACTGCCGGGCACCCAGCCGGTGCTCGTGCTTAATCCGCGCAACTACTTCCGCTGGCTGACCCGTAAGCGCGGCAGAATTCGTCTTCAATCGGAAATCGCCAATCGCCAATCGCCAATCATTTGGGCCAGACTTCGGGTTGATCTGCGGCACACGGAGAGGCTCGTTACCGTTGCTTCCTTCCGGACCTGGCGGGGTTCGCGAACATCCGTCGCACAGAGCCCGAAGTCTGACATGTTTGCCAGGACTGCCTGGCTGCCGCGCTTTCAATATTCAAGATGATGGTAGCACGCGCGGTTGTTTTCCGTCGACCTCTTTCAGTCAAATCGAGGACGCGTCACGCAGCTTGGTATCACATCTTAGATGCGGAACCGGTCTCCCAGGCGAGGGAAACCTTATTGTCTTCAATCGCTACTTTCAGCGTCGGGACAAAACCACCGGCAGCTGGCATGGGAATGACTCGGCCCAAATCCGTTGCTTTGTCTTTGGTCACGATGTGAACCGAAACTTCGGGCGCGCCGGGCGGCACAGTTACGGTTCGCGAAAAGGTACCTTCATACGAACCTTTGATCCCCAGAAAACCACCCTTCTTCTTCCCCTTAAAGACAGTTTGAAAGAGTGTTTGCCCACCCGCGGAGATCGTATACGTCGCTTCCTTCAGGTCCGTGTCGCAGTGCAGCTGAACAATACGGGGAAGGCTAGCGAGCCTGGCGGCGTTGGCTTTGGCAATTTCCTCCGCGCTCGGGGTTGGGGGCGGCAGCTCAGGGGCAGGCGTCGCAACAACAGGTTGGGGCGGCGGTGCGGGCGCGGGCTCCGGCGCCTTCACCTGCTCCTTCGCCTTCTTTTTCGCCTTTTGCGGCGAGGGTTTCTCCGCAGCAGCCGCAGGAGCCACGGGCTCAGTAGGCTGCAACTCGGGAGGGACCGAAGGCGGAGGAATGCGAGCGATCCGCGGCGGCGACACTTCGGCACTCATGATCTGGTGATACTTCCAAAGTCCCACGCCTGCCGCAGCCAACAACAGAATCCCGAAGGCGCCCAAGACGATGAGCAGGTTATTCGCCCGCCCCCGCTGCGCAGGCTGAAACTCAGGCTTAACGGGAGAAATCCCTTCCGGCAGACTTGGCTCGGACGGCATAACCGACGCCGACGGGGGTTGTTTTGCGAGAGGCGCCGGCGCAACCGGTGGGGGCGGCACTTGGGGCAAGGGTTCCCCAAAGGCCGTACCTGGCATCGCCACAGTTGCTTCCGACGATGGCAGTACCGCAGCCATCCGGCGCGTGGCGGACGGCGTGGGGACGCGGGGCGAAGGCGGTGCGATGGCCGGAGCGGGTACAGCGGCTGCGCGCGGCACGGGTGGCGGCGCTGCAACCGGCCGCACCGGCTGCTTCGCGAGATCCTCTGACCATTTCGCGGAGAGCGCCGGCATCGTCAATTCCAGCGCGCCGTCATCGATAGGAACCTTGCTTCCAGCCGTCGCGGCCGAGGGCGCAGCCGAGGTGGCCTTGGGTACCTCGTTCGGCACTGGTTGCGGCCCCGACGATGCCTGAGGCGCCGGTGAGGCCGCAGCCGACTCCGCACGCAGCGGCACACGTTGCGACCACGACGCCGAAAGGGCTGGCATCGTCAGTTCCAGAGTGCCGTCATCAACCGGCTCGGCCGTCGCCCCAGGCTGTGCCGGGCGCCTCGGCGTGAGCCGGTCCAGATCATCGAGGAACGCGCGCACCGACGGATAGCGCTGGTCGCGATCTTTCGCCAAGCATTTCAGAACCACCGCATCATAGGCATGGTTCAAACGAAGATTGAGATTGCTCGGCGCGGGCGGGTCCTCGTAAACAACTTTGAACATCACGGCCGCCGTATCTCCCAAGAACGGTTTCTGGCCAGTCAACATCAGATAGAAGATTACGCCGAGGGAGAACACGTCGGCGCGCGCATCGATGTCGCCGCCCCGGACTTGCTCGGGCGACATGTAGGACGGCGTTCCCATCATGCCGATGGTCCGCGCCACTCCTTCGCGCGCCAGCACCTTGGCGATGCCGAAGTCGGTGATCTTGACGTGTCCGTCGGGAGTTACCAGGATGTTCGCCGGCTTCAAGTCGCGATGAACCACCTGGTGCCGGTGCGCGTAGTCCAACCCCTCCGCAACCTGACGCACAACATCAAGTGTCTCCTCCGGGGCCAGCCGCTCTCCTGACAGGAGGATGCTTTCCAGCGTCCTCCCCGGCACCAGTTCCATCACGATGCAACTGCTTCGCGTCTGCGGGTCCTCAAAGGCATCGTGGATTGTGACAATGGATGGATGCGCCAACCGCCCCGCGGCGCGGACCTCGCGCATGAAGAGTTCCTGCGGGCTGTGCGCCCCTACTTCGGCGTTGCCGAACGAGAGAACCTTCAACGCCACTTGCCGGCCGATTGTAGGATCCTCCGCCCGGTACACGATGCCCATCGCCCCGCGGCCCAATTCGGCGACAATGTTGTACCGCCCAATCTTCTTCATAGTTCTACGTGAGGGTGGAGCAAGATCCGGTCATGACTCGCGCCCGACACTTTCCTCCGGGCTCTTCTTCGCTGCCCGCGAGGTCTGTCAGACTACCCTGAGTGTGCCGCGGTTTTTCCCGCATCCGGGTACCTCCGGACTGGACGCCGAAGCGAGGTTCTCGGCGATGTGACCATATCACAACTTGCGCCGCACTTGTAGGGGCCGCAATCCGCCGGTAACCGCAGGCGAAGATCTCGGGGGCGGCGGGCAGCGCGCCCCGGTGCTGCAACTCCGTGTAGGGGCGAATGGCATTCGCCCCAGGGCGAGCGCCGCTCGCCGCTACGCGCCGGCCGGCCAGACGCCGCTTGCCCCTGATGGCCTGTCCGCTATCCACGGATTACCTCGACGCCGCAGACCTCCCCTCCGTGCGACGTAGCGCCGTCCTTTAGGGCGGCACGTGCCGGGCTGAAGAGGCTGCTGGAAAAGTGTGATTGCACTGTCGCCCCGAGTGCCCCGTGGGTCTGAGGCCCACCGAACGCTATGAGAACTCCGCTCACTGTCGCCCCCGCGCAGGCGGGGGTCCAGTTCCAAGCAACGGGGTTCCCGCCTCCGCGGGAACGACAGAGGTGGTGCGGGAACGACGGCGGGGGGAGCTTTTCGCGAAAGTGCAATGGACGTTAACCAGCATTGTTTTCAGCAACATCGTAGGGTGCGGCGCGTAACTACCTGGGTTTTCATCAACATCGTAGGTATTGCCAACATGTCGCTTTTTAAGTCTATTCTTTTCATCGACATCGTAGGAGTTACCGAATGTTTTTTTCGCGGCCACAAGGGTCGCTGAAAAATATCCCTTGTA
>Ga0335069_10005867_pt1 | contig 17975 bp, 13 predicted proteins | sample Lox_Sample_11_FD_206714 | JGI IMG/M metagenome (GOLD analysis project Ga0335069, IMG submission 206714) | Soil microbial communities from Loxahatchee National Wildlife Refuge, Florida, United States - Lox_Sample_1.1 | ecosystem: Environmental > Terrestrial > Soil > Wetlands | place: USA... | reverse complement strand
CCGTGCGACCGGGGGCGGGGTAGCCCAGCACTTCCTGGTAGCGTGCACCAGTGAGGTTGTCCGCCGCCAGCACCGCCTCGAGCGGTCCGAGCAGCTGCAGCCGCGCGCGCGCGTCGAGGCGGGCGTAAGCGGCGTTGGTGGTGAGGCCGAGGCCGACGAAGTCGCTGTCCGCCCGCTCGCCGACGTAGACGACCGTCGCCCCCAGGCTGCCCCGGGGGAAGTCGTACGCCGCCGAGAAGGAGGCCTGGTGCGCCGGCCGCCGCAGCAGCGGCCTGCCGACGGCGTAGATGGGGTCGAAGGCGGACGGGCTCTCCAGGATGGCGCCGTCCTGGTACGTGTACTGGCCGAGAACGCGCAGGGCGCTCAGCGGGCGCGCCTCCAGCTCCACCTCCACCCCCCGCGAGCGGGTGTGCGCGAGGTTGACGTACGTCCCCTGGAAGCTGGCGGGGTCGACGAGCGTGTACGCGATCTGGTCGCGATAGTCGTGGCGGAAGGCAGTGACCGACGCCCGCAGCCGGCTGCCGAACAGCCGCTGCTCGAGGCCGAGGTCGAACGTCGCGCTGCGCTCCGGCTTCAGGTCCGGGTTGCCCTTCGCGTAGGAGTACACTCCGTACGACTCCAGGAAGCTCGGCTCCTTGATGCCCAGCCCTGCGCTCGAGCGCAGCGTGGTCGCGTTCTCGCCGCCCCGCAGCCGCAGCGCGAGGGCGAGGCGGGGCACGGCCCGCGTGCCGTAGCTCCCGTTCCTCTCCACCCGGCCGCCGGCGGTCAGGTAGGCGCGCCGGCCCAGCAGGAAACGGTCCTGCAGGTAGAGCCCGAGGTTCGTCCGGTGCGGCTGCAGCAGCGGCTGCGCGCGCTCGCCGATCGCGCCCGTCTCGCGCTCCCCTTCCGCGCCGGCCGTCAGCAGGTGGCGCGAGCCGAGCGTGAGGTCCCCCTGGTAGGAGGCCTGCGCCCGCGCGGTCTGGTTCTGGAACCCCGCGGGGTCGGGGAAGTCGGGGATCGGGTCGGCCGTGGTCCCGTTCCACGACGGCACGAAGGGACCCGAGTCCAGCGGGTCGAACGAGAGCTGCCTGGTTTCCGCCCACCCCAGGCTGAGCTGCTGCGACAGGCGGGTGCCGGCGCGCCGGAGCGAGGCGGAGACGAGCGCGTCGCGGCGGTCGAAGGAGGCGTCGAGATCGGGCCGGCCGAAGGCGGTCTGCCCCGGCGTGCCCACGGAGCCGTCCTCGAAACGGGCGACCAGCCGACCCCGGGTCGCCTCGTCGAAGCGCCAGCCGCTCGAGAGCGCGATCGCGGTCTGCTCGAAGTGGCTGTTCGGCTGCGCGTTGTCGGTGGCCAGGCGCTGCAGGCCCGCGTTCCAGTCGAACGGCCCGCGGCTGCCCGCGCTGGCGCCGCTGTAGCGCTGCCAGCCCAGGCTGCCCCCCTCCGCCTCGGCGCGCAGCGAGAGCGGTTCGCCCGGCGTCGCCTGCCGGGTGGTCAGGCTGACGACGCCGGCGAGCGCGTCGGAGCCGTAGAGGCTGCTGGCGGCTCCGCGCACCACCTCCACCCGCTCCAGCTCGAACGGCAGGACCGTGCCGAAGTCGAAGCTGCCCCCGGGCTGGTTCACCGGGACGCCGTCGACCAGCACCCGGGCGTAGCGGGCCTCGCCGCCGCGGATGAAGGCGGACCCCTGCAGGCCGGTGCCCCCGGTGCGCGAGGTGGCGACCCCGGGGACCTCCTGGAGCAGCGACAGCAGCTCCGTCGCGTCGCGCTCCTCGATCCGCTCGCGGTCGAGCACGTCGCTGGCGACGCCGAGGCTGGAGAGCGTCGCCTCGCCGCGGGTGGCGCTCACCACCACCTGCTCCCGCACCGGAGCCGGCGCCAGCACTAGGTCGAGTCGGCCCTCGCCGTGGCCGACCGTCGCCCGCGCCGGGGAGAGCAGCACCAGCCCGGGGACGTCGACGCGCGCCTGGTACTCGCCCGCAGCCAGCCCACGGGCCTCGAAGAGGCCGTCCGGTCCGCTGGTCAGCCGAACCGGGGCTGCCCGGGGACCGCACAGCTCGACCGCAACCCCGGCGAGCGCACGGCCGTCGCTGGTGCGCACCGACCCCTGCAACCCGCCCGGCGGGGACGCGACCTCTCCCGCCCGCGCGGCGGCGTTGAGAATCGTCGCCACCGAGAGGAACGCCGCCAGCCTGATGAGGGGGGATTGCGTCATGATGGGCTCCTTCGCGCGAGAAGCACAGCACGCTCGGTCAGGGCAGGTTTCCTGGCTCCCGGGTCGTCGCCCTGCTCCCGACCTTCCCCGGCCCGCGGCCGAGTGGCGGCGCATCTCGCGCCTGAGGGGAGCGGGCTCGCCGGCTACAGTGGCGGCACCGCGCAGGCTTGCGACCTGCTTCCCTTTTACCCTCCCGAAGCGGGAGGCACCCCGACGTCTGCAGAGGAGTCTCCGTCGACGTCGTGGCCAAGTCAATCCTGGTGACGGCCGGCCGGGCTGTTGGCGGCCCTGGCCGGTTCCCCCGTAAGATGGATCTTCGTGACCAAGACGACGGTCGCAGTCATCGGCGGCGGCATCAGCGGTCTGGCCGCCGCCTTCACCCTGCAGAAGCGCGGCATCCCCTACGTCCTCGTCGAGGCCGGCCCCGCCCTGGGCGGCGTCATCCGCACCGAGACCCGCGACGGCTTCCTGCTCGAGGGCGGCCCCGACTCGATCCTGGCCCAGAAGCCGGAGGGGCTGGCCCTGTGCCGCGAGCTCGGCCTCGGCGAGCGCCTGGTGCCGACCAACCCCGACGACCGCTCGGTCTACATCCTCCGCGGCGGCGTGCTGCACCCGTTGCCGGAGGGGATGATGCTGGCGGTTCCCACGAAGGTCGGGCCCTTCCTGCGCAGTCGTCTGTTCTCCTGGCCCGGCAAGCTGCGGATGGGCCTCGACCTGCTGATCCCCGGTCGCGACGGGTGTGGCGACGAGTCGATCGCCTCCTTTCTGCGCCGCCGCTTCGGGCAGGAGGCGGTGGAGCGGCTGGGCGAGCCGCTGCTGGCCGGCATCCACTCCGGCGACCCGGAGCGGCTCTCGATCCTCGCCACCTTTCCGCGCTTCCGCGGCCTTGAGGAGAAGCACGGCAGCCTGGTCCGCGGGATGTGGAGAGCGCCGCGCCACCCGCGACCCCCTGGCAGCAGGCCCCCCTCGGCCTTCTACTCGCTGCGCTGTGGGCTGCGGGAGCTGGTGGACGCTCTCGTCCTGCGCATCCCCCGCGAGGCGATCTGGACGAAGATGCCGGTGCAGCACCTCGAGCGCAGCGGCAGCGGCTACCGGCTCCACCTGCACCGCCAGGAGACGCTCGACGCCGACCGGGTGATCGTGGCGGCGCCGGCGCCGCGGATCGCGCCCGCGCTCGAGCCCCTGGCACCCGATGCCTCGCGCGTGCTCGCGGCCATCCCCTTCGCCTCCACCGCCACCGTGCTCGTCGGCTACCGCAGCGAGGACGTCGCCCACCCGCTCAACGGCTACGGCATGGTGGTGCCGAAGACGGAGCGGCTGCGCACCGCGGCCCTGAGCTTCGTCTCCAGCAAGTACCCGGGACGGGCGCCCGAGGGCCATGTGCTGCTGCGGGGGTTCCTCGGCGGCAGCCGCGACCCCTCGGCGCTGGACCTGACGGACGTGCAGATGGTGGAGACGGTGGCGCGGGAGATGACGCAGATCCTCGGCCTGCGCGGCCGACCGGTGATGACGCAGGTCTTCCGCTGGCCGCTCGGGACCCCGCAGCTCGAGGTCGGTCACCTGGAGAGGATGGACGCCCTCGAGCGGCTGCTGGCCAGGGAGACGCCGGGGCTGGTCGTCACCGGAGCAGGCATCCGCAGCACCGGGATCCCCGACTCGGTGGCGGAAGGGACGCGCGCGGCCCAGGCGGCGGCGGAGGGATTGTGAAGGCGAGACTCTCCTCGCTGCGCGCCGGCCTGGCGGCGGCGGTCCTGGCGGCGGCGGCGCCCGCACTAGCAGGGGACCAGCCGCCGCACGCCAACCTGCGGCCCGCCAACCACGGCTCCCGCGCCACGAACCACGTCGCCGACGCCGTCGTGTACGTCCAGGTCTATCGCTCGGGGTTCGACTGGTCGATGCCCTGGCGGCAGGAGCCGGTCAGCTCGGTATCCGGCAGCGGCTTCGTCATCGAGGGCGGCCGCATCCTCACCAACGCCCACGTGATCGCCGACGCCCGGCAGATCCTGGTGCGCCGGCCCGACCAGGCGAGCCCTTACGTGGCGAGGCTGGTCACGGCCGGCGACGATTGCGACCTCGCGCTGCTGCAGGTGGACGACCCAGCCTTCGCCGCCGGGCTGCGGCCGCTGGCGCTGGGCACGCTGCCGGTGACCGGCTCGCGGGTGCTGACCTACGGCTTCCCGCTGGGCGGCCAGGACGTCTCCTCCACTGCCGGCATCGTCTCCCGCATCGAGTCGCGCGGGTACGTGCACTCGGGGGCCGACGCCCACCTGGTGGTGCAGACGGACGCCGCCATCAACCCCGGCAACAGCGGCGGGCCGGTCGTGCAGGACGGCAAGGTGGTGGGCGTCGCCTTCCAGGGCTTCCCGGGCGTCGAGAACATGGGCTTCTTCATCCCCATCCCGATCGTGCGCCACTTCCTGGAGAACCTGAAGGACGGCCGCTACGACGGCTTCCCCGACTCGGGGCTCGACACCATGCCGCTGCTGTCGCCCGCCTACCGGCACGAGCGCGCCCTGCCCGCCGGCCTGGGCGGGGTGGTGGTCGACCGGGTGGCGCCGGGCGGAACCTTCGACGGCAGGGTGCAGCGTGGCGACGTGCTGCTGGCCGTCGACGGCCAGGCGATCGCCAGCGACGGCACCATCCGCGTCGGCGACGCCCGGGTCACCTTCGAGCACGCGATCGACATGATGCAGGTCGGCCAGAGCTTCTCCTTCCGGGTCTGGCGCGACGGCCGCGAGCAGACGCTCGCCGCCACCGCCCGGCGCATCCCCCGCTACGACCGCAACCGCAACCGATACGGCGTGGCCCCCGACTACGTGGTGTACGCGGGCCTGGTGTTCATGAAGCTGGAAGTCGAGCTGCTGAAGACCTTCGGCCGCAACTGGCCGCAGTCGGCGGACCGGGACCTGGTCTGGGACCAGCTGTTCCGGGAAGCCGAGCGGCCGGAGGAGGCCGACCGCGAGGTGGTGGTGCTCACCCGCGTGCTGCGCCACGCGGTCAACTCGCAGATGGCGGTGAACCCGCCGCTGGCGGTGGCGAGGATCAACGGCCGCGAGGTGCGCTCGCTGGAGGACGTGGTGGCGGCGCTGCGCGACAACCGCGAGCGCTTCCAGGTGCTCGAGTTCGAGCGCGACGGCGGCGTGGAGGCGCTCGACCGGGAGAAGGCCGACGCCGCGCAGGCCGAGATCCTGAGGCAGTATGCGATCCCGCACGACCACAAGCTCTAGCCGCGCCGGCCGGGCGGCGCTGCCGGTGGCGCTGGCCGCTGCCGTCGCCGCAGGCTGTGCCAGCCACGCCCGGCCCGCCGACCCGGTGGCGGCGACCGTCCCCAGGCCGGCGCCGGCTGCGCCGGCGGTGGTGCCCGCCGACGCCGCCCGCGCGCTGCGGGCCGGCATCGTCAGCCTGCGCGTCACCGGCCAGGACTGGAACTGGCGCGCGCCGTGGGAGAAGACGCCGCCCTGGAACCGCTCCGTCACGGGGCTGGTGGTGCCCGGCCACCGCCTCCTGGTCGCCTCCACCGCCTTCGGCAACCACCTGCTGGTGGAGGCGCAGAAGCTCGGCAGCGAGGAGCGCACGCCGGCGCGGGTGGCGCTGGTCGACCAGGAGGGGCCGCTGGCCCTCGTGCAGGTGGACGACCCCGCCTTCTGGGAGGGGCTGCAGCCGCTGCCGATCGCCAGGAAGGCGCCGGTCGAGGGCACGGTGACGATCCACCGCTGGCAGCGCTCGGGCCTGCTGGAGGCCTACCCGGGCACGGTGCGCCAGGTGCGCAGCGGGCGCCACGGCCTCTCGCAGACCAGCCTGCTCACGCTCGAGGTGCAGTCCGGCACCGAGGGCCTGGGCGAGTCGGAGGTGGTGGTGGCCGATGGCCACGTGGCCGGCCTGATCACGGGGCGGTCAGGCGACACCTTCGCCGCGATCGCCTCGCCGGTGCTCTCGCAGTTCCTGGACGGCGCCGCGCGCGGGGAGTGGAAGGGCTTCGCCCGCGCCGGCCTCTCCTGGGAGGACCTCACCAACCCCGCGCTGCGCGAGTGGCTCGGCCTGAAGCCGGGCGAGACCGGGGTGCGGCTGCTGCGGGTGGCGCCGAACGGCAGCGCCGGCGGCGTGCTCGAGCGCGGCGACGTGCTGCTGGAGCTGGGCGGCCACCAGCTCGACGCCACCGGGCGCTACGAGCACCCGCTGTACGGCCGCATGCTGTTCGCCGAGATCTTCACGGACGGCTGCCAGCCCGGCGACTCGCTCGCCGCCAGGGTGCTGCGCCACGGCCAGAGGCTGGAGCTGACGCTGCCGCTGCGGCGCATGTCGCCCGAGGCGGAGAAGGTCCCGCCCTACCTGTTCGGCCGCGGCCCCGAGTACCTCATCGTCGGCGGGCTGGTGTTCCAGGAGCTCACCCGACCCTACCTCGGGACGTACGGCGACTGGACCCGGCGGGCGCCGCCACGACTGCTGGTCGCGCTCGACCGCGAGGCCGCCGAGCCCGACCCCCGGTGGCCCCGGCTGGTGCTCCTGTCGAGCGTCCTGCCCGACCCGGCGAACCTGGGCTACCAGGACCTGCGCGACCTGATCGTGGAGAGCGTCAACGGCCGGCGCATCGGCTCGCTGGACCACCTGCGCGAGGCGCTCGCCCGCCCGTCCGGCCCGTACCACGTGATCGAGCTGCTGCCGGGGCAGGCGGCGCAGCGCCTGGTGGTGGGCGTGAACGACGCGAGAGCCGCCGTGGCACGGGTGCAGCGCGCGTACGGGATCGAGCGGATGGACTCCGCCCCGGGAGCGGCGCCGTCGCCCACGCCCGGGGCACCCTGAGCCGGAGGCATCAGGCCGGCCCGATGGCGCCGGGGGTACAGTAGCCGCGGAGGCACAGCATGAAGCTCTCGGAACGTCTGGCGCGGCTCGGCACCGAGACCGCGTTCGAGGTGCTGGTGCGCGCCCGCGCCCTCGAGGCGCAGGGGAAGAGCGTCATCCACCTGGAGATCGGCGAGCCCGATTTCGACACCCCCTCCCACATCACCGACGCCGCCATCGAGGCGCTCAGGGCCGGGGCCACCCACTACGGCCCCTCGGCCGGGCTGCCGGAGCTGCGCCAGGCGGTCGCCGAGGACTCGACGGCGCGCCGCGGCGTGCGGGCGACGCCGGAGATGGTGGTGGTGACCCCCGGCGGCAAGCCGGTGATGTTCTACGTGATCCTGGCGTTGATCGACCCCGGCGACGAGGTGCTGTACCCCAACCCGGGCTTCCCGATCTACGAGTCGATGATCCGCTACATCGGCGGGGTGCCGGTGCCGGTGCGCCTGCTGGAGGAGCGCGGCTACGCGCTCGACGTCGAGCAACTGATCGACAAGATCAGCCACCGCACCCGCCTCATCATCCTCAACTACCCGCACAACCCGACGGGCGGCGTCATCCCCGAGCCCGGTCTGCGGGCGATCGCCGACGCCGCCGTGCGCCACGGCGTCCCGGTGCTGGCCGACGAGATCTACTCGCGCATCCTCTACGACGGCCGCCACGTCTCGATCGCCGCCATGCCCGGCATGGAACCGCTGGCCATCGTGCTCGACGGCTTCTCGAAGACCTACGCCATGACCGGCTGGCGGCTCGGCTACGGCATCATGCCCGCGCCGCTCGCGCAGGTCGTCGCCAAGCTGCAGACGAACGCCACCTCCTGCACCGCCACCTTCACCCAGCTGGCCGGGGTGAAGGCGCTGCGCGGCGACCAGTCGGCGGTCGACACCATGGTCGCCGAGTTCCGGCAGCGCCGCGACGCCATCGTCGACGGCCTGCGCCAGATCCCCGGCTTCAAGTGCCCGCGGCCGCAGGGCGCGTTCTACGTGTTCCCCAACATCACCGGCACCGGCTTCTCGGCCAAGCCGCTGGCCGATCGCCTGCTCGACGAGGCCGGCGTCGCCTGCCTCTCGGGCACTGCCTTCGGCGAGTGGGGCGAGGGCCACCTGCGCTTCAGCTACGCCAACAGCCTGGAGAACATCCACGAGGCCCTGAAGCGGATCAAGAACTGCCTGGCCAGATGAGGTGGCACCAGGCCACAGGCGCGAACCCGGAGCGGAGCGCGATTCACTCGCGCGGAGCGGAGGGGGAAGTCCGAGGGAGTGCGGCGCAGCCCCCCTCTCAGGACATCACAGCTTCTTGACCAGCACCTTCGACCGCCGGCCGCTCGCGTCGTAGCGAGCGCGGCGCTCCGGCGGCAGGTCGTCGGGCGTGCCCTCGGCGAACCCGGCCTTCGACTGGAAGTAGTTGAAGGCCTGCGTGGAGAGGGCGAGCAGCGTGGAGAGGCCCGCCTCGCGCGCCTTCTGCTCGACGAACTGGGCCATGGTGCGGCCGATGCCCTGGTTCTCGTGCGAGGGCCGCACGTACAGGCAGGCGAGTTCGCCCTTGCCCTCCGCAGGCCAGGTGTGCAGCGCCACGCAGGCGATGGGGTTCCGGTCCACCTCGAAGATGTAGTAGTCGGCGAGGTCGTGCTCGATGCTGGCCCGCGTGCGCGGCAGGAGCTCCTCGCTCTCGATCGACCCGCGGATGAGCTGCTCGATCGCCCGCACGTCGCCGCGGCGGGCGCGACGGATCTGCTGGTACTCGTTGGCGTAGACCAGCGTGCCGATGCCCTCGTTCGAGAAGACCTCCGCCAGCAGCCCGTCGTCCACGTGCCCGTTGACCACGTGGACGCGGGGGACGCCCGACTGGCAGGCGGCGACCGCGTGTCGCGCCTTCGACTGCTGCTCGGGCGCGACCAGGCCCTTCTGCAGCGCCTCCGCCAGCTCCGCGACGGCCACCTGCCGCACCAGCCGCCCGTTCACCCGCAGGCCGTCGCTGGTCGTCATGTAGACCAGCTTCACCGCGGAGAGGGCCCTGGCCACCTCCAGGGCGACGGCGTCTGAGTTCACGCGGAAGCTGCGCCCCTCGCCGTCCACGCCGATCGGCGGCACCACCGGGACGATGCCGTTTCCCAGCAGCGTCTGCAGCAGCTCGACGTCCACGCGCTCCACCCGGCCGGTGTAGAGGTGGTCGACGCCCCTCAGGATGCCGAGCGGATGGGCGGTGACGGCGTTGCTGGCGGCGGCGCGCAGGTCGGCGGCGGAGAGTCCCTCCAGGATCTCGTGGGTGAGGCGGGTGGCGGCGGTGAGCGCCAGCTCCAGGGTGGGGGCGTCGGTGACGCCCGAGCCCTCGAGGTCTGAGGGCTCGACGCCGCGCTCTGCCGCCAGGGCCCGGATCTGCACCGAGGCCCCGTGCACCAGGACCGTGCGGATGCGCAGCGACCACAGCACGGCCACGTCCATCAGGATGCCGCCGAAGCTCTCGTCGGCGACGGCGGCCCCGTCCACCGCGACCACGAATGTGCGCTCGCGGAACTGCGGCACGTACTGCAGGATGCCGCGCAGGTCGGTCGGTCTCACGGCGGCAACTTAGCACGGGCCGTGCGCGGCGTGCTCACTTCGCTGCCGGTCGGCGCGGGGCGTACTCGAGCTTGCCCCTGAAGCAGAGTCCGCTCAGGAAGGTGAGCCGGTGGCGCGGTGCCAGGCGCTGTCGAACTCGGCCGGCGCGGAGAGCTGCACGTGCACGCGGGCGCCGCACGCCGGGCTGGGAGCGCAGGTGGTCGAGCAGGGGCTCGGCCTCCGCCTGCGCCGCGTGCAGGAGATCTCGCGCAGGGCACGTGCGATCGTCAGGCGGTCGGTCGACGAGCTCGGCACGGGAACCTGCCTCCAGTGTGCCGCGGAACGCCGGTGCGCCGCGCCAGGCGCCGGCGCCTCAGCCGACGACGCGCGTCAGGCCGCCGCCCAGCTCCGCCGAGAGCACCCGATGGCACGCCGGGCAGACGATGACGTAGCCGCGCCGCGGCAGCATCGACACGAAGTTGACCCGGGTGCGCACCAGGCGCAGCACCTGCAGGGTGGAGATGATCTCGGAGCAGTGCGGACAGCGCAGGGGCGACTCGATGGCGTACTCGGCCTCGAACGCCGGGGTCGGGGGGACAGGTTCGCTGATCTCGGCCAAGCAGGACCTCCTGGCGACCAGAGCAGGGGGAGCCTACCGCGGAATCCGGGGGCATGGGAGTGGTATAACTGCCGGGACCCCCCACAACAGAGGAGCTGAATGGGCGAGCGACAGCGCGTCTTCGCCACCTGCGACATCGGACCCCAGGCGCTCGAGCGGCTGCGCGAGCGGGGCTTCGAGCTCGAGGTCTACCCCGAGCTGCAGCCGCCCCCCAAGCACCTGATCGTGGCCCGGGTGCGCTCGGGCATCGCCGCCCTCATCACCACCCTGCGCGACCCCATCGACGAAGAGGTGCTCTCCGCCGGCGCCGCCTCCGGGCTCAAGGTCGTCGGGCAGATGGCGGTCGGCTTCGACAACATCGACCGCGCCGCCGCCAACCGCTACCGCATCCCCTTCACCCACACCCCGGAGGTGCTGACCGACGCCACCGCCGAGTTCGCCTTCTTCATGCTGGGCGCGGTCGCGCGCAAGCTCTACCCGGCCGAGGTGCAGGTGCGCGAGCGCCAGTGGGCGACCTGGCACCCCTACAAGCCGTGGCTGGGCGACGAGGTGACCGGCCGCACGCTCGCGGTCATCGGCATGGGGCGGATCGGCCGCAGCCTGGTGCACAAGGCGATCGGGTTCGACATGGACGTGCTGTGCCACGAGCCGGGGGAGGCCGACCCCGCCTTCGTCGCTGGCGCGCGGCGGGTGATCGAGGCGCGGCGCCGCGAGCACTTCACCCGCCGGCCCCAGTCGATCGAGGTGGTGTCGCTGGAGGAGGCCCTGCGCCGGGCGGACTTCGTGTCCCTGCACGTGCCGCTCACCTTCCCCGGCGGCGCCGACGAGCCCACCTATCACCTCATCGACGAGAAGCGGCTGCGCCTGATGAAGCCGACCGCCTACCTGGTGAACACCTCGCGCGGGCCGGTGGTGGACGAGCAGGCGCTCGCCCGAGCGCTGCGCGCGCGCTGGATCGCCGGGGCCGCCCTGGACGTCTACGAGACGGAGCCGCTGCCCGACGACAGCCCGCTGCGCGACCCCGCGCTGGTGCTGAACCTGCGCCTCTTCCCCCACGCCGCCTCCGCCGCCAGCGCCACCCGCCTGTCCCCGGATCCGGAGGTCGGGATGGCCGGCCGCTGCGTGCAGGGCGTCCTCGACGTGCTCGAGGGCCGCTACGGCGGCGACCCGGCACAGATGCCGTTCGTGGTCAACAAGGAGGCCTTCCGGGACGGCCTGGCCGCGGCCTCCGCCCCGGCCTGATCCGGCTACAGGTCGCGCCTGCGGAAGGAGGCGAGCGCGAGCGCCAGGGTGGCCGCGACGTAGCCCAGGGCCCACACCACCATGGCGGGACTGGGCACCGAGTGCGGCGAGAGGGGGCCCATCCCCGCGTCGCGCACGAGCGGCGGCTGCATGAGGTACGCCGCCAGTTGCCACAGCGACTCGCTCGGCACCAGCAGGCTGGCGCCGATGCCGAGGTAGCGGGCGGCAGCGTTGCCCGTCACGGTCCCGATCTGCTCCATCCAGCCGCCGATGAAGGCGAGCCCGTACAGGCCGAAAACCGTCAAGCCGTTGGCGAGGGTCGACAGGCGGGTGCCGCCGGCGAGGGCCAGCGTCAGCAGGACCGTGCCCTCGAGCAGCAGCAGGGCCAGACCGCGCGCTGGCTGGGGCGGCGTGTAGCCGGCCTCGAGCCGCGACACCGCCAGCACGCCGCCGCAGAGCACGGCCGCGTAGAGCGCGAGGATGGTCCAGCAGCCCAGCCACTTGCCGAGCGCCACCGACCAGCGCGGCACCGGCTTCGTGCAGAGCGTCTCGATCACGCCCGAGCCGATCTCGCCCGAGAGCGTGTCGATGGTGACCAGCACCGAGGTCATCACGATCAGGAAGTTGGCCGCGTACAGCGCGGCCAGCACCACGTAGGCGAAGGCGAAGCCCTGCTGGGTGGGGTTGGCGTGGGCGCGGACGTCCCGGGCGATGAAGTGCAGCCCCACCGCGAACAGCGTCACGAAGGCCGCGCCCAGCGCCAGCGCCGCGGCCAGGATGCGCCGCCGCCGCGCCTCGGCCAGCGTCATCTGCGCGATCACCAGCGCCGCCCTCACGAGATCACCTCCAGGAAGATCTCCTCGAGCGACCGCCGGCGGGCCGCCAGGTGATAGAGGCCGACACCCTGCGCCACCAGCCAGCGGCTGAGCGCAGGCAGCGCGGTCTCGTCCTCGACGCGCAGCCGCAGGCAGGCGCCGTCCTCGCGCACGTCGCGGGCGAAGGCGGCCAGGCCCGCGACCAGGCCGGGCGGCACCCGGTCGACACGGAGCTCCACCTCGAGGTCGCGCTCCGCCGCGCCCAGGCTCAGCTCGCGCACCACCCGGCCGTCGCGGACGAAGGCCACCCGGTCGCAGGTCACCTCCACCTCGCTCAGCAGGTGCGAGTTGAGGAACACGGTGGTGCCGCGCGCCGCGAGCTCGCGGATGACGTCGCGCACCAGCAGCCGGCCGAGCGGGTCCAGCCCCGAGGTGGGCTCGTCGAGGAAGACCAGCGCGGGCTCGCCGAGCAGCGCCTGGGCCAGCCCGATGCGCTGGCGCATGCCCTTGCTGTACTCGCGCAGGCAACGCTCGCCGGCGTCGGCGAGCTGCACCCGCCGCAGCAGCTCCTCCACGTGGCCGGCCAGCGCCCGGCTGCGGAGCCCCAGCAGCCGGCCGTGGAAGCGCAGCAGCTCGCGGCCACCCAGCCACTCGTGGAAGGCGAAGTGTTCGGGCAGGTAGCCGATCCGGCGACGGGCCTGCGCCTCGCCGAGTGGCGCCCCCAGGAGCCGGCCGCTGCCCGAGGTCGGCAGCACCAGGCCGAGCAGCATCTTCATGGACGTCGTCTTGCCGGCCCCGTTCGGGCCCAGGAAGCCGAAGACCTCACCCTGCGCGACGGACAGGGTGAGGTCGGCGACCGCCGTAGTGCGGCCGTACTGCTTGCGGAGCCCGTTGACCTCGAGGGCCGGCGCCGGCACTAGCGGATCGACTGCGCCATCGCCAGCAGGTCGACGCCGCCGCCGGGGCCGTGGATGGCGAAGACCTTCGTGCCGGTGGCCCACACCAGCACCGAGTGCGAGCGCGTGCGGCCGCCGCCCCCTGCGGTGCGACCGGGCGTCGGCTGGGAGGTGACCAGCAGGCCCTTCTGCCCGTTCACCTCCACCTCGCGGAAGGACCCGCCGCGGACGGGCACCGGCACCAGCAGGGTGGCCCGCCAGTCGACGGCGTTGGCGAAGCTCTCGGCCTCGGCGGCGCTCATGCCGGCCGTGCGCAGGGCGAGTCGGCCGAGGAGCGCCGGCTCGACGCCTTCGGGCAGCTCGACGGCAGGGTTCTTCGACTGGAAGAGGACGTAGCTCGTCTCGTTGCCCGCCGGCGCACCGGCGTCGGCCGCGCGCTGGTAGCGCGCCACCAGCACCGGCGGCATCTCCACGTCGATGGTGGCGCCGTTCCAGGAGGCCGGGATCTCGATCTCGTCGGCACCGACCGCCTGTGCCAGCTGCTGGAGCTTCGTCGCGTCGAGCCGCACGCGGAAGGCGCCGGGACGTCCGACCGCGACCTCGCCCAGCGTGTAACCCTCGGGCAGCACGGTCGGCTGCTGCGGCTGGAGGTCGGCCTCCAGCGCGCCCTGCTCGACGCTCGCCACCGCCACCGGTTTCTCGGGCTGGACCCGCACCTCCACCTGGTCGCCGACCAGGCTCCTCAGGTCGAGCCCGCCCTGCTGCAGGTTGGCCAGGCGCTCGGGGTCGACCGGCACCGCCGCGAACCGCTTGACCCGGAAGAGGTCCAGGAAGTCGCGGGCGGCCGCGCGCACCGGCTCCAGGGTGAAGGCCAGGGCCACCGCGGCGACCAGCGTGGCCCCCGCCAGCGCGGGCCAGAGGCGCGCCGGCACGGCTCGCCGGGATTCGCGGCGGGCCGTGTCGATGGAGCGCAGCTTGTGGTGGAGCCCATCGGCGAACTCCGGGCGCGGCTCCTCGCGCAGGCCGGAGAGCGGATCTTCGTTCACGATGTCCCTCCTCCCTCGTCCCAGCGGGCCCGCAGAGAGGCGATCGTGCGGTGCAGGATCGTCCCCACGTTCGACTCCCCGAGCCCGGTGAGCGTGGCGATGGCACGGTTGGTGACGCCGGCACCGTACTTGAGCGCGATCAGCTCCCGCTCCCGTGGCGAGAGCCCGGCCAGCAGCGCGCGCAGCCGCCGCCGCTCGTCGGCCCGCAGCGCGGCCGACTCCGGCGTCTCCGGGGCAGGCGCCGGCTCGAAGTCGAGCGGCACCTCGCGGCGCAGGCGGCGGAGGTGGTCGGTCGCCGCGTGGCGGGCGATCGCCAGCAGCCAGGTCGTGACCGCCGCCCGCTCGCGCCGATACCGGTCGCGCGCTCGCCAGGCCTTCTCGAACGCGATCGAGGTGAGGTCCTCGGCCGAGGCGCGGTCGAACCCGCGGTAGCGGAAGTAGTTGAACAGGCGCGGCAGCTCTTCCCGGAACACCTCGTCCCAGTCGACGGCACAGGTCTCGACCGCCGGCATCAACCAGGACAGCAGGCGCACACCATCCATGTCGAGGTGATATACGGAGGAGCCATCAAGGTATCACACGCGTCCCGGCCGGCTCAGGGCTCGAGGACGGCCCCGTTGGCCGCGCCCTCCACCGCCAGCACGTACGCCCGCGCGACCGCCTGGGGCGGCAGGCCGCGGGAGGGGTCCATGCCCAGCGCCCGCAGGGTGTCGGTCACCCAGGGCGGGCTCACCACGTTCACCCGGATCCCCCGCGGCGCCTCGATCGCCGCGGCGCGGGCGAAGCCTTCGAGGGCTGCGTTCACCAGGCTGATGGCGGCGCTGCCGGGCATGGGCGCGCGGGCCAGGACGCCGCTGGTGAGGACGAACGAGCCGCCGTCCCTCACGTGCGCGAGCCCCAGGCGCACCAGGTTGACCTGGCCCATCAGCTTGTTGCCCAGCGAGAAGGCGAAGGCGTCGTCGTCGAGCTGCGGCAGCGGCGCGAAGCGCGCCCCGCCGGCGGCGCTGACCACGGCGTCGAGCGGCCCCGCCGCGGCATAGAGCGCGCGGATGGAGTCCGGCTGCGTGATGTCGACCGACAGCGGGCGGCTGTGCCGGGTCACCCCCACGACCTCGTGCCGCGGCTGGAGCGCCGCCACCACGGCCTTGCCGATGGTGCCGCTGGCGCCCACGACGAGGATGCGCATTCTGGCCTCCTGGAACTCTGGCCCCCAGGATAGCGCGCTCGCCTCAGGCCCGGGCCGCGCCGACCCTCGCCGCCAGGTAGCCCTCGATCGCCTGCGCCTGGCTCTCGCCGTCGAGTCCCGCCTCCGCCAGCACCACCGACCCCTGGCCGGAGCCCAGGAAGTGGCCGTGGCGGAACGGGTGCAGCGAGTGCGCGCGGCCCAGCCCGGAGCGGACCCAGCGGTAGAGCGTGGGCAGCGTGAAGCCGGTGATGCCGATCGCGTCCTGGGCGCGGTCTTCCGGGAAGATCCGCGCCTGCTCCTCCGCCGGCAGCAGGTCGAACAGCTCCGCGCTCGCCACGTAGTAGACGCAGGCATCGATGCCACGCTTCTCCAGCAGCGGCAGCGCCTGCTCCACGAAGGCGAAGGCGACGGCGCTCTCCTGCAGCACCACGGTGACGTCACCCTTGCCGCGCTGCGCTGCGCGCAGGCGGTAGACGCCCGTGGCGCAGGCCTCCGCCGGCGCCAAGCCCAGGCGGGCGCGGTCGGGCACCGCCTCGTTCGGCCGCGTCACGAACGGCGCCACCAGCGCCGGGCGCCGGGCCAGGGCGGCGAGGAGCAGTGGCCAGCACTCCTGGGGGTCCCAGGGCGTGAGGGTGATCGCGGTGCCGCGGGGGAAGTTCTCCTGCAGCAACTGCAGGGCCTGCGGGTCGGCGTGGGTGGGGCCGTCCTCGCCGGTCTTCAACCCGGCGTGCGCGCAGACCAGCACCATCGGGTTCCAGGGACCGTGCGGCCGCTTCGCCTGGCTGCCGATCGCGTGCAGCCGGGCGGCGATGTGGCCGAGAGGCGCCAGGAATGCGCCATAGGACGAGCCGACGCCGACGTGGTGGCCGAACGCGGCGAGGCCGGAGAGGATGCCGGCCATGGCGTCCTCGCAGATGCCGCCGGTCGAGAGCGTGCGCGCGGCCGGGTTGCCGCGGGCGTTCCAGAAGCCCTCGCCGAACCCGCCGGCCACAGCGTTCACCGAGGTCGAGCCCAGCAGGTCCGCCGCCGCCACCAGCAGTGCCCCGCCGCTCGCCTGGTTGAGCTGGGCCAGCGCGCGCCCGAGCTCCCCGCGCAGCGTGGTCACCGCACCCGGCGGGAGCGCCAGCTCCGCCGGCCTGGCCGCCCTGCGTGCGGCCAGCTCGTACACCGCCTCGACCCGCGGAGCCTGGTCGCGCGGCCTACGGCCGCGCCGGTCGAGCCGCTCACGCGCGGCGCGGAGCCGGGCCGCCATGGCCTCGGCCGTGGCGCGGTCCTTCTCGATCGCGTCGCGCAGCAGCAAGAGGGCGTCGTAGAAGCAGGCCTCCATCTGGGCCGCGCCGTCCGTGCCCGTCTGGCAACGCTGGCCCGAGCCCTCGCAGGAGGGGAGCGCGCAGCTCGTGCGCGAGCACAGCTCCGCGAGCGCGTGGTAGAAGCCCTCCGAGCACAACTTGTGGCCGGCGCCGTGGGAGGCGCGACCCTCGATCCCGTACTGCCAGCCCTTCACGGTGCGGTAGACGATCGCGGTCGGCTGGCCGGTGTCGAGGCTCGCGGCCAGGCGCTGGGCCGCCAGCACCTGCGCGAAGTCGCGCCCATCCGCGACCTCCACCACGTTCCAGTCGTGCAGGTGGAACAGCTCCATCGGCGTCCACTGCACGTACTCGCCGGGCCGGCCGTCCTCGCGGCAGACGCGGTTCGAGTCGATCGAGGCCTGGTTCCAGTCGACGTGCATCACCAGGTTGTCGAGCGAGGCGGTGCCGGCCGCGGCCAGCGCCTCGGCCACCCGGCCCGGCGTCAGCCCGCCCTCGCCCTCCACCACGTGAACTCTCGGGGCGTGCTCGCCGTAGACGTCGCGGGCGGCCAGGGCGAGCCCGACGGAGCTGGCCACGCCCACGCCCGAGGCGCCGGTCGAGAGGCGCACGAAGGGAGTCGCCGGCGTGGGGTGCCCGTCGAGCGCCCTGGCCCCGTGCTTCACGAAGAGCGGGGTGGCGGTGATCGGGTTGCGCCGGAAGCCGAGCAGGTCCTCGAGTCGCAGGCGCCGGGAGACCTCGCCCGGCAGCAGCGTGGGATCCGCCACGCGCGCCATCTCGTCGCGCAGCGCCCACATGGCGTAGAGGCCCATGGCCTTGTGGCCGGCGGCGTAGGAGACGACGTCGGCGTCCTCGCGGTCCGGCGAGGCGAGGTCGTACTCGGCGGCGTCGAAGACGAGCCCCGACACGAAGCGGCCGGAGGAGATCGAGCCGCCGGGATGGCCGGACATGGGAACGTAGTTGTAGAGGAGCGCGCACAGCGAGCGATAGAACAGGTCGAAGGCCTCGAAGCGGGCCAGGTCTTCTGCGCCGAACGCCAGCGGCGTCTGCGCGTCGGGGACCTTCAGCCAGCGCCCGCGTCGTGTCCCGAACTCCATGCTCATGTTGATGCCTCCCGCAGCCTCGCCACTCATTCTGAGGCCCCTCCCCGCGAACCTGCCGTGATCCAAACGGCCCATCCGGATGCTAGACTCGGGTCGGGTCGCCCCGCACATGCCCTGCCGCACCGCGTCACCCGTCGCCCTCGCGCTCCTGACGCTACTCCTCTCCGCCCTCGCGGCCGCCGCCGATGAGCCCG
>Ga0335069_10005865_pt1 | contig 17978 bp, 17 predicted proteins | sample Lox_Sample_11_FD_206714 | JGI IMG/M metagenome (GOLD analysis project Ga0335069, IMG submission 206714) | Soil microbial communities from Loxahatchee National Wildlife Refuge, Florida, United States - Lox_Sample_1.1 | ecosystem: Environmental > Terrestrial > Soil > Wetlands | place: USA... | reverse complement strand
AGCGTGGCCCGGGCGAGATCGAGCGCCTGCGGCACGATATCGAGGGTATCGCGCACGAGGATGATGTCAGCGGCTCCGATCGCCACGTCGGTACCGCGCCCGATGGCCAGCCCCAGATCCGCGGACGACAGAGCTGGCCCGTCGTTGATTCCGTCACCGACCATCGCGACGACCCGGCCGCGATCACGCAGCTGCTCGATGACGTCCACCTTGCCCTCGGGCAGCACCTCGGCGATTACCTCGTCGATGCCGACCTGTGCCGCTACCGCTCCCGCAGCGGCGGCGTTGTCGCCCGTGAGCAGCACCGTGCGCAGCCCGCGCCGGTGCAGCGCTGACACCGCGTCTGCCGCGGAATCCTTGACAGCGTCAGCAACCGCGATCGCGCCACAGACAACGTCGTCGATAGAGACGAAAACCACAGTCTCGCCACGGCTTTCGCCATCCCGGCGCGCTCTTTCGATAGCGATGGGAACCGGTGACCGGCGCGATACCCAGGACGGGCGGCCAACGGCTACGCGGTGTTCACCCACCGTTCCGCTGACTCCCCTTCCCGCGATCGCACAGAAGTCGGCTACCGGTCGGCGATCGTCGGTGGCCGTCACGATCGCCGACGCCACCGCGTGCTCGGAGGCGGCCTCGACGGCGGCCCCCAGCCTGAGCACTTCGCCGGGCTCCCACCCCTCTGCGGCGACGACCGCGGTCACCGCGAGGTGTCCGGTGGTCAGGGTTCCGGTCTTATCGAATACCACGGTGTCGACGGCGCGGATCGTCTCCAGCGACCGGTAGCCCTTCAGGAATACGCCCAACTGCGCACCGCGACCCGAGGCCACCATCATGGCGGTCGGCGTGGCCAGTCCCAAGGCGCAAGGGCAGGCGATTACCAGCACTGCCAGCGCAGCCGAGAACGAATGGTCAGCCCCGGCGCCGCTCAGCACCCAACCCGCCGCTGTCAGCAGCGCGATGACGAAAACCACGGGGACGAACACCCCGGCGATGCGATCGGCCAGCCGTTGCGCGTCGGCTTTCTGCGCCTGCGCCTCCTCTACTAAGCGGACCATTCGCGCGAACTGAGTGTCGGCGCCGACCGCAGCGGCCTCGATGATGAGCCGGCCGTCGCACACGACCGTGCCGCCGATCACGCTCGCACCCGGGTGTACGCGTACCGGTTTGGCCTCGCCGGTCATCGCACTCATGTCGATCGACGCAGTGCCATCCGCCACCAGACCGTCAGCGGCGATAGTCTCCCCCGGCCGGACCACGAAGCGCTGTTGCTCTTTGAGTTCGTCGGAGGGGATCACCATCTCGCCGCCGCCGGGCAGCAGGATGGTGACGTTCTTGGCGCTCAACGCCGCCAGCGCCCGCAATGCACTGCTCGCCCTCGATTTCGCGCGTGCTTCGAAATACCGTCCGGCCAGGACGAACACCGTGACCCCTGCGGCCACTTCCAGATAGATCGCGTCGCTGGCCATCAGCGCTTGCCAGACCCCATGGATCTGATGGGGCCGGCTCCCCGCGAAAATGGTGAAGAACGACCAGAGTGTGGCGGCGGTGATGCCCACGGAGATGAGGGTCTCCATCGATGTGGTGCCGTGCCGGGCGTTGCGCAGTGCAACCTTGTGGAAGGGCCAGGCCGCCCACGTCACGATCGGGCCAGCCAGCGCGGTCAGCACCCATTCCCATCCGGTGAACCGCGTGCTGGGCACGACGGCGAACATCACCGACAAATCGGCCAGTGGCACGAACAGGACCGCCGCGACCAGTAGTCGCCGCAACAGGCTGCGGGCCTTCACGTCGTCCGGATCGGCCTGATCAACCGGCAGGTGCGCCCGGGGTGCCGCCTCGTATCCAGCCCGGCGCACCACCTCGCACAGGTCCTGGGTACCGACCGCGTCGGGGGCGTCGATGGTGGCGACCCGGGTCGCGAAGTTCACCGACGCGTGCACTCCGTCAACCTTGTTGAGCTTGGTCTCCACCCGAGCGGCGCACGCGGCACACGACATCCCCGACACGTCCAGCTCGACCCGGCGAAGCTGCGATGCGTCGGAGCTAGACGCGACGGTTGCCGTCATCGTCCTCCTCGTGTTGTGGGCTACGTCAGTAGTCGGATCACCGCGTTGAGCGGTTCCCGGCGGGCAGTAATCACCGCTCTCACTCGACCAAGTTACCCGCCTGAACTCGCCGATCTCGCGGCGACATGCCTTCGGGGTTTGCCGGGTGGGAGTAGGCACACCCGATCGCCTAAGGTGACTTCTCGTGAGCGAGCGCGGCGACGACGACACAGTCACCTGCCTCGCGCTGGCGGCCGGACGCGGCGACCCCGCCGCACTTGAACAGTTCATCAAGGCAACCGAAAGGGATGTCTGGCGGACCATCGCATTCCTGGCCGACCCCGGCATTGCGGACGACCTCACGCAGGAGACCTTCCTGCGCGCGCTGGGGTCCCTGCCGAGGTTCACCGGCCGATCGTCGGCACGAACCTGGCTGCTGTCCATCGCCCGTCGCGTCGTCGTCGACCAGATCCGCCGCAACCAGAGCCGGCCACGCACCAGCTATACCGTCGATCTGGAGCGTGTGCTCGACACCCGCCGCAGCACAGCCCGATTCGAAGACATCACCGAAATCAGGATGCTGCTCGACGGCTTGGACACGGACCGCCGTGACGCTTTGCTCTTGACCCAGGTGCTAGGACTGTCCTACGCAGAGGCAGCCGAGGTCTGCGGATGTCCGGTTGGCACCATCCGCTCTCGTGTCGCGCGTGCCCGCGACGACCTGCTCACCGCGGCGAACCGCGACGACCAGGTGGGCTGAGCGTTACCGAGGGGTCAGGGAACATTCCTGCACCTTGACGCGATCACCGAACGTGTCCACCAGTAGCGACACCCAAAGGCGGTGCTGAAGAAAATCAGCCAGGGTGTGCTCAAGGATGTCTGGATAAGGCGAGCACGGGCATTCACGGTCACCGTGGTGGCCACACTCGTCGGCATCGCCATAATTGGCTGGCTGAACCTGACGGCAAAGGCGAACGCCCCGACCAGCACAAGTTGGATTTCATGTGTCGCGCCCCTTTTCGCCGTCGCCGGTCCGGTGTCATCGCTTGCGGTCTATCTCCTGTGGTTCCGATGATGTTGCGCGGCCGCCTACATCAGCGGCATAGCAACGATCGTCGGGTTGGGGATGGTGTGGTGGCACCAGACCGCACCGCCGGGAAGCTCCCCCGGCCCATCCGCATAGATGGTGATCGGAGTTTTCGCCGCGACCGTGCTGCCCCCAATCCGTGGGCGTATGGTGTTGCAAATCATTGGCAACTAGGCCGCTGTTGAGTCGAGGAAATCGGTAATGCATATTCCGGATGGTTATCTGTCTCCGGCCACGTGCGCGGTGGGGTATGCGGTGGCGATCCCGGTCTTGATGGTGGCCTCGCGGCGGGTGAAACGGGTGGTCAAGACGCGGCAGGTGCCGATGCTGGCGATGCTGGCGGCGGTGTGTTTTTTGATCATGATGTTCAATGTCCCGATTCCCGACGGCACCACTGCCCATGCGGTCGGTGGCGCGTTGGTTGCGGTGCTGTTGGGGCCGTGGGCTGCGGTGATCGCCGTCGCGGTGGCGTTGGCGTTTCAGGCGTTGTTGTTCGGTGACGGCGGGGTGCTCAGCTACGGGGTCAACGTGGTCAACATGGCGATCGTGCTGCCGTTTGTGGCCTATGGGGTGTATCGGCTGCTCGCCCGCGGCGCCACGTTGACGTCGTGGCGGCGGACGGCGGCCGCCGCGGTCGGTGGCTATGCCGGTCTGAATGCGGCGGCGCTATGTTGCGGCATCGAGTTGGGGATTCAGCCGGCCCTGTTTCACGACGCCTCGGGTGCCCCGCTGTATTCGCCCTATCACCTGTCGCAGGCTGTTCCGGCGATGCTGTTGGCGCATCTGGTGGTGGCCGGGTTCGTCGAGGCCGCGTTGACCGGTGGTGTGGTGGCCTATCTGCAGCGGGCGAATGTGCCCTTGCTTCAGGTCAACCATCCCGGGGTGCCAGTGGATGCCGACGAGCGTGCAGCTCCCAAACCGCGGCTGCGCCCGGCCGTGGTGGCGATGGTGGTGATGGCGGTGCTGGTTTTGCTGACCCCGTTGGGTCTGCTCGCCCACGGCGGCGCGTTCGGCGAAGACAAGCCCGCCCAACTCCAGCTGGGCAAGCTGGGCCTGAACGCAGTGCCGACTGGGCTGGCCAAATACACCCAATTCTGGAACCACACACTGCTGGGCGGTTACGGGTTCGCCAACGGCGCGCACCCGGTGATCGCTTACCTGGTCTCAGCGCTGCTGGGCATCCTCGTGGTGGGCACCGCGGTCTTTCTCATCGTGTGGGGCCTCAACGCGCTCGCCTCCCACCACGCCGGCCGCCAGGCCCAAGCCCACCATGCATCCCCGGCGACCCCTGACGCACCATCGGACGCATGACGGCGACTACGCCGCCCACACCTCCCGCCGCGGTCGCACCCGACTGGCTGCTTAACCGTGAGGCGGCGTTGTGCCCGTGTGGATGTATCGGCAAGCGCCGCAAAGGATCCCATATCGAAAAGACCCTTACCGGCGCCGCTCAGCTGCTGCGGCAGGTGATGTTCAGCGAGGACACCGCGGCCCAACCGGGAATGCTGCAACGACTCGACGCGCGGGTCAAACTCGTCACCGTGTCGGGGCTGCTGGTCGCCGGGGCCTTCCTGCACACCATCGCCGCGCTGTTGGTGCTATATGCGGGCACCCTGATGCTGGCCGCATGCAGTGGGCTGCCGGTGGGTTTCTTCGTCAAACGGGTGTGGCTGTTCGTGCCGATCTTCACCGGGATCGTGCTGATCCCCGCGACGCTGAGCGTCATCACCGGCGGGGAGGTGATCGTTCCGCTGTGGCACTGGCACGGCCACGTTGAAGGCATCACCCGCCAGGGCGTGCTGTCGGCGCTGCTGGTGGTGTGCCGGGTGGCCTCCTCGATCAGCCTGGTGGTGCTGCTGACCCTGACCACCCCGTGGACCAGGCTGCTGGCTGCACTGCGGACCCTCGGGGTGCCCCGCATGTTCGTATTGATCGTCGGCATGGCCTACCGGTATGTGTTCTTGCTGCTGGGGTCGGTCACCGACATGTACGAGGCGCGCAAGGCCCGCACCGTCGGGGCCGAGAAACCCGACGCGGCGGCCCGCCGATTCGTGTTCGCCGCCGCCGGTGCCCTGATCGGAAAGTCGATGGCCCTCTCCGAGGAAGTGCATCAGGCGATGGTGTCGCGCGGGTATCGGGGTGACGCCAAAGTCCTGGCCCAGCGGGCTGTTTCGCGGATGGATGTGGTGTTCGCCGCCGCAATGGCGATGTTCGGGGCCGCGCTGCTGATCGGTGAGCATTTCGTTGTGCGCTGACGACAGCGTCACGTCGGCTCCGGACCGCGACAGCCCGCCCGTCAAGGAGCCGGTCCTGGTGTGCACCGATGTGGCGTATCGCTACCTGGGTAGGTTCACCGCCCTTGCGGGGGTGTCCCTGGCGGTGGCCGCCGGTGAGAAGGTGGCCCTGCTGGGAGCGAATGGTTGCGGCAAGTCGACGCTGCTGAAGATCCTCGACGGGCTGATATTTCCCGACCGCGGCAGCTACACCGCGTTCGGCCAGCCCATCACTGAGGACACCCTCGACGACGAACAAATGAACAGGGCCTTCCGCTCCCGAGTCGGTTTCGTTTTTCAAAACAGCGACGCGCAGGTCTTTTCACCGACCGTGCGCGACGAGATAGCCTTCGGCCCGTTGCAGCTCGGCCTCGATCGCACCCAGGCTGCGCGTCGGGTCGACGACATCCTGCGGCTGCTGGCGATCGAGGACCTCGCCGATCGGGCGCCGTTTCAACTCTCGGGTGGCCAGAAAAAACGCGTCGCCATCGGCACCGTGCTGGCCATGAACCCGCTACTGCTGCTGTTCGACGAACCCACCGCCGCCCTGGACCCGCGCACCGCCGAATGGCTCACCGAGTTGATCGAAGACCTGGCGAAGGCGGGCAAAACCATCGTGCTGGCCACCCACAACCTCGATGCCCTCAACCGGCTCGCCGACCGCTGCCTGGTGCTCGGTGAGGACCACACCGTGCTCGTCGACGGCCCACCCCGCGACATCCTCACCGACCGCGACCTGCTGATCGAGGCCAATCTCATTCACCCCAAAACCCAGCTGCCCGTTTACGATCCGAGCGAGCCGGACAGTTCTGGCGCTTAACCGTGGGAGTGCGCGTGGTCCTCGATAAGACCGCTCTGGTGCACATGCCGATGGGTGTGCTCGGTGCCATCGTGGCGGTGGGTGTGCTCGTGCTCCACATGCTCATGCTGGTGGGCGGTGTGCGCATGCGTATGGCTCACCTCACCGTGGCTGTGTTCGTGGGCATGAGCCTCGGTGTGGCTGTGCGTCTCGGTCATTTCGTGGTTACCTTATCCTTTGTTGTGCTGGCCCGCTGGCAGGGCACGAACCGCGTCGCCGCGACGATGCCCGGGCACTCCCGGGCCAGCGTGTTCGGCGTTGAAGACCGCATCGATCACCAGCTGGCGCACGTGATCGTTTTCCAGCCGGTAAATCACCTGCGTGCCGTCTCGGCGGGTCCGCACCAGGCGGGCCATCCGCAGTTTGGCCAAATGCTGAGACACCGACGGCGCGGGCTTGCCGTGATACGGGGGCGCAGCGCCGGGAGAAAAGCGACGCACGCAGCCGCTCTCGGCAATTGCCCATATGCGTCGAGGCGCACGCACCGTCTCCTCAACGCCCTGCGGGACCGATCGCTGTACGCGCAGCCGGGCCGTAGTAGCGCGCCCGCGGAGTTGAACTCGCGCAGATTCAATCCACTGCCGCGCCTGATTGAGGACATCGTGTCCTCAAAAAATTTGGTCGCGCACGCCGCCGGACCGCGACATCGCAATAACCTGCTCTTGCGTGGATTTCGTGAGTCTTTCTGCAGCGGAAGGCTTCTCACTGGCGCGCGGAGGGCACAGTTGGCCGGGCCTGCGCGTGCGCATGTGATGGCCGCGGTGAGCCGATTGGGCCCGCTGCCGACGACGATGCCCTCGACGCTTGATTGCAGCTGGCTAGGCTGTCGGGGTGAGCCTGCCTGTTGTTTTGATCGCCGACAAACTCGCCGAGTCGACCGTCGCCGCTCTCGGCGACCAGGTTGAGGTGCGCTGGGTGGACGGCACCGATCACGAAAAGCTTCTGGCCGCGGTGACCGACGCGGACGCGCTGCTGGTGCGATCGGCCACCAAGGTGGGGGCCGACGTGCTGGCCGTCGGCACCAAGCTGAAGATCGTCGCCCGCGCCGGCGTAGGGCTGGACAATGTCGACGTCGATGCCGCCACCGCGCGCGGTGTGCTGGTGGTCAATGCGCCCACCTCGAACATCCACAGCGCCGCTGAGCACGCCCTGGCTCTGCTGCTGTCCGCGGCCCGGCAGATCCCCGCGGCAGACGCGTCGTTGCGCGAGCATGCCTGGAAACGGTCGTCGTTCTCGGGCACCGAGATCTTCGGCAAGACCGTCGGCGTTGTGGGGCTGGGCCGCATCGGACAGCTCGTGGCGCAGCGGCTGGCCGCGTTCGGCACGCATGTGGTGGCCTACGACCCATATGTTTCCCCGGCGCGTGCCACCCAGCTCGGCATCGAGCTGCTCAGCCTCGATGACCTGCTTCGCCGCGCCGATTTCATTTCCGTGCACCTGCCGAAGACGCCGGAGACGGCCGGGCTGATCGGCAAGGAGGCGCTGGCCCAGACCAAGCCGGGTGTGATTGTCGTCAACGCCGCTCGCGGCGGTCTGGTCGATGAGGCGGCGCTGGCCGAAGCGGTGGCGGCCGGCCATGTCCGCGCCGCCGGGGTCGATGTGTTCGCCACTGAACCGTGCACGGACAGCCCGCTGTTCGACCTCCCGCAGGTGGTCGTCACGCCGCACCTGGGGGCGTCGACGGGCGAGGCCCAAGACCGGGCCGGCACCGACGTCGCCGCCTCGGTGAAGCTGGCGCTGGCCGGCGAGTTCGTGCCGAATGCGGTCAACGTGGGTGCTGGCGTGGTCAGCGAGGAGGTGGCGCCGTGGCTGGATTTGGTTCGCAAGCTGGGACTGCTCGTCGGCGTCCTGGCTGCCCAGCCGCCGGTGTCGCTGACGGTGCAAGTGCGCGGTGAACTGGCGGCAGAAGATGTCGCGGTGCTTCGGCTTTCGGCCTTGCGCGGATTGTTCTCGGCAGTTGTCGAGGACCAGGTGACGTTCGTCAACGCACCGGCCTTGGCCGCTGAACGCGGCGTGGCCGTCGACATCAGCACGGCCAGCGAAAGTCCCAATCACCGCAGCGTTGTCGACGTGCGGGCGGTCGCCTCCGACGGCTCGGTCGTCAACGTGGCCGGCGCGCTGTCCGGGCCGCAGCAGGTGGAGAAGATCGTCGCGATCAACGGCCGCAACTTCGACCTGCGCGCCGAGGGTGTCAACCTCGTCATCAACTACGCGGACAAGCCGGGCGCGCTGGGCAAGATCGGCACCCTGCTGGGCGCCGCCGACGTCAACATCCACGCCGCACAGCTCAGTGCGGACGCCGACGGTGCGGGTGCGACCGCGATGCTCAGGCTGGACCGGGAGGTTCCCGCCGATGTGCTGGCCGCCATCGGCGCGGCCGTCGACGCCGCAACGCTGAAACTGGTCGATCTGTCCTGAAACTCGCCGTTATTCCGACGGCGCCCTCGGGCCCGAAGTGCTCAACGAGACGGTCAAGACACTCGACGCGGTGCTGCCCGCTGTCGAGAACACCAGTCACGACCTTCCAGTGGCGTCAGAAGCGCGGGCCGGTCGCAGAGCACCGGGTGAGCCCCGGTTGCCCGCTCGGCGGCGGTAAGCGTTCCCGCAGGCCGGGTGAACGAACCGCTCGACCCACAAGACGTCAACGCCGGCCGGCGAGGTCAGTTGTTCACCGGGACGCCTGAACGCGGATTCTGGCCTGAATGTCCTTGGGACAATATAACTTTTGACTTATAACTTTCGACTTCGACATCGATTTGGGTCGGCTGGGGCGGGCGTTGTCGCCACGCGCTGCTGCACGTAGCCGGCCGGCGACGCAGGGTGTATTCCTCAGTAGGGCCGTCACCTTCGCAGATGACGCGTAGGCCATCGACGTCGAGTCCAACGACTTTGAGTCCCCATGCCGACCTCATCCGAGCCGTAGCGTCGGGCCCGTCTAGGCGACTCTGGTGCAGCGGCTGCGTGTCACTGGGCTCACACGCTGGTGGTGGTCAGAGCCGTTCGACGACCCAGTCGATGCACACGGTGAGGGCGCTGACGTCGTCGGGCTCCACGGCCGGGAACATCGCGACGCGCAGCTGGTTGCGGCCCAGTTTGCGATACGGCTCGGTGTCGACGATGCCGTTTGCCCGCAGCACCGTGGCGACCGCGGCCGCGTCGACCTCTTCGCTGAAATCGATCGTCCCGACGACCTGCGAGCGCAGGTCCGGATCGGCGACGAACGGTGTGGTGTAGGAGGTTGACTGTGCCCAGGAGTACAGCCGCTGCGAGGAGTCGGCGGTGCGTTTGACAGCCCAGTCCAGCCCGCCGTTACCCAGCAGCCAGTCCAGCTGGCTTTGAAGCAGGACCAGCGTGGCGATCGCGGGCGTGTTGTAGGTCTGGTTCTTCTTGCTGTTCTCGACGGCGATCGGCAGTGACAGGAAGGCGGGAACCCAACGCCCGCCCGCGGCGATGGACTCGATGCGGGCCAGTGCCGCGGGGCTCACGATCGCCAACCACAGGCCGCCGTCGCCGGCGAAATTCTTCTGCGGGGCGAAGTAGTAGGCGTCGGTGTCGCTGATGTTGACCGGCAGGCCGCCGGCGCCGGAGGTCGCGTCGATGACGATCAGCGCGTCTCCCGAGCCCGCAGGCCGCTGCACCGGCACAGCGACGCCGGTCGAGGTCTCGTTGTGCGCCCAGGCGATGACGTCCACCGACGGATCCGACTGCGGGGCGGGCGCGGTGCCGGGGTCGGCCTTGATGATGATCGGATCGCCGACGAACGGGTTCTTGGCCACCGCGGAGGCGAACTTCGCGCTGAACTCGCCATAGGTCAGGTGCAGCGACCGCTTGTCGATGAGCCCGAACGCGGCAGCGTCCCAGAACGCGGTCGCTCCGCCGTTGCCGAGGATGACCTCGTAGCCGTCTGGCACCGAGAAGTACTGGCGGAGCCCGTCGCGGACGCGGCCTACCAGGTCTTTGACCGGTAGCTGCCGGTGCGAGGTGCCGAGCAGGTGGCCGGCGGCGAACAGTGCCTGCATCTGCTCGGGTCGGACCTTCGACGGGCCGGACCCGAATCGTCCGTCGCTGGGCTTGATGCCGTCTGGGATGGTGAGGGTGTTCGACGTGCCGCTTACACCAAGAGTTTTAGACTCGGCCATCTCGCCAGACTAGGGCCTGGACCCACCGACGTGGTTGTCGGCCTCGGGCTGCCGGCATCAGGAAAGCACCCTCTGAGCTGCGATGATCGTAGTTCTGACACAAACAATCCGACCAGCAACAAAGGCGCTTGCGGTGAGCACAGGTTCGCGCTCGATTCGGTGGTTGTTCGACGACGACAATCTCATGTCGTGCGCGGGGCCCTGGTGGCGGTGACGGCGCTGGCCGAACGGACGCCCCTAGTGGAGTCGCCCGCGGAAAATGGGTCTCTTCCGACTTGGTGGGGGTCTGGTGTGACCGATTCGGATCGTGTCGGTGACTGATTGAGGGCTCGCGCCCTTGTGAACTGGGTGTTCTCACGCATCCAGATCGCAGAAAGGCGCGAGCTTGTCCAACGGTAGTACATTGCTGCTGGGTCTTGAAGGAATCGTCGTCGACACGGTGACGCTGAACGAAGACGGTGTCCGCGTGGTCGTGGTCGGCACTGCCGACGAATGGGTCGGCAAATGCCCAAAGTGCAGCACGCGGTCGTCGCGGTCGAAGGGCTGGGTCGCGACCCGTCCGCGTGATATCAAGATCGGCCCGGACCGTCCACGGATCATGTGGCGGAAACGTAAGTGGTTGTGTACCAACGTTTTATGTAAACGCAAGTCGTTCACCGAGGCAACTCCGGCGGTGCCTGCCAGGGCGCGAATGACGGCGCGGGCGAAGTCGGAGATGGCCTGCGCGGTGCTCGACGACGATCGGTCGGTGGCCGCCGTCGCCGCCGGCCATGGCTGCACGTGGAACACCTGTCATGATGCGGTCGCGGCCACCGCCGACCCCGTGCTTGACGTCGAACCCGAGCCAGTGACAGTGCTCGGCATCGACGAAACGCGCAGGGGAAAAGCGAAATACGAGACGTGCCCAGACACCGGCAAACGAGTCTGGGTCGACCGGTTCGACACCGGGCTGGTTGACATCACCGGGGCGGGTGGCCTGTTGGTACAGGTCAACGGCCGCTCGGCGGCACCGGTGATCGACTGGCTGGGCGAACGTGACCAGGCCTGGCGCGAGTCGATCACCCACGTGGCGATCGACATGTCGGTGGTCTATGCCAAGGCCGCGCGCGATGCGCTGCCGCATGCGCAGCTGATCATAGACCGGTTTCACCTGGTCAAACGAGCCAACCAGATGGTCGAGGCGGTGCGGCGGCCCACCACCTGGGACAGCCGGGGCCGCCGCGGCCGCAAGGCCGACCCTGAGTGGCTTAACCGGCGCCGGCTGCTGCGCGGTGTCGAACGGCTCACCGAGGACCAACGCGCCCGCCTGATCGCCGCGTTGGACGCCGCCGACCCCAATGGCGACATCCTGGCCGCCTGGATCGCCAAGGAGCTGCTGCGCGACGTGCTGGCATGCACCGCGACCGGCGGGCTGCGCTACGACATCGCCGCAGCCTTGTACCGGTTCTACGCATTCTGCGCCGCAACCTCTGTCCCAGAGATCCACGACCTCGCCCAAACCATCGAAACCTGGCAGGTCCCAATGATTCTCGCGATCTCCACAGGCTTGTCGAACGCTCGCAGCGAAGGCTACAACCGCATCGTCAAACATGTCGGGCGCATCGCTTTCGGATTCCGCAACCCTGACAACCAACGACGCCGAGTACGGTGGGCCTGCACCCGCCAATCACGGCAGGCGCCACTCAGGACCAGGCAACTACGCCCCTGCTAACTCGGTAGAGCCGGAAATGGGTCCCCTTGGCGACCACGATCAACACCCAACGTCGCGGCGCCGGTGATCACCGGGCATGCGGCCGCGCGCTGGGCGACCCGGCCTCGGCAAGAGCCCCGCACGCATGGTCGCAAAGCGATCGCCACCGCCCGCGCCGTGGCGGACCGTCAAACTGATCGAACTGGCACCGCTCAGTATTTGGTGTGGATGCTCGGCGGGTTGCTACTTAACTACTATTAGCGATTGACACGAACCTATGTGCGCTCACGACACAACGCGTTCGCCTACGGGGCGCAGAGTTTTGCGCAGGGATGACAATCCCGTGACAACTCTGCCGGCGCCTGATAACAAGGAAACCTATTTGCGCTGGTAGTAAGCGCGCCCGAAGGGATTCGAACCCCCAACCTTCTGATCCGTAGTCAGATGCTCTATCCGTTGAGCTACGGGCGCCCGTCTTCAGTTGTCTCGCGTGGCGGAGGCGAGAGGATTTGAACCTCCGGTCCCCTTGAAGGGGGACAACTCATTAGCAGTGAGCCCCATTCGGCCGCTCTGGCACGCCTCCATCGGACTTCCTGAGGGTACCGAACCCCTCCGGCCGTCCCCGAACCGCCGGAGGCATAGCGTACACAGCGCCGACCTATGCTGTCGACGTGACCGCCCGCCTGCGACCCGAGTTGGCTACGCTGCCAGTCTATGTCCCCGGCAAGACGGTGGCGGGTTCCATCAAGCTGGCCAGTAACGAAACGGTGCTCGGCCCGCTACCCAGCGTCCGCGCGGCCATCGAACGGGCCACCGAGCTGATCAATCGCTACCCCGACAGCGCCTGTGTGCAGCTCAAGGCGGCGCTGGCCAAGCACCTCGGGCCGGATTTCGCGCCGGAGAACGTCGCCGCCGGTTGCGGCTCGGTGAGTCTGTGTCAGCAGCTCATTCAGATCACCGCCTCGGTCGCCGACCAAGTGGTGATGGGGTGGCACAGCTTCGAGCTTTATCCGCCCATGGTGCAGGTTGCCGGCGCTGTCGCGGTCAAAGTGCCGCTGACCGACCACGCGTTCGATCTCGACGCAATGCTTGCCGCGATCACCGACCGCACCCGGTTGATCTTCGTCTGCAACCCCAACAACCCGACGTCCACGGTCGTAGACCCGGAGGCGCTTTGCCGGTTCGTCGAGGCCGTGCCGGCCCACATCGTGATCGCCATCGATGAGGCCTACGTCGAATACATCCGCGACGGCATGTTGCCCGACAGCCTTAGGCTGGTTCGCGCGCACAGCAATGTCGTTGTGCTGCGGACCTTTTCGAAGGCTTACGGCCTGGCCGGCTTGCGCGTCGGTTATGCGGTCGGCCACCCCGACCTGATCACCGCGCTGGACCAGGTCTATGTACCCTTCTCGGTGACAAGCGTCTCGCAGGCCGCAGCCATCACCTCACTGGACGCCGCCGGTGAATTGCTCGCCCGCACCGACGCCGTCGTCGCCGAGCGCTCGCGTGTCTCCGCCGGGCTGCGCGACGCCGGGTTCACCATCCCGCCGTCTCAGGCGAACTTCGTCTGGCTGCCGCTGGGGCGCCGAACCGCGGACTTTGTGGCGCGGGCCGCCGACGCGCGCATCGTGGTCCGCCCGTTCCCGCCGGACGGCGTCCGGGTCACCATCGGTGCGCCGGAGGAAAACGACGCCCTGCTGCGGTTCGCCCACGGCTGGGCCGCAACCAACCTTAAGGAGAGTTAGTGAGCTTGGCGCGCAAGCAATTCAGCGATTTAAAGGAGCGCGGCGGCGCCATCGCGGACGCCGAGCTGGACGATTTCTGGGCGACTCTACAGCCTGCGACAATCGAAGGCCTGATCGGCGAGTGGAAAGGCGGCGAGTTCCGCACCGGCCACAAGATGAACGGGCGGCTGACAAAGGCCGGCTGGTTCGGCAAAACCTTCAAGTCGGCCAGTGACGTGCAGCCGCTGGTCTGCGTCGACGCCGACGGGAACAAGTTCTCCAACGTGGCGATGGGCAAGGGCGAGGCCAGCCTGTGGCTCGAGGAGTTCCGCGGCGAAGTCACCGCGACGATGGTCTACGACGGCCAGCCCGTGCACGACCACTTCAAGAAGATCGATGACGACGCGGTGATGGGCATCATGAACGGCAAGGGCGTCCGGGACAACGGCCGGTATTACTACTTCTACCTGGAACGCGTGTAGTCGCTCGAACGTGAAACCGGCTTCACGTTCGGCGGCTTCTGAAGCGGCGCCCGAACTACCCCGGGTTGCGGCCGGTGAACGCGACCAACTGCTCCAGGGCGCCGGCATCCGCCGCAACGTCGACCGGCTCATTGAACCCGACGCTGCTGCGTAGCTCCGGGCGAATCACCTCACGCGCCAGACCCAGCACGTATTCGCAGAGTGGCTCCGGGGCGTGGATCTCGTGTCCGACCGCGGCCGCGTAATCCCACGCATGCCCAGGAACTCGATCGACAGGATTGCGCACGCGCTCTTGGCGGGCATCTCGCCATTGCCGAACGGCACCGAGCCGTCCAGGCCGCGGCGATGCCAGGCGTCCAGCGCGGGCCGCGCCGCGGCAACGACCTGTCGTTCCACCGAATCGCTTTCGTCGCGGTCCGGGATATCCGCGCCGACCATGCCCCCAACTGCCGCGACCGACCTCAGCAAATGCCCGGTCAGGGCGGCGACGTCGAACTCCGTGCACGGGGTCTGCCGGGTCAAGTCGTCGGCGGCGATGGGATCCAGGACTCGTTGCAACACCCTAGGGTGTCCTCGGCGCTGTGCAGCTCGTCGGTGGGCGGGGAATGCGGGCCGGGTCGCAGATCAGGAGACATGTTGGCCACGCTACGGTCTCGATATGGCGCAAGCATACGAATCCGTCACTGTGGAAACCAAAGACCACATCGCCCAGGTGACGCTGATCGGACCGGGCAAGGGCAATGCAATGGGGCCGGCGTTCTGGTCAGAGATGCCCGACGTGTTCGCCACCCTGGACGCCGACCGCGAGGTACGGGCCATCGTCATCACCGGATCCGGCAGGAACTTCAGCTACGGCCTGGACGTACCCGCGATGGGCGGAATGTTCGCCCCGCTGATGGCCGACGGCGCGCAGGCCCGCCCCCGCACCGACTTCCACGCCGAGATACTGCGCATGCAGAAGGCGATCAACGCCGTCGCGGACTGCCGCACCCCCACCATCGCGTCGGTGCACGGCTGGTGCATCGGTGGCGCCGTCGACCTGATCTCCGCCGTGGACATCCGCTACGCGAGCAGCGACGCTAAGTTCTCGGTGCGCGAGGTGAAACTGGCCATCGTCGCCGACATGGGCAGTCTGGCCCGCCTTCCGTTGATCTTGAGCGACGGACACCTGCGCGAGCTGGCGTTGACCGGTAAGGACATCGACGCGGCGCGGGCCGAAAAAATCGGACTGGTCAACGACGTGTACGAGGACGCCGACCAGACGCTGGCCGCCGCCCACGTGACGGCCGCGGAAATCGCCGCCAACCCACCGCTGGCGGTGTACGGCGTCAAGGATGTCCTCGACCAGCAACGCACCTCGGCCGTCGCGGAGAATCTGCGCTACGTCGCCGCCTGGAACGCCGCCTTCCTGCCGTCCAAGGATCTGACCGAGGGCATTTCGGCGACGTTCGAAAAACGCCCGCCGCGGTTCACCGGGCAGTAGGACACCCGCCCCCCGGCGACACGTACCCTCGCTGGGGTGGCGAACCTGACCCCCGACGGCAAGATCCGCGTCCCGGCCGACCTGGATTCCGTAACGACGATCGGTGACGAGGACCGCTCCGAAAACGACGACGCTGCCGTCGAGCGGATATGGCAGGCCGCGCGGCACTGGTACCAGGCCGGGCTGCAGCCTGCCATCCAGGTGTGCCTGCGGCGGAATGGCCGCGTCGTGCTCAACCGCGCGATCGGTCACGGCTGGGGCAACGGCCCCAGCGATCCGCCCGATGCGGAGAAAATTCCCGTCACCACCGACACGCCGTTCTGTGTGTACTCGGCGGCCAAGGGCATCACCGCAACCGTGGTGCACATGCTGGTCGAACGCGGCGTCTTCTCACTCGACGACCGGGTCTGCGACTACATCCCCAGCTTCACCAGTCACGGCAAGCATCGCATCACCATCCGCCACGTAATGACCCACAGCGCCGGGCTGCCGTTCCCCACCGGGCCCCGACCGGATGTCAAACGCGCCGACGACCACGAATACGCCCAGCAGATGATGAGCCAACTACGCCCGATCTACCGGCCGGGACTGCTGCACATTTATCACGCGCTGACGTGGGGTCCGCTCATGCGGGAAATCATCTACGCCGCCACCGGGAAGGAAATTCGCGAGATCCTGGCGGCCGAGGTCCTTGACCCGCTGGGCTTCCGGTGGACGAACTTCGGCGTCGCCAGCCAAGACCTTCCATTGGTCGCCCCTAGTCACCCCACCGGCCGTCCGTTGCCGCCCGTGATAGCCCAGATCTTTCGCAAGGCGATCGGCGGAACCGTGCACGAGGTGATCCCCTACACCAACAAGCCGCGCTTCCTCACCACCATCATCCCGTCGTCCAACACGATATCGACCGCCAACGAGCTGTCCCGGTTCGCTGAAATCTGGCGCCGCGGTGGAGAACTCGACGGCGTGCGGGTGATGAGCCCGGAAACGCTGCGCGGCGCAGTACAAGAATGCCGACGGTTGCGCCCAGACTTCGCGATCGGGCTACAGCCGGCTCGCTGGGGTACCGGGTTCATCCTGGGAACCGACCGGTTCGGACCGTTCGGGCGCAACGCCCCCGACGCGTTCGGTCATCTCGGCCTGGTCAACATCGCGATTTGGGCCGACCCGGCACGCCGGCTGGCGGCCGGTGTGGTGAGCAGCGGCAAACCCGGGCGTGATCCCGAGGCCCGCCGCTACACCAGGCTGATGGACACGATCGCCACCGAGATTCCGACCGGTTGAGCATCCCCGCTGAGGGAACACTGCGGGCATGGCTACCTACCGCGTGCTCAACCCGCACGGAGACGTCGTCGCAACCAAGGACATCGAAAGCGCCGACAAGGCCCACGCGTGGTTCGCCGACAACGCGGTCGAGGGCAACGAACTCGGCTGGCGCATGGAAGTCGAGCAGGACGGCGAGTGGCCACTTCTTCGACAACGGTGAAGGCGATCGCAGCTATTAGGGTTTGTGCCCCGGCGGCCCGGCACCCAACAACGCATGGGTAACGCGAGAGCGGTGGCGGAGGGATTTGAACCCCCGGACGGTTTTAGCCGTCTCTCGCTTTCAAGGCGAGTGCATTAGGCCGCTCTGCCACGCCACCGCTGACTAGGGTAACGGGGCTAGTAGCGTGACCGGCATGCGCGCCATCGTCGCCGAATCCCCCGATCAACTTTCCTGGCAACAAGTACCCGACGTCTCCGCCGGGGCCGGCGAAGTGCTGATCACGGTCACCGCGGCCGGTGTGAACCGCGCCGACGTGCTGCAGGCCGCCGGTAAATATCCGCCGCCCCCGGGGGCCAGCGACATCCTCGGCATGGAGGTGTCCGGTGTTGTCGCCGAAGTCGGTGCGGGCGTGACGAAATGGTCTATGGGGCAAGAGGTTTGCGCTCTGCTGGCCGGCGGCGGATACGCCGAGCAGGTCGCCGTTCCGGCCGGACAGGTGATGCCGATCCCCGCCGGTGTCGACGTTGTCGACGCGGCCGGGCTGCCCGAGGTGTCTTGCACGGTGTGGTCCAACCTGGTGCTGACCGCTCACCTCAGCCACGGCCAACTGCTTCTGGCGCATGGCGGTGCCAGCGGTATCGGCAGCCACGCCATCCAGGTCGCACGTGCGCTGGGCGCCCGGGTGGCCGTCACCGCCGGGTCGGCGGAAA
>Ga0335069_10005863_pt1 | contig 17980 bp, 16 predicted proteins | sample Lox_Sample_11_FD_206714 | JGI IMG/M metagenome (GOLD analysis project Ga0335069, IMG submission 206714) | Soil microbial communities from Loxahatchee National Wildlife Refuge, Florida, United States - Lox_Sample_1.1 | ecosystem: Environmental > Terrestrial > Soil > Wetlands | place: USA... | reverse complement strand
GGCGAGGTCGGCCTGGTGGATCAGCTCGTTCGGGTCGGTGCCGTCCTTCGGGTAGCCGGCGACGCCGATCGAGACGGTGGCCCGGATCGGCTCGCTCGAGGTCTCGACGTCGAAGTGACGCTCGGCCACCGCGCGGCGGATCCGCTCGGCGATCTCGAGCGCCTGCTCGGGCGGCGTCTCGGGCAGCAGGATCGAGAACTCCTCGCCGCCGAAGCGCGCCGGGATGTCGTAGTGGCGCAGCTGGGCCCGAAAGACCTCGGCGATGCCCTTCAGCACCGCGTCGCCCGCGAGGTGGCCGTAGTTGTTGTTGATGTCGCGGAGCAGGTCGAGGTCGGCCATGATCAGCGACAGCGGCCGCTGGAAGCGCTCGGCGCGGCCGAGCTCCTCCTGGAGGGCGAGCGCGAAGTGCCTCGCGTTGAAGAGGCCGGTCTTCGGATCGACGCGCGCTTCGGCCTGCAGCGCCGGCACCGTGAGCGAACGGTGCACGAGCAGGATCGGGGCGACCGCGAACGGGATCAGCCACGGGTTCTCGAGCCAGAAGTAGGCGAACGCGACGCCGAGCGCCGCCAGCACGAGCTCCGTGGAGAGGTTCTCGAAGCTGAAGAGGCCCGTCTCTCGGATCGAATGGCCGTAGGCGAGGTAGAGCATCACCGCGAGGAGCCCGTGGTTGACGAGCACGAGCACGACGCTCGCGACGAGGCCGGTCACGGCGAAGCGGAGGCTCGGGTTCGCGATCCAGGACGAGTGCTCGATCAGCTGGGCCGCCCCCCACGCCGCCATCACCGCGACGACGTAGTCCGCGATGTTGAACGTCTGCAGGGGCCAGCGGTAGCGATGCTTGAGCCACTCCGGGATGTGCACGACGAGCACGAGCAGCGGCAGCTGCTGCGGCGGCAGGATCAGGGCCGCCGGCACGAGGAAGACGATCGTCGTGTGGTACGACTGGTTGCGCGGCGTGCGCACCATGAAGAGCTGCGCGATCGCTGCCGCGGCCGCGAGCACCGCGAAGCCGAACCAGTTCGTCGTGTTCGGCAGCCTGTCGATGAACGGCAGCGTCACGGCCGCCGCGCCGACGAACACGAGCCCCATGTAGGCGCGCGCGACCGGAGACAGCGTCTCTCCCTCACGAGGCTCGCGCATCGTGTCGAGCGGCGGCGCCGTCGTTGCGAACAGGGCCTCTTCGGGCGCGGTGGTCACCGCATCCAAGCCTTGAGTCGAAGCGAAACCCTCATTGCTGCCTTGCCGTTCTCCTCTCTCCGCCCTTCTTGACGGAGGTCCGCAGGAATTGAGAGCCCGGTTCGACGGAACGTACGTCTACGGGTCGGCACCCGGCATCCCCCATTCGGGGAAAGTGCCGGGCGCCGCAAAGAATCACCCGTTCGGGGGACACCGGCGGCTTGCGCCGCCGGGCCCCGTGTTCCTCACTCCTGGTTCGTCGACTCCGAGGTGGTTGCCTCGGTCCAGCTGGCGTCTGCCCAGCTCGCCTCGGCCCAGCTCGCCGCCGACCAGCTCGCCTCGGCCCAGCTGGCTTCGTTCCAGCTCGCCTCGGCCCAGCTCGCTTCGTTCCAGCTCGCCTCGGCCCACGAGGCATCGCTCGCGACGGCCTCGTTCCAGCTGGCCGAATCGAACACGGGCTGGCCGTTCAACGGGTTCTGCGTGATGAAGCCGTTGAGACCATCGTTCGGGTTCGGCGGGTCGTCCACCGCAGCCGCAGCCGCAGCATCGACCTCGCCGACACCGCCCGTGTAGTTCGGGTCGTCGAGCGCACGCGCTGAGAGCATGAGCGCGCCCTTGACCTGGTCGGGCGTCCAGTCGGGATGCCGTGCCAGCACCTGCGCCGCCGCACCCGACACCATCGGGGCTGCGAACGAGGTGCCCGACATCCACATGTAGCCCGGCGCGACGACGCGGTCGGGCAGCTGCCCGGCGAGCGTCGAGTTTGCCGGCACCGGCATGACGAGCCAGCGGCCGGGAGCGCTGATGTCCGGCTTGTGGAAGCCGTCAGCAGTCGTTCCCCACGCCGACCACGGAGCAACGGTGTCGTTCCCCGTAGCCGAGTCGCCGTTCTGGTCGAACGCGCCGACCGTGATCACGAACGGGTCGTTGCCGGGGGCGTAGATCGGCGCGGCGCTATCGCCCGCGCCCTGGTTGCCCACAGCCGCGACCACCACGACGCCGTTGAACCAGAGCTTCTCGACCGCCTGGTCGAGCGGGTCAACGGTGAAGCTCGACGCCACGCTGCCCGCGATCGAGAAGTTCGCGACGCGGATGTTGTAGGCGTCCTTGTTCTGGAGGATCCAGTCGATCCCCGCGATCACGTCGCTCGTGTACGACATGCCGTTGGCATCGGCCGTGCGCACCGAGACGAGCGGTGCGTTCGGCGCGGCGCCCATGTGGTCGGGCGACGAACCGGCAGCGATACCCGCCACCATCGTGCCGTGGCCCTCGGCGTCGCCGGTGGCTCCGGGACTGGCGGACGAGAAGTTGACGCTCGCCACCACCCTGTCGCCGAAGTCGGCGGTCTTCGAGGTGTCGATGCCGCTGTCGACGATCGCGATCGCCGGAGCCTGAGGTGCAGGCCCTGCCCCCGCCGGAACACAGCTCGGGTCGAGCTGAAGCCCTGTGTCCGGATCGGTGGCGCAGTCCGCGCCAGGCGCGCCGGTCCAGAGCGAGGTCATGTCGGCGGTGTCCCGCCACATCTCGCTGTCCTGGTAGTCCGTCGACTGGACTTGCACGTCAGGGGTGATCGCCGAGATGTCCCGGACCTTCGCAAGCCGAAGGATCAGCTTGCCCGGAAGCGTCGCGGAGACACCCGAGATGACCTTGAAGCTGCGGCGAACGGCAACGCCGGTCGACCGCACGTCGGAAGCGACCGTCGAGGAGCCCGTTGCCGAGCGACCCTGGACGATCACCTTGAACATCTTGTTCGGCTTGGCCTGTGCCGCCTGGAGCAGGTCCGTCGGCACCTGGGCCGTGGGAGCCTTTACGCTCGAGCCGGCGGAGGCACCCGCCGCAAGGACGCTCGCGAGCACGACGACCGAGAGCACCGCTGCTCCCTTGCCGAGCCGTGAACGCTTGTCCGAGCCGCCCCCGCGTCCCCAGAGGGCGCTGGCCCGCACATCACTTGGATTGCCGCGATCTTGCCGCATATGTCCCGCTTTCTCCCTTCAGCGACTGCCCTATGCAGTCGCCGGCCGCATGTGTGCCATAGAACTGGGCTGAACCTAGATCCCAGCCCCCGCCCGAACCTCCCCCTTCCGGGGTAGTCCGGTGCAAGTTCCCTCGTTCGAGTGACCCCGGCAGCTACCCTCGGCCTGTGCGCCCGCCCGTACCGCTTTCGGTCGAGGCCGCCGCGGCCCGTGCGGCCGGCCGCCTCTCGCGGCTCGCAGGGCGCGGCGGCGGCACGACACTGCCCGGCAAGCTGCTCTGGAAGCTCGACCCCGGCGCCGTCGACAGGCTCGGGGAGCGGCTTCCGCGCGGCTCGGCGCTCGTCTCGGCGACGAACGGGAAGACGACCACGGCCGCGATGGCGGAGGCCGTCCTCGCGCCGCGGGTGAGGCTGGCGCACAACGACTCCGGCGCGAACCTCGTCTCGGGGGTCGCCTCGGCGCTCCTGGAGGCGGACGGCGCCGAGCTCGGCCTGTTCGAGGTCGACGAGGCCGCGCTTGCCGAGGTCGCGAGCCGGCTCCGCCCGCGCGCGGTCTGCCTCGGAAACCTCTTCCGCGACCAGCTCGACCGCTACGGCGAGCTCGAGCACGTCGCGGAGGGCTGGCGGGACGCCGTGGCGCGGCTCGACGAGTCGTCGGCGCTCGTGGTCAACGCGGACGACCCGCTCGTCGCCGAGCTCGGCCGCGACCGCGTCGGCACGGTCCGATTCGGCCTCGACGACCCTCGCCACGCGCGGCCGGCGCTCCAGCACGCCGCCGACTCGAAGTACTGCGTCGTCTGCGGGGCTCCCTACGACTATGCGGCCGCCTACGTCGGCCATCTCGGCGACTACCGCTGCCCGAGCTGCGGGCACGCACGGCCGCCCCTCGACCTCGCGGCGCGCGAGCTGGAGCTGCACGGGCTCGACGGCTCGTCGTTCGACCTCGTTGCGCCCGAGGGGACACGGCGGATCGAGCTCGGCCTGCCCGGGCTCTACAACGTCTACAACGCGCTCGCCGCGGCCTCGCTGAGCCGTGCGCTCGGTGCGTCGCTCGACGAGATCGCGGCAGGGCTCGGGAGCTTCGGCGCCGCCTTCGGGCGGTTCGAGCGGATCCCGGTCGGGGACGGCCGCACCGTGCTGATCCTGCTGATCAAGAATCCCGCCGGAGCGAACGAGGCGATCCGGACGCTCGTCGACGGCGGCGCGCCCTCGACGGCGCTGATCGCGCTCAACGACGGGATCGCCGACGGGCGCGACGTCTCGTGGATCTGGGACGTCGACTTCGAGCCGCTGGCCGCCGGCCTCGAGCACCTCGTCGCGAGCGGCGACCGCGCGGCCGAGCTGGCGCTGCGGTTCAAGTACGGCGGCCTCGACGAGCGCGCCATCGAGCTCGCCCCCGGGCTCGAGCAGGCACTCGACCGCGGGCTCGCGCTCACTCCTCCCGGCGGCGAGCTCGTGATCCTCCCGACCTATACGGCCATGCTCGAGTTGCGCCACGTCGTCGCCGGCCGGGGATATGCGCGGAACTACTGGGAGAAGGCGCCCGCATGAAGATCGTCGTCGGCCACCTCTACCCCGACTATCTGAACATCTACGCCGACCGCGGCAACATCGCGGTGCTGGCCGGGCGCGCGGCGTGGCGCGGGCACGAGCTGGACGTTCGCGCGATCGGGGTCGGCGACCGCATCGAGCCGGCCGCGTGCTCCCTGTACTACATCGGCGGAGGCCAGGATCGCGAGCAGGCGCTGATCGCCGCGGATCTCGCCTCGAAGGGGGCCGCACTCACCGCCGAGGTCGAATGGGGAGCCGCGCTCCTCGCCGTCTGCGGGGGCTACCAGCTGCTCGGGCGCGGCTACCGCGATGTCCAGGGCCGGTGGCTCGAGGGCGCCGCTCTCTTCCCGCTTGAGACCGTCGCGGGCGAGCGGCGCATGATCGGCGACGTGCTGCTCGAGTGCGAGCTCGAGCCCGGCGAGCCGAGAACGGTCGCGGGCTTCGAGAACCATGCGGGCCGCACCCTGCTCGATCCGGGCGCCGTCCCGCTCGGCCGAGTCCTCGCCGGGTTCGGCAACGACGGGGAGAGCGGCTTCGAGGGCTGCCGGGTGGGACGGGCGCTCGGCACGTACCTGCACGGCCCGCTCCTCCCGCGCAACCCGTGGCTCGCCGACTGGCTGCTCGGCGAGGCGCTCGGCGGCATACCGCTGGAGCCGCTGCCGGACGAGCTCGAGATGCGGGCGCACGAGGTGTCCGCGGGCCGAGCCCGCAAGAGGCGCTAGGGAACCCAGAGCGCGCCGAGGTACACCGCGGGGTCGCCGGGGCGCCAGCGCTGCAGGAACCGCTGGATCGGTGGGTGCATCACGACGCCCTCGAGCTCCTCGAGCGTGAACAGCCGGTGCCCGCGCACGGCGTCGTCCTGGGAGACGACGGCCTCGAGAGAGAGGTCGCTGAAGTCGCTCGCAAAGATGATGTGGACGACGTGCTTGGCGGAGAAGCTGCGCCGCGGCTCGATCGAGTCGACGAGCGCGACCGGCCCCTCGAACGGGATCTCCTCGTCGGGGCCGAGTACCCCGACCTCCTCGCGCAGCTCTCGCACGAGCGCCTGCACGAGGCTCTCACCGGACTTCACCCCGCCGCCGGGCAGCAGCCAGTACTCCTTGTCCTGCTTCTCCTGGCGGACGAGCAGAACCCGGTCGCGCCACCGCACGACCGCCGAGACGCGGATCCTGGGCTCGAGCGCCATCAGTGGCTCGTCGACCCGAAGCCGCGGACGCCGCGGTCGCTCACGGGCAGCTCGTCGACCTCGCGCAGCTCGGGCGGCTCGACCGGCATCACGACGAGCTGGGCGATCCGCATGCCGGGCTCGACCGTGAACGACTCCGCGCGGTCGGTGTTGAGGAGGACGACCCTGAGCTCGCCGCGGTAGCCGGAGTCGACGAGCCCGGGCGCGTTCACGATCGTGATCCCGTGGCGCGAGGCGAGGCCGGAGCGCGGCTGCACGAAGCCGGCGTAGCCCTCCGGGATCGCGACGGCGATCCCCGTGCCGACCGTCGCCCGCTCGCCGGGGGCGAGCTCGACGCGCTCGCACGAGCTGAGGTCTAGGCCGGCGTCGCCGGCATAGGCCTGCGTCGGCAGCACCGCGTCGGCTCGGAGGCGCTGGATGGGAAGCTCGATCACCGGCGCGTCCGCTTCGCATACGCCTCGGCGACGAGGTACGGGGCGAAGCGGCGGAGCTCGCGGCGGGGCAGCCTGGCCTTGACGTAGACGCCGTCCTCGGTGTCGACCCGCTCGTCGATCGGGGCGCCGAGCGCGTACAGCTCGGCCAGCCGGGCGCCTTCGGTGTGCGGGAGGAAGAGGCGCACCTCCTCGAACCGGTCGGCGAACCGCTCGGCGAGCCGGGCCTGCAGCTCGTCCAGGCCCTCGCCGGTCAGCGCGGAGACCTGGATCGCGCCGGGAAAGCGGTTCGCGAGGCGGCGCCTGCGCAGGGCGTCGACCTGGTCGACCTTGTTCACGACGATCTCGACAGGGAGCTCGTCGGCCGCGATCTCGTGCAGGACGGAGTCGACGGCCGCGACCTGCTCCTCGAGCCGGTCGTCGGGCGCCGAGGCGTCGACGACGTGGAGCACGAGGTCTGCGACGAGAGTCTCCTCGAGGGTCGCGGCGAAGCCCTCGACGAGCTGGTGGGGCAGCCGCCTGACGAAACCGACGGTGTCGGTGACCAGGTAGCGGCGCCCGTCGTGCTCGAAGCCGCGCGTCGTCGGGTCGAGCGTTTCGAAGAGGCGGTCGTCGACGGACGCGTCCGCGCCGGTGAGCGCGTTCAGGAGCGTCGACTTGCCGACGTTCGTGTAGCCGGCGAGCGCCACGGTCGGCACCTGAGTCCGTTGCCGCTCGCGGCGGCGCTCCCCTCGCTGGCTGCGAACCTCGGCGAGGCGGCGCTTCAGGAGCGAGACCCGGCGGCGCGCGACTCGGCGGTCGGACTCGAGCTGCGTCTCGCCGGGGCCGCGCGTGCCGACTCCGCCGCCGAGGCGTTCCAGGTGCTGCCACATCCCCCGCATCCGCGGCAGGTTGTACTCGAGCTGCGCCAGCTCGACCTGGAGCTTGCCCTCGGCGCTCCTCGCGTGCTGGGCGAAGATGTCGAGGATCAGCTGGGTGCGGTCGACGACCCGCGCCTCGAGTGCGTTCTCGAGCGACCGCTGCTGGGTCGGGTCGAGCTCGTCGTCGACGATCAGCACCTCGGAGCCCGAGCGCCTGTACTCCTCCTTGAGCTCCTCGAGCTTCCCCTTGCCGACGTAGGTCCGCGGATCCGGGCGGCCGCGGTGCTGGACGAGCTCCCCGCCCGGCTCGACCCCGGCGGTGCGGATCAGCTCGCGCAGCTCGCCGAGCTCGTCCTCCTCGTCCATTCCCTGCGCGAGCACGGCGAGCACGAACCCGCGCTCGGGCTCGCTGCCCGGCGTGGGATCGGGTCGGCGCTGCGTCACCGTGGGATTATTGCGCAGGAGATGAACGCAGAGACACTCGCGCAACGAACGCTCGATCTCGTCGACATCCCCTCGGTCAGCCGGGAAGAGGCCGCGATCGCCCGCTACGTGGCCGATTCGATGCCGCTCGAGCGTGCGTTCGACGACGGGGACTCGGTTCTGTTCACGACCCCGCGCTCGGGGGACCGGGAGCTGATCGTGCTCGCGGGCCACCTGGACACGGTGCCGGAGCAGGGCAACATTCCGGGCCGCCGCGAGGGCGACACGGTAATCGGGCTCGGCGCGAGCGACATGAAGGGCGGGCTCGCCGTGATGATCGAGCTCGCGCGCTGGGCCGCGGAGACGCCGGACCTCGCCTTCGACCTCGGCTTCCTCTTCTTCCCGCGCGAGGAGATCGGCCCCGAGGAGAGCGCGCTCCCCGCCTTCTTCGAGGGCTGCCCCGCGCTGTTCGAGGCCGGGCTCGTGGTGCTGCTCGAGCCGACCGACAACACGATCCAGGCGGGCTGCCTCGGCAACATCTCGGCGCGCATCGTCTTCCACGGCGAGAGCGCCCACTCGGCGCGCCCGTGGCTCGGGGTGAACGCGGTCGCGAGGGCGTTCGAGGGCCTGCAGCCGCTGCTCGAGGTCGTGCCCCACCCCGTCGACGTGAACGGCCTCACGTTCGTCGAGGTGCTCTCGGTCACACGGATCCACGGCGGGATCGCCGACAACGTGATCCCGGACCGCGTCGAGGCGACGGTGAACTTCCGCTACGCGCCGACCCGCAGCCCCGAGGAAGCCGAGGCTCGCCTCCGTCTGATCGCACCCGACGCCGAGATCCTCGCCCACGCGCCGCCGGGGCGGGTGGTCTCCTCGCCCCTCGTGGAGCAGCTCCGCCGCGCGGGGCCGTTCGCCGTCGAGCCGAAGCAGGCCTGGACGAACGTCGCCGACTTCACGAGCCGGGGCATCGACGCGGTCAACCTCGGCCCGGGTGCGACCCGTTTCGCGCATCGGCGCGACGAGCAGGTCGAAGCCGAGGAGCTCCTGCGCACCTACGAGGCGCTCCAGCGGTTCGCTAGCGTCTAGGGGATGCGCCTCTCCCCCGTCCTCGCCGACCTCGGCACCTACCCGTTCGTGCGGCTCGAGGAGGCGAAGCGGCGGCTCGCGGCCGAGGGCGTCTCGTTCGTCGACTTCGGCATAGGCGACCCGCGCGAGCCGGTGGCGCCGTTCATCAGGCAGGCGCTCGTCGGCGCGGTCGAGGAGCGGATGGGCTACCCGCTCGCGCAGGGGCTGCCCGAGCTGCGCACCGCGGTCGCGGACTGGTGCTCGCGCCGCTTCGGCGTCGACCTCGACCCCGACACCGAGGTGATCCCGACGCTCGGCTCGAAGGAGGCGATCTTCTCGCTCGCGCAGGTCGCGCTCGACGTGGCCGGCGGGAAGGATCTCGTGGTCGTGACCGAGCCCGGCTATCCGGTGCAGGAGCGCGGTGCGCTCTTCGCCGGGGGCCGCGTCCTCAAGGTGCCGCTCCTCGAGCGAAACGGCTTCCTGCCCGACCTCGAGACGATCGAGGCGGAGACCTGGGCCCGGATCGCCGTCTTCTGGGTCAACTACCCGAACAATCCGACGGGCACCGTGGCGCCGCTCTCGTTCTTCGAGCGCCTGGCCGCGCTCGCGGTCGAGCACGACTTCCTGCTCGCCTCCGACGAGGCCTACACCGAGCTCTACTTCGGCGAGCCGCCGCCGTCGGCGCTCCAGCTTCCGTCGCGCCGCAACGTCGCGGCCTTCAACACGCTCTCGAAGCGCTCGTCGATGACCGGGTACCGCTCGGGTTTCGTGGCCGGCGACCCCGAGCTGATCGGGGCGCTGCGCGCGTTCCGCCCCACCGTCGGCACCGCGCCGCAGGAGTTCGTGCAGCGCGCGGCGATCGCCGCCTGGGGCGACGAGGTGCACGTCGAGCGGATGCGCGGGGTCTACGGGCGCAAGCGCGAGATCCTGCTGGAAGCGCTGCGCGAGAAGGGGATCCGCGTCGCGGGCGGCGAGGCGACGATGTACCTGTGGCTCGAGGTGCCCGGTGGCGGCTCCTCGGAGGCATTTGCGACCGGGCTGCTCGAGCACGGGGTCGTGGTCGCGCCCGGCGCCTTCTTCGGGCCGGCCGGCGAGGGGTACGTCAGAATCGCGCTCGTGCCGACCGAGGACGAGTGCCGCCGCGCCGCCGCGATCCTCCGGGAGGCGCTGTGAGCGTCGAGGAGACCATCGCCGCGCTCGATCGCGGTGAGCGCCGGGTGGCCGAGAAGCAGGGCGACGAGTGGGTGGTCGACGTCGAGGCGAAGCAGGCGATCCTCGACTACTTCGGCCTGCGCAAGGTCGAGCCGCAGGAGCTCGGGCCGTTCGAGTACTCGGACAAGATCCCGCTGAAGCACGGCTACGCGGAGCTCGGCGTGCGCGTCGTGCCGCCGGCCACGGCTCGCTACGGCGCGTTCCTGTCCGAGGGAGTGGTGCTGATGCCGAGCTACGTCAACATCGGCGCCTGGGTCGGCCCGCGCACGATGGTCGACACCTGGGCCACGGTCGGCTCGTGCGCGCAGATCGGCGCGGACGTCCACCTCGCCGGCGGGGTCGGGATCGGCGGGGTGCTCGAGCCCGTGCAGGCGAGCCCCGTGATCGTCGAGGACGGCGCCTTCATCGGCTCTCGCTGCATCCTCACCGAGGGCGTCCGCATCGGCGAGCGCGCGGTGCTCGCGCCGAACGTCTCGCTGACCGCGTCGGTGCCCGTGATCGACGTGACCGGATCGGAGCCGGTCGAGTACCGCGGCTTCGTGCCGCCGTACTCCGTGGTCGTGCCGGGGTCCCGCTCGAAGGAGTTCCCGGCCGGCACCTACGAGGTTGCCTGCGCGCTGATCATCGGCCGGCGCAACGCGCGGACCGACCTCAAGACGAGCCTGAACGACGCGCTACGCGAGTTCGAGATCGGCATCTAGCTCGACCGCCGGGCCTGTGAGCCTGGCGTGACGGCCGTGGATCTCGACGAGGAGCTCGCCTCCGGGGAGACGCACGGTCACAGGGCTCGTGCACCAGCCGTGCGCGACCGCCGCGGCGGCTGCCGCCACGGCGCTCGAGCCGGACGCCGAGGTCTCCCCCGCTCCCCGCTCCCACACCGACACGCGAAGGGTGTGCGGGCTCTCGACCTCGACGAGCTGGACGTTCGTGCGGTCGGGGAAGCGCGGGTGGCGCTCCAGGAGCGGCCCGAGGCGGAGGAGGTCGTCGCGCCCGTGGTCGAGACGGACGACTGCGTGCGGGTTGCCGACAGAGACCGGCGTCACCTCCAGCTGCTCCTCCGAGACCTCGATCGTCTCGAGCGGGCCGACCTCGACCTCTCCGAGCTCCTGCTCGACGAGCCCGTCCGCGCGAATGTGGGCGCGGACCGTGCGCAAGCCGACGTGAACGTGCACGTCAGGGCTTCCCGTGCGCTGTGCGAGCCACGCGGCGGCGATCCGCGTGCCGTTTCCCGACATCTCGGCCAGCGAGCCGTCCGGGTTCCAGATCAGCACCGTCAGCTCGTCGTCGGTCGCGAAGAGCACCTCCAGCACGCCGTCCGAGTCGGCGCCGGCGGAGAGCGCCTGCGCCCGCTCCGGCGTCAGCGGCGCGCCGGCCTCAGACCGCTCGACGAGCAGGTAGCTGTTCCCGAGCGCGTGCCATTTGCTGAATCTCATGGGCGACCTCGTCGGCGGGGCGATCCGCGTTGACGATAACGAGGCCCGGGATGCGCCGCATCCACTTGCGCTGGTAGGCGGCGTAGCGGCGGGTACGGATCACGATCGCCGCCTCGGCCTCGTCCCGCGGCAGCGCCGCCACCTCGTCGAGCCCGAGCGCCTTGCGCGCTGTGATGGAGACGGGCCCGGCGAGGGCAGCGCGCACTTCCTCCTGGACGCCGGCCTCGAACATCGCCGCCGTTCTTCGCTCGATCCGGCGGAGCAGCTCCTCCTTCGGCACCTCGAGGCCGACCAGGAGCGTCGGGTGGCGCGTCTCGCCGGCCCAGAGCCGGTCGTCGGCCGGGACGAGCGACTCACCGGCCTCGGCCAGCTCGAGCGCCCGCACGACGCGTCTACGGTCGTTGGCGTGCACGACCGCCGCCGCCTGTGGATCCAGCGCCTCGAGCCGGCGGTGCGCTTCTTCAGAATCGCGGTCGTAGATCTCCTCCCAGCGCGCCCGCGCACCGGGCGGCGGTGCCGACGGCAGGCCGAGCTCGACGAGCGCCGCGCGCAGGTAGAGGCCCGTGCCGCCGGCGACGATCGGCGTTCGGCCGTCCGCCAGCAGCTCGTCGATCGCGGCATGCGCGAGCCCGGCGTACTCGCCGACGGAGCCGTCGTGGTCGAGCGGCCAGATCCCGACGAGCCGCGTCGGCCGGCCGGGTTGGCAGGTCAGGATCGGCAGCCCCCGGTAGGCCTGCATCGAGTCACACGAGACCACCTCGCCGCCGACGTGGCCGGCGACCGCCTCCGCAACCGCGGTCTTGCCGCTCGCGGTCGGCCCGAAGATCGCGATGACCATTCCAGCCATGTCCCCAGGGGGAACCCCCACTGATCAGCCTAGTCGAGAATTCCGCGCAGGACCGTGCCGAAAGCGTGCCGAGTTCGTCACGCGGCCACGGCGGCCGCGAGGCGCCCGCGCAGGGTGGTCGACGTGGCGCCCTCGATCAGCACCGGCACGAGCTCACCGGGCGCAGCGTCCCCGCTGAAGTTCACGGTCGTGTTGCGGCGCGTCCGCCCGCGGAGGACGGCAGCGTCGGTCCGGCTCGACCCCTCGACGAGCACCTCCTCGACGCGACCGACCCGTTCCTCGTTCCGCGCATGGGCGGAGCGCTGCACGAGGTCGATCAGCCGCTCGATCCGCTCGCGCTTGACCTCCTCGGACACCTGATCGGGCATCGCGGCCGCGTCGGTGCCCTGCCGCGGCGAGTAGACGAAGGTGTAGGCGCCGTCGAAGCCGACCTCCTCCACAACGGCGAGCGTCTCGCGGAAGTCCGCCTCCGCCTCGCCGGGGAAGCCGACGATCAGGTCGGTCGTGAGCGCGAGATCGGGGATCGCTGAACGGAGCTCCGCCACGAGCCGCAGGTACCGCTCGGCGCCGTAGGTGCGGCGCATCGCCTTGAGGATCCGGGTCGAGCCCGACTGGAGCGGCAGGTGCGCGTGCTCGCACACCGACGCGCATTCCGCCATCGCCTCGATCACGGGGCGCCGGAAGTCCTTGGGATGAGGGCTCGTGAACCGGATCCGCTCGATCCCCGCGATCGCGTCGCAGGCGCGCAGCAACTCGCCGAAATCGGTCCTGAGGTCGGGAATCAGGTCCCGTCCCCACGAGTTCACGTTCTGGCCGAGCAGCGTCAGCTCCTTCACGCCGTCGGCGGCGAGCCTCGTCGCCTCCGCGACGATCTCGCCCGGGCGCCGGCTCTGCTCGCGCCCGCGCACCGCCGGGACGATGCAGTACGAGCAGGTCGAGTTGCAGCCCATCGAGATCTGCACCCATGCCTGGAATGGGCGCTCGCGGTGGGCCGGCAGGTCGCCCGCGAACGAGTCCCACTCGCCGAAGCGGCCGCGCGGCGCGATGCCGCCTGCGCCGATCCAGTCGGCGAGGTGCGGAATCGAGCCCGGGCCGAAGGCGACGTCGACGTACGGGTACAGCTCGAACAGGCGGTCGCGCTGGGCCTCCGCGTAGCAGCCGCCGACCGCGATCACCTTGTCCGGGTCTCGCTGCTTGAGCGCCGCGGCCTGCGCGAGGTGGGCGGCGAAGCGCTGGTCGGGCTTCTCGCGGATCGTGCAGGTGTTGAAGACGATCACGTCGGCCTCGACCTGGTCGGCCGCCTCGCCGAGCCCGATCGACTCGAGCATCCCCTTGATCCGCTCCGAGTCGTGAGCGTTCATCTGGCACCCGAACGTGGTGACGTGGTAGCGCTTCACGGCGACGGATTGTAGAGGCGTCCTGTCAGCGCGCGTGGATCGCGCCGGCGCCGGAGACGTTCTTGGCAACGTCCACGGCCCTGCTTTCGCGGATCACCGTTACCTTCACCTGGCCCGGGTACTCGAGGTGGTCCTCGATCTCACGCGCGATCTCGTGCGAGAGGAGGACGGCGGTGTCGTCGTCGACCTCCGTCGGCCTCACGATCACCCGGATCTCGCGCCCCGCCTGCAGCGCGTAGACCTTCTCGACGCCCTTCTTGCTCGCCGCGAGCTCCTCGAGCGCCTCGAGCCGCTTGATGTAATTCTCGAGGCTCTCGCCGCGCGCACCCGGCCGCGAGGCCGAGATCGCGTCCGCCGCGATCAGCAGCACCGCCTCGACCGTCTGCGGCTGCACCTCGTAATGGTGCGCCTCGATCGCGTGGACGACTCCCTGCGCTTCGCCGTAGCGCTTCGCGAGCTGCGTCGAGATCGCCGCGTGCGACCCTTCGACCTCGTGGGTCATGGCCTTGCCGATGTCGTGCAGCAGCGCGGCGCGCTTGGTCGTCTTGACCGACGCGCCGAGCTCTGTCGCCATGATCCCGCCGAGGTGGACGACCTCGAGCGTGTGCTTGAGCACGTTCTGGCCGTAGCTCGTGCGGAACTTGAGCCGGCCGAGGATCTTCACGAGCTCGTCCGGGAAGTCACCGCAGTTGGCCTCGAAGACCGCCTGCTCGCCCGCCTGCTGGATCACGTCGTCGATCTCGGCCTTCGACTGGTAGTACATCTCCTCGATTCGGGTCGGGTGGATGCGCCCGTCCTCGATCAGCTTTTGGAGCGTGAGCTTGGCAATCTCGCGGCGGATCCCGTCGAACGACGAGAGCACGACCGCCTGTGGGGTGTCGTCGATGATGAAGTCGACGCCGGTGAGGTGCTCGAGGGTGCGGATGTTCCGCCCTTCCCGGCCGATGATCCGTCCCTTCATGTCGTCCGAGGGAAGCTCGATCAGTGAGACCGTCGTCTCGGCGGCGTGGCTGGCCGCGACGCGCTGGAGGGCGTCGGCGACGAGGCTCCGTGCACGGCGCTTCGACTCGGTACGCGCCTCTTCCTCCTCCTGGCGGACGCGCCGGGCGAGCTCGTGGCGGATCAGCTCCTCGGAGCGCTCGAGGAGGTGCGCCTTCGCCTCGTTCACGGTCATCCCGGAGATCCGCTCGAGCTCGTCGAGCTCGGAGTCCTTCGCGGTCTTGAGCTCCTCCTGCAGCTGGCGCGCGTGCACCTCGCGGTCGTTCAGCCCCTGCTCACGGCGCTCGAGCTCGACGAACTTCCGCTCGGTCTCCTCCTCACGGCTGAGCACACGCTCCTCGATCTTCATGATCTGTGCCCGCCGCTCCTGGACCTCGGCCTCGATCTCGGCGCGGAGCCGTACGGCCTGCTCCCGCGAGTCGACCTGGGCCTCACGGCGGAGCGCCTCCGCTTCGCGCTGGGCGTCGTGGAGCAGCTGCGCTCGGGTCTGTTGGGCGGCGCGGAACCTCGCTGCGCGGAAGAGCTGGGCGAAGAGGGCGCCGGCGACCGCTCCGAGCACGAGGCCGATGAGGATGCCGATCGCAAGGAGCATGGCGCGCCGCCTTCCCGTCGTGGGTAACCCGATGGGTTGTCCCGCGGGTACCCGCGGGTCGCTCGGCCCGTCATCGAGCCGGCACGCGCTGCTCCGAATCGGTGGGCCTCAGAGAGGAGGCCCGGCGGTCGCCGGCACGCCGCTAGAAACCTCTGGGTGGACGGAAGTTGACCGGTAGAAGGCGTGTCATTGGAACGTGTTCGATTCGAAAACTGCGCTATGCAGGCAAAATGTCAGGACAAGTCCACTCATCCTAGCGCCGCTCAAGGGTCGTCCGCAATGGGGGACGCCGTCGCCGACTCGATCGCATCCTCGCCGAAGCCCTTTCGCGCGAGCCAGCGCGCGGTTGCCTGGCCGCCGCCGCGGCGCAGGACCAGCGCTCTCGCTCTGTCCGTCTCGGGTGCAAGCGCCTCGAGTGCGGGCCCGATCAGCTCGTCGGGCACGGCCTGTCGCTCGAGGTCGTCACGGATCGCCGCGTCTCCCCACCCCCGCTCCGCCAGCGCCCGCGCGCGTCCGGCGCCGAAGCGCGTGTCGTCGACGACTCCGGCCCGCTCGAGAATCTGGAGCGCCTCGGCCCGCTCTGGCGGGCGAACCGAGCGCCGGGCGAGTCTCGCCTCCAGAGCGCGGCTCGAGAGGTCGCGGTGGCGCAGCGTTCCCGCCGCCGCCGCGAGGGCCTCGTGACGGCGCAGCTCGCGGCGTAGGTCACGGAGGCGTGCGCGGTCGAGCCGCTCCCCCACGGCGAGACCGGCGGTCACGGCGACATCGCTCGGCAGCACCCGCCACGGTGCCCCGTCGAGCTCGACCGCGACGCGGCCCGGCCGGCGCGAGCGAAGGGCGGTGACCTCGACCACGGCTCGTCTATGCGGCTGTGGTTTCGACCTTCTCGGCGTCGGGCTCCGGCTCGTCCTCGGCCTCTGTCGCAGGCTCGACGGCTGCCTCGTCGGGCTCGATCACCACCGAGGGGAGCAGGCGCGCGGAGACGACCTGGTCGGCGCCGACTTCCGCCTGGATCCGGGCGAGGATCTGCTGGCAGACATCCGGGTGCTCGCGGAGGAAGCTCGTCGCGTTCTGGCGGCCCTGTCCGAGCCGCTCGTCGGCGAAGCTGAAGTACGAGCCCGACTTCTGCACGACCTTCCGCTCGAGACCCGTGTCGAGGACGCTGCCCTCCCAGGAGATCCCGGAGCCGTAGATGATGTCGAACTCGGCCTGCTTGAACGGCGGCGCGACCTTGTTCTTGACCACCTTCACGCGCACGCGGTTGCCGAACGCCTCGACGCCTTCCTTGAGCGTCTCGATGCGGCGGATGTCGAGCCTGACCGAAGCGTAGAACTTGAGCGCGCGGCCGCCCGGGGTCGTCTCCGGGTTGCCGAACATGACGCCGATCTTCTCGCGCAGCTGGTTCGTGAAGATGCAGATCGTGTCGGTGCGGTTGAGCGTGCCCGCGAGCTTGCGCAGGGCCTGGCTCATCAAACGCGCCTGCAGTCCCATGTGGCTGTCGCCCATCTCGCCCTCGATCTCCGCCTTCGGAGTCAGGGCCGCGACCGAGTCGACGGCGACGACGTCGACCGCGCCCGAGCGGATGAGCAGCTCGGTGATCTCGAGCGCCTGCTCGCCGGTGTCGGGCTGGGAGACGAGGAGCTCGTCGATGTTGACGCCGATGTGCTTCGCGTAGGTCGGGTCCATCGAGTGCTCGGCGTCGATGAAGGCGCAGATCCCGCCGCGGCGCTGCGCCTCGGCGATCACGTGGTAGACGAGCGTCGTCTTGCCCGAGGACTCGGGACCGAAGATCTCGATGATGCGGCCGCGGGGAAGCCCGCCGATCCCCAGCGCGAGGTCGAGGGAGAGCGAGCCGGTCGAGACCGCGCCCACGGACACGGCGGCCCGGTCGCTCATCCGCATGACGGAGCCCTTGCCGAACTGCCGCTCGATCTGGCCGAGCGCGGTGTCGAGTGCCTCCTGGCGATCCACGTCGTTCAACCTCCTAGCGCAACCGATTCCAAGACTGCGTACTGCGCTCCATCGGACCGCAGCACGGAAGAGTAGACAGCGGCATCGGACGGACTGACGTCGCCGAGGTCGGGCGGCGGGGCCGTGAGCCGTGGCCGGACGCGAAAGCGGACGACCGTGACGTGCGCCAGCCAGGGCCGCGCCTCGGCCCTGTAGACGCCGAGTCTCTCCAGCCGGCCCGCCAGATCGACGGCCAGCGCGGCCGCTCGGCCGTCCTCGTCGTGGAAGGCGAGCATCCCCACGCTTCGCGTCTCGCGGTACCGGGCCACGCGGAGCGAGGGCCGCCGCGCGGCCGCCGCAGCCTCCCGCAGGGCGCCGCAGACCGCCGGAACCTCGGCTGCGCGCCGCGAGCCGAGAAAGGCGAGAGTGACATGGAGGTTCTCCGGCGGGACGAGGCGGAACGCCGCCTGCGGCAGCTCACGCTGCCAGGCCACGAGCCGCTCGATCGTGCCGTCGGGGAGCCGAAGGGCGAGGAAGAGCCGGGTCTTCGCATCACCCGCCACGGTAGCGGGCGAGCTCACCCGTCTTCGTGGCGACTCTGTGTCAGAAGACGCCGCACGAGGTGTAGGGCCGCGACGGCGGAGCGCCGGCGGATCGTCTCCCGGTCGCTCGGCACGTTGAATTCCGCCGACCGCTCGCCCCCGGGCGCTGACGCGTGGAAGTAGACGAGCCCGACCGGCTTCTCCGCGGTACCCCCGCCGGGCCCCGCGACCCCGGTCACCGCCACGGCGACGTCGGCTCCGAGCCGCTCCCTCGCCCCTTCGGCCATCGCCGCGGCGGTCTCGGCCGAGACGGCCCCGTGCGCGGCGAGCACGTCCGCTCCCACGCC